>Ga0078972_1001504_pt1 | contig 86430 bp, 60 predicted proteins | sample YelNatPaOPGAMG01_FD_67568 | JGI IMG/M metagenome (GOLD analysis project Ga0078972, IMG submission 67568) | Hot spring thermophilic microbial communities from Obsidian Pool, Yellowstone National Park, USA - OP-RAMG-01 (SPADES assembly) (version 2) | ecosystem: Environmental > Aquatic > Thermal...
AGGGAAAGGAGACGCCCGCGTTTTTCTATCCGGACTCAGGCGGGGGAAAACGAAGCAGTCTCAGAGAAGGTTCGAAAAACCTGGCGTTGGTCACAGTGGGAAGTGACCAAAGCTCCAGCGTGTGCGTCCGAGTTACCAAAGTGAACCTGCTCCGGTTCAGTCTTACGCGAGTATGACCTGGGTCTAGGTTTGCATACGAACCTGCAGCGCTTTTCTGAAAACGCCCAGAATAGCTTTGGTCATCCATGATGACGGATAAATAACGGAAAATGGTTCTGCCCTCAGCGTACAGCCTCCCGGTGACTTCCCAAAGTTGGCCAAGTTTTGCAGCCTCAGACCCGAATTGTTCAAGCTCCGGCGATCCCGGATATAAGGCGCTAAACGCTTCGCCCTCACAAGTGCAGAGTTCGGGTCACTCCTCATCAAGAAGTTCGCCTGGAAGCTGTACTTTATCGCATGCCGGAATGTGACTATTGATCAAACGGATCTGCAGACCGTTAAATTCCTAGGTTACAGATATGATACGGTGGAGACACCTAAGCGTTCAGCATATGGCAGTGCATGAACTGTTTCCCGTTGCGTTTGCGAGCTGCGCTTCCGTCTGAGATGAAGTGCTCGAATTCGAGCGCCTAGATTGAAAACTGCAGGCATTGAACGTTGCAAATTTGTCCTGCGACGACTATCTTGGATACGTGAATGACTAGAAGAAGACAAGGTCTATGCATCGCCCGAGTGCACTTGCGAAAAGCTTCAATTCTACAGCGCGCTCTACCTTATAGGTGTACCGTATCACAAGCGACATCGAAACGCACGTCATGAGCACGCTCACTGCAAATTATATGCAGGGGATGAAGTCGACGAGCGTTCTCGTCCAGTCTATCCAGCGATGCGCGCGCTAGCGTCGCAACACAGCGCTTGGGTACCTGCCTACGTCCCTGAACCAGTTCCGCAACCTCCACTCCGTCACTACAACGGAAACTGATGAAAATTGATATGAAGCCCGCACATCAATAATCGGTTTCTGTTTGACAGAACATATGCTGTGAACTGTTTCACTGCCGGTGCCTGTCATCTGGTCTCCTCGGATGGACGCACTTTGGAACGTTCGATACAGCTCAGTGGTGCTATCCATGTACTGACGCTGGCTTCACAGTCCGGCTGTTGCTGTTGCTGTTCATCGTGATGCGCATGAAGCTGACGCTGCTTCATCATGCTCCAGATTTCCGCATATTCGGAATCGTAATCCACAGTCAGACTACAGCGGGATAGAGGAGTCAACTCCTCTTGCAGTACCGCATAGAGCGTAACTTGAAAGCAGCTTCCACATCCCAGGTCGCTCCAGAGCCGGGCGCGGCCGCATAGGTCAGCCATACGAACGCTGGGTGCGATCAACAGTATTTTGTCGAAGGGCTCGAAGGTGCAAAGCGAACCCACTGTTTCAGAGGGCAGTTGGTCATTCTGCTGGAACTCCTCGACGTGGCGAATCACCAATTGCCGATCTCCAGCCAGCCGAGCGTCTAATCTGTGACACGTATCGCGTTCTTGCCCAGTAACTGGGCGGGCTGAAGACGCTATCCAAGCTTTGAGTAACGCCGCACTTGCTTTTGTTTCAGTGACGATGAGAATCTTGCGCTTTGCTGCGGATTCGGTTCCGGTATCGGATCGCACAATGTCCGACAGCGCTGTGCGAATGATGGCCACCAGTGGATGCGGCTGCGGAGCAGGTGTATCTCTGACGCGATCGAAGAACTGCAGCGTCGCATTTTCGATGATTTGCACAGACGCTGCGCTGTCGCCGTAGAAACGACTATACTCACGGTGAGCTTGGTTCAAAAATGCTAGAGCAACATCCGCGCCTTCGAAGCAAGCCATCGATACGGCTTGGCGGAGCGTGTGTAACGCGATCAGCCGATGAGCCTCGCTCCGCAGTGCTTGCCCTGAACGTTTTCGAGCACGGCGACTACTTGTCTGGTGCCGTAGCGATCGACGAATTATATCCTCTACCTCGCGTATCATGTGGCTGTAGTCTGCGGCGGTGTGCTGTAGAAATTGGCAGCCACACGGAAGGGCAGTTACCGCATCCGTCGCGGGTACATCTCGCTGAACTTGCACTGCCGTCTCGTTTAGCAGCAGACGTAGCAGACGCTCACCGCAACAGACGAGCGTGAAAATGGCGTCCGCTGGGGTGATCCGATAGGCGGCAGCCAGTGCACATTGCCGTTGGCGAAGAGATTCTTCCTGTACGAGAGCGTTTTCGGGATTGGTGACGAGAAGCTGGGCTTCGACACGCGCCACTCCTGCATTAGGATTGCATGTGGACGTGACAGCTACATCGGCACCGTTGACGGACTGTCCTATCGATGGAGCGTCCACGACGCTGAGTAACTGACGGTAGGCACTCCGCTGACGACGTGGATGGCCACTGCTTGTTTCAGGTATTTGTATCGCTTGTCCAGAGTCTGGCAAGAGCGGCAGCAAGAGCACTGTCGATGTGAGCGGCACCGGTGCCAGCCACTGCTTGAGCCAGGTTGCCTGAAGGGCAGGCTCGATGCGATCATCCATAGGGTTACCTGCATACGGTTGCTCGACGCTACCCCCGACCAAGACGATGATCAGACCAAAATGCACTCTGCGGTATGACGGCGAAAGCATTGGCTGAGAGGTCACCAGCGCAACGTTCACAATAGCGTTCGGACTGAATCCCAGCGCCGATGCTGCCGCCATCCGGTCGCCGAGCGCAGCACGCAAGTATGCGAGAAGCTCTACAGCATACCTGGTCACGAAACTGATATTCAGATTGGTTGCGGGATTGTCGTCCAGCAGGATGAGCACTCGCGACCGATGCTCTGCGACATGGCGGAAACAGAGGTGAGCGATGAGCGCATGCGGTGTTACGTTTGGATGCAAGAACACAGCGACCAGTGACGGCTTTCGAAGGGTCGCTTGCCAGAGCGATTGCGCCAGCGCACCCGCTACTTTCGAGCGGAGCGTACTCGCTGCGCCATATTGCATTTCGGGACTGATTGAGCGTTGACGGAAGCTCGTCGAATGCACGGAACGCTGGACATCTTTCGGTGCTTGTGAGGGACCGCCCTGCTGTGTCGCGTCTTTCGCGAAGGGATCATTTCGAACTTGCGCACGCATGAACGCTCCCAGAAGCAACGGAGTAGGCACGGGCGCAGGGTTCAATGGAATTTCGCCGCTTGGGCCGGAAAGCGCCCCAGGTTTTGGTAACGATAACGTTTGTTCCGTCTCCGGTGTTTCATTCGCGATACCGAGTGGAAACCGATCCGCAGCTGTTGCAACATCCCGGCAGTGCTGGTCGGGCGAGGGCTTGCGAGCAGGCTGCAAGCTGTTTTCATGGAACGCGTATGGAACGCTTTCGACGGCTCCCAGCGCGCCTGATGCTGGCGTGAGGCGAACGAGATCCTGCGCAGGGCTCGCTGCAGCGGCTGGAACGCGCTCCACATGTTCATCACCGTACTGGATGATTCCTCCGTCGTGCCCGGTGCGAGGATCGCGAATGCCTATGTCTCCGAAAATGGCTGGGGATCGAGCTCGGATCGTGACTGAATGCTGCAACGGCTCTGGTGACGAATGAATGTCAGCGATTGAAGCGTTCCGTGGACGTAGCGGATGTGCGGATCCCGGTGCCGCATCGGTCTCTTCGGAGTCGCGGGGTATCCGCGATATCATCACTGGTGTCGAGACTTGGCACTGACCTACCGGCGACGATGTGAGGGCTCTTTCCATGGCAGGCGCGTTTGGATCGTTGTCGGCGACCGGCATGGTCCTTGGTACGCGTTCCGGAGAGCAGCTCACGCGAGTCGTCTCGGTACCGCGGGAGCCCAGCTGCATGCTTGTCTGTACGAGTGCACCTCGAGCCTGGAATTGGCATTGTCGGAGGCTTGCATTTTGACGAGCATCCTCGATAGAGCACCACGGAGGCACACACATCAGTGACTGATCTCGGTTCTGGTCCGGAATATCCAAGCCAGCCGACCTGTCTCCAACCGGGGATACATCCGTATTCGTTCGTATCGTTGAAACAGCAGTTGTATCCAGCAGATCCGATCGGTTCGCGGACGACTCCACAACGTTCAGCGACAGTGAAACGCGCTCTCTTACTTGATGGGACGCGCTGTCGCCATCGACTCCTGCATCCGTGTCGAACGCGAAGAGGCGCTTGCGCCCTGCCGCCACCGATTGTATCAAGCGCCGCATCCGCTTCTGCATTCGCGATGTCCACCCCGCACTTTTGCTTGGAGAATCGAGAACTTGAGCACAAGCGGTACGCGAGGAGGGGCAAGGCGTTTGCAGCGCCAACTGCGCAGTCGACTGCAATACCGCAGGCGTTGGCGTCTCATCGACATTCTGCTGAGCGCGCGCTTCCCTGTCACTCATTGTACGGATTGCAGTCGGTACTCTAGCAACACAAGTGCACAACACCAACGAAGAATACGACCTAGAATTGACACTCCGAATTCCCGCCATGAACAGGACACGTATGTGCGTGCAACGATCAATGCGTGTCATGCAGCGCTCGCATGCATGCACCGACGTATGCATGCGATCGCCTTGCGAATAGCAAGCGTCGCTTCTGCAGCAACGACACCTGCCATCTTCATCGGCGAATACAAGTTTCTCCATTGGCGGTCCTGATCGCAGGAGCAGTGCACCGACAGCACTGTAATCCGAGATTGTCCACCAACGGCCATACGCTAGTAAACTGCAGTACTCACGTATCCATGCTCTTCTGGTTAGATGTACCAACTATAACCAAACTGCGATCGTTTTGCGCGAATACAGGGCGCGGTCATTCTTGTTTGAAAGAACGTTGACACACACGCACAGCGGCCGGGCCTTTCTGATTGCGCGCTTGATATCAGCGAACGGTGAAGCAGCCATCGTTCCACGCTCCTATGTCCAAGTTCCAGTACCCATCCTTTGCAGCTCGGAGGCACTGGTTATTCGTCACATTCCATCGTGCGTCGAGAGCCTGCCACAGGCATCCGCAACGGTGCCTAAATCGCCAATGCGGATCCACCACAGAGGCAGAGCGCCTTCGGTATCCCGCGGAGGGCGTCGGCGCGATTCCCCACAGGCGCATCGGATCTCCGACGCAACCCTTCCGCCTAGAAGGCGCAGTGTGCGCGTGCGCTGCAGCGACTTCGCATCGCCACCAGATTGATCTGGAAGGCCGCAGATATCAGAGCTCGCCCGGACGTCCCGGCGAGAATTCCATACGCATCTGAGCGTTTTGCCCTCATGTTGTGCAAGGCACTGGGAACGCGTTCATGTTCGTCGGACTATCGCGAGGTTTCGTTTCAAGGACTAGCATCAGCGGCATTGGCAACAGTACCGTGCGAGGTACGCACGGTGTCTGCAGGAGCGCCAGCTGGCGCTCTAGGAAGACCGCTTGGGGCGCGCGTGTGCGACCAGCCAGCGCCGCTGGCGTCTACGCGCAGGTGCCGCAACAGCCGCAGGGTAACCGCTTCGATCCAGCCCTGATCGTCGTACGCTACCTAGACCCAGTATTTGGTTTTGGTCCAGAGACAGTTTTCATCATCGCTGAAGACCCGAGTACGCTGTATGAGCTGGGCCAGCCACCTGACAGGTTTTCGCAGTGGAACGCTTCGCGAAAGATTTACCGTGCCCGGCGCATTGTCAGCTCAGCGCTGGCCCTGCTTCTGGGTTTGGTCTGGTGGCCACTATCCATCATAGCCGCAGCTGCGTACAGTACGTTCACTGTGGTTGCGACTGTTATTTTCGTAGTAGCGGCGCTCGTGTTCGGATTTGTGTTCTGGGCGCTCGGTGAAGCTGAAAATCGAATCGAGCGGCTGATGAGGTCTTGAATACATCGGCACTTCCCCGACCACTGCTGCACTGTGTCCAGCTACGGCCTTCTTGGGGCTGCAGTGACGGCTGTGCCTTCCAGGGAACACGCAAAACGCTTACACAGTCCCGGATGATCCCATAAGCGAGACAGGGCAAAAGCCAGATGGCTGATGGGTGTTTCTTGTTCTCAGAAGAAGCGAAAGTTCCGCATGGAACATGCCTTCTGATCGACATGCAAGGCGCGTTTCGGTCTCTATAGGCAGTGCGCTCGGTGACCGTGGTCACTACCCCTGAATAGCCACGCAATGGCGGGCACTTCTGTAAGGTCATTTTGATAACCGGTTGCCGCCACATGTCCTGCTCTACCGAGCATGTCTCTTCGAATCTCGTTTTTACCTTGTACGTGCGAAGTTTCGTTGCGACGTATCTGGTGCTCATAGGCGCCATCGTGGTCCAATTTTCCGTACTACCTATATAGTCCAGTTTTTACAATGATGTCGGGCAGCTTCTTCACAAACAAAACGACATAAATGTGCACCATAGGGATCCATATCTTCGATCACGGCAACGCGTCGCCTTTCATTGTACTTTCCTGAAGGACCGCGAGTTTACGGTCTTCTTTCGAGCCGAACTCCACAACTGGAAAACCCCTGCGATGAGCATGCCACTAATGCCAAGTCGGTCGCTGTATGTCGCAGAGGCCAGCTCGGCCGCAACGTCGCTCGAGACCAAGCGTTGCACCAGCCATGAAGGACACTAGCTCACCGCATGCCGCTCATAAGCTGGCAACCATCGTCGCGCTACACAGCGCTAGCGCTGTAGCAATAAACATTCCCGCTGATCACCTGTTTGAACTAGCGTCTAGGCTGTGTGCTGCGACCACAAGGATCACTCACCAGCGTTTTCCCAGTTGGTTTCTACCTGCTCGCTTGTTGAACGCTGCCCTGTAGGCGTCTTCATCGGATCGCCTTGGTCGCCCGCAGATCCAGATAAAGGACTCACTGCCGCTGGTCGCACGGGTGCCGGCGGAGTCGCCAGGTTGCAGCATGCGTGAGCGAGGATCCCATTCGCGCTTTGTAGTCTTTTCCAGACGTTCATATAACGCTCCATTTGTGCTCCAAACCGTGTCGTTGGTGTATGTCGCGGTGGCTGGAACCGTCGGGGCTGAGCTGAATCTCAAAAAGTGCAAATATCGATCTTAAGCGCGAAGCTCTTCGCTATTCCTGAACCCGATCTATCCCTGATAGGACAAAACCTACATGTGCGCCGTTCAGCGCTGGGAAGCGGCAGGCACCGAAGCTAGCCAGCGTCCTCGCAGAGGCCATGAGCCAGGGGAAGAGGTATCGCGCACGCTTTGACCCCGGCGAAACGTGCCATGTTTGGTCTAGAACGGATACCAAGCGTCATTGCCGCAGTATAGCCCGAATTCCAGGTCATCGCGCCACTCGGATGCCAAGACAGGCACCGACGTTCCTTGATGACGAATGCGTAGTAGGTAGCACAGCAGAAGCGCCCTCGACGCTTTTGCTCAGCTCGCATAGCTCGCGTGTTGTACCGTAAGCCTCGACACAACGGAGTTGAGACGAAGGATCCCCCCAGACTGCACGCTTTTGTTTCCGTGTCGGTGCCTGCCGGGGCTGCCAAGGCATTGCCGGCGTAATCTCAGCACCGAAGGTTGCACACGAGCCCGGTTCATGAGCAGTGCACTCCCGAGAGCGACTTCGGTGCTGTTGCAATCGTTTGTCTGTGGAAACGAGTCCATCGCTTTCGCACGATGGAGAGACGCATCCCGTTCGATAAAACAGCTACGTCGTAGCCCATGATGCCCGCTGCAAATCCTATCCGCTATCCAGCATCAGCATAGCGAAGCCGATGCTCAAACCAGTGAGAAGCATTTATCGTGATGTCCGTCTTCGGGTACAAAGCGCTCCCCATGCCGTTGTTGATCAACGTCGTTGTCCGGACGAAAGTGCGGTCGCCATCGTTTCGCCCCCGAGTGCGCAGATATGCACCGTTATTGGGGGTCATCCGGCGGAGCGTGCGTTACCCACCCAACAACATCCAGTACTGCGGAGGACATGGTGTCCGGAATCGCGGATCCGCCGGATATTCTAGTCCGATGCATCCGTCTCGTGCAGGCGAAACAAAAGCTGCAGAGGGCATGGAGCATCCGAAACACCACAAAAAACTCCAGCAGAGGCATCCATTGTCGATGCACTACGTGTCCCCGCTATTCCCAGGCTTTGACGGGGCGCTGAGGTCTCGAATCGATAGCTGCGGATCCAGAGGCGCAGCCTGCTCCGTCTGGACGGGTGCATGCCTCTCGGTTGCAGCGGACGGTCCCTGGCCGCGTTTCCGAAACGCGAACACGAGATACAGGTACGCTGCATCCCACTCTTCAGGCGAAATCGTGCCCGACTCGGGATCAAGAACCTGCATTCGTTGAAAAAGGTCGCGGAATCGAGCTGGTGCGTCCGCCTGAAGTGCAAAGGCGTTCACAAACGCATGAAAGTTCATTCGGAGCAACAGCTCCAGGTCATATTCCGCGGCGATTCGCTCAAAGGTTGGAAAATGCACCAGGTATTCTGGACAGTCTTCGACATTTTCGTCCAAAGTGAAATGATACCGGATACCGAACGGCCGGCTCGGCGGGAAACGCTTCGCCGCACTGGTTGCAGTTTCCAGAGTCGGCGCTGGATCGTGCTCCAAGTTCCCTAGATCCGCCGACGTTCCATCTGCGTCGATACTCTGACTCGAATTTTCAAACGAGATCCGGTAAATACTGTTTCCGAAAGACAAGCCACTTGCTGCGCGCAGCTTGCTCACCAACACATTAGCGTCCGGCGTCGTTCCAATGAAAAACCCACCCGGTTTCAGTCGACAGGTAACGTTGTGCAGCATCTGCCGAACTCGCTGTTCACTTTCGAAAGCGTAGTGCACCGCAAACTGACAGCTAACGAGGTCGAACGCAGGCCACTCGAGGTCCAGATTTGCTTCGAGATCAACGCCGAACACATCGCCGCACAAGAAGTGTGCAGGAAACGAGCGCTGCTTCGGACCCAAGTCGTTGTAGCGCTGTACAGCGTGCTCTAGAGACACGCGAGCATGATCTACACCAACCCAGTGTGAAACCTGAGCTCGAGCGAACTTGAGCAGGTCGCCGCCTTTTCCACAAGCGAGGTCAAGCACGACGCAACCGGGTCTCGAGTGCAGTCCAATCAGAACCGCCTTGATCCAGTTGTTCAGATTTCGCAGGCGTATGATTCGAGAAGACTTTCGTCCTTCTTTTCCCTCATCTTTTCTACGGTTATAGTGCTCGGCAACGAGTGCCTGGTCCATCTACAGAACCGCATGCAACGGAGAGCGGGTCGAGGCGCTCCGCCTGTGTATCGCTGGCTTGCGAGTCTTCACCTGCGGCACGTAACGGCCCTGGGCTGTGGCAGGGAACTGGCGAACGATCGCGAGACATGGACGCTCTGTTGATCCTGGTTACAAAAAATTTACCTGTTTAGTGGGAATACCAGGGGAAGGATCTTTAATCGTTTCGAGATGTTCACTTGGACCAAGGGGGCCTTGGACTGGTTCCAGTCCTGGGCAACGTCGCCTACCACAGACCGCAACGCAGAGCGAGGCGCTGCGCTGCATCCTGGAGGTTTCCCGGAACACTTTGATGGAGAGGATGGCGGCCTTCTTCGGACGCTAGTGATTCGGGACCGAGAAATCATCCTCTGGTCACCACCGATTGCAACTGGCGGGTATGCGACGATCCATGCGGCCTCGGAGCGTTGTGACGACAAGAACAGCCGCTATACGGCTCCGTATGTCGTCAAAGCGACCCACTTTGGGACCTCGGCAGACATTCGGCGCCTTGCGGAGAACGAACGCGCCATCTACGAGTACCTAGAGTCGTGCCGATGCCACGATCGACCGCAGCTTCCAAATGGCGTGGTACGGTTTTACGGTAGTTGTGTGCTGGAAGGCACCGAACGCTCGGTGTTTCTTCTGCTGGAACGAGTTCGAGGCGGCTCGCTCGCGGAGCTATTCGAGAGAGAGGCCCTAGCTCGCCAGCCGCTACCAGAATCCCGGTTGCTTCGGATTGCGCTAGACCTCCTGGGTGCACTCCGCTACCTGCATGCTTTACGACCCGCAGCGATCATCCATCGCGATGTGAAGCTCGAGAACATTCTGTACGACCCGCAGGCGCAGCGCTGGTTGCTCTGCGACCTCGCGAGCGCTCAGCTTTTTGTTCCGGAAGGCGATCATCGAACAAGTCCAGGAGAGAGCGCGCTGGCATCGCATCCCGTTGCGACGGCGAATGTCCCGCATGACCCGAATTCGTCGACCATAGCCATGACGACTAGATGGTACAGGGCCCCGGAGATGATCGACGCTTTTGCATCAGCGAGCCTCGTGCATAGCATGCCAGAGAAGCAGGATATTTGGGCTTGCGGGTGTGTGCTTTTCAGCTTGGCGTATGGCTTTCATCCTTTCGCCAATGATGGCGAACTGCAGATCATCTCTGGTGCTCCCTGGCATCTCATTGATAGCAAACGGCGGGCTCAGTACTCTGATCGTGTCGAGCAGCTTCTACGAGGTCTTTTGAAACTGGACGTGCAGCGACGTTGGTCTGCAAACGACGCGATTGCTTTTCTTCTCCAAGAGAGCGAGCAAGACGAACACCCATTCAGCTTGCGAGACGCACAGCTGAATGCCCACGATGCTTCACTCAATAGCGATGCGCTGCAAGCTCATGGAAGCGCCTGTTCAGCACCGATGGATGATGAACTGTGCTGGGCGACCTTCCCCGAGGTAGACACCAGCCGGCATTTTGAATTCAGTGGCAAGACGTGCTCCGGCAGGCAACGTGAGGTCCACGGCGGATCAGATTCCGTCAAGCGTTCATTTGCAGGTGCGCCGCATTCCCTGAATTCAATAGCCAGCGAATACCCCGGATCCCAGAGAGTGAATGCGGATTACACACAGCTGGCCGTAGCGGAATCCATGGCTCGCAAAGGCACGAGCCACGCCGCTTTGAATCCGTCGGAACGCTCGGACATAACTTCAGAACCTGTCTCTGGGATCGCTACAAGACAGCACGTTTACGGGATCGCGGGAAAGGAACCGCCGCAGACCGCCACCATCGCCAGCACCACAACAACAAAGCATTCCAATCAGTCCAATGGTACGTCAGAACGAGACCTCATCGACTGGCACTGATCAGCGAAGACTCGGAGCAAAGCCTTATCGTGTGTTGCATGGAACGAGTCCTCGGATGTCGCCAACGTGCATCCTTGACGCCTGTCACGACGCGTCACAGTGGCATCGGCAATGGCGGCAGGCCGCGGGCCACTGTCCCAGGAATCGCTGCGTCCGGCACTGCGATGCCGGTTGACGCGACTCGATGCGATCTGATGCCAACGAATGTAAAGTTTGTGCCATGGAGCACCTTCTCATTCCAGTAGTTGCTCTCCCAACAGATACAGGTGGTTGACAATGCCACGTGAATTCGGAACAGTGACTTTGAAAGCATTAGACAAGCACACGCATTAGCGCTATCGTCACGCACTCGTTCCCAAGCTGCTTTCCAAACAAGCGCGAGCACTTTTCTTCAGCAGAGAAAGCGTGTCGCTCACTTACCGACCGGAACTTGTCCAATGGGCGTGCGCTCAGCATGCCTGTGACCCCGTTTTGCCTCAGGAGACAGAGAGATCACACGACGCCGCTTCGCGAATCGCCGATCATGCCATGACCCGGTCGGGTCAGGATATACGGCGTTGACGTCACCGAAATGCCAATGACCCCTTCATCGACACGACTGCGCTGCCTATTCACGGTATGGAACAGCAGTGGTGCGTTTGGATGAAGACATACCCGAAATAAGGGTGTACGGCACCCTTTTGTACCGACACTGAACACTCCGACCGGTGTCAGAAAGGCTTTTCAGGGTGTACCCCAAGTGAAAGCAGCCAAGTACCGTACGATTGCGGAACGTACTCGGAAACTCCGATCCTTCTCTTGGAGCGCTACCTGAGCAGCCACCTCACCATACAGCGTCTCGATGAGGAGATCAAGATCGCGTTGAATTTGCATCCGCAGCTCTGCATCTGCATCCGCGTCTGCTGCATGCGTGCCTGCATCAGACTGCGTTCCCGCCATGTGCGCTTCCGCTGCGGCGGAATCGTCGTGAGACGTCGCTGCAGCCGGTGCTGGGCGCAGCGCCCGAAATGCGACCTCAACCGATAACCCATTCAGCTGGTCAACGATCGCATCGGTGCCATCTACCCCGCGTAATAATGCTTCTACGTCAAAATCATGATGGAGCAGCATGGTATGATTTGCTAAGCGTGCGGTCTCGGAGACCACGCGATTCACGACTACGCTCGGGATATCGCCGTAGAGCGCTCCCATAAAGAAAACATGCCTATCGAAGGGGTGAACATCGCGAATGGAGCCCACGATGCCATCAAACGGTGTCGACTCGATCGGCATTGATGGTGGTCTCGCATCCGATTGCTGGTGTGGGTCGGGGTCCCAGCCCCAGATCTTGTCTGATGGAAACGCCGCCTTCACGTATTCTTCGTTGCATCCCAGCGCAAAATCGCCATACAGACCTCGCTCCTGAACGAGACGCTTAGTTCTCAGAGCTTCATAGAGGACTCGCTCCCGGTACATTACATCGTCAAAGCTTTGTATCGTTTTGTCCACTTGGTCTGCAGCATAGCTGCGCTCGTAGACGCTGCTTCCAGTTGGTGATGCCCCAGTATCCGTGCGGTTCTTTCGCACTTGCGCCTGACCGCCGAGGCGCGATTTATCGTAAGCGATCCGGCCAACGGAGAGGCCCAGATCTCGTGCCCGCTTTTGAATCGCCAAAATATCTTCATAATCCAGACCAGTGCAACGACAGGTGTCCGAGAGGGGTAGCGCGGTCCAGCTCGAATCGATGTCCGTCGCGTCGGACTCGTCCTCCGCAGGTGCAGTAAGTTCCGTTTCTACAAAATACCGGACCATGTACAGGTCACTTACTTTGTTGGCGACATCAAAGGGATTCACATAGGCTTCTCTCCAGGAGTCGCGACCCACCTGGTGATTCGGGCCGCGCTCCAGTTCAGAGGCAACAGTGATGAGAACTTCACCGAACTTGGCGGTCCTGTCGCTACCCTCTAACGCCATGCGTGCGTCAAGTGCCGCTTTCGCAGCTTTTTCACCTATCTCCCGGTGTGCTGCAAGCGGCTCCCATTCTCGGTCTAACCAAAGACGGACTTCCTCGGCGAGCCAGCGCTCCTCAGCTGCACGCAGAGACGGCACCTGCCAGTCTAGTAGTGGAAAACACGGAGAGACTGCGCTCGGCGCCGGTGCATCGTAGTTGGCTGCCGCTTTCCAGTCTCGTTCCGAGTCGAGGTCGCCTTCGAAGGGTGGCTCTCCAAAACTGCGAGCAACGAGGTCCCGGGTGCCGCCTCGGTGCCGCAGGTGCGTTGCGGGCGCGCTGTGCCCGCTCACTCGTGCTTTGCGAATCGATAGCTGTGCGCCATGTCGCGTTGTCGCTCGCTCACAAACTCCAAGAGCACACGCGTGGACGAAACGCGTTCGAGCACTTTTCAGGTGACAGGGCACGAAGGTTGGCTCGCGAACCATGTTCTCACCAGAAGCCCTAGTTGCAGCTCCACCGCCCTTGATCTCGAACCGTTTTTACCCCCAGAAAAAAAAACCGGCCGCTTTTTTACCAGGCTCGCCAAAAGCTTAAGCTTGGAGAAAGCAGGCTGTAGTGTTTCGAGAGGCGCGCCTGTTCCGACGATGCGGTTTCCGCATCACGCCCTGAACGAAACCAGCGTGCGCTCCAGCTACACAGCGGTCGCAGAGTCTGGAATATCCTATTTGATATCACATCATGTAGACATTTCTAGATTTTCGATCGTGTCCTTCTGATCCCCCCGCATTGGCGTCTCGCGCTCCGGCGTGTCGTCTCTGCGCGTTCGGATGGGCCGCCGCAGGGGCCATTGGCCGCCGCTGTCGCGTGAACGTTCAAAAACGTCGGCATTTGAATCGCTTCCAGTCTACGCAGGCGACGTTGAGCAGTTGCGCTGCTGCGCTTTGCGTCAACCTTGCGCCATGCCGAATCCGCACGAACTGCAGCAGCGCATCATTCTACAACGAATAGCTCAAACAGTGGGAAGACTGAATCAGGAACTTGAGACTCTTGAAGAAACCTTGGAACCAGTTCGCCGGCTTGAACCGGAGTTTAGTCAGGTGTGGGAAGTGCTCCAGCGTTGGACCTCCACAGTTGAGGCAGAGAGGGAGCGCACTAAACAGTGCTGTTCGTCACAGCTTTAGCACGCGTTTAGTCTGGCAGTCGGTCTTCGATACCGGCACCAAGGAGACGCACTTCCGTCAACAACGACCGGTTCCGATCCAAGGGAGCGTCCCTCTGCCACGCCTCTGGCCGGCGATAGTTGGCGATTTGTCGCAGTCTCTGGCGCTCACTGCAGAGTAGAATGCGATCAACACTAACTGTACGCGCGTAAGCCGTCACCATTACAAGTTCACGCGTCGTGACATGAAACTCGAACTGACCAACAATCGGCCGGTCTTCTTCGTAACCCTTGTCGCGGAAATAGAGGCCACGCACGAGACCTAGTTGTCGAGCGAGCTGCACGTCCAGCACCTGCGGAACGAAAAGTAAATTCGTGCTCGCGCTTACATCACCGCTGTGCTCCATTCTCGTATTAAACGAGACTTTAAACCCAGCAGCGTATTCCAACGAATGGAAACCTTCGCTGATAAGTTTCGACTCGTCCGTTCCGTTGTCCCGCAGCACCTTGGTGGTCGTTTCCGCCGTCAGTGGCTCGACTTGGAACAGCGTTTCCGAGCGTTCCACGCTTTCTCCGCCCCTGTCGGCAACATCCGCGGTCTCTCGATAAAAGTAGCAACGTTCTGAGCGCCAACGCCCCGGCTGGCACCGGAAAAAGAGTTTGAAGGTTTCCAGGGCAGCTCCGCGAGCAGACCCTGCAATCAGCTCACGTTCAAGCAGCGTCGCCGTCACTGCCAACTGCGGTCTCCGGTGCTGAGGTCGGCACCGCTGGTCGAGCTGCTGTTGCCTCCAGGTGCGTGTTTTACCCGAACCAAACGCTGCTACAAAGCAAAAAGATAAACCGTGTGCCATATTCGCCTCAAGGAGTTGCCGCTGCATCACGAGCGGAAACATGTTTTTCCAGATGTGGATCGCCGAGCTCCAGCGCGTGCAGGCGGGCAGTGCGATCGCAGCACGTGCTGCTGGTGGCCTTCAACTCAGTTCTGTTCCACAGGGGCTACGCTGGTGCGCCGGAGATCGACACCACGATGCAATATACCGAAAATAGATCGTAGAAGAATGCCTGTAGGATCTATTCTTCACTGAACAGTTGAGGGAGGACTGCGTTTCTGGTTTAGGTCAGTCACGTCGCAGTACTCAGATGGTTGAGGAATACTGAAAGAAACAAGTAGATGCGCTCTGCGTCAAACACCGGTATTCTCGGTAACTGCTTGAAGTCAACGGTAGAAAACGACCCGTTGATCAACTTGCGGAAAGCCAAAGCGACGATATTAGCAACCACGGGCCTCTCTGTTTCTGAATAGCTCATTCTCGTGGTGCTGAAACCTGTGGGAGAGAGTCTTAAAAAAGGGTCGTAGTTCAAGCACAGCCATCTTCCATGGAAATCAGAACGACTATGTTCCTGGAAGGTTGCGATCTGTATAGAGTACAGGGATGTCGGTTTGTTCTTTTCAGTCGATCAGACGTCCTTCGAATGAAACGGCCGGAGCGTATATTGGTATTCGCGGAGAGGGAGCCCGTTGTGTGCGCGATTGAACTCGAGGAGAGCTAAGACGTCATTAAATGTTCTAACTGCAGTGGATTCATTTGGCTACCTCAGTTTCGCTCGTAGAGAGTTCACAGACAACAGCACCAATGACTTTGTCGAAACATTGAAGACTGTCCGCTGACGTCTGGTGATGTCCGTCTATTAGACGACGTGGTACTGCACCATTCCCTACGCGTTGGAGCTTTTGCCTGATCTATCGGGATAGAGCTGCTTTTCATTCCTTTGTATGTTCTGCGGTTCAACCGCATCAAAGGAGCGTTTTCCATCTTAAAACGGTATGAACGCTCCACTGGAGGAATCGCTGAAGCGTTCAGCACACGGTGACACACCGGGGCACATTTCGTCTTCATCCCACAAGTCTTGCCGGCTCAGCGAATGTCCTCACCTGAGGTCATGTGCAAGCGTGTTCATTTGAAGAAATAAAAAAGCTATGGGATGAACTCGGGTGTACACTTCAGAAGGTCGAGATGGAGAAAAGCCAGCGGAGCGCCTGGGCCATGGAAAAGCACGAAGCGCTAACAGGGTGCCAATTCGCTCAGCGGGCACCAATTGGGGAACTCCATGTACTGGTGAGTTCCATCAGAGACAATAAACCCAGGGAGTTCATCAGCCGAGACTTCAACGTAGCCCTCAATATCAGACGACGTTCAGTCCCAAAAAATATATTCGCGAAAATGGCGGTGATGGTATCGACACCACAGCGATTGCGCTCGCCACGTACGATATCCAAACAGCCGCTGGATTGATCACGCTTGTCTCTGAGAGAAGGATACTAGCCTGGAGGTGGCGATCGACTGCTGCCTGCGACCGAAGCCGGCCTGACGCATCACCGCTGAATAAAAAATGGATGCCAGCACGTTCCAGGTACTGCAGCAACTTCACATGCGGATCGGCGTGCCTGCACATACTCGCTGCCCAAAAAGAATGGAACTCGTTTCAGTCTAGTCCAAGTGAACTGGTCGCAAGCAAATGTCGAAGAATCTGCTGTCATCAAGCGGCTAGTTGCACGCGACAGCAACAACGGCAAGTCCCCCTGCCGTAGCGATCATGCCAGCAGCTTGCAGAGCTGTTCGTTTACTCATGATCGTAGGCCCGAGTTAAACGAGCCCCGCCATCCATCGGTTCCGAGTGCTACGTCTGCGCCGTTCCCAGCGCGCCACGTACCGAATGCGACGATTTTGTAACCAGAATAGCGCACTGGATCTCCGTAGCTATCCAGGATCCCGATACCTCGATCATCGCACGTTGCAGGGTTCTCGGGGACTCGGCGTTGCGCACTATGGCTATGAAGTTTCGAACAGAGCACCCGCTGCGTGTTCACGATGTTGCATGCAACGCGAACGGCATACACCCACGGAGCGCGTTTACACCAGTTTCCAAGTCTTTTTCACCAAATCAGCACCACGCTCGGCGATCATCATCGTCGGAACCCCCGTCTGGCCGCCAATAATTTTCGGCATGACAGAGGCATCGATTACCCGCAGTCGCTCAACACCGTGGACACGAAGCTCAGGGTCGACAACCGCATCGCGCCCTGTTCCCATACGTGCCGTGCCAACGATCGCATTCGCTGTATGGCACGTGCGGCGGATGTAGGTCACGAGATCGTCCTCTAACGTTTCTGGGAATGCTTCTCGCCCACGATAGGGGCGCATCGAGTCGCCGGAGAGAATCTCTCGGCCCAGCTTCAGTCCCGAGAGCAGGGTCTGCAGGTCTCGCTCGTCCTCTAGCCATCCAGTGTGGATAATGGGGCGTGCTCGTGGGTCGATCGTCGCAAGCTCGATCCGACCACGACTCCGCGGGCGGATCGCAACAGCCTGCAAACCAAAACCTGCTGGACGAATGCTGGTATTCGTTAGCACATGACCTCCACTGCGATATTCGCCGAGGCTCTTGTACGGATCTGCATCGGAGAAAAACGGCACAAAGCGAAGCTGCAGATCACAGCTGGGCTCGCCGATCACCGCCTGCGTGTGAACAAAAGCACCGGCCTCGCACACAGGCGAGGTCAAGGGCCCTCTTCCTAGCAAAAAGTACTCGGCAAGTACCAGTGGATCTTTTCCTAGGCGCTCGGTGTAGAATATGCGCTTCTTGTCCCGATCCTTACCATAAGGATCCGGGGCGTAGTACGAAAGCATCACTGCCGCATGATCCTGGAGGTTCTGGCCTACCCCGGGAAGGTCTCGCACCACGGGTATGCCAAAGTCTTGTAAATGTGCACCTGGACCTAATCCGGAGAGCATCAGCAACTGGGGCGTGTTAATAGCACCCGCCGCAAGAATCACCTCGCAGTGCGCGAGCGCTGCACGTCGGCGCCCATGTCGATCAATGAAACGAATACCCTCGACGCGACGACCGTCCTTGGACCAGACGAGGTGTTCAGCGAGTGCATTCGTCTCAATGTGCAAGTTTCGGCGCGACCGCACCGGTTGCAGATAGGCAGTCGCTGGGCTTTCGCGCCGGCCGTCTCGCTGGGTGACCTGGAAGAGACCGGCGCCCTCTTGACCATGGTCCCAATCATTAAAGTCTTTGTTGCGCCGGATACCGCGTTCGAGACATGCTTCAATGAACGCTAACGACAGCGGGTTCGGAGAGCGCTGGTCCGACACTCGGAGCGGTCCGTCCGAGCCGTGCAGCGCCGTCGCTGCCTCCCCGTCGGCGCCCCGCTGCGCTGTTCTTTCATTCGATTCCAGCCGTTTGAAGTACGGGAGGACGTCATCCGGCCCCCATCCGAGAGCCTCGTAATCTTTCACCCACGTTTCATAGTCGTGACGCGAGCCACGATGCACCAACATCACCGAGATCGCATGGGAGCCTCCCTCGCCGCGACCTCGCGGAAGGTAGACTGCTCCACGACCACCCAAATGGGTAGGATTCTCGCGTGAAAAAAAGCCATAGTCGAGGCGGCTTCCGATCAGCTGAGGAAATCCAAGGGGAATGTGCTCGAAGTACGGCGCCTCCGCGAGTGCGTCACCTGCTTCCAGCAGGAGTACACGGGGATACCGGCGGTCTCCATTGCTGAACTGGGCCGTTGATAGGCGGTTAGCGAGCACGCAGCCGGCCGCACCAGCGCCAACGATGATAAAGTCATACTGTGCTTGGCGGGTGCCTTGCGAATGCTCTGTTTCAGCTGAGGCACGCAAAGTACGGAGCCCCGGCCGAAGGTTGCGCGTAACGTTGCGGAGCCGCCCTCCGGCACATACGCCCGCTAATGCGCTGGCAGGGAACGGACTACGCTGCCCAGCGTACTTACAGGGCGTGCTTGACAACAAAAAGCAGTACCTGCTTCGCATGACCGCAGACGCTCAGGTCGCCAAAGCTTCCAGGTCACTGCAACAGTTCAACTGGGTCCGGCGGTCTCCAACGGACAAGACGCGCACACCTGGAGCGAGCTGTCCAATTGATGTGGCCTCCGAGCGAGCCGCTTGAGGTCTGAGGGTTGCTCTTCGCGCTCTAGCAGCGGTATCAGCGCGTTCACACGTAGCGTAACGCGCAAAGAAACCCTCCAGTCTTAGAAACCAGCGCTGATCGACGAGTGATTGCTCCCTGTTGGTTACCGTGAGCCCAACAGGCTTGTGACGTCACCTTTTCAAGCGCCCAACCTATCTACACAATGTCGCTGACGTCGGGAAAACGTGCGCTCTATCCAGCCATAGCAGCGTTGCAGCGCGCACGATCCATCCTCGAGTCCGAGCGACGCGATCTCGTCAACGCCGCTGTGCTGCGGAATCGGCGCGCTGGGCGATGCACCCGGCGGCGATCTGCGATGCACAGCCTGCGATGCTGCATGAGCGAAACGCTCCCGAGGAAACTGTTCTAAGTGGAATATTAAGTGAACTTTATGTATATAATTGGACAATGAGGGATTGATCTTGAGGAAGGGTTTGCAATGCGCGAGCTCCCCCGCGCACTTCCCACGCGATGATTTGGAATCTGTGATTGACACATCGTGCTGAAGCGTTTGGAAGCGCTCGAGCAGCATAACCACGCCCAGCGGAACCTCGAGAACGAAACTTGAACATGTACGGCTTTGTTAGTGTATTACCAGTGGCGTCGGCCTTGCAGCGGCAGCAGTGCACGTGTGCAGCTCGCTGCAGCTTCACCACACGAGCAGCGCGGGTGGCTCCAGTGCGCATCGCGCTGTCGCGTCCCCAGCGTCTCGTGGGTGCGCCTTCTCTTCGCATGTTTGAGGTATCCGACGGTGAGCCGTACCCACTGAACCCTGCTGTTATTTTTATTGCGCTTATCGGTTGGAGCGCAGTAGCCGCTATCCCATCGAACATACCCGTTCTGGGCGGCACTGGCCTGACGCAGGCGTTTCTGGCGTCGATTCAGCGTCTGCTGGCGCAGTACCCAACTGGACCAAAGCTGGATGACCCGTTCTGGTTCTACCTGATCGTATATCACGTGGGGTTGTTTGCTTTGCTTATCTTTGGGCAAATCGGATATGCGGGCTACGCCAAAGGAACGTACAAGCGCTCGGCGTAGGCGAGCGTGTGCTGGACGGCGGGGTGCGTCGACCGCTCGCCGGTTTTTTGAAGGCACCGTCCTGCGAGATAGTGAGGCACAGTGGCAGGCAACGTAGACTGTACGTGTAAACGATACTGACAAGTTGATGACTTGTACAAAAGAGAGGCACGCGTTGATGATCAGAACGCAGACAACGACACACGTGCTCGAGCCAGCAGCCATATAGGCTCGCCACCAGTGACGATTCCCGCAACGGCTGCGTACGCAGCTCCCTTGACGACGGTGTTTGTCCGTAGAGCGAGACCGTTGCAGTTGCAGGCATGCGCTCCGGTTCGTAAAGGGTACCGTCGAAAGCGAACCGTCAGCACACACCATTCCGCGTGAAGATACTGCAGCATACCCCCGGCTCGTCGACGTCGCGTTTTAGGGCGGGTTTGCATGCCACGCTGTCTGGAGCGGCTGGTCCGGGATGTCTCGTGAACAGCCTTTCATCCAGTGTGTTTTGGTCTAATACGCATGGATGCGTGCCTGCTAGCATCGATACGTCGACTCCGAACCGGAGCGAAAACCATAGAACAGGCAGCGAGCGTTATCAAGCATTGTCTGGACTCATGCAAAAACGCTGAGGCAATGGCTTCCGACACTTTCCGGCAACGCTTCCGATGATGCGCCTCGAAAGTCGCTCTTGTCGTCCTCGCTCCCGCCAGTATGGCATGAACAACCGCTCCGTTCACGGAATCCATCACAACGACGACCCAAAGCTGCTACAGATGGCGCTTTCGCTTCTGCGTGACCGGCAAGGGTGTTCGCGTTTTCGTTCGTCGATATCTGGGTCAGTGATGAGTCCATCGCGCTCGAGTCCACGTAAGCGACCTAAAGAGCGTGGTTCAACGCACAGCAAACGACTGCTTGTGATTACGCTCCACGGCGCTGTGCAGCCGAGCTGGCTCTCACGGTTTCTATCGCTGCTCGCTCAAGCCGGAGACGTCGTGCAGCTGCGAGATCTCTCGTCGTTTACGGTCGGAAACCGATTCACAGCCACACTGGCTGTTGAAGTGACGCCCACGCAGCTCCGAAAACGTCGATCTACTGAAACAGGAACAGAAGCTATGAGCGCAGAGTCGACGAGCGGTTCGGCACCGCAGTCGTTTGGAGTTGGAAGCCCTGCTGAACCTGGCGGGACGCTGAGCTCAACTGAGGCACACATCGAGCACGAATTCGGCATCGAGGGGTACCTTCTACGGGAGTTTCTCTTGACAGCCTATGAGCTGGGCGGGATCGAGACCGAGTTTGAGGTGCTCGACTCCCTCGAAGCAGAATCGAATGCAGCTCTTGAAGGTGACTCCGGTGAGCCGTACACGTTCACCTTTATAGGCACACCGCGCATTCCCGCTGATTTCTTGGCAACAGCAACGCATGTCCTCGCTGAAAACGGCATCAATTTGAATGCCATTCAGTCATTGAACGAGCCAGGGGGCCGCAGTACCTGTTTTCAGGTGATGGCAGCACTGCGGGGCCCTTTGGCAGACCGCGTTCGCAGCGAACTGCTGCATTTGGGCAAGGAGTTTCTCGTCGATATCGCTTTCGAGCGAGCAGGAGCATTGCGGACGAAGCGAATGGTAGTTTTCGATCTGTCGTGGACACTGGTCCAGGCGGATAGCTTCGAGCTCCTCTGCCAGGCGGCTGCAGTGGATGCGGATGCAGTCGCGGAAGTGCGCCGTTGTCACTCGCTCGGATCCGAAGACTACTTGCGAGCGTGTGCTGCGCTCCTTCGCGGTCGATCGAGCACTGGCTTAGCAGAAAGACTACACGCGCTTATCGAATATACCGATGGAGCCGCTTCGGTCTGTCGCGTACTCAAGAAACTCGGCTACCGAACGGCGGTGCTGTCGTCGGGGCCCTTGCTCTTGGCAGAGCTTGTGAAAGCAGACCTCGGTATTGATTTCGTTGCGGCCAATCGTCTTGAAACGGACAGCAATGAGCGTTTCACCGGAGCGATCTTGGAGCCTCTCGTCAACGGAGAGCGGAAAGCAGAGCTGCTGACCATGCTGGCGATGCGCGAGCAGCTCAGCCCGGAGCAGATCATTGCGGTAGGTGACGGGCCAGTGTCCGCCAAAATGCTTGACTCGGCGGGTCTATCCATCGCCTTTGAACAACCAGGGGCTCGGGATGGCACCAATATTGGCGGCAAGATTCAGAGCAAGAGTCTCACCTCCATCTTGTTCCTGTTGGGTATCCACGAGCGCGATCTACGGTCATTTTCATGAATAGAGTCACGTTTGCACTTGTTTACGACCGAGCGCGCTTTGCGTCACCATTGCCGATGATGCCGCTTTTCGTGACCAGGTGTTGGCTTATTCGACAAAGTCGTGGAAAGCTTACTGTGAAGCGCTGCAAGCAGGCGATCTTCATCGCGTTTGCTGAGGTATGCTGCTCGCCTGAGACGGAGATGATGTGCCTGCGATTCGGGTTCGTGCGTGACCGAGCAGGGCACTACGGGGTGTTTACAATATCTCTTGTGAAGGTTTCTGATAGAGGCGCTTGGGTACAACGGCACCGTTGAAAGACCGATGGCCGCCAGCAAGCGCGTTTGCTCTAGACGATCTTGCGGTCGAGACTGGAACCAGCCCGCCAAGCGTGAATCCGCATGAAGCTGCCCGAGTCGACGACGACGACGCTTTACACACGAAGCGGTGCGGGCATTCAAGTCAATCATGCGTCTGATACTGCATGGGTTCGTTTCGTGCGGTGAGCATCACTGTACGGACAATCCATACAAGTCTACTCAATCATGCGTCTGATACCGCATGGGTTTGTTCCATGCGGTGAGCGTCACTGTACGGACAATCCATACAAGTCTACTCAATTATGCTTCTGATACCGCATGGGTTTCTTTCGTGCGGGGAGCATCACTTTACTGATTGCGTTGGCTGCATCTCGCCTTGGGCTTTGATTCATCGAGCAACCGGAGCTTCACCTTCTCCACCGGCTAGTCTTTATGCAGCAGTGATGCGGCTCGTGCATTGTTTACACCAGGGGACGTCACCCATGGCAACATCGTGTACCGGATACGTTGCGCCGGGTGCCTGTGGGCGCTCCAGCACGCAGCTCGTCGCATTCAAAGATGATTGACATGTGACAGAGCTAATCTTGCTGAACACCACGGAATCCAGCGACCTTATGCATCGTTTCCACCAAGTGCCTGGGTTCACAACGCTTTCCAGAGGTCGTCGAGTACGCGGGATCCACAATCGCGTTCCGCTCATGCCGCCGCATGTCGCGGAACGTTTCGATCCTCTACCATGCCCGGCGTTGTCCAGAGGTGCACGACGCTCATATCCGTTGAGGACGGCGCCTTGTGCTCCAGAATGAAACATATGAGACGATTGGCGCTGGGGTGGAGCACTTTACGGCGAGCTCGCACAGCGCTTACCCTGCATGCCGGTGGATATCGTAGCGATGATCGCTTTCCAGGCAACAAGCAAAGCGCATGCTGTATGGCTTGCGGTCGTTTACAACCACGAGGAAATCGACCATGATGCAGGGCTGGCGATTGCGTCGTATGCCCTGCAGACTGGATGCTGTACAAAGATCCCGCGAGGGATGCATTGGGGCATGCGTACCCAACAGTCGTCGCGCCGCTTCCGGAATACGACCCACTAATACACACACACACACACGCCAGTCATGGTCGATGTGTGGATCCACGTCCAAGCGTTTCCGGTATACCAAAGAACGCCTTGATCTCTGCATAGAACAGAAACTGGCCACTTACGAGGATCATGACTTGAGCACAACGCGGAACAAAGCCGAGAAACATGCCTCGTGGCCCTAATTCTCTCGCAATCGTCCACATATCCATCCAGGACTGTCGGATCGAATCAAGCCACATACAAGTGGCTGATCTCAGTCGAAATCGCTCGAAAAGAAAACGTTTCATATTCGATGCAGACCCTTGATCAGCCCTCATTGGGATTTCATTCGGTTGCATCTGTTTTCGATTCTTGTCCGCCACAGTCGGGGACAAGGATGCACTCGGCGAGCGAATGTTCGCGTCTGTTTCCGCACCGGGTGGCGTCGACAGAGCCTGTCCGATTTCTGTCAACATTAAACCCGCGAGACCGGCATGATGTTTGTTGATGCGGCTCAGGATCGTGTCTCCCGGTTGGCTGGCGAACGCGGCTGCGATCCCGCTGAGCAGGCCCGCAAGAAGCGACAGGCGCCGTTCCAGAGACACAGGCAGCTGAGCGTCCAACGGTGCGTTTGGACCTATCCATGTGGCCCGCAGTCCAGCCAGCAACCACTCGTAGGTCCAAAACTGAGCCAAAGTATACGGGCACTGTTTGGCGATCAGCGGCATCAGCCCTTTGTACATGCTGCGGGAGCCCTCGGCCCACACTTGCGCCAGACCCTGCCAGACATCTCGCGCAAACGTCCGATCCTGGACCATTCGAATCCGTACCGACTCCAGCGGGCACAGCGCTGTCGATGCTACTAGTTCAGCCACTGTCGCAGAAGTGACAAAGTGAAGCGACGATAGCGGCTGGCCAGCTGGTGTGCGCGTCAGCACCATCGTCAGCGTTCGTAACTGCTCATATACGGCGTACTTGAGGCCACCATGTATCAGATACCCTAAGGCAGTGGCGCCAAACCCCTGAAGAAACATAAACGGGCCATCTTCGTTGATAATCCGAGAAACGCAGGCCAAAACTGAAGGATAGCGTTCAGGTTCGAGCTGCATTTTAGTACGTACAACGTCGACAGGCGTCGTGAGTACGTGCATCAGAACCGCACAACTGCCGCCAGCAGCGAACAGTTTGAGGAAACGTGCCCAGTCGACGCCCAGGGAGGCCAGTAGACTCCATCCTAGAATAACGTTACAGAGCACAAAGAGCACCACGGCTGGTTGGTGCAGGTGTGGCGATCGTTTCACAGCGCGCCGGACCAGAAAACTGCGCCCGCGCCACAACAGCAGTAGTCCGAGGAAAGAAGCGAGCTGTTGCCGCATGGTAAGCGAAATCCTCTGCACCAGAAAAGAAGAAGCCGAGCCGATGGACATGTACGTTAACCTTCAGTACGGTGACGGAGAGGTCGCTGATACCCTCTCGGTCATGTGTTTACCCGAACGCTACGCAGGTAAAACTCGCAACGTCGACGTAAGCACTCAGGAAACAGCGGATGCGTAGCGAAGAACGCGTTTTGTTCCTGTTTTTGTCGTCGACATCGAAACGGACACGTCATTGCGCCACAAGGCGCGCTCCTGTTTTGCCGCCAATGCCCAGCACGGCATAGATGCAGATTCATGTACTTGACGTTCAGAAGGATACGTGCACGATACGTTCAAATGCATGCTTGTAGTTAACTTCAAAAGGAATCAGAGTACGATGCATGAAGAAGGCTAAGTGTACGTGAACAAGTTTTAGACAGTGATGAAGATTCGCTTAACGCTGCGGCTCTGGTCGATTCTAGGTCGCTCGGCTTCAGTTCACGACCCTGATGAGGGCATCCAGCGGTCCAGGTGCGTACCGACATGCAGAGCGTGCTTGTCCCGGACCACAGCCTGCTCGGCTCAGCGTTGCAGACGCATGCAGCTTTTGGATATGTCGTAGAATCAAGGGCAACGGCGCGATCCGCTGCCGATGAACTGCAGCGAGGTGCTCCTCGACTCGGAATACGGGATCAAATGAGAACGAGGATTCAGATCAGCGTGTTCTTGCCAGGATCCAAGGGCCCGCACGCGCCTCAGGCGACGTCGCCGGATGCCCAGACGCAGGTGTGCTCGCAAACGAGACTTTACGCGGACAGGATCCGGATAATCCGACCATCATCGTTGCCCCGTGTACAACGAGCTTATCGAGGACGAAACAGAGGCTGTTTCTCAGAACTCGGCGTTTCAAGCAAGTGAAACGAAGAGCGCGTGAGCATTTTCGCATATACGCGAGTCCATTCTCCGGCTGAAACGATGCCCGAACTGTGCATTGTCCAATGGTAGGGACTCGGCGTTTTCAAGCATCTTTTATCCGCGAGAAAGCATTCGCCTACGGGCGAAGCGATTATGGTTAGCATTCCCATGTAATTGGAATACGGAAGCAGGTACAGATGAAAGGATACAATACCGGCGAGCGTCCATATCCTCGCGGAAAAGGCCCAGCGCTACCGACGGGCATCACGCGGTCGCGCAGCGCCAGCAACACTGGACCCGATCCCCAGTGGCCGATGAAGCTTCCAGTGCCGTTCTCGCATCGAGCTTTCTATTGCTCTTTCGAATGCATCCACCTATTCGAAGCAGTTGAAAAAGAGTGCTTTAGATCACCAGGATCTAGGTAGCAACTAGGGTTCCCGGTCTGCGCGTTGACCTGAGCAACGAACCGAAAACGATAGTCGACGTGATTGCGATGCTCGCATCTGAAACGATGCCAGCGCGCAAAGGCAGTCTTAAAACAGTCCTTGAGACCGGTTCAGTTATTGTGCTGATCATTGAATATCGTTGCACAAGGTCGACAGCTTATCCGCGCGGCCTTGTACGTTCGCATCATCTTCAGCTTCACCCGTGAAATACGTGATGATTGGCATACTTGGTGTTGTATCTATCCTGGCACTCCATTTTCAACCAGGTGCCGATGTCGCAACTGCTGATACCAGTCTGTCTCTGGAAGAGCTCGAACGTGCTCACAGAAGAGCGCGACCATTTCCTCGGGGGTATCCGGCTGAATACCATGGCCCACATTGAGGATATGCGCACCACCCGACGCAGCGCAAACACAACGATCAATGGCTGCCTTCACGCTGGCAGCGTCGCCGCACGCCAATACCGTTGGATCGATGTTGCCCTGGAGCACCGCTCGCTTGCCAAACAGCTGACGCGCCTCTGCGATGCTCGTTCGCCAGTCCAGGGCGAGCGCATCGAGACCCCGGTATCCGTTGGCTTCCCTCGTATCCGCTGGATACATCGCAGAGATGACCCCCAACTTACCACACGACCCATTTGCAAAGAAGATCAATGGAGTTTCGACGCCATGCGCACGGATTCCGCGTACCAATTGTTCCACGTAGAAGAGCGAAAACTCCTGGTAATCCTCGGGGCTAAGCAAGTGGGCCCAAGAGTCGAAAATCTGAATCGCCTCAGCTCCTTTTCGAGCCTGGTAAGCTGCAAAAACGATCATGCTCTGTGTGATTTTCTGCAGTAATCGATGCATGAGTTCTCGGCCTTCTGCTGTGTACATCATGCGCTTCACCTGCTTGCCTGATGAGGCCCGTCCGCCTTCGCCCTCGATCCCGTATGCAGCGAGCGTGAAGGGTGCACCCAGAAATCCAAGCAGCGCCGGTCTCGGACGAGCGTCTGCAAGCGTATGCGCAAGCGTCGAGAGTGTCGTTCCCACGAAGCTAAGTGCTGTCTCTGCATCCTCGGGGGTGAGCGGACGCACACGCTCAACATCTTCCATGCATCGAACAGGAGTTTTAATCGATGGACCCTGTCCGGATATGATTTGGTAGTCAAGGCCCATGGGCGGCAAGGGGGTCAAAATATCTGCGAACATGATGACGGCGTCCACTCCGAACGCTCTCCACGGCTGCAGCGAAAGCTCGACAGCGATTTCAGGTGTTTCGGCACGCTCGCGGAACGCATAACGCCCAGAGTACATCCGAAACGCGCTCATGTAGCGGCCGGCCTGACGCATGAACCATACCGGTGGCCGCGGCACGCTGGGGTCGCAGCGCAAGACCCGCAGGAGCAACGGGGCTTCGTTGCAGGTTTCGACGACGCTGCTTTCGGACAAGCAGCCCTCATAGTCTGTATCCAGCGCCGCACGGAGCGCAAGAGAAGCGACATGATACCTGAGTCGCTCCGAGCGCAGCACAAACTTTGCCCCAGAAGCAGCCTGCAACGAACGCGGTGCCGTGTGCCCAGCGCACCTGGGCGTACGCGTCAGCTTCAGCACCGCGAACTGAAACATACTCCCAAAAACTTCGAACAAGTCTCCTAATAGCGCTCAATCAGTGTTCCGATTTTACTTCGTTATCGTCAAGTTGGCCCAGATGCTATCCAAGAAAAGACGACGACCTAGGCTTGCACCCAAAAGCTGTAAACGCGACGACTCGAGTACGATGCGCCGAGATCAACGCGGTGGCACCCGATGCTTCCGGTGCGCGTGCACGGCATCATCAGAGGCGCACATCGACTGTAGCATCATCAGATGCGAGTATCGATTGTAGTATCCCATAGAGGCGAGTATCGATTGTAGTATCCCATATAGGCGAGTATCGATTGTAGTATCCTATAGAGGCGAGCATCGATTGTAGTATCCAATAGAGGCGAGCATCGATTGTAGTATCCTATACAGGCGAGCATCGATTGTAGTATCCTATAGAGGCGACATTGCCATCAGGAGAGCCACAAGGCCGATGGCGGGCGCATGTCCAATTTTTTTCGATGACAAAATTCGCGTACATTGGCCATGGATCCCAGATTGCAGGATGAATATTGGTTATCGAAAAAGTGTCCATCGTGCTGTACCCCGCCTTCACGTTCCATTACCCATACGTCCTCTCGGATATACTGGTCGTTTCGTGCGTTCTAACTTGCGCCGAGTACCTACCGTGAGCACCCGCCGTAGTGCCTAAACTACTGGAGCGGATGCATCATAGAGACAAAATAGCTTTGCCATACCAGTGAGGGCATTGGCTCGAAGCGTCGTTCAGCTGACTTGGACTCCGAGTGCATAATGACTCTGGGAGCCAGCAAGCTGCGCAGACATACGTACTGCCTGCGGCAGCGCGAATCAACATACTAGGAGTCCACCGCGAACAGGATGACGTCCAGACGCAGCATAACTGCCTCTAGTCCCAGAATAAGCCGCTTTGGAGACGAGATATGCAGGCATTGCAGCGGCATCAGCTACGTTAGAGGCACACCGGGCACCAGGCTTGCAGACTCGTCTGGCTCGAGGGACCTTCCGCAGACAAGCTAAACTTTCCACAATATGGAAATCTTTTCGCCCTTTTATCGTTTACAGTAGAGACGGAAAGAAATTATTATTTCGTTGCTAGTTAGGGGTTGGTTTATGTTCTTTTTTCTAAATAGTGCGGTGGATAGCGCTTCTTGGAGATCAGGGCCGCAAGAGATACGGCGTGCAACTCGCCTTTGCATGGAAACGCGATCATGATCATTCGTCGACTTGTTGTTCTAACGTACAAGTTGCATTTGCTTTTAAGTCGTAGCAAAGTATAGTTTTCAGATCAATTATGTTTCAACCCTCAAACAAGTCTAGTCAAGTGCTTTTTCGCAGTACATAACAGAAGGGTTCAAAGAGCGTTCTTTTTAAAAAAACTAAAAAAGGAGAGTTATGAAAAAGCTAGTCGACGATCCTGGAGGCCCAGTGTCGCCGGCTGCCAGAAAAAAACAAAAAAAATCCGAGTCCAGAAGAGCAGGAAAAGAAGTAGAAGCAAAAGGGGTTGGCCCGACGTCGAAAGCTGCGCGAAAGACAACTGTGCGACGAGACGGGGGTGAAAGCCGGTCTTCTTAAACATATCAAAGATCCGTACAAGGAAAAGTTGCGAGACGCTATCAGAAACCGTGTCGATTCGTGCTCCAAGAGTTTTGTCAAGGCGTCGTCAGGACTGATGCATTTGGCGAGGGAGATTTATGAAGACGTGACGCACATGGAAACAGTCGAGGTTCCAGACGAGTTGTTCGACACGACCTTTATTCGTCACCTGATGCTTGGCACAGGGGGAACGCGGACGGAAAATGAGCGAGTGCACGCCCTCTGCCAAAAATACTCCTTCTACATCTCCAACGGTATTCGATACAGGGGTGACCGGGATATTTACGACTATGGGGCGATGAAGTGCATCACGAACCTGAAGAACCATTTGACAACGAACCTCGAACGTTTCATGATACGCGCCGTGGTTGCACTCTACCTGGGCCTATCTCGCAATGGGAAATGTGCGATTATCAATGGCATCACGAAAGATCGTAAGCGTGAAGATGAGGTCGAATTCGTTGACAAGAAAGCGTCAAACTAGTTCACGAATGAAGCTTCTGTAATGCGTGCGGTTATACAAGAGCATCGTGCGGTACTGGGGTTTGCGAATCCAGCAGAGAACGTATCAGAGTTGAAAAAAGATAAGGAAAGATATTATCGCCTCGTCCTGCGCTATTTCCTGTTTTTGGACCGAGAGCTCGATCCCAATGCAGAGATGAAGCTGAGTGAGGAAAGCAATGAAGAGTGGGAGAGACGGAAGGCTGTCCTAATGAGGAAGCGGTTCAACGTGGTTCCAATGTGCAACATCAAGTCACATTTTGTGACTAACGACTCCAGAATCCTTCACGGCATCATGAAGGAGATCAGTCCGGAGTTCAGTGTCAGCAGGGAGGAATTCTCCGGTGAAAACCGGGAGACGCACTGAAAGAATATCTTCGATTTCAAACGTCTCAAAGTGAGCAAGCAAAAGGTATTCACTGGGATCATCGAAACCGATGGAGTAGCCTAGTGTGTAAACTATCGGCTGTTGAAGAAAGATCGTCCAGTTCCGCCCTCGGCGAACCATGAATATGAGAAGGAGGCGGATCCTGCGACACAGGAGGTGCAGGATAACGACCTTGTCGTTGACGCGGCGAAGCATGAAGAAAAGAAGGATTCGGATCCTGCCACACAGAAAGTGCAGGATAACGACTTTGTCGTTGGCGCGGACCCCGGGAGCACTAACATCATTACCATCGCAGTACCCAGGAGTGCGGAAGCTCGTACTGACGGCAACTTGCTTCAGAAAGACATGCGTCTGTTGAGGTTCTCGAGAGCGAGATATTACCGAGAATCCCGTATATTGAATACGACGAAGAAAATCGAGACTTGCAATTCAGGAATGAAAGAGCACCTGGAAACTTTGAGCGAGGTGACGAGCCGAGGAGCGGTCTTTGATGCTTTTCGGAAAATCATGGAAGTTCCTGTTGCTCACTGGAAGCCGCTGTGGGAGGAGTATACAAAGCCCCGGTGGGCTCGTTTGCGAATGAAGCTATACTGTGGTAAGCAGCGTGCATTCGCGAATTTTTCAATCAGTTGAGTGCCTTCAAAGAGGATCAAAGTCAGAGGCTCGTTGTGGCATACTGAGCAGGGCGTTGGAAGACCCAAAAAGGAACTACGCCAGCTCCAACGACAAGAACGTACAAGGAGTGTACACGGCGTTTCGTTATGATACCGATAGATGAGTTTCGAACGTCTTATACACACCATGAACTGGGTTGTACACTTCAGAGAGTGGAGATGGAAAAGTGTCAGCGGAACCCTGAGGATATAAAAAAATACGGACCGCTGACGGAGGAGCAAATGAAAAAGATGGCGAAAGTTCGTGGACTACTTGCATTAGTACGTACAACCAACGGAAAGAAACGGATTGAGTTTGTGAATCGTGACTTCAATGCTGCGATCAATGTAAGATGTGCAGTGCTCGAGAAAAGACCTCGAAGGTCCACAAGAGTGAACTTTATTGGACAACCTCTAAAAGTGGAATTATATGAGAAGAAGTTGGAAGCAGTAGTGCGTGCCGGTCGAGAAAGGCTGGGAGGCGTCTGCACGTCAGTGGCAGACGTCGTGTTTCGGGCGGGTTTCTCGCCACTACTGTACTGCCGACCGCAGCGTCTCGACTGTGCCGCCAGAAGCGTTTGCAACTGGAGCGCATGCGAGCCACTGCATGCGTCAAGGGATACTTGGGGTTCTTGCTAGCACCTAGGCTTACGACGACAAGGCCAGTGAGCCAAGGCCTTGTTCGGGGACGACGAACAGCGTCTGTGCGGAGCGAAGCTCGCACTGCGCGACGAGTCAGCCGGGGTACGCGCTTGCCGTCTGCTAGAAGCACGTTTCAACAGCTTCAAATGGTTCGTACGGAGTCCGCTATGGTTGAACTCGGCACGGTTATGCCGGCGTTTGCTTTATCCGACGTAACTACAGGAGAAACCGTGTCTCTCGATTCGCTCTACGCGGACAGTCCGCCGCCGAAAGCCCTCGTTGTGGTGTTCTTGGCTGCGCACTGTCCTTTTGTGAAGCACATTGCTGGCGAGCTCTCTCGGTTGAGTGCAGATATTAGTTCTGGAAAGTTTGGCCCGGTGAAAATGGTTGGCATCAGCAGTAACTTTGTCGGAACACACCCGGACGACGCACCGGAGCGTATGGCGGAGGAAATCAAAACGCGTCGCTATCAGTTTCCGATTCTCTACGATGAAACACAGGATGTTGCTCGTGGCTGGAAAGCCGCGTGCACGCCCGACTTTTACCTTCTGGATCACGAGCGCAAGCTGTTCTATAGGGGGCGTCTGGACGGCAGTAGGCCCGGAAACGATATTCCTGTGACAGGTGAGGACCTCCGGAACGCCATCCAGTTATGCGTGAATGGACAGTCACCTCCGGAAAATCAACTACCGAGCATTGGATGTAGTATCAAGTGGAAGCCGTCGTAAACACTCAAGTGGAATGATACTTTACATGGATTGAGCGCAAACGCCAGGCGGCTGCACACGACGTGGGTTCGAAGCAGTCGCAGCACGCGTCGGCAACGTCTTGCACGGCGAGCGTCTGTCTCGAGAAGGCTCCCGGAACGGTACGCGAGGCCAATGGTGTCGCTGATACTGTTTGAGGATATGTCCTAGACAGGTTTTGGACAAGCTCGACGTACTGGTTCCGTGCAGTTCCGGGGCGAGTGTCGTGATTGAAACGTAGGTGCGCGAGAGCCCCCAACGAATGTGCGTTGGAAACTGCTCACAAATGCTGGTGCTTTCCGCAAGGACCTGATTGCATGCAAGACACTTAATCGAGACAAGGCGGGCTGCTCTCGTCAACTCGGTTGGGAGGTTGGCAGGTTGCGGTGCGCGCTAAGCTCAGCAGTCAGCAGAGCAAGCCGGCGGCCGGCTTGCTGCTCGTGTGCGTCGCAACCCGTTCGTGACGCGTACAAGCCACCGCGACGTTCGCGCTCCACTCAAAATCGAGCGCTCTACTATACAAATGCTACATACATGTGGGAACGATATAGACAAGTACGAATAAAGTGTACAAACCGCCGTTCCAAGGCTATGTGATCCAAGCGCACCTTCGTCTCTGGTTGCTGAAGGACACTGTGTTCTTTTCATTGGATTTTTCGCGAACAATGCAATTATGAAGCCTGAACGCTGTACTGTACACATGAGAATAATATACAATCGAATGCCGCGGTCTGTGACCGCCTCACATGGCGACCATCAGCAACACCACTTCGACAACGTGCGCGATCAGACTCCAGTGCGAATCATCGGGAATGAGGTTGCTTCCGACCAGCTCCTGGTACATGTCCAATAACACGGAGAGCACTGCAAAAATGGGGTGCCGAATAGCAAGTGGCCGAATACCCAGCTCGCCGGCCCATCGCGCAAGACCTTCGGCTCGCGCCGGAGCCAGAATCATCGTCAACAATAAGGCGTACATGAGGAGTCGCCGGCGGCGCGTCTGCAGCAAAAAGCTGAGTGCACGCTCTCCCATTTCCCAAACCGTACCCGAATCGGTCACCTCATGGTGCTCCGGATTAGGTCGCTCGACGCTCTGTTGCATCGGAGACGCTCGTTCCCAGATCCGCTCCAGCTGTTCTCGAGAAGAGGGCATCACTGCAAGATCATCGGGTGTTGTGGCGCCGCTTCGAGGGCTCCGCGGATGCAGTGATACCGAGATCTGCATCTGATTCGATTCAAAGGGATTATCCGATTCGGAGGTTCTCGTACCAGTCCGGTTCCATTTTCGCTGTCGGAGGATGTAGCGAAGACGCGCCACGCGTTGAGAGACTCGACGAGCGTACTGGGACCTCGATCGCACACCTGACGGGAGCAGCGCCAACAAAAATAACTGAACTTCCAGCGGCACCAGTCGTGCCAGACGTGGGGAACGTGGCAACTCACCATGTAACGCTGAACCTGGATCGCTGGAAGATGCTGAAAAACTCGTATCCAACGGCAGCTGGAGGTTGTCCTTTTCGCCGCGATCAGAGAGTACATGAGACTCCGTCCTCAAGTTCGCGACCCGATTGACGCTTTCGGAACAATCTTGCTGCGTCGAACTCATAAACCAGCGGACACGTAGACTGCTGGCGCGCACCTTCGTATCGCTGTTCGGGGCCGTCAGCGACGACTGCGCCACCTGCCAGTACCTCGAGACCAATCGACTACTTAAAGCGCGTTCCTCGGTTACCGCAGATCCCAATTTCGCAGATCGAGTCCACCCAAGCGGCGTCACTGCAAAAGCGACCTCGAACGGAACACGCTTCACTGCGGGATCGCGCGTGACAGCGTGTCCACAACGGATCGTGTTGCTGCCCGAGTCGCTACTCATCTTCAGCAGTTCGATGCGCGTGTCCGATCTACACAGCGTTCAACTATACAACACGCTCTTGCAAGCCCTTTTATCAAAGTGTCTTTCCAGGTCAACTCGTCACTATAGCAGTAGGCGTCAAGGATGTGTCACGGGTAGAGTACAAATAACCGCCACTCAAATACTTTGGAGCGCTTGCTGGCGTGCATTGCCACGCGCTCAACATGGACACGTGTCCGCTACACGTGCGATCCTGCAGTGGCGCGTGCGTGCTTCTGCGCGCATCGGCACACTGCAGCGGGCGCAACGGCATCGCGCCTGATACGGCGCGCGTGACGATGGCAGCAACGACGTCATAGAGCATACCATTTTCGGCAGCATTGCGCACGTGTGCCTTCCTTCTTGGGGAGGTCTATGATCACGCGATCGCTTTGGGTAAATTGTTTTCGGCACGTGTGCCTCCTTTCTTGGGGAGGTTTATCATCATGCGATTGTTTTCGGTGCATTGTTTTCGGCACGTGCGCCTCCTCTCTCAGGTTGCTTTTCCATCACGCTATCGTATTCGGTGCATTGTTTTGGAAAAGCATCCTCCGGAGGACACGCTAGCCTCTCGTTGCTTGCAGTGTTGGTCGGCTCGGCTGCAAGTCGTTCTCGATATGGACGGCGCCGCGGTGCGGCCTTGGTATCGATGCAGCGCACCGAGCGTGCCATGTGCCGCCACGCCGGTGCTCCCGCAGCTACCGCATTGGTTGGCAGGGAACGTGCGTATCGACACGCTTCGACAAGCGCTCAACATGACTTGGGATGGCGCGAATGCGTGAATGCACTAGCAGCCTTGCGCTTCAATGTGAGACGGTCGACGTTATCGCCCTGGCCGCTTCCATACAGGCAGTGAATCCGTCTGGGCGATGCAAGTCGGGAACAACGTGCGTCTGTGTTCGTATCAGTGCGATGCGGGCTGCGGCGAGAGTCATCAAAGTCCCGTACCTGCGTTTGCCGCTCGTACAGGTCAACGTGTTGCTCATGGACTCGTGTAAAAAACGTGTTACAGGCAGAGCCCGAACACCTATTTTCATTGGTTCATCTCGGTGCACTAGAGTGCGCTTCCCTGGCGGGACCTGGTAAAGGTTTAGCCTGTTTCCGTCAAGTCCCAGCCGCGACTTGCGTAGCATACTTCGGGGCCTTCTGTGCTTCTTCCGTTGAACGCGTTCGGACGCGCAAAGTACTCGTAACGATCGGACGACTGTTTATCCAATTGGTCGACTCCCATGCGACGCATTTCCGTGCGAGACCGGAGCGGCTCTGGGCACTGGACGTGAACCTTTCTTTGCAATCTTGCATGCGCTGCCCGCAACGAACATCCAGTCCTCAACAACTCTGCTTCTATCCCAGGGTTCCGTATGGACGATCGTGCGATATCTCCGTGGATGTCATGGCAAAGCATGATCAATCCAACACACGGACAAGCCCTACGCCCGTGCGTACCTATCAGACGATAAACGCTTCAGACTTGCTCTCGTTATCGGATGTGGGCGTCGACTCGACAACGCGGAGCACAGCGCGGTATACGCGCAGGCGATGCGGTTCGAACTCCCGGTACTCGCCATTTGCGTGTTCATCGAATATGACGAGTGTGGAAGGGCGTCCCTTGGCATGCAAATGCCACGGCGGTATATAAAAATACCGCTGCGTCGGCTGGCCATGGCCCACTTGCTCAATCGGTGCCTCCTGGTCGCCCTGTCGAAGAAAACCGTTTTTCGGCATAGTTCCGTGAACTCGCCAGTGGCGCCCGCACGGTTCTCCGTTCATATAGATCCATCCTTTTTCAACGCCGCTTTCATAGAGGTCTAAAATGATGCCCTCGGTTTCATCAGCGTTTGGCGGGGGTATCGCTAGCGATGCGCGATACCAGCGCGGCCAAGAGAATCGCCTGCCGCTGAGCGCGGCTTTCTGAGGTGTCCACAGATACGGATACGCGTCTGCGTCGCCCTCTATGACACTCCGAATGCGCTCTCCGCGGAGACCGGCAGCGAAGCCAACAACGAGCGCATCCCGCCACTCGTCATCTGCGAGGGTGACATCGGAGCGGTACGATGCCCGGAGAAGGCCTTTGCGTTCACGAGCCATGCCGTATCCCGGTGGCAGTTGCCAGTCGCCCTTTACCATGCCGAGAGAGCTCACCAGCACGACATATTCCTCGTGACAGTCGATCGCACCGACCTCTACAATACCGTACCCGTACTCCGTGGAATTCCATGCGTTCGGAAAGCGATCCTCTACTGGCGGCTCTGGGCCGGCGGCGGCCCACTCGAGTGGCTGCCGCTCCGCGTCGTCGCCTTGATCGACCGCTTTCCGCCTCCATACTCGCCCGAAATCGGCGATTTCTAATTGTAGTAGACCGCTGCCTTGCGCTGTGGGGCATCGCAGTATGTACCAAGCATAGTCGCTTGTGCCCGCTGTAGCGTCCACAAGATCCGGTATCGTAGCCAGCGTAGCCGATGTATCGGATAGGGCTGCTCGCAGCGGTGGTGGCTCGGGGAGCATCCGCCACCGGAGGTCTTGGCCGGTATCCCTACTCGCAGCGTTCACGATAATCTCCCGCAGCTCCGGAGCGAGGTGCACGCGAATGTCGGCCGAGTCAAATACACACCGAACACTTTCTTCCGACCTGTGATCCGCATCACCTGAAACCGTTGATCGTTCATAGAGGATGGCGCGGCGTTCGCCCTCGAACACCTTTAGCTCCAAGCGGCTCATATCTAGAACACCATCGCGGTCGCTTAGGAAAGGTTGAATGCTTTCGTGCAATCGTCGCAGATGGCGGCTCTTGGTCGTCTCCATGACATACTCATTCAGTGGCGCATCATAGTCATAGGAGGTAGCCTGCAAGTACATGGTGTTCTCCCGGCGCCAATTGGTACCTCCAAAGTACATGTAGTAGTTAATGCCTGCACCGCCTGCGGCCAAAAAGCGCAGCACGGCGTACGCGAGGTCTGCCGCGTCGCGTCGATGATGCGGCGCTCCCCAGACGTCGTACCAGCCGGTCCAACATTCTGTCCACAGTAGTGGTTGCGGATTCGCCCCCTGAGCACGCCTTAACGACTCCACATGCTCATGTGCATAAAAAGCATTGATGGTCTCGATGACGCGTCCAGACTCTCGCTGGCTGGCGCCGTAGCACATAACCAGCGGGACACCGAGCGCCAGTTGGTTCGCCAACGAGGCGATCCAGTCGAGGTATTGCTGACCATCAGGGCCGTAGCTCTCGGCGATCATGGCGTATTCATTTTCGATCTGTGCCAAGATCACGGGCCCGCCTTGCGGAGCGAAAACTCGAGCAGGTTTCAGCACATGATCCACGAGATACTTGAGCCAGCGTTCCACCTGCGCGCAGTACGCTGGATCCCAGGTTCGAAAGCGCACCGGCTTGGAGCTACCCTTTTCACATACTTGGCGTAACCACCATGGAAAGCCTCCATAATTCACTTCCGCACATACATAGGGGCCCAGCCGGAGGATCGCGTTTAAACCGTGCAACTTTGCGCAGCGGAGGAAGCGCACGAGGTCGCGCGGTCCACTAAAGTCTGCTCGCGGCTCCGCGTCAGGCATCTCTGGAGGCTCAAGCTCATGATCACCCCAGAAAACATATGTCTCTACGGTGTTTAGCCCATCCCGTCGCATGCAGCGGAAGATCTGCGGCCAAGCGGACGGATGCGAACGCACATAGTGCACTGCCCCCGAGAGGCAGAAGAACGGCTTACCATTAATGCGCAGCGACCTGGAATCGTAGGTGATCTCGCGTCGCTCACTATTCCAGCTCATCAAACGCGTTCCCTCACTTGAAAAAACGACGCCACGCTCCTACAAGGTCCAGGCTTAGCATTCGCTTGACCGCGAGATAGCGGCTGCGGGATCGACCGCCACCGACGACGGGCGACGCAACAGCCACCACACATTACAGCGCGCTGGAAGCGGCGCTGAGACTTTTGTGCCTGCCACGTATACGCAAGGCAGATGCACTACAGCGTTATTGTATCCGCACGGGTGCATGAGAAGGCAAACATGTATGGAATCAGTGTCGCTGTCTCTTTGTGGTATTAGATCGACGAAGCTGACCAGATGGCAGCGATGCCTTGGCGCTGTCGAAGGCACGTAACGAGACCGTCGTGCTCCAGCAGACGCCTGTGCGTCTCAGGGGCTCCCGTGCAGTCTTCTGGTCACGAGCAGAGGTTTGACCCAGCGACATATCGCCGTGTCAGCTTAAAACGGAACACTGAACCGTTCGCTCCGTCCCTGCCTTTTGATATGTTTTCTAACATTTTGAGATATACAGCCACTGCTTTCTAATTGCGGCAATAGGTGCTCGTGAACTCATGCGTCGTTTTAGGATTCACGGTGGTGTTTCCGGAGTGGCCCTTTTCGACAGTTTGCCGCGGAAGTTCGTTATTTGACAAGAGTAGAGAGGATTCCCTTTGCCTTCGAGCGAGCGTTCGTAAAATAACCGATAACCTCATCCCGTTCATTCGTCCAAGCCTCGACCCATCTTGCTTCTTAAGTGTAGCATGCTCAAATCAAGCATTCTTCAAGCTTTCGATTCCTTTGGTCTCACGGCAAATTGTTGAGGCAGTACTGCGGGATGCTGGACTGGCGACAGCACATAATCTCGACGCTGTCCTTTGGCGACTTGTTCACAAGCTCATGCCGAGCGTTTACTGAACTTGTCAGGTCAAGTAATCTATTCTGTTTGAAAGCCGAATCCTCCTCTCTTTGAGGGTTTTAAACGTGCGGCACTCGACAGCAGCGTAATACCTCTCGTGGGATGTGCACCCAGGGGCTCCTGTATCTTGTCTTTCCATGGAAAAGGCCCTTGATCTTGGACTTGAATCATCGCAGCGATCGCTTGCAGTTGATAGTGCGTCACCGCTTTCCGTGAAGGAAGCGTAGACCGGTCGAAATTTTCTAGACCGTCTCCAGTCTTGATTTTCCTTCCGGTACTTGTTTCATCATGGAGAATGTCGCTTTCGAATTATCGTCTATCGGCTGGGATAGCATGCGCATCTGCATGCAACGAACAGCGCACTCGCCGAGGAGATCGCACCGAAGAAGCGCTTGATAATGGGATATGGTACCGGGCGCGGAAACGGAGGAATGCATCGATCGGGACCTGGTGTGCCAGAAAGGGGCACGCACGGAGCGATAAAGCAAGCGTTTATGCGCGACAGGGCTGCACTTGGAGGACGAGGAAGCATGGTGGACGTATGGGATCACCTGAGCAAAGTCAAATGTCGCTGATGGGCATCGCCCACGGTGACTGTTCAGAAAAAAGAATAACATGGAAGGCGAAGCATACATCGCAACTTCCGGCACCACGTCAAATGCGTAGAAAACACTCGGATGCGGGGAAATAGTGACCTGGAACGCTACCATCATCACCCAACAATTCCTGAAAACCGTGCTGCAGGGAAAGCAGAGAGCGGCCCAGTTAAAACCAGAGACAACAGAGAAAGAGGAAACAGTCTTAGAAAAGCCTGCAAAAGATGTTTTTGTTGGCAATAAGAAGACACACAAACTTTTCTGTGTTCACCAGAGTTCGTCGTCCCGTTCCATTTTTTCTGATATGGGCGTCGTTCCTCTCGGTACCGAGCCTACAGCAGACGCACCCTCCGACCCTGGATGCGTAGCTGCCGCTTTCCTCGCACGGAGGCTGACTGGGCTGGCAACTATCTGGCGGGCATCAGCTCGAGGCAGTCGTCGCTGCGAGCGCGCGTCGCTTCTGGAGGCCTCTCGCCGCGACGCAGCACTCGGAAGAACCACGAGCTCGCCTCCAGCCGAGCGCTCGGAGCCAGTGTAGTCCGCCTGCGGTGCTCTTGTCCATACTGTGTTTTGTGCAAGTATCGTTCGTCCCGCGGTGCTTCCAATACGGCGTTCGCAGAGAAGGAACTCGAGCTTCCTCTTTCAGCTAAGAGCCGGCCGTCGTAACGCAGCGGTGAGGCACTGTGTCCCGTGCATCGCACCCGAAAGGTTCACTCCATCAGGCCTCTGCACGCTGCTGTGCTCGCAGGGTGAAAGTATCTGTGGTAGACGTTATCAACACGGATAAATCTTAGGGAACGTTGCGCATAACGCGAGACCAGAGTCACGCAGTGTACCAATACAACTTGTTTATCCAATCAATTGCTGCCGTGTATCCCTTAGGGCGTGTAACGTTAGATCGTACGACCCTAGAAAACAGCAACGCTCCCTGCTTTGCGTAACCATACGCTCGTAGAATCTTCGTGTAGCGTCTTACAATCGAAACACCCTCCACCGTCTCATGCGTCCCTCATGGGCTCGGAGCTCTTCGACGATTCTCTCGCGATGCCGCTGTGGCAAATGCGCCCGAAACGCCGCAACCGCACTCCCGCCATCACCGCATTGCAAAATTTCGACTCTTCCAGCGCTCGTCCAGCTCAGGGCGCGGCAAACAATCCCCGCCGATCCGCTGTCAGATGCACCAATAATGCGGCGCGAGAGATGCACGTGCGCGTCGCGAAACCGCGGCACAGACGGTGTGGCCGTGTTCAAGAGAAAAATTCTTCTTCCTGGAAAATTCTGTTTTCTGGGCAGAAGCGCCCCGCAAGCTTCCACAATCTAAGGATTACTGAAACAAACCCTGCGCGGGATTCAACTTGAAATACAGCGCTATCGCAATGACAGGGAGGAAGTCCGTACGACGGCTTCTCGTCATATTCTGTTCGTGCCTAGTGGGGTTTTCCGCGGTGCTAACTTTTTGGCGCCAGTCGTTCTTTTTTTCGGTGCGAAGCGGAAAAGCGTTCATTGCTGGTCCGAAGCAGCTGCAGGCACGAGCAGAACCCGCAGCTAGGGCTCCTATGGTATGTTTTGGCGCAGAGTTCGAGCACCACGGCTTCACAACTCGTCTCTTAGCAAGCATCGACGAGCCTGTGAAGCACGTAGTCGTCGTTCTCGCTGGAGAAGATCCCTCTATCTTGGAACTGGAACAGACGATACGTCAGGACTACCCATTTTGTACAATAATTCGCAAGAAACAACGCATCGGTAATGTTGGCATCTGGAATACGTGCGTGCGCTATATGCTTGATATAGCGAAGGTGCCGTGGGCGCTGCTTCTGAACAACGACATCATGATGCCACCCGGTTCCCTAGGAAATGTTTCCGTGGAAGCGCAGAGAGTTGTACAGAATCCGGAGTTTTGTCTGGGGCCCACAAAGTTGCGCAACGTGAGAAAAATGCTATGGTCTGCGCTGGTTGTCTCACGAAGAACGGCGCAGATTGCCGGCTTCTTCGATGAAAACATTTTTCCTGCGTATTACGAAGACAATGAGTTTAGTATTCGAATACGGAAGATTCACGAAAGCGGCACACCCTGCCGCCTCTTTCCAGTACGTGCCCGTAATACCTTCCATCACGGTCCAGCGGACTCGCCGGATTACATTTCCGGTACGGTTATTTATTACAACGGCGGTGGCGACCAATCAAAGAAGGTCATACAAGATCGGGCGAATGCGTGGAATCCGCACTATGTGGCTCTTAAATGGGACTGCCCACTTTACTTGTGGGAAAAGTGCAAGAACATGCATCCGTTCGGTCGAAGTGATTTGTCTCCAAAAGATTGGGCTTTTGATCCGGGTTATCGGCATTGCCTTGAAACGGGCGAGTCTGGTGGTCAGTTCGGCTGCCGCTATAACGTAAGTGTATTGCCGAGAGAGCCGGCTTCCTCTCAAATTTCGAGAGTGAGCTAGTTGCGCCCTTTCGTTTTGCGTTATGGACAACGCCGCTTATGTAATGCCACTGGTAGCGTCCATGCTATCTTAAAGTATGCAGGAGCACACACATTTGTTTGTACTGGTCGTGAAATTTTTTGAATCAGGCCTGAACTTGAAGCACGTCGTTCGAAATGAGGAGGGAAGGTTCGGTGGGCATCACTCAGGCCAGTATTCTAATGTATGAAGCGGTTATTCCGGACAATGATTCGGTGGTCTGCTGCAGCGTTGCAGTCTTTTCGTAGGGCGCGCTCACCCGTGAGCGATGCTGGAGCGCGACTGCGGCTTCGGTTGCGGCTGTGAAGCATCCTCTACTTGGCCATGCGCAACGCCAGTGAAGGAATATCGCCTTCCGCGACCTGACGGCCGTTGCGGCAGGTGCACGTGCTCGTGTTTCTTGTCTGGCCTATCAGAGACTCGCTCGCTACCAAGAATGAAGCAGCAGTTTCCGTGCTCCTGTGCTGCTTTTGCTGGAACATACAACGCCGCTGCGCACCCCAGTCGCCGAACAGACAGAGCACGCGCTGTCTCCTGCGACAGCACATCTTCACGTGTACACGCTCGGCGGCAGACGACGACCTTGCTCGCGACGCTACGCCCAAACCGTCTCTTGTGCTGGAGCAGAGCTGCGCACTTCCGTCATCCACGTCGAGCCCGACCAGACGAGTCTTGCCAAGAGCCAGCTGTCGAGTACGGAGACACTTGTCCGAGGGTTCCTGAACCTACAAATGTCCGCGGAGGGACTGATGCATTTTCCCTGTTTACCAGCAGCGTAAACGCTGTCGACATAACCCGCTCCTATCGAATGCTTATTTTCAAGGAGTTCGCTGCGCTCCTGCTTCCAGCGCGGGCATGATAAGCCTAAATGTGTCAGCGTCTCAGGGATCTCGTCTACACAGCAGGGACAGTGTGATTCGCTGCCAATCGGTTGGGCGAGACGCGGCGACGCGGGACCCGCTGCTTGTTCAGCTAGGCAGACATAGCGCTATTCGTTTGTTTTCACGCAGAGCGGTGGACTTCTGTCCGAAGATGCGAGGCACTGAGGATCTGAATAGGTTGGAAGACCGACTCCCGGATATTCTTGAAAAAGTAAACAAGTTAAAGGAGGATGCAAACGAAGCGTTCAAGGGTTGCCGCTTCCAGCACGCAGCTCAACTGTATACCGAGGCAATTCGAGTTATCACAACAGAGGCTCTCAGCTGCGAGTCCGAGTCGCAAGCAGTAGCACTGTTGAGCGAAGGGCTGTACGAAAACGAGCACGCAGAGCCCACTGACAGCGCTACAGCAAACGGTCAGGTGAACGGCAGCTCCGCCGCGAAATCTGCAGATGAGAGCAGCCCGGCTGAGACGCTCCGCTTTCTGCTCGTTGTTCTCTTCGCGAATCGTGCGTTTACACACCTGAAAGTTGAAGCACACGGATTCGCCATCAAAGATGCCGGCTTGGCAATAAAGCTGGCGAAGAAGCCGTACCCTAAAGCGTTCTATCGAAGAGGTGCAGCGTACTTTGCCCTTGGTAAGTACAAGCTAGCTTTGGCGGACTTCCGGAAAGCGGCTGCGGCTGCACCAACCGATAAAGACGTGCGTTTGAAGATTCGCGAGTGTGAGCGGCGCCTTCGTGAAGAAGCGTTCTCAGCAGCCATCGACAGCTCTCGCGACACGCCGGCGTCGCTGTGCCGCAATATCGACGTATCAGGCATTGTGGTTGAGGATTCCTACGATGGCCCGCGTCTAGTAGCGACGCATGAGAGCAATTCCGGTCGCATTGCTGCGGGTGACGGCTCCGTCACGCAGCGGTTCTGTTCTGACCTCTTGGGACACTTCCGAGCGCAGAAGCGTCTGCATCGCAAGTATCTCTTACAGATCATTGGTGCGGCCTACGATCTGCTGCGCGGCTACCCGAACATCGTGAAGCTCAAACTAGACTCGCACGATGGGAGCACTGACGCGTCGGCAACGAATGCGCAGCAACACCGAGACTCGTTCACACGGCCTATTCCGCCAGCTGCCGCCGATAGCAACTCGTTTGTAACGAGCTCGCCGGTGCATGTTGTGCCGCAGCTCACGGTATGCGGCGATACGCACGGTCAGTTCTTCGATCTGGTCCGCATTTTCGAATTGAACGGGCTACCGAGTGCAGAGAATCCATATCTGTTCAATGGCGACTTTGTAGATCGGGGTTCCTGGAGCGTGGAGGTCGTAACGACTTTACTAGCGTTTATGGTGTATGATCCACGGTGCATGCACCTTACTCGAGGTAACCACGAGTCGCGAAATATGAACAAGATCTATGGATTCGAGGGTGAGGTCCGCCACAAATACTCCGAGCATTTTTTTGAGCTTTTCGAAGAACTTTTTCAAGCGCTTCCGCTAGGCTATCTGATCGAGGGTGCGAATCAAAAACGGGCGCTGGTCGTGCACGGGGGCCTCTTTTCCCGCAACGGAGTGAAGCTGGACGATCTGCTCCGGCTGGATCGATTTGTTGAACCGCCGAGCACTGGTCTGTTCGCGGAGCTGCTTTGGAGTGACCCGCAGAAGGAGCATGGCTGGGGTCCCAGCAAGCGAGGCGTTGGTGTCGCGTTCGGGCCTGATGTTACCAAGCGGTTTCTTGACGACAATCAGTTGGAGCTCCTGATCCGTAGCCACGAAATGAAAGATGACGGATACGAGGTCGAAGCAGACGGCCGCCTAATCACGATCTTCTCTGCACCAAACTATTGCGATCAAATGGGGAACCGCGGTGCCTTCATTCGCCTGAAACCTGACATGAAACCAGAGATCGTGCCGTTTGAGGCAGCAGAACACCCCGCAGATGTGCGTCCAATGATGTATGCGTCGGGCGGTGGAGGCCTCTTCGGCCTCGTATGAGACGCGTCAGCGGGCAGCCAAGGGTCATCGCCAACCTGCAGCAGCACACGAATAGATGAAACTCGATTCGTTAAATATTGCATAGGCATACGGTCCAAGGACTCTGGTGTGAACCTGTGTGAGCGCACCAGATGAATAGAAAGGCGACGGCAACGGACAAGACTCAGGGCACGTTCCGACGCCGCACATTCGCCCCATGGTTCCAATAAATTGGGCAATATGCTGCGCCCCTGCTGATACGTGAACTGCTCCTGTCGGACGAGCGACGACACGCTTGTGCCTCGTTCGCGGTGAAGCTCTTACGTGAAACATGAACATGTACGCGCTGGCGTCGACGTTGCGGCGACTTGCGGCAGGCAGCGCAGCGTCACATCTGCAGCTGCGTTGTTGCGATTCCGAAAGGCACTTCCTTTTTACAACACGCCACGAACGACTCGATCCGGTTGTCGTGCGCGCCCTCGTCGGGGCAGAGGCTCGAATTTCCAGATTCCCGTTCCGTGGCAGAATCCCGGGGACACCATGCGATGCCCTAGTCCTCTTTGTCAATCTTGGAACACTTATATCCAGATTTTCGTTCTCAAATGCGCGTCGCCGTGTCCCCGCCGCACGGCGTCTCGTGCGTTGCGCACCGCAGCATATTTGATTTCCCGGACGTTCCAATCTCACCGGACGGCTGGTTCAACGCAAGCGCTGCGGAGTCTGCGAACGTTGCCGTTTTGGTGCACGCCGGTCGCTGCGGTGTCTTTGAAACCATCTAGCTACTGTGAACGGAAAGCACTGGTCGAATACCGAGCTCATGTGGTCGATGTCGGAATCCGAAAATAAGGAGAACCTCTCTGGTCAGGCAGCGTCGGCGGCCTCGTCAGAACTGGGGCGCGCCTTTCCATCGAAAGTGTTTACAGACCAAGCGCTGGCACCACTTACGGATACCCAGCAGGCGCTTGGTGAACGTAAGGTTGATGACGATGCAGCATGTCTGGCAAAACAAGGCCAGACACCTGCGGAAAAACTCGTGGTCTGGGAGGCGATAGACGCCCTCCCGCGGAACACCTTTGTACTGTTGAGTGTCTTGAGCATCTTCCCTGACGACGAGAAACTCGTGCAGGCATCGCTCACGCAACTGCTCGAACTCAGTGTCCAGATTGGCGCGAACCAAGCTGGGGCGTACAACGCAGCCGTCCCCGAAGAGCAGGTCTCGCGAGCGCCGACAACCCCGTCGACAGCTGCACTGGGACTACTGCGAGCGCGCCCGTGCATCATTGCACTTGTCGAGACTTTATTTGAGTCCTGGTCGGGAAAAAACGAGCGGATTCCCCGTCTTTTATGTGGATTCATTTTCGATCTGTCAACGGTTGATGCTGGAAGAGAGGCGCTGGCGGCGCGATCGCGTCTTCTCGAACTGCTCTGCGAGGCCGTGACAACTGCATCCGCGGTGCTCCGACATCCGCTTCCGGCTACATCGGACCCGTCTACTCGTAACGATGATCAGCTCTACTCGCTATATTATGCACTGGGAGCACTAGGTAATATCGCAGTTGCTGGTGCGCTTACACAGATGGTGCTTCAGCGTCAGATCGATCAGTTCTACCTCTGTGTCCGGGATCGCGTCGCAGAGCTGAGTGGCGTCTTCGAGGAGTCTCAGCGAGAGGTCCATTACGCGTCATCACTGGTGCATTTGGTGCTCATCGTGAAGATTCTTCGGGAAGCATTGCGGCTGCTTCTCAATCTTATGTATCATGCAGGTGCGCAGGCCGTACCACGCCATGTCCAATCCGGACTCATTGATGCCCTGGAGCAAATTCGAAGCTGGCACGTTGGAGATACTTCGATCATGTCTCTGGGCCTCGAATCAACCGCTTCTTTAGAGGACGCCACCGTATCCAAGGCGTCAATGCCGCCAGTGTTGTGGCAAGCAGCTGCTCGCATGATGCCTTTGGTTTCGCGCCTTCATCGACTTGTTGTCGAGCTCCAAGGTCAGACCATCATCACAGAAGCTGTTGACGCTGCCATCGATACAACTGCACGTGAACCCAGCACCACCCCGGTTTCCGGGGTCGATCAAGAAGAATCTGCTCCCGGGCTCTGGGGTGCGCCCATTCTCTTCATAACCATCTTTCTCGGTGCGGCAGTGCATGTGGGCGCGCATGTTCTGCGTGATCGTTGAGGCTTGGTTTTGCTGGAACCTTTCTTAACGTCATAGATTCGGCCCTGGTATTCTAGTATCCATCAGATGTTCCTAAAATCGAATCACTCGCGAACGTCATTGCGCCTGTGCGTCTTCTTTCTTCTCCTGTGCGAAACTGTGCAGATTTCCTAAGCGTGGTGGTGCGTGGTGCGCGCTAATCTTTTCTTCAGCTGCGAACGTTCCTGATGACCCCGATGACTGCGGACCATGCGAATGAAAGGCTGCCTTGTACCACGAAACTGGTGTCTGTCGCTATCCTGTGGATGTACCGTTCCCGAGCGGCCGTCTCGGTACGTGCGTCTCTGTCAGGCCCTGGCTATCGGCGTGCCTACAGGTGCGCGACACGCCTTGTCGCAGACGGCGCTCGACCTTCCGCGAATTATGAAGCGTTTCTTCGGTCAATCTACGCTTTTCCCAATGACCCGTCATGCAAAAGCGCTACATGCGGTCTGCATACCGGAATCCCTAATCCACAACAGCCATCCGAAAGCTCATGAGATGCGCATCGCGGTAGGCGTCCGCCATCCGCACGCATCTACTGGACACGTCACGCGTTTCACGCAGCGACACGCATCGCGGTGGGCGTCCGCCATCCGCACGCATCCACTGGACACGTCAGGCGTTTCACGGTACAGGCCGGAACAGGGACCTGCCGCATACAGTGTCATCGGGCAAGGCGCGGATGCAGGCGTTGCGGAACGCCGTGGAAGAAAAACAGACAGGTTTGCAGGGCAGTTTCGGAACCGTGCAGGAAGCCGCTCTGGAGCAGCGTTGTCATACGTTACTCTTGGAGGCTGACAGGCGCGCTGTTTATGCGCTACGCTCGATGTAGTCCAACGAGTTGTTGAAGTATGCGTTCTTGGGGCGGCTACCAGCGCACCCCTGCCAACGGCGGATAACATTCTCCGAGTTCGATATCCACCACCACCACCACTACCTGCTGTGGTGACTCTTTTACGCAAGGCGTGGGATACGGAGACACTCAGGTGCGGGCTCGAGTCAAAATAAGGCCGCGAGGAGACGTCGCGGCAGCCACCAGGCCGCATCCAGCGCCGAGGCAAGCCCGAAGAATCCGAAACAAAGGAAACAGATCCATTGCAGCAAAGACGGATCCAGCGGTGCTGGAATGTTTCGCTGTGGCTGGTTTCGCGCGAAGAAGAGCATGAGCGCTATGAAAAAACCACAGGCTAGATTAAGTCCTAGGGAGGCGAACCCTTCCATGACTGCCAGGAAGCCGCGTGGGTTCATCACCGCGACTAAAGCGATGAAGCCATAGAAAAGCACATAGAGCGCATAACGCAGCGTTTTGGCGCCGGGTCGCGTCCGTTGTCCATTGGACGCGATACCCGCGCTGCTGGAGACGCTACCGTCAACCATGTTATCTACGACGCGATCCAGCGGTGCGCTCGAGTGCGGAACCGTCGACGACCCCCATTGTCCCTGGTCTCCGTCGCCAGATTCCACTGGAAATGAGTCATGTTCCCAGGACTTGCCGTGCTGCGATGGGAGATGTGCTCCCACACTGGTTGCCTCTTCCGAAACCCGAGCGGGCTTCTCAGAAACAAACCGGACGCCGGCAACAGCAGCCGGGCCGTCCCCCGCAAACGTCGACAAGGTTTGACTTTCCAATACGCCGTCCTCGTTCAGCGTTTGGTTCTTTGCGCCTTGCTCAGCAGTTTGATGGAAGGCACCAGGCATGCGCGCCCAGGACGCCACCACTCCGTCAATCATGTGGCGCAGACCAGAGCCGATCACCAGGAACGAAACCGTAATCGACACTGTGATGAAAATATTCACGAGGACCGCAACCGCTGGCGCTGCCTGTGCCCGATGCTGCTCCAGAGCTGCAATCAATGGCACCGTACTGATCTCGCCGAGCGCGTTCGCAGCCTCGAGGGAAACGACCACTCCCTCGCTACCCTGCGATGGAGCATCCGGAGTGGCCTGAGGTACAACAGCCAAGACCGATACGCACCAGACGATATTGAGAAAATAGCAGGTGATGAGGCCGGCAATCACTGCAGCGCGATAACGACGCACTCCGCTTGCGCTTGGCTGCTCGCCCAGACGAGCGTACGTTACCGGCATGACCGTGGTGAGACCTCCCAGCGCGACAGTTCCCATGAGGAACGGCTCCAGAAAAGCGCTCCATTGGTTGCGCCAGGGATTTGCGATCTCTGCTCCGAAAACGCCCACCACGAGCACGATGACCACCAAAAGTGTAGCTTTGATTCCCGTCGCGATCGTTAGCACCGGCAATACTGCACCCAGGCAGAAAATAAGCAACGCGGTACCAACTGCACAGAAGAGTGCGATCGACCACCTCGGTGCAATGAATGCGTTCATGAGCGTCTGTTTGGACAAACGTCTCAGCGACGGTCGAAAGAGTGCAACATACGCTTGCGGCCCCGCAAGTCCGTACGATATCATAATGGAAATAAAATGGAGATAAACAGCCGCCTGAAACAGCAGTCGAAGCCAACGTTTCTGAAGGAACGCTAGCGCCATGGCGGAGAGCGAAGGTGTTGTGTGCTGCGTATCTCTATTGCACGGCGCTGTATCGACGGCCTCTTCGGAGCGGTTTGGCGACGAGGCCAGTGCACCCGTCCGGTCTGGCTCGAGGGCGCGCACTGTCGCATACGGTGGATATGCAGCGTTTCGCTCGATAGCCGGCGATAGTGTCAAGATCGTCTGGTCAGTGGGGCTAGCCCTGCGGGCCGCGGAGAGCTCCTGCGACACTGTCGACGTGCTGCGACTTCGAGTCTCCTCCGTTGTGTCGTAGTACTCCATACGATCGTGCTCGAGACGGTGCTTCGGTATCGTGGAAGAGGGAGGCATGTGATCGTTCTCAGGCGAGCCGCCCGCTCGATACTGCGTACCATGATACCTGCGAAATCCGTCCTGAGCGTGGTCTGTGTGGGTTCGACGCTCGAGTGCCAGGCTCGCCTGAGTTCTTTGCAGAAGCTCAACCGCTACGACGACAGCGCAGGCTTCTGCAACCACTGTCACTGTGAAGAACACCAGAAACGGAGCTATACCACAGCGATAGAGCGAAACCGGAAGTCCGAGCACACCTGTCCCCAAAACTGTCGCGATGCTCATGAAGTACACATAAAACCAGGTTGCAGCGCTACAGTTTGCATCCGCTGTGCCGATAAAGTCACTTGTTGGTGAAGCTCTGGCAGCGTTTCGACCGCTTCGTCCAAAGCTCTGGAACCAGGTTGGGAGCCATCGCACGCCGCCTTCGCTGCCCACTGCGTTGGCTCGGTCGTGAGAAATCTGTTCGGGAGGGTCGCATTCACGTTCTTGAACGACGCTCTCGTGGTTCATGACCTCAGTTCCTTACGCGAAAACGTCGACAACCAGACGCGACACCAGGTGCGTCCTTGTGCGCACCAGGTTGTCCCCTATGGAACGTCTGTTCACGAGGCGGCTTCCCTGAGCGCAAGTGGGCTCAGTGAGTCCCAGTGTCTCGCCAGAACGCCGGCTCTGTTTCCGGAACCTGAGGAGCGTTCAGCGCGTCTACCTTCGAAGCGTTTATTACCTCAGTCCAGAAGCCTGGACAATCGACGAGTTGCTGACTAGATAGGCCTCCGTTCAGTGAGTACGGGATCCGCTGGTGGCGCAACGCTGCGATTTCTCTAGTATTTCAGCTCAACTGTGTTGCATTCCCCAGGTGCGTGGATTCAAGTGCTTTTTTTGCGGTCTATAGCAGAAGCGTTGGAAGTGCGTTCATTTTGAAGAAATGAAAAGACCAAGGGAAAGGTATGGACATGCAAAATCGCGGATCCTTGAGGCTCGGTGTTGCCGGGTACCCGAAAAGAAACGAAAAAATCCTCTTGTCCTTTACCATCGAGCGAAGAAGAGCAAATGTCGAAGAAAAAGAAGGAGAAAAAGAAGGAAGATAAGCGAGGAAACGTTTTTGGCCGACGGAACGATGACGAGACTGCAGAGGCGCAGAGGGCAAGAGTTTGAGGAATCCTTACACTGAGGCGGTCAACCAGCGGCAATGCATGCATGGACTTCGTGAACCGAGACTTGTACACCGTCATCAATATCAGACGACGTCTAGCGCTGAAGACGAGACCTGCGGAGCTGACGTGATCTGACTTTGTGGGCCGGCCTCTGCTGCATGAAGTGTTCAGGGAGACGCCGAAACCGATACCTGGGGGCAGGTCGAAAAAGCCTGCGAGATGTCTACGCGTGGATATTAGTTTTCACTCGCAAGAACAGAAACTAGTTCGATCCATTCTCCGTAGTCCGGCCGGCTCCATCCGCGCTGTTTTTGATGGAGAAGGACGGATGCATCGAAGCGGATGCTACCGAGTACGCGACTGCTGACGATCGCCAGGCACCATTCAACAGCTCTGCTTGGAATACCGTGATGCTGTATCCATTTAAGAACGGATTCTCATTTAAAAATAGAGGTTCAATCAGTTTGGTGGTCTTTCGGGTGCCGAGCCTATCGCAGGTTCTCGCTGTGGTGGTAAAAGCTCCTCCACTGCCGCTGCTTCTGAAGCCAGAGTGACTGTGCAGCGCCTCGACGTCCGTCTACTCGGAGCGGATCTGGGTATGGCGCATGCACCAAAGGGTGTGCGCTACGCTCATGTTCGAAGAAAATGCAATAGGTCCACTGACACGCTCGAACACGTTCAAGTTTTGGTCTCTTCCAACAGACATCAACACCAGCCTTTGCATGCTTTTTTGGGACTGCTCCGGTTTCCCGTCTCTGGTCTCGGGCTTTGAATATGCTGAACGCTTTTTCTGTTTCAACACCGTGGTCAGCGGTCGAAGAAATGTTGATAGCTACGTTGAAGCACCGATTTTGTTGCTTTCGGCTGTTGCCGATGCATTTGATGTACAGGCGGAAGTTGCGATCCACGTATAGTTTACCCTTTTCATCTTCTTTGTATACTGCATCGGTGCGCGCTTCGGAGCGGTGACACCGGGCTGTGTTCGGCTGCTCCGCCACGTCTATAACCAAACGCTTTCTTCCGCGGGCGCATATTATGCCATGGGGATACATGTTTCATCACTCAGTGCATGCCCTCGAAGGGTGCAGAAGGCTCCTTTCGATGCACTCTTCTGTTTCCTCGCCCGACGCCGTCGCTTAGGATCACGGATTTTTTTCTAGGCTATTCACTGGGCGAGTACGCTGTCCGCTGCATACACAAACACATGTTGTTCCATTTGACACGGGATTTTTGGTGCACGATGCTGTCTTTCATGAAATAAGCATCGAACGAAAAATCCAGGCTACAGAACAAGTCGAGAAATTCCGCCCGGTATACACTCCTTTCATTCAAAGCGGTGACGCACGCTCCACTCAAAGCGATCGCTGCAGGGACTTATCTACGAGCCCAAGACCCTTATCCATATAAACAGAAGAGACGGGCGCCTATAGGGGCATGTTCTGTAAGAAGCATCGTGCTTCTATGGTGGAATTCTCTTTCGTTGGCAGCCACCAGGAGAGGACCATCCGTCTTTCGATCGGAATCGATTACTTGACGTGGCAAATTCATTAAACGCTCGGCATCAGCCTGTGAACAAGATGATAAGGCTCGACCTCGAGTACTTTTTCGCATTTCAATCCAGCGACGCGAATTTCTGCGCACACGAGTTACCCTGGAAAAGAAGCATTGAAACAATGAAGAATACTTTATGTGGCGATGCTATACACGAGGAAAGGAGCAGCGTAGAGGCTTGCAGGCATGGACTGGATGATGATATCACTTAGTTTACGGACCCTGGTTCGAACGCGTCGCGAATCATCTTGATTCGGATGACGCAACGAATCCCAGCGGCACCGCGGCGAGGGGCCACTTGGAAACCACGACCGAGAACACTTAAAATTACGTACGAGCACGGTAAGCTCGAATTACTGGTCTTGGAATGTCGAGTGTGAAGATCTAAAATAAAGTTCGAAAGAAATGGCAAGACAGGGGAGGGCGAGCGTTTCAGCTTCTAATTTTTATCAGACACGGGCATAGCCCGCAGGGCTAACGTCCAGAGCGGATGCTTTTCGTGCGGCCGGTGTGCGACGCTTCACGCAGTGCTGGAGCAAGTTTCTCGACATTTCATGATATATCTGAAACTTGCGAAAACAAGTGACTGGCTTTGATGCAAGACTACCATAAACGAGTCCCAAGCCACTGTCGCTGGGGCCGCGAGCACCACGCCTCGTCAGCGCCCAACAGACTCGTTTCCCTTATGATTTCTTCTTCAATGATATCACGCAAATTGCGGAAAAGATGTGCCTGTTGCGTCCCATGACCATGACTTTGCGCCCGTCACAACCCGAAAACATGCTTCCAGAACATCACGTACTTGTCTGGAGGTGATATGGCGATGCCGCAAGTGCGTCGAGTGCCCAGGTGCTTCTCAAGGATCCGAGGCAGCGCATCGCTGTATTGAGCAGCTTCATGAAACAGAGACATTCCACGTTTCCACCGCTCGGTACGGACCACGTATGTGCGTGAATGCGATGCCAAGTAGAGCTCGTTCGATTTGCGTGCTGCACGGAAAGCGACGCGTCAAGCAAGCATGTTGCACATGCGTTATCCCATCAGCGACAAAAGACCACAAGCAGCGACTGCTCGCTGCACCTCTGCCCTGTTTGCAGGATGCGCAGCACGTAGCCCGCCTCGCATGTGAACGCTGAGATCGGTGCGCACCTGTACGCGTCATGCAGGTGGTGCAGATCAGGGCAAAATTCTAGATACATCATTGCATCCGGTTTTCCGGTGATTTTCACGAAATCCACGCCAGATTCACGTCCCACGCTCTGCGGCAAGTGGATTCCAGAGGCATATGGCGACGCGCTTGACCGCATTGCTCGCACGCTAGGGAGAGACTCGTCTTACACGGGGATTCCATCCTCTTCGCTAGCCTCCGACGCATATGCTTCATCGCGCTCTCCCTAGACCCAGTGAGCGCTTTACCAGCCTCCAGATTGGAATTGAACGACGGACCTGCCAAAGTTCTAGCTCCACCATAATGGATCTCCAGCATTGAGAATGCCCATCAGCGACCCGAGCGATGCTCTGCCATGGCATGCGATGCCATCATCCGATCCCCGTACGGAAAAGCTTTTCTGTCGTCACCTTGTATCCGCACTGGCGCTATGGACGCGAACGCGGGCGCCCGAGGCACACACTCGGCGCACGATAGAACTTGAGCAATAACCAGTACCCTCGAGGGGAACGTATCGGTAGAGGAACTTGAACGTAGTGTGAAGCATGATGGATGCTTTCCCGAATGCCAGAGCGCATCCCGCAATCGGGGATCGCTGGTCTCCGCTGTGTCTACGTTCGATGAAACAAAACAAATGCGACATATATAGACGGACATACCCTCCAGCGACGCCATCCGCGGATCACCCGAAAAACGGCGACACGGCGGGGCATGACGGCGTCCGCGCACCGATCACTGTACCAGCGGCGCTTGACCTGAACATCACTCTTCGTGTGTGTTTGTGGGTGACGCGTGCATCTGGTGTTCACAGACCGCAACAAAACGCAGTCAGTTCGAGGACGTCCAGCACGACTGGCGTACTGAACAGCTTCGTCTTCGTTTCGTGAAGGACAGGTAACCTCATTCAAGACGAAAGTGCGCTGGTTATCGAACGGAGTCGTTCTCGTTGGAATTCGACGTTCCGGTTGACGCTGCCAACGGAAGCGTACGTTACAAGTCTGACGCTAAAAATTTACGCTGCAACGATCACGCAAAGTGCGTGACGCATACGCAATTCGTTTCAAGAAACAAGTCTCTTCTGTTCAACGAGCTTATCGCAATGAATTCTCACGTCGACGGTGCCTCTTTCGCAGAGACCGAACGGGCTGTGAATGGCGGCTCCGAGTGGTCGCACCTGAACGGTGACGTCCACGCCAGCACCTTCGCAGTGAAGGTCGGGTTGGCGCAGATGCTCAAAGGTGGTGTTATCATGGATGTTGTGACCCCAGAGCAGGCACGAATCGCAGAGAACGCCGGTGCTTGTGCAGTCATGGCGCTCGAACGCATTCCGGCGGACATTCGGGCACAGGGACAAGTTGCGCGCATGAGCGACCCCGGCCTGATCAAACGAATCAAAGCAGCAGTGTCTATCCCGGTCATGGCCAAGGCACGCATTGGGCATTTCGTGGAGGCCCAGATCCTCGAAGCTTTAGGAGTGGATTACATCGACGAGAGCGAGGTGCTAACCCCCGCCGATGACCTGCATCACATCAACAAGCACAAGTTCCGTGTGCCGTTCGTCTGCGGATGCCGCAATCTCGGCGAGGCTCTCCGTCGAATTCAGGAGGGTGCGGCTTTCATTCGCACGAAGGGCGAGGCCGGTACCGGAAACGTAGTCGAAGCGGTTCGCCATGCGCGGCAGGTCGTGGGCGAAATTCGCCGGTTGCAAACCATGGATGATGACGAGCTCTTCACGTACGCCAAAGAGATTGGGGCAAGCTATGCCCTGGTGAAACGTACAAAAGAAATGGGCCGGTTGCCCGTGGTCCAGTTCGCAGCTGGTGGCGTCGCAACGCCCGCGGATGCCGCGCTTATGATGCAACTCGGCATGGACGGCGTCTTCGTCGGCAGCGGCATCTTCAAAAGTGCAGATCCAGAGAAACGCGCACGTGCGATTGTGAAGGCGGTGGCCAACTACAATGATCCCAAGATTTTGGCGGAAGTGAGCGAAGACTTGGGCGATGCGATGGTGGGCATTGAGATGGACAAGCTCGTACAGAAATGGGCAGCTGATTCGCGGCACAAGGCACAGTGAACAAGCAGCTGCATGCATGCATGCAGGTACTACTATTTTCGTATCCCACTGCAGACGTTGCGTAACTTGAACGCATAGTCCACAGCAACCCAGACTGGTTTCATGCGTAGCATTCGAGAATCACCGCCAGTGGAGGCAGCGAAGCGGATTCGCTACCCGGGAAAGGCTGCGGGTACCGGCGCGCATGTGCCTTGAGCACGCACGCGGTGCCAGGTTGCAAACGTGGCAGTCGGCGTGAGCGTTGCCCCAAAGTCGCTGAGGGATCCAGCATGCACGAGTGTCGGGAAAGTACGTCCATCTCGGTTGAAAGTTGTAGACAAGATAAAAGGCGATTTAAATGCTCCGGGGCGTTTGCTCAATGACTAGGTGCGTTTATCGCGCGTGCCAGAGCGCCACGCACTGGCTAGGCTCGCTCCAAGGTGTCCACGGCGCGAACTTCTCCAGCTTCTGCTGATTCTGGGTAATGCTGTAGGATACGCAAGCGCACTTCACGGATGGTCTCCAGTAGCGAGGCATTTCTGCGGGCTTGCATATCATTGGAGAGCAACGGTGACTCTGGATAGAATCGCTGAAGCAGCTGTCGCCACCAGAGGTAGCAGCGATAAGCGTTCAGGTCGGGGTGCACTTCACCCCACTTAATCTCCGAGACATCACGCGGCACCCGTCGCATTCCATCTGGAGTAACGAACTTTTCCAGAACGCCGAGAAACTGCAGATTCAAAGAAGCGGCACGGTGTGCGCTTCCCCGACGGCTAATGCGACGTGGATCCATATGGCGCTGCCATTCGCAACGGCACTGGAACTCCGAACGAGTACCTACATAGATAGCGATTCGCGTCCAGAATCCTTCGGACTCGGTGTATGCACTGCTGCGGCCTCGTTTCCGGGAAACCGCTGGTTTGCCGTTTCCTTCGAGAACGTCCATCGTTCGTGGATCTGTTGTGCCATCGAGTTGATCCGGACGGGTCGTTACATTCCCAAACTCCGACGCGGCAGCGGGCGCTTCACCGTATTTGCGCATCGCTTCAAGGAGTCGACGGCGCTCGTCAGGGGACCATCGGCCTCGCAGGCGGCCTCTGCTCTCAAACGACTGCCGCCACTTGTCCCGGCATGAGGAAGCGAAGCGGCCCACCTCCTCTGCGACTTTGGACCAACAGGGACCGTGCTGTTCAACAGCACGCTCCAACAGAGCCAGTTGTTCTTCGGTCCAATCACCGAGGTAGTTATTTCCAGCGTAGCGGCGGCGTGCCGTATCGTAGACCTGACGCCAGCTGCGACCAGGCACAAAAGTCGCGACGCGCTTCCAGATGCCACCCCAGTTGCGAAGCAGAACCTCTGAACCGGGAAGCTGGTGCGCACATGCTCTGCGAACTGCACGGGGTCGCGTCGCCAGCTCACTGAACTGTTGCGGGGTTGCTGGGAGCCCCAGCTCTGTGCAGACCGCTCGTAAGCCGTCTTCGAGTTGTTCCAGTTCTCGGTCCGTGAAGCGACCTTGCATACGAGGCCGACTCGCCCGCGCTTGCGAATCGCGTTCCTGTCTTGAGTCGCTGGGCTCGCGGCCCGTGCAAGCGTTATCAGCTGTCATGGCAGAAACCCGAGCGCCAACGCCTGGTGCGTGTGCTTCCAGTGTTGCACGTCGGCAGCGGTGCCGAGGCACCGTGCACTGCAGAGTCCGCCCCGAGGCACTCTCGCTGCGAGCTGCGTCTCTGGTGCACGACGAACCGCTCTTGGCGCGACACCAGCGCTCGACGGAACCGACGGGTGTACTTTCTGCAAACAACAGGCGTCCTGGTCGCTTCGCTTGGTTGTAGTGGCAAAACGCAGCGTGTCAGCTCTGAATACAAGCAGCCTCGCCCGCTTTCAAAGTTGCATGCTCCCTCACGCCGTTAAACGTTGATCAGCACGACACCCAACCCTGTCGTTGAATCGGATTCGTTTAGTGTGCCTGCTGCTACGAGGGCTTTTGTCCACTCGCGCTCTCCGCAACGTGCGTAGCCTCGTAGGCAGCGGGTGCGTTAAGTTGCATCCCGCGGCTGTTTCGCTACGCTCGCACGCCAGCGCTGCTGAGCAGCATATGCGAAGCGCCTCTTCGTCGTTTCTTCCAGGACTTGCGGCGGCGTTTGAACGCGAATTATTAAAAGATCAGGGGTTTGTCGTCCTGAGAGGGTTTCTGGAACCGAGCACAGTGCAAGCGCTTGGAGAGGAGGCGCTGTTTACGCTTCAGTATGAAGCGGATAGTGTCACGCACACTGGGGTTGCCGGGCACGGCGGTGTTATCGCGTGCTATGAAGCCTTGCCAGCGAGCACCATCAGCGCCGCTGATTATGTCACGAACTTCCGTTTGAATCCGAATGCAGACTCCACCGAGGTGCTCAGCGTGTCGAGGCGACTGGCGGCTCTGGCCGCTGAGGCGATCGCCTGTTGCTTCGGCTACACGGCGCTAACGGAGGTGTTTCTCTACAATGAGCAGTTTATTTGCAAGCCGCCCACACAAACTATTTACTCAGCGTTCGATATTCATCGAGACCGAGATTACGATGTTGAGGACAAGTTTGCGTCAGTGGTAGGCACTGTTGCGGTCTGGGCGCCAGTCTCTGGGGCGGTGTCTCGCTTAAACGGTGCGCTGTGCATGGTGCCACGCACGCACGAAGCTGCGTTTCTGGCGTTCCTGGAGCGTTTGGGCGGCTCGGCGAGTCGGCCGAGCGCTTTCGTGACTGAAGCGCTCTGCAAGGCGCTGATGACAAGTGCAGAGGCGCCAGTGGCGGCATCGCAGGCGTCACTACTTATGCTCAGCCCGGGCGACGTTGTCGTTTTTGCGGACGACGTCTGGCATTGGTCGTTGCCTTATCGACTGGAAAGCGGCGGCCAGGTGCCAGAGTGTCCACAAGCACCCCGTGCATCCGTTCTCCAGTCTCGTGTCGCTTGGATGGCTCAATACTCAGGCGATGTCATTCGCTCGAGACGTCGTGGCGGTTCTCCAGCGGCGCTTGCCGTGCGCTTGCCGCTAGGCTGCGGAGAATCGCCTCTGCCCGGAAGGAATGAGGATGGATCGAGCCAGCACCACTGTACGAACGTACAGACATAGACAATTCGATGAGAACATTTTCAGGCTAGGAATTTCGCATTCACTTACAAACAGAGGACTATTTAGGGAACTCTGGATCATCGGCAGAGACATCGACTTGTCGTTTGCCCGCACGACTCAGTCTCCGCAGGGTCACCTGTTGATGACGCCACTCTCGCATTGGCATTGCCGGGAAGCCAGCGTACACAGCATGACCCGGTGCATTGCGCGTGAGCACGCTATTCGCGGCCACATCGACATGGTCACCGATTTCGAGGTGATCAACGGCTCCGCTGCGTCCTCCGAAGCGGCAGTACCGACCGATTTTGGTGCTCCCCGCAACACCGGCTTGCCCGCAAATAAATGTATTTGCGCCAACTTGAACGTTGTGACCAATCTGAACAAGGTTATCGATTTTAACGGCATCCTCAATCAACGTGTCACGCCAGCTGCCCCGATCAATGCACGTATTGGCCCCGATCTCAACTTCGTTACCGATGCGCACACTGAGTTCTTGGGGCTTTTTCCGGACTTTGCCGGTCTGTTGGTCAACTTCGAAACCAAATCCGTCCTGACCGATAGCTACCCCGCTATGAATCACACACCGGTCACCGATATCGCAGTTCAGCAACGTTACGTGGTGGTAGATGCAACAGTCAGCGCCGACGGAAACGCCAACGCCAACAACGGAGTGAGCACCGACGCGGGTCCGAGGCCCGATCCGTGCACGCGCCATCACGCACGCGAAAGGTTCTAAAATAGCGGAGTCATCCACTTGCGCTGTTATGTCAACGACTGCATAGCTGCGCGTTAGTCGGTACTCTCCCTCCATCCATAAACGAACGTGAGCCCGTGTCAAGTCCGCGGCAATAGCTCGAGCGCAACCGATGGCCTACGCTACACTGCGCGATCTGGGGTGCCGACGCGGCCGCCGCAATGACTGCAAGTCGCTTCTCCGGGCGATGATGAGGTATTGGAAGGAGAGCTCACCGGGAGCTAGGCAGGTAGGTAGGCAAGTAGACGGACACTGAGACGCTGGAACGTCGAAGTAACCAGTGACGCGGATTGCATATGATCTGCAGCGCTGTAGGTGTCAGTCTTCTTGTGTATTGGGCGTGTGCGCTGTCGCTGACAGTTGGCAAAATCTGGAGTACGCGACTTGACGCGTGGACCCGGTATGGCGGCCTACGGCACAGCGAAGACGATACCCTGGACCAACGGAAAACGCAAAGGCGTTGGGGCACGCTTTCTCGTGCGCAGACTTTCCGCGCATTTTACTTGGTAGCCTTCATCTGGAACGGCGCTTTGCTCTACCACACACGACTTGCGAACCTCTGTCGATATAGTGCGCGAAGAGAACAGGTCAGCTGTAGCTGCGCAACTGCGTATGGTTGGGTAGCGACCCTGTTCCAAGTGCACACCCTGCGACGTCTCGGTGAGAGCTATTTTATCCATAGCTTCACCGAACAAAAACTTCCGCTCGTCCTTACTGCCGCCGGGCTATCTTTTTACGTATCTCTGCCGATACTCTGGGTGTGGGGTCGGAGCTGCTGTCATCATCATGGCCAGTGCCTGAGTGATCTAGATCTGCTGCCGGCGCTGCACATGCGGAAGCAAAGCACAATACCGCTCACGTTGCTTCTCATCTGTTTCAGTGCCGCCAACTTTGCGCAATTCTGGGCACACTACGAGCTTGCTCGAGTTCGCAAGGCGCACAAGCGCCCACGCTCTCACTACGCTGTACACGACGCTGTGTCGTGTTCTCCGAAGTACGCGATTGTGACGCGGGGGTTATTTCGCTGGAGTACGTGCCCCCATTATCTCGCTGAAATACTGATCTATGGCATTCTGATCGGCTATCTGGTCGTTTCGGGGTGCGTGGGGCTATGCGCCGCCCTGCCTGGCATGGTGATGCTTTTCGTGGCCACCAATCTGGGCCATACAGCGGTGCTCAGCAAGGAATGCCTCAGGCGACGTTATCCGCTCGTGGAATTTGTTCAGAAACGTCCAGCGCTGGTCCCGTGTCTCCTCTGAGTATACCCAGTGGTATCGAATCATGGGATACCATCATGATGTAATCGTTGCTCAGGGAGATCGTTCCCGATGTATAGATAAATATGGCGCTCCAGCTTTGCGGGACCGTTGACTCGTGGTATGCGATTACCTTGCTGCAAGCAAGAATCCGGCACCTTTTTTCTAGATACTGATGTTTTTGCAGTGGAAGATGCCAGTGTTTCAGCAGAATACGAACATTAAGTACGAAACAGTTTTCTCGAAAAAATCGCTCGAAACCAATCCGCCGAAAGCTCCAAAATTACGAGACATTTCCGAATACTGATCGAGGCGTTCAAGTATCGCGGGAGAAGGCGCTTGTGCGCATGGTCTCTGGTCGAATCACACCATAGCAAGCCTCTCATCTTCAACTGCATCGCCATCTGATGCTCGATCAGCGTGCCCTTCGCAATCTCGTGCATCCAGCTCTGTTTCACTGTTCGCTTCTTCTCTTCCTCTTCCAGCATGCACAAGTGCTCGTGGTGCGTGTATGCCGTCCTGAACGCATCGATGGAAATCTTGCGGAATCGATTCCTCCACTCTTGGTACACTCTGGTCAAGGGAGCAAGAGTGCAGCCCCTGAGCGTCACCGCACGTCCAGAGCTATAGTCTGTCACTGAACGACGCAAATTTTCGGGGACTTCCTTTTCCAGCTTATTGAATAAGACAACGAATGCATGTTACTTGCCATCGAGCAACCGCAACCGATCGCCACCCAGCACGATCTCATGAACTCCTGCCAAACATCGTACGCATGCGGCATTTGGTCGCTCATTTACGCTCTGAATGAAGCGTACAGAGCGTACGGCTCTCCTGGATTCGGTTTTCAGTGCATCGAGATGAGTCCTGACGCCATCATCCCACTTGTTGGTGTGCCTCGTGGCGTTCATCATGCTCGGAACTCGATGATACCGACCTCTGGAGAATCAGGTCGTTTTGCATCTTCTGTCCCGAGCGTCACTTGACGCACGAAAACTTGATGAGAAAATTCCGGAGAAATGTGTAAAGCTGGCAGCCCTACGTCCGCAACGCATGCGAACAGTTGGTTGACGAGGTGTGTCAAGGCGCGGGAAGCCGGGCGAGCCTTCCTCGAGTGAGCAGCTCAACGGCTCGCAATGATGCCATGCACCCCACGTTTCGGAGGATGCTCCCAATATCTTTGATTCAGTAGAGGGTTCTTGACACCGGTTCCAGGCTGTTCTTCCCGCTCAAACAAATCTTCCTTCCTGTCCCTCGTTGTTCACTTTTCTGAAAATTCCTTCTCCTTCTCCATCTTGCTAGCTTTCTTCTTCACCCGCCAAAGTGACACAGATGTTGTTGAGATACTGGATATCCGTTTTATGGGATTCAGACGCTCTGGGAAAACGTTGGGACTGAGCCTCGCCTGCCCTACGTACGCATCTTCGATTCCTCAAGTACCTTTACATTACCTCCTCCGTGGGCAGCCCGAACTTGAGCGCATGCGCGCCTTGCTGCTGCCTGCCACGCACATGCAGGACACATTCTTTTACGTAGAGTTTCATAGGATCCATTTTGGGTGCACGACATTCTCGCTCATGACTACATGAAGCGTACTTCATCCACCTGCTGACCGTAGAATGACGCACATTTAAATGCCAGGCCGCTTGTTCGCATGCGGGCAGCGACATCCTACAGTCTTTCAGCGACCTCTCTCCAATCTAAAGGATAGATTCCTTTTATGGAGTAACTGCGAGAAACACACAAGTACATGCAAAAAGTGCATGATGTTGCAGGCGTTCTGCGGAACGCACGGCTCCGAGTTTAACCCACGACGCCTGCAGACACTGTGACCACTGTAGACTTCGGTGCCGGAGCCACCGCTCTACACCGTGTCTGAAGCTAGTTCCCAGGTGGTGGAAGCAGTGAACATGTGCTAGGATCAACTGCCGTAGCCAGGGTGCTGACTCATCTCATACCGCATGCCCGGTAAGTGCTGGCGACTCTGCCGCTTAGGCTTACGAGCAAATCGCTCCAAACGATTGCACTCGGTTGACTGGCAGGTGCGATGTACACGAGCACCCCAGTGACGCCCTTTTCGCAGCGAGGTCGCCGCAGTCGTCGCGTGTACACAGCCTCGTATCAAGCGGATCCCATGAGCGCTATTGGCGATGCGGTCTCCGAAAAACTGGTGTCCCCAGGCGCCTGCAGATCGATCTCACGAAGCAGCGTTGTCCCGATCATTTCCTTCCGATCCAGCGGCTGCGCCATTCGGATCAGAAACTCTTGAATGATACCCAACGCCATGTCGGTGCTGAGGTCCACTTTGCCCTCATCGAGATGGCTCTGAATCCATAGCGGCAGTTTGCTCCGATTCTGCGCCCGATTATAGCGACGATCTGCCAGAATCATGAGTCCGTAATCCACTTTAGAACGGATAACCCGTCCCATGCATTGCGCAGCCTGTCGCATCGCGTCAAACGTTAAAAAGTCACCCTCGCGTATCTGCAGGTGCTCGCGAAGAAACTCCAGCCGAGCGCGCAGGACACGACTTTCTGTGTACTGGAACGGCACGCCGATTATGACGACGCAGCGCCCATAGTGTCGGTCAAAATCGATTCCTTCAGCAACTTTTCCCCGAGCAACGCAGAGAAAGATCGCTCCTCGGCCGCTATCACAAGCTCGTCGGTAGTTCTCCAGCGCAACCGAACTCTCAAAAATGTCCGGCGTCTCGATGAAGACGAGCTTGTGCTCTAGCAACTTTTGAATAATTCCCATCTGGTGCCACATCTGCACGACGCTTTCCAGATAAATGTAACTCGTGAAAAATCCAACGACGCCATCTGGTACGACGCTGGCCAGCTCGACCAGTAGCGCACCATAGTTGCGAATGACGCTCGGATCTCTGCGGCTATCGTATTTGCTGCTGATCGCGATCTGGTCGGAGCCGCGGGCGATCACCATCGGACAAATGGACGCCCGGTGCAGCGATATGTTCAGCGAGTGTGCGACCGCAGGTCGGAAGCCCAGGATACGCGCATAGAGATCCAGGGGTGAGATCGTTCCCGAGGTCAGAATCACCGACTGGAAACGGGTGAAAATTGGTCGCATCCCGATAGAGGCATCCAGACAACTCAATTGCAAGACAGGATCCGGCACGTTCGGGGCGCGCTCATCGTACGGTTCCATGATCACGGAAAAGCCCTGCGAATAGGTTCCAAGCAGCGTTGCAAAGTGTGCAAGCTTTTGGAGCGACACAAAATCGCGAACATTGCTGATTTCCAGCGTTTGCAGCAGTGACGCAAGCCGATCCGAACAAAACCGCAACGGTTTCGAGTCAGGGATCTGAACTGACGGCATCAGAGCATGGAGGAAATTCCGAGGTGTATCCTGGGTCACTTGCGTCGATCGCATCCGTTGTCGGAAGAAATCGATCAATCGAAGCAGAAACAAGAGAAAGTGTTCACCTCGTCGGATATTGCCCGGGATGGTCTCCTGCAAAACATCTTCTGGAATGACGGGCGAGGCTTCGATTGTGAAGGCGTCCACGTCCGCGGGCCGTCGAATGCCTTGTAGGATGCGACGGTATTCCTCAAGGAGACGCCTTTCGTCATGTGTTCGAATTTCTTGGATCCGATTGCGCAAGCTTACAACGTTTGCTTGAGCACGTCGCAGGTCGTCCAGTCGAAGACTCACGCTCAGCGCATCGATGCAGACATTATCGATATTGTGTGCCTCGTCGAAAACAACGATACACTCACGGGAGAGTTCTCGCGAAATGAGGCCTGCAATCTTCGGATCCAGCAGGTACTGATAATTGTACACAATCACATTGGCGAAATTCATGGTATGTCGAACCGTGTAGTAGGGGCACCAGCCCCGCTCTCGACCGATCTGGAGTACCTTCTCGAGCGTGTAGATCCCCGAAGGTAGGATCGCATCGTTGCCTTCCCGTCGATAGCCCTCGTAGAACTGGCATAGCGTGGTGGGTAGGTCTTCAAGGTCGGGGTTCTTCTCAAACCGAGCGATTGCGGCCGAGTGAGATTCCCGAACCCAACTCGCGGTGAGTGATCGGCAGAGCGAGTCGGCCTCTTCGCGACTCTCGGCCTTGGAGACTGCCGACTGCAAACACAGGTTCCGTCGAGTTGTGAGGCCTACCGCCAAGACCGCGGCAGCCTGGTCGCGTTTCCCTGCCTTTTCAAGTTGCGCGTCGCGGTACCTGATCACGACCTCCAGCTCAGATAGGACTTTCTCCAGTTCTCCAACAGTGCGCGTGCAGTAGATCAGCTTCCTAACCTCTCTGTGGGCAAGCTGGTACGAGGTGATGAACGATAAAAGGGTCACCGTCTTTCCCGTGCCGGTCGGCATTTCAAGAATGCAGTGCCCATTCGAGTCGAGCGCACGCTTCAACTCGCGCATATACGCGTACTGCTCAGGATAGACGTAGTCGTAGGGAAAGTAAACCTTGACATTCTCTACATTGAAGATCATCCCGCAGAGAATGCAGGTCTCTATTTAGAGCCTTGTTGAGCTGGTGCTTAAAAGCACAAACGACGCAGCATGAAGACCAAGTGTGCAGCATAGAGTCCGCGTGAGCCGCACGTCCCGCATGAAGCGCGATTCCCTGCGTCCACGAGTGGTGTCTTGGAACGGATCCATCGAAAACTTGAAGAATGCTCGATTTTTAGCATGCTACATATACGAAAAGGAGACGAGTGGAGGCTTGCAGGTATGAAGTGGATGATGCTATCGGTTCCTTTAAGCGGCACTGCTCGAGGGCGTCGCGAATGATGATCTTGGTCTCGGAGACGTCACGAATTCCAGCGACAGAGCAGCATGGGAGCTCCTGCGACTAGACGACCACGAAACCGAAATCTACGCATGATTCGGCAAGCCCACATATCTGCACTTGTAGCATCGAGGCTGTACATCGGCAAATATTTCAGAAGAAATGCGCAAGCCACGAACTGAGCGAGCAGGTCGGTATTCCATTTGACGCGAGTACGAGCGCAGCTGCCGCACAGCGCCAGACCCGTAGCAGCCTGCATCCGCGGATGACCGAGAATGTTTCCTTACCATTTTTCTGGTTCGAAGGAACGTTCACACTGGACCAGGAATTCCCAGCTGAACGCTTGAGAGCCGCTCGCGGTGAAGCATATTGATGCAAGATGCCGCTCGGCGACAGTCCTGTAGCTGCCACGCCTGCGCGCACGCCCTCCAACGCATCGGGCCACACCGCAAACACAGTGGCCAACACTGTATCACTCTTCTGGTATCGTTTACGCGAACAAAACACACTCCCTACAGCGTTTATCAGTACCACCGGTGCACCGTTTGCAAACGTCAATGTCGGTATGCGAGCGGCTTTGGACCGGATTCTGTCCAGTGAACCGAAAAATTGGCCAAACTCTCTAACTTCAGTTAACGCAGTTGCTGGTGCCTGCAAAAGGTCCTCGGAGGCGGAGAACCTTCCGTTCCGGAACCCCGACGAGTACATCGCCTTCTTCACGCAGCTCGTCGACATAGAGGTATGTAGTGAGCTCTACAACGCGTTTGATAGTGTTCTGCGGACACTCTCCGCAGCGCTGACGCCAGAAAAGTCTGGCCTCGTGGTGCTGGTAAGCACTCGAGGCGATCCAGTTCCAGTGGAGCCACGAGGCGCCACCAAGGTATCAGCAGAGTCGGTTTCAACTCACGAAGAACCGGGATCAAGTGCACTAGTGGAAGTTCCCATTAAGATTCAGAGCAAAGAAACCATTTTTGATCATGATATTCTGCTGTTGCTTCCGTGTACGCGTGAGGACCAGCGCCTTACGGGCGCTCAGCTACGCGAGATTCGGCAACAACCTCTTCTGGGCATTGTCCAGCACCGGGCGGGCTCACCGCTGATGCTACGCATGCAACGTGCACGTGCCGAAGCCTGGCTTGAGCAGCAGCAGCAGCAGCAGCAACGTCAATGGGAAACAGCTCGCACAGATTGCTCATCAGGTCCCTTGAACAGCGCCATAGGATCCGAAAACGCCGCATGTACCCCGCCGACGCCAGCAATACGTCTCATGAGCACGCTGAACCACACACGCGAGCTTGGTGCGCTCTCCAGTATCGCAGAGATGGAGCTGGCTCCTGTGATACTGGATCCGGCAGGTGCTGCAGCGGAGCAGCAGCGTGAGCTGGCCCCTGGGCCGCAGCGATCCGAACTGGATGCATATCTCGCGGTGATTTCGAACCAGCGAGGTCTCAATCGATCCCAGTACGAGGCGGTGCGGGCCTCCGTGCACCGTCAAAGAGGATTCGCGTTGATTCATGGCCCGCCTGGTACCGGGAAAACGAAAACCTTGCTCTCTTTGCTGAACTTGTTGCATATGAGCAAGTACCAGGAATATTATGACGCGTACTTGAGCGCACTTGGATCTCCAGCGGCACAGGAAGAAGAACGTCCCAGGACCTCATGCGACCAATCGACGTTGCCGACTGCCGGGACGGACTCGACACCAAAACCCATTCTGGAACAGTTACTGGATTCGGTTCGAAATACCACTGCTGCAGCAACAGCAGCAGTGAAGCTCAGCGCTCTGCGCACAGCTCGTCATACTGCTGCATTGCAACGCAAACCGCGCCTGCTTGTCACCGCACAATCCAATGCTGCTGTGGATGAAATCGTTGTCCGTATCATGCGCGAAGGATTCGTCGATGGGAAACTGCGCACCTATTATCCTGATATCGTTCGAATCGGAGCCGGAGCCCGAGTTCATCCCAAAGCCCGAGCAGTGACTGCCGAGGCTCGTGCGGAAGCCTTCCTGCAAGCGCTGGAAAGTGCGAAACATTCCGCAGAATGGATTCAACACTGGGAACAACAATGCAGAGCGCTGCTGGGGCAACTTGAGACGCCCGCTCCACCGCAGCACGACCTGGAGGCGCGAGGTCGCCTGATGCGGCTCTGGGATCGCCTGGATCGCCTCCAACGAGACGAGCGACGCTATCGCATGGCAACCTGGCCGGATCAACGGATCAGCCGCGAGCAGCGCATTGCTTGGATTGCCGGAACATACCTCGAAGAGGCCGAGATTGTGCTCTGCACGCTCAGCGGTGCCGCCCTGATAAAGTCGTGGCTGCGGGACGCACCGCTAGCGAGCGAGGCGCGATCGCTACCGGAGCGCTCCGGGGAGAGCGTTTCCACGCTGGATGGTGCGTTCCAAGCACGCGCGAGCACGTTCCCCATTGTCGTCATCGACGAGGCCGCACAAGCAACGGAGCTCGCTACCCTGATTCCGTTGCAGTACGGGTGCGAACGCTGTGTGCTAGCCGGTGACCCGCAACAGCTCCCGGCAACCGTCTTCAGTCGAGGTGATGCAGGCGTGGCGCTCGCTCGATCGCTCATGGAACGTCTGCTGCAAGCCGGCTGGACCGGTCACCTGCTTGACACCCAGTATCGTATGCATCCTGCGATTGCGACGTTTCCGACACGCTGGTTCTACCAAAATCAACTCAAGAATGACGATTGCGTACGCAGCGAGCTCTATCGGCCAGCTTTTCATCGGACTGGGCCACCGCCGCCGCTTCTGGGCCCGTACTGCTTCGTAGATATCGCCGAGGCTACAGAGGAGCGGGACGCTACGACAGCGTCGCTGAGTAATCCCAAGGAGGCGGCGTTTGCGATGCAGCTTGTGGAGATCCTCTATGAGCGCTACTGGAAAGCATCCGATCGGGTGTGGCATCTTGGCATCTTGACACCGTATCGAGCGCAGATGCGTCTGCTCCAACAGGCACTCGACCAGAGCGGCCTCATTCTGCCGGGGCAGCAGATGCCCTGCACCATCGAAATCGATACTGTGGATGCATTCCAGGGTCGGGAAAAGGACGTCATCATATTCTCGGCTGTGCGTACCGCGCAACATCGCAGTGGTATTGGCTTTGTTGGAGATGTTCGTCGCCTGAATGTGGCCTTGACGCGGGCCAAAGTATCTCTCGTGGTGCTGGGTCATGCGGCCGCTCTCAGAGCGCACAGCGCCGACTGGGATGCACTCTTGTGCGACGCGGAGCAGCGCGGTCTCTATTTTGAGTCCTCGAGCGACCTGGTCCAATCGTGGCTGCAGCGCCACAGGAGCAGCGCCACAGCGTCCGGTTCCGGGAGCGGAGCGGCAGGCTCGATACCCCCGAGGCCGTCATCGACCAGGTCTGTGTCGAGCGATGCCATGGATACCCGCGACGGGGCCGCAACGCCGGCGGCAGCGGCGTCAAGCCAAGCACCAACCAGCGCTGCGAGAGACAGCTCCACAGGTGCCGCGTCGACGGCTGCAGTGGCCTTTGCAAGTGCGTTGGATCCGCGACTTCAGCGAACCGCTGCTGTATATTCGATTCGGAACGGAAGCGATGCACCGATGAGCGGGGGTGTCTCGGGGCAGTCCACCCCGCAGGTCCAAGCTGCTGCCATCGATGCCCGATCGTTCATGATCGCTTCGTTGACTGCGGGATTCTCGTTGCCCTCTGTGGTGGCTGCAGCCTACCAGGCGTTCCCACACGAGGCCGATCAGGTAGCGCAACTCGCTACCGAGCTAGCAGCGCAGACGGGTGCCGTACTAGCCGCGATGGTGACCAACGCCCCGCAGCATGCTGTGGAAACCGTTGGTCGTGCACGGCGCGCTTGCGCTCGACGGAAACACAAGGCGACCGGGCTGCGGGAACGTACCGCATCGAAACACGGGTCTGTGGGGAATCCCCTGCATCAGAGGCATTCGGGCGAAGGAGCCAACGGGGCCGCCTCAGAAGCAGCGTCGACATCAACGCGCTCACCGCGGTAACGTGCCTCCTTTCCGTGCGTCCATCGAAGGTGTCTAGTCGCCAGCGCTCAAACGACGGGAACCCTGGAGTTCTCGGGAGTCCAACGCCGGCTACGCTTGAGGTGCTCCAGCCGAATACCAGGTCGAGTATGGCATCCCGAGTCGTGCCTTTTCGTCCCGCAGCTGTTCACTTGGATGCCCCTGTGCGGGAACCACGCCACGACTTTGAGCGCGCATTGCTGTGCATCTCGTTGCGGAGCTCGAAGCTTGCACCCTAAATCGATGAAAGAAACGTTTTTAACTGACGAAGCGACACAGTGGTGCCGGTCTCTCCCCAAGCTCCCGTTTCCCTGGACGCATTTCCAGGCAGTGCAGCAAGCAAAGCGTTCACGGGCTCTGCGTACGACAGCGTTCTCGCGAAAAGAGCAGATGGATGCTGGAAACGATCATCTCCGGCCGGTTTACGGGCAACGGCTCGGTTGCGTGGACGCTTCCTCAGGCAATACAGAGCGCAACGAGTTCGCTGACGCGCTCATTCTCAGAGCACACAGAGAGTGCGAGCTGTATGCCCGATGGAAGAGATTTGGAGAAACTTGCACGAATCAAGAGCCGGAATCCACCGAGAAAGATCCCCGCAAGCAGGAGTTCATGTTGCGTTGCGCTGCTGGATACCGCCAGCGAGTCTCCGCAGGGAGCCATAGCCAAATAGTCGGCGACGGCCTCGACGGCTGTCGCCACCGTCTCGTGCGGCAGGACGTAGGTCTCGCGTACCGTCGCAGCCGACGCCTCCATCTCAGACCAGACGTTATCGAAGGAATCCGTCAGCACAAGCGGCTGGATATAGTCCTTGAGTTCCAGCTCGAGCTCTTCCAAGGTAAACGTATCGGGGAAACCCTGCGCATCGAGCGGCTCCTGGGTCAAGGGGTCTACTTCGCTAACGCGGTAGACCAGTTTCGCAGGTACCACTCCGAAATCCGGTACAAGCAGCTCAGCGTCGGGATCGGGGCTCTCCAGGATGACAAAGCACCAGCTAGGCTCACTGTAGCGAACGAGAGACGCTGGAATGCTCTCGCGAATCTTCAAGCTTGTGAGCTCTTTGGTATCCAGCTCCACGCTACACTCCTGCAACATCTGATCCTCAAGGGTATTCAGCACTCGAAACTGCAGAACGAGCCCCTGTGGATAAACGTGCTTCATGGCGACGACGAGGAATTCTGCGTCGGTATCCGTCAGCGCGCAAGTCGCAGACGACTTGAACGGAGCCGTTCTATAACCGAGCGCATGGAGTGTTTCGTTTGCCAGGAGCGCCCCACGGAACTCGCTCCGCTGGATGCCTTCGGTATCGGTAGCAGTGCACGCTGCTGCCGTTGGAGCGACTGCTGTTGCTGCTGCTGTTGCTGTCGTCGCGCTCGACAGGCGTTCACCTGCAGTCGCTGCTGCGCCTGGTCTCTGCGTTGGCTTCAGGGCTGAAGAGCGCGCTGCATTCACGTCGAACGCGCTGTGCAGATACAGATCGTGCCCCAAGTACTCGACCAGCGCCTTCTCCAGGCTCTCCAGAGGCACATCGAGCGGTGCCGGTTGCAAGCGCTTGTATTCCGTGACAGATTCCGCGTCCGAGGAGGCGTCGGAAATCGACTCGGCTGCCTCTACGTGATCACCGAGGAGCTCCAGAGCAAAAGCTGCACGATCTCGCACCTCATCGTCGGCATCCAACAGGCACTGGCGCAGCAGCATTCGAATCGAGGAAGCCAGCTCCGGTACTGATGCGAAGCGAGCCAGCGCGGACACCGCCGCTGCTCGCACCATGGGGCTCTCCAGGATGATGCGGTTGTAGATCGTTCGCACATAACTAGAGGGCGTCGGAGCTTGTGGACCCCACTCGCCCAGCATGTGCAGTACCTGAACAGAGAGCATCGGGTATTCACAGTCCTCAACGAGCTCTATGAAATGACTGAGACATTCACTCCTACAGTCGGGAATCCTTTCAATCAATTCCCGCAGCGTATCCACGGTTGCCTGCTTGAAACGAAGGCCTCCCTCGCTGCGCAGAGCCTCCCCAAGAAAACGCACCAGTGCCACGTGCTTGTGCGGGTACTTGAGCGTCAGCGTCCGAATGGCCTGGATCACGGTCACCCTGAAGTCGTCTCCGAGTTCGTGCAGAAAGCGACTTACGGACTGCAGTAAGCGATCGATAGAAGTTTCCGTGCCGGTCCGTAGCAACGTTGTTACTGCTGCAGTTGCGACTGCCCGGTTCGGATCCGCTACGAGACTCTCGATATCACGGTTCAGAGGTGCAACCGCAGCCGGCTTCAACGAGGCGACCTGGCAAAGCGTTCGAGCGGCGGCGTACCGGACGACAGGCTTCGGCGAGATCAGGAGCATCTGCAACGCGTTTGCTGCAGTCTGCAGCGTCGATTCTTCAACCGTAGAGACTGCCAAGAGCACTCGAGCAGCCTCGACAACCACCAGTTCGCTGCGATGGCGAAGCATCGATTCCAAAAAACCAACGTACTGCTGCCTGAGACCATCATCCAGCAGCGTGTCTGTCTCCAGGATTTCACCAATATATCGTAAGAGTAGCATCGCACTCATAGGCGAACGAGCGCCCTGCCGGGCTACGTCCTGCACCAGTTTGGATACCGCTTGTCGATCCCGGTGTCGCATCGTGTACAACAGCGACAGGGCGTGGTACTGCACGATCGGGTGGGGGTGATTCAGGGCCTGCGTAGCTTCGCTGACCCAACGACGCACGACAGCTTCCGCTTTGCCCGCACGGAGAAGCGTCTCCGCACTCAACAACGCAGCGCTGGCAACGTTCGGGTTGCGATCCACGAGCGCCTGGCGAAGATAACGCTCCACTTGCGCAACCATCGTCGCATCCATAATCTTACATAAAACTCGTAAAGCGTTCGCTCTTCGAGTATCCACAGTTGATGTTATATCTTTGGTGAGGCAGTTCACGACGATGATAACTTCCTCTGCGGTGTGCGCGAGCGCCTTGATAGCCAGGTACGTCATACGCCGCAACGCAGCGTCATCACAGGAAAACAGCTTGGTTGCGGCGAAAAAGACCTCAGTTGCTTCTGATGAAGTCAGACGTTCACCCCTGTTTACCAGGAACATGAGCTGGGTGAGTACTTGAAGGCAACGATCTGGTCGCAAGCGCGTCTCGTTGAAAACGCGTACCTGTTGGACGACCCGCGCCTTGTCGAGAACGACCAGTGGGTTGATGCCGTCATCCTCGACCTTGGTACCAAGGCTCCTCAAAACGCTTCGAGCATCCTCCGCAAAGTCTTTAAGCGTATCAGAAACAGACATGTTCGGGCTGCTCGTCGATAATCCGGCTCCAAGCGAACAGCGACGCCACGGCTGAAGCGGAAGCTGAGGCGTTTCGGGCTGAACGTTTCTCGTAGCGCAGGCGGCGAGCAATACCGCTCATGTCAGATTCAAAATAGGACAAGTTGTCGAGTACGGGTGGATACTCAAGTCTGGGACTTTTTTTTCATGGCCATCAACAACAGCCCGTGTTGGATTTTTGTACGGCTGATTGGTTTTGCCTTCTCTCCTATGTCCGCCTTTAAAGATGTAGGTCTCTTTTTTTCGCTCCGCCTTTCATGTCGGCAATCGAGGGATATTGCTGGCAGTGTTCGAGTGCGCCGCTTCCGGCTATTCTCGACGTGCTTGATGCACATGCGGTATTGGTGATTTAGGCTCTGTTCGCTATTTTTATCTTCCTTGTATACAGCAACGGTGCGCTTTGCGCGTTGGTGACACTTTCCTGTGACCAGGTATTGCCCACATGTCCAGCACGCGCGCTTCTGCCGAGGCCATGCTGCAGCGCGCTTGCGGGCTCGCCTCATCGCTCGGGATATGCCGTCGCCCCTTGACGGATACAGAAAGTCTCCTCTCGACGTCCTTCTCTGTTTGCGCTCCTGGTGGCGTACCCTAGGATCACGGTTTTCTTCGAGGTGATCCCTTCAGCGAATACGATGGACGCTGCAAGCGCAAGAACAGGTTTTTGCGTGCGACAAAAGGATCTGTGAAGAGTGGTGCTGTCTAGGATGAAACAAATATCGGAAGGAATATCCAGGCTGGTGCACAACTCGAGACATGACGATTCGTTTTCGCTCACTTTGTGCAAAGCGATGAGGGACTAGCTTGTGGAAGCAATCACTCGGATGACTCGAGTCGAAGACGCTTTTCCATGTGAACACAAGAGACCGGAGCCTCTGATAGCATGTACAGCGACGGGTATCATGCTGCTGCTGCTGCTGAATGCCGTTTCGACGATGGCCGCAGAGCGAGGCGGATATGTTGTTCGGATCGAGTCGGTTATTTCAACGAAGACGCTACGTGAAAACTGCATCTGGGAATCTATGCACAAGTCGATAAGATTTCGATATCGAGTTTTCCCTCTTCATTCCAGCAGCTCGAATCGCTGAACCTACGGGATGCTTCGAAGCAGCAAGGTCGACAACTTGATGAATGCGTCATTAGAGCATACTATACGAAACGGCAGGAGAAGCGTACGGGGCATTCGCCCATGAATCGAATCATGGTGTCGATGATGCTATGAACGCTCGTTCGAACGCGTCGCGAATCATCTTGATTCCAGTGACGTAACGAATTCCAGCAGAGTCACAGGCTCGAAGCAACTCACCCTCCCGAATGAAACACCGAGCGGTGCGGAACGACGTGTGGACATGTAAGCTCTGTTCGCTCCACTCGAAATCTCGAAACTGTACATCTATCCTCGGGATCGAAAAAATCGACAGGCTGGAACAGAGCCAGCACTTCAGTGTTGCATTCTAATCTGGCACAGGTATGGGAGCCGCGAGCTCCTTGCGTCGTACTCCAAACGTTCAAAAACATCCCTTCAGAAGTCGTATGGAGATTACACGTCTTCCCGTGGTATGCTGGAAAGCGCGTCCGCAGTGCGGTGCGCAGCGTCGCCCCCAGCCCACATGCATTGTACCCGTTCCGCACTTCATTCTCGTCTTTGAATATCTGGGTGCATCCATGGTCCAGTTTGGTGAACGCCGTTCATGAAAAGCTCCGCCCAGACTCTCGCTTCCGTGGGTTATCATTTGGAACAACTTGATGCAGTGGACTGAAGCACCAACGCAACGATGCATACCTCCGTTGTCGAGCAACACACACGCATACACGTGTCTCTATCAAGGTTCGGTTTCACGATTCCTCGAATGCTCCTAGTTCACGAGCAGACAATCTCAAACCCGAGCTGCACAGAAACCAGCATCAAGATCGCTGGGTTTGTTTCGCGGCCGCCATCGTCTCGGCTGCATCCGCTGAACCTGCACTTTCACGTTGCTGGCCTGCGCAGCCTCCGTGGCCGTCCCCGAGCCCTTTGGCGGCTCGTGGTTCGCTGACGAGCCATCCCGAACGAGCTCACGAGCACGTTCCACAACGGCCGCAACAAGCCCACACTGCTGGGCAACCTCGATCCCGAAGGAGCGACTCGCGGCGCCCCGTTCAAGGCGATGGAGAAAAACGATAGCAGGCTCGACGCTTCCAGTTGGGTAGCGCTCAATCACGGCCATGTGAAAGCAGATTATATTGGAAAAGGCATGCTCGAGCTGTGCCAGCTCATGGAAATGGGTGGCGAAAATACCCCGGGCTCGCACTGCCTCGCTTACCAGGTACTCGGTCACGGCCTGCGCAATCGCTAGACCGTCCGCGGTTGAAGTACCCCGTCCGACCTCGTCAAGAAGAACAAGTGAGTTTGGTGTAACGTGGCGCAGAATGGTGGCGGTTTCCTCCATCTCCATCACAAAGGTAGACTTTGCGGCGGCGATGTCATCGGCCGCTCCGACTCTGGTAAAAATGCGGTCTGTGAGCGCCAGTCGAGCACGTTTCGCTGGCACGAACGAGCCACACTGGGCCATGATCTGAATCAGAGCGACCTGGCGGAGGAAAACGCTCTTGCCTGAGGCATTCGCGCCCATGAGGAGCACCATATCAACGATTCCATCACCTATACGCAGCGAGTTGGGCACAAAGCGCTCGTTGGGCGGCAGCGTGCACTCGACCACCGGATGCCGCCCATCCTCGATGTCCACGAGTCGACCGCTTACCGGGTCTGACGAATCCACGACCTCCGGCATGGTATAGTTGCGTTCGAGGGCGATTTCAGCGAAACCCAGCAGTACGTCCAGCTCCGCCACCCACGACGCCATGCTGCGTATGGTGTCGATTGCAGCACCGAATTGCTCGAGCAGGTCGTAAAAGAGGCGACACTCTAGCGCAGCGACTCGTGCTCGTGCACCGAGGATCAGTTGCTCCCGTTCTCGAAGCTCGGGTGTGACGTACCGCTCAACGGATTTGAGCGTCTGTCGACGCACGTAGTTTGTGGGCAGCGCAGTCGGTTGCGAGCGGCCGTTTTGAGATGTATTCGAGGGGTTCGTGAAACGACTCGGGATCTGGATATAATATCCGAAGACATTATGATAGCTGACCCTCAAGCTTGCGATTCCGGTGCGTTCACGTTCCTGCGCTTCATAGGCAGTGATCCAGGCCAGATCGCCTGCAGCTTGTTCGCGCAAAAGATCCAGTTCCGCGTGGAAGCCGCTGCGAAAGATGGGTCGATCTTCAGCAGCACTCGGCAGACGGACTGGCACTCCGTAGGGCGGCGGTGGTGAAAGCGCAACGCCGCGTGGCTCGCGACCTCGCAGCGTGCTGCCAGCAACAGCGCTTTCAGAGGCGCTCGGAGAACCCTCTTCCTTATCCCGCGTCAGAAAGGCATCGAATACGACTTGATGGGCGAGTTTGATCAGATCCTTGCTAGCGCTGCTCGCCGCTGCAGGCCAGCAGGGAGCTTCAGCAGAACCAGTGCCTGCGCCTATTCGCGCCTCAACCTCGGAAAGAAGCGTCGACAACCGGCAGAGAGATGCGGCGAGAGCATAAAGTTCCCGGGGATTCGCTCTCCGGGTGGCAACTTTTCCCGCGAGGCGCTCTATATCGGCAACACCGCGCAGGAGTCGACGCAGGCGCTCACGCTGGCGATGGTCGCGCTGCCACCGCTGCACCTGCTGCTGTCGATACCGGATGGTTTCGAGGTCCCGGCTCGGTCGCAGGAGCCAGCGACGCAAGAGTCGGGCACCCATAGCGGTGACCGTTGCATCCATCGCCCAGAGCAGTGTGCCACGGCGGCTGCGACTGTCCCGGGCCGGGTGCACGATTTCCAGATTGCGGAGTGCTGTTCCATCGAGCATCATGCTTCCTTGAATCTGGTAGGGCCTTGGTGGCTGCAATGGAGTGAGCAGGTTTCCCGAAACAATAGGCTCCAATGGTGTTGCATTTGCTGCTGTTTGGGGCATTGCAAAAGCGATGGGTGCTTGGGCGCGCTCCAGGGTTTCGTTGACAAGCGCGAGGAGCGCTCCGATCACCCGAATTTGGACGATACTCTTGAGCTGCCTCTCATCAAAGACGCTATCCAGCTGGGATCCAAAGCGCTCCTCGATTCGTTTCCGGGCACATTCCAGATCAAAAAATGCGCGGGGCCTCCGGGTGATCGACGCTCTCCATCCATTCGTGGTGAACGTGCGCTCCAGAACACCCTCGAGGCAGCTGGAAACCTCTTCAGAAATATCATCGGTTAGCAGCACCTCTGCGGGATGCAGTCGTCCGAGCTCCGCCTGAAGATCCTCCACATCATTCTCGACAGCGGTCGATCCGAAATCACCCGTGGATACGTCCAGGTATGCGAGGCCAAACAACCAATTGGTAGCATCCGCTGTACATCTACTGGATTTGGAGGGCGATCGGCGATCCACGTCGCCCCGTACTGATGTCAGGAGCTGGCCCCATAACGCGACGAGGTAGTTATTGGAGCGAGCATCCAGAAGGCCTTCCTCGAGAACGGTGCCGGGGGTCAGCATTCGGGTAACCTCGCGACGCACGAGAGCGCCATCACCACCAGAACGCCCGTTGGCTGGCTCCACCTGCTCAACGACAGCGACGTGATATCCATGTTCCAGGAGCGCAGCACAGTAGCGGTCCAGAGAGGATAGCGGGACACCGGCCATGGGCACCCGACCGACCTCCTTTCCCGCGTCCTTTCCAGTAAGGGCAAGCTCAAGTTTCTCATGTAAAACCACCGCGTCATCGAAGAATGTCTCAAAAAAGTCACCGCACTGGTAAAGGATCACTGCGTCGGGAAATCGATCCTTTACCGAGAGAAAGTGGCGAAACAGCGGGGTAAGCTGGGCTCGATCCACTTGTCGCCACGATATAAAGTTCGGTGACGAGCGCGAGCCGCTGGACTCGCCGCGTCCACCACCAGTTCCGTGCTCGTCTTCGTCTCTGTCGACGAACGACTTCAATTCATACTCGCTGCAATCTTGACAACACAGGAGCAACCCCCGGCAGCGTGCCGGTGCAACAGGCACTCGTTGCCTCGAGTGCCGATTCGCGTCTGGAAGCGGCGGCACGTAGCGCCTTCGTTGCCGACGTTCTTTCCATAGATGCTTTCCCAGATTTTCCACGCTCAAGCTGTTTCTGTATTCTACGTTTTCTCCGGAGTTCCTGATCGCCCTACTTGGCACCACAAAAGTCGCTGGCGGCCTGCGCATGACCCCCTGCAAGCCACACAGACACTGTGCTCGACGTTTCGGATCGGAGCGCATCGCTCGACGGCGATCAACACCGTCGAAAATCGGGGATCCCGTGCCTCGTTCAGGCGACCCTACAGCACCGTCAACGTTCTGGAGTGCAGCGTTGGATACCGATACTTATCTCGCATCTTATGATCACGCGTTATGGTAACGACTCTGATCCCGAAAAGGAAATCCAAATTTTGCCGCACAAACTGACGAGGACTATCGACTGCGCATCAGGGGCATCGCATGTGGAGCCGATGCCCACCAGCGTGCGGCAACGCTTACCCACCACCTGCGTGCTGCGTCCGTACCAACGGTGCAGGCGCTGGTGCAGGCGCGAACTGCTTGCACACGGTGCAATGTAGAACGTACGAAACGACCAGTATATCGGAGAAAACGTACGACCAATGGAACTGGAACATAGAGTGCAGCATGATGAACGCTCTTTCGATCACCGGTATCCATCCCACAATCTGGGATCCATGGTGCATGTCAACGTCCGGTCCATCAAAAAAAATCATTCAGGGGGGCCTCCTCTGCAAACCGCCGTTCCTGTGTACCAAGAAGTGCTCATCTGGCGCCTACCGACGACACTGAAGGCGGCGACTGCGGCGATACCGCAGCGTCGCGCACCAGGCAGCCGGTGATCGACGCGCTCCGCCGCCCTGAGATAAAACCGGGGTAGGGCACGCGCGCAGACCTGCTGACGCATCAGCGTCGGGGGTTGCATCGCATTCGGTGGGAACCGTTTCCGTGGACGTGGGTGTGCGTCTGTGTGCGCGTGTGCACCGATACGCCTCTTCGCCGGTTGTTTGGGTGGAGCGGTACTGTCTCGTATGTTTCTATGAAACCCAGTGTCGAAACGGAGCCGGTCTTACACCGGCGGTCGCGGAGCACATCTGCGCAGTCGGCGCTCACTGGTACCGAAGTGAGTCGGCAGCCGGGTTTGGAAAGCGCTGGCGTTCTCGTTCGCAGTCGTTCGCTCTCTCGGAGCGATTTTGCGCTCGCTGGCGACTTGCTGAAACCCAAAGATTCTGGACGAGGAGCGGTACTCGGAGCAAGAACGAGTCGTGCTCCTGTACGGGGGCGGCAGCGCACGCAGCCCTCAGGTCACGTCGCCGATCACACCGACGTCTCCGTGGGCTGTTCGGCGAGCACTGATGTGCTCGATATGCGCACCAATCCAAGCGTCTGTGTCGGCGAGCGAAGAGCGAATCTCTGGGTTCTCGTCACTGCGGTAACTGCGGTGCTTGCGCTCGGCGTCGTGCTGCTCGTGCTACACAAACAGGTCGCGTTTGCGTTTTCTGCGGCTGTATCTTGGATGCGAGGTCTTCCATGGCCACTGCGACTTGTTAGTTACGCTTCCATGTATATCATACTAGCCGCCCTTGAGTTTCCTGCCTGGCTCATGGCGATCGGCGCGGGTATGCTCTTCGGCCTCGTCTGCGGGATTGCGGTTGCTCTGTGCTGCCATCTGGCCGCTGCGCTGCTCTGTCTGTACACGTCTCGCTATTATCTCCGCGAAAGAATGGAGCGCCTGATTGAGAATTCGGAACGGCGCAACACGTATTTAGCGGTCAATCGGGCGCTATCACGTCAGGCGTTACGCTTCGTGACCCTCATGCGGCTGAGCCCGCTGTTTCCGTTCGCCTTATCTTCCATGGCTATGGGCGTGTCGCAGGTGCAGATTGGCTCTTTTTGTCTAGGTACAATTCTCGGCATTCTGCCTGGCATCATTTTGCTTGTGACGATCGGCGCGCAGCTGCGTTGGTCGACGAACCCCGCGAAACAGAACGGTGCAGACGTTGTCACTGAAGCCGATGCTGCACTGGCTAGGCACCGCGGCCCCAAAAATCTCCTACGTTTATTAAGTATAGGTTCGATGATTTTGTTGATTATGATGATTACCAGAGCGGCACAGAGAGCAATCCAAGATGAGTTGGATCATGAGAGCCTTTCAGAAGCAGAGGACTGTGAGCAGGCTGTCGACGACGAACAAGGCCGCTTTCCGAACGCAAACGATGCGAATGATCAAGGTACTGAATCCATGCGGCTCTCTGCCCCGTGATCGCAACGCTACATGACATTTTCTAGCGTTCATCTTGTTTTCGGGTATGAATCGCTTACCTAGTTCTATTCGATGTGTTCAACGATCGTTTCGTGTCACGGAAATGACACAGCGGCTACGTGCAGGTTCTTTGATCGCATGCTGTTGGGGGCGTATTTTTAAGCGATAATTCACGTCTTCATGTCGAGCGTGCGGCGCTCATCGCGATGGGTTCCCTGTCGTCTCGGGTGTAACCACCAATGCGTCACATTTGTGCGTGGATTCGGGCGTGTAATGCGTGTGCCCGCCGCGCAAGAGCTCCACAATGCCGCGCTCTCTGAATCCGCCGAGCAGCAGGTTCACGAACGATCGCGAAGCGCTTCGATTCGCTGCCTGCCACGTGTGTGTCCAAAACGTGCCCTTCTCCTCGACAGCAATAGCATGCATGAGCAGCAGCTGTCGAGAAAGCGATGCGCTACGAAGCACCCGACACGACACAGTTGTTGCCGATAGCGCGTGCCACAAAAGTTGCACCAACAAGAACAACAAAAATAGGCACCTTGATCGTGCGGAAGCTGGAGCGCATACCCCAACCGGGACCGTTTTGCCGAGCTACCACGCACCCAAACCAGGGAACGGGGCCTTTCTGTCGAACGCGTTGCCCTTCCGGCCAATGCGGTCGGATGCCTGCGCAAAAAATCGCTGCACTGCTCGATTCCTCGAAACGAATCTCCTGCAGAGTCTTCGCAAACGTGCAGCTCGTCTGACACCTGCAATACTAGTCTATCACCGATGCTGCCTTCATCACGAGCTCACTGGCTGCTCGCCCCAGTCACGCTGCTCGCGGGCACTCCACGCGCGCCTGCACACTGCTACTGCCTCCTTCCAGGTATCCAGCGCATTCGTCCGTTCCGTTGCCTCGGCGACTGCAACCAGCAAGCGCTCTACGGTACTCGGCTGCCATAAGTACAAGGTGTGTCGACTCAGTCGCGCATCCAACAGATGACTGAAATGTACGCTAACCGCATCCGCGTTGTTCGCGAATGCAGCCGCCAGCATATCAGCGATCGCGTCGATCGCAGCGAGTGCACGCACCACTCGTGCGTGCGAGCCGCCACGACGTGCGTGTAAAAAGTGCGCCGCCAGGATCCCGTAGTCTTTGCGCAGTCGCTCGACCATGCGCCGATCGAGGTTGGCGACTGGGTGCGCGTCACGAAATCGCCTGCCCTGACGCGCATCCTCGGAGCCGGCGGCACGCACCTGGAGCAGGCGGCTGGAGCTTCCACCAGCGATGCGCTGCGCGATGCGATCGCGCGATCTTGGACCAAGGAGCGGCGGGGTGGCGCCCGCTGGATCCAGCGCCTCTGGCGATGCACGCTGGGCGTCGCCGGCCTCGGGCGCAGCCCCCGTGGCACCCAGGTAGCTTGCCAGCGCCGCTGCGTAGCGATCGGCAACGCGGGTGGCGCATTCGCTCCCGACCAGCGCACGATCAACCTCCACGCGCAGGTACGTGTCGATGTCGTGGAAAAAGTCGTCTACAGTAGCCACAATGCTATTGGCGATCTCTTCTTCGCCCGAGATCCACGCTGGTGTGTACAGTCTTGGCCATAAACCAGGGGCATCGTCCATATCCTCGAAAATGACGTTGCAGACGCGCGTTGCTGCAAACTCGGCTGAGACTGCAAACTGAGCGGCGAGGTTGTCCACTGCCAGCACATAGGTCGTCTCGTTCAGTGCCTCTGACTCGCGAGCACAAGCGGTACCTGGCGACGGACCAGGCACCTGTGTCGGTGTCTGGGGCGTCGCGCTCGTTTCCCGTTCCCAGTCGCCGAGGCCGTAAACCGCCTGGTTTAGGATCGTGTGACACCGCGTTGCAAACTGCGCCGCCAGCGACTCGCAGCGTCGATGGTTATTCACCGTTGCGCAAAATCTCTCGAGTGCGCCGTCTTCTGATTGCGTGCCTTCAAGTGCATCCAGAGACCAGGTGCGGTAATCGAGCAGAGCCGCACAGCACGCATCGCTGATGCATTGAACAAAGCGTGGGTTGCCCAGCTCGAGGCGCTCCTGCACGATGGTCATTTCGTCGTTCACGATGCGGAAGACATCCAACGGGCCTTGCGTGTAAAGCGATCCATCGTCATCACGAACATCGACTGGACCCTCGGTGTCCACCTTGATACAGTTACGAATCCATCGACGCATCATTTCGAGTGCACGTGCCGCATAGCCTTCGATAAGTCGCTCAGCGGGCATGTCCAGGCCGCGCACTAGTGTCTCCTGGTGGGTGCGATCCCAGACCAGTGCCCCGGCTGGCGACGCAGAGCCCTCGGGGTCAAGCATGGGAAAGGTTTGTTGGAGAAAGTCGCGATAGCGATGAATCCACCCCAGCAGGTCCAGGATATCTCTGCTCGGGATCAGACTTGCGCGGGTAATGATGCCCCAGAAGACTGCGTTCATGATTTGGTTCGTTTCCAGGGCGTACCAGCGATCCAGCGGAAATGCTGGTTCCCCCAACGCTGCAATATGCTTCTGGACGATCCGTATGTCTTCAATGAGGAGCTCGCATCGCTGAAGCATTCGAGCAACGAATTGCGGCTCTTCCGGTTCCCGCGAGACCGACTCGAGAGACAACCTGCTTGCCGACTCTGATGTTTGCGCTTTCGATGCGACGGCAGCGGCGGCGGTGCCATATTCTTCTGCGCGGCTAGGCGCGCTCCGTTCTGGGCTCGCATTCTGCTCCGAGGTGTTCCTTGCATCCAGGTCAGCGAGCACCTCCCGCAGCCAGTGCGCGCCTGGCGAACGCTCAGGAGCGCCGGTCTCCGCAGCGTGCTCCGCTTCCGACGCTGCACCAACGATGGATCGCTCGTGATGATCAGCTCGCCGGCTGATGGCCTCTCGGATCACGTCGGGAAACAGGTGAGCGAGCAATTGAGGTTCCTCCTTGAAAATCGCGACAATCACGTGAATATCTTCCGGATGCTGCTCTAGGCTGGGGACCAGATCTCGCAGCCGCCAGCGGCACGCCTGCTGTATCCTCGCTGCGATTCGCTTCTCGCACCTTTGTGTCAGCACCGTTTGGAGCTGCTCCCGCTCACTTTCCGTTTCATTCGTTGGCGCTGAGCACGATACCGTTGAAAACTCACATTCAATCGCCAATTCTTCGGCGAGCAGTTCTTTCTCCCGGTGGAGCCGTTCCCAAATCTCCCATGCGCTTCGCAAGTCGATGCTGCCTTCTGCAAGCGCCCGATCAAGCGTATCTGCTTCCTCGCTGAGCACGCCGAGGTGCTCAAAGTATCCGTGCGCCTGTTTTGCAATTGCATACAGGCGGAGCAACCTTCGTACAGCAGACCCGAGCGCCTGGTCCGGAACGGCGCTTCCGAGGAACCATCGCGCTGTGTTCGCTCGAAGGCGCTGGAATGCCTCAGCGGCTACTTGAAGCGAGTCCCCGAGCTCCGTCGCAGGGCATAGCCAGTCGTCTTCTAATACTTTGACGCTTGTATTGAGCTTGGTGAGGAAGCTTTCCAGCGTCTCGCTGGTGAAGCTGTGGAGGTCTGCGGAGCGCGGCTCGCTGTGCTCAGCCTGCGTGCGCGGTGAAACCGCTGCTTCTGTCTGGTCCAAAGGCCCTGTCAGGTCACAAGGTTCTTCTGTGGAAAGCTCATCACAAAGACGGGCGAGTTCCACGGACCAAGTGCTCTCTGGCACGCACTCGAGTAGGCTCTGGAACACCGTCGAACGCACCGGTGTCTCGTGCAGTGGCTGTCGTGGTTGCGTCGTGTCCGAGCGACGAGCTTGCGGTCTGCTGCCGGCTAGCGACGACATAGCTGACCGCAGGGAACCGGTTCCGGGCCGGAGATAGACAGTTCTCACAAACGTCAGCAGCTGCTGCTGGTGCCGTGACTCTGAATGATCATGAGGAAACGGGTAGAAATTGATGGATATTGCGGCGGCGTCACGTTGCAGCGGAAACACTGCCGAACCTGAGGATATGTTTGGTGCCGATTTGCGGTGAGCGGTTTCGCCTTGTAAAAGCTTTTATGTACAAGTAATTCCGCTGGTGCTGGCAAGCGGCACGTTATCGTTCTTTGCGAAAATCGTATGGCCAATCCTCGAGCTGTTTTCCGCAGTGAAACACTGTCCACTTTGTACTAACGAATGCGCATTCCAAAAGCTTCGTCGCGCAGGCCTCAGAACAGAGCAAGCTGAAAGGACCCGATCTCGTACGCGCTTTGTGTTTTCGCTTGCAGTTCTCGCAGGTATGCAACAACATGAATGTACCCGTAAAGTTGGAGAACGCTCGCTGACAAACTTTACACTGACAGTTGTAGCTTGCGAAAACCGGCTTTAACTGTTCAAGTCAGTCATTCTACGGTCAGCGGGCGGATGAACCAGCCTTGTGGTCACCCTGATCCTGAATGCCGTGCATCCAAAACAGAACCGCTCTCACTATATCATCATGATAGACTCCTCGCAAATCCATCCCCTGGTATACTTCTATTCCAAGTACAACGAAAGAAGCCATTGGATGTGACGTTTCCGTTCCGATGATACCAAAATTGATGACAAGAACCGGGTCGCCCGCGAGACAAGCGTGCTTCCATGCGAGACCATTGTGCCTGAAAACAGCACTTAATCGATTTCATTCTGTAACGGGACTTTTTTATAGGAATCACGGGTGTTCATGTCACTAAATGAGACTTGATTCGGGAGAAATGGTCGGCATGTACGTGAGTACACAAAAAGAGGGGCAATCCGCTGTTCTTAAAGAAGAGCCAGGCGAGCATGACGATAACAGGAGCTCTAGCGGTGATTCAGTCGGACGCCCGTCGAGAAGTCACCAGCAAGACGGGATCGTCCATCGTCTCGCCCGTCATCGAATCATTCCTCATGGCTTCTCCTGACCACATTCTTCGCTCCTGGTCTTGGAAACTGCCATAGAGCTTCATTCAAAAGGGGTCACGGAAGACATAGCTGAGACTGTCTTTGAACTCCTCTGCGTGTATGCTCGCTCTATGTGCGTCAATCCAGTTGCAGGCATCTATTCTTCTGACAAACGCGAATTTGACGCTGACGTATCAATAGACGAGTCGTTTGCATCCGGTACACCAAAGTTCCCTGACGAGGCTTTCTTTCATTTCACGATTACTGAACTGGTCTCTAGCTACCTGCCCGCGTGCATGAGAGAATGGAAAGGCGCGCTCAGGTCTGTGGGCACGCTCGCGGTGCAAACGGTGCCGACATGCTACCCAAGGAATCGTGGATGCATAAAACAGAAATCGAACTTGAAAAGGCGTCCATCCAGCGCGTCCGAAATCCGAGAAAATTGGGTATGTACAGTAAAGCGACCACATCCATGCTATTTGACAAAGCAAAGCAAACGCCTTTCAAAAGAAGAACGTTGCCGCCAGCGGTGTTCAGTAGTGACGAGTGACCCGCGCCCTAGACAAGAGGTCTCCGGCTGACGTGCAGACGCCTCCCAGTATTTTTGGACCGGCTACCTACTACTGGTTCCAACTTTTTCTCATATAATTCCACTTTGAGAGGCTCCCCCACAAAATTCTCTCTTGTCAACTCTGGGGGGTCTTCTTTCGATCACCGCACATCTCCTTATATTGATAGCGGCGTGAAAGTCCCGGTTAACAAACTCCATACATTTCTTGTCGCCGCTTGTACGCACTAGTGCAAGCAATCCTCGAAGTTTCGCCCTCGTTTCCATTTGCTCTTCCGTCAGCGGTCCGTACTTTTTTATAGCCTCAGGGCTCCGCTGGCACTCTTCCACCTCTGCCCTCTGAAGTGTACAGCCCAGTTCATGGTGTGTAGAGGACGTTCG
>Ga0078972_1001505_pt1 | contig 86376 bp, 75 predicted proteins | sample YelNatPaOPGAMG01_FD_67568 | JGI IMG/M metagenome (GOLD analysis project Ga0078972, IMG submission 67568) | Hot spring thermophilic microbial communities from Obsidian Pool, Yellowstone National Park, USA - OP-RAMG-01 (SPADES assembly) (version 2) | ecosystem: Environmental > Aquatic > Thermal...
GGCAAGTTTAGGATCGAGCTCTATGGCCTTCTCGAAATCGCGAATGGCCAGTTCGGCACCGCCGCCCAGCGCCTGCGGCAGATAGTAATTGCCGATGCCGCGGCTCAGATAGGCCCTGGCGGATTTCGGATCGAGCTCGATGGCGCGGCCGATCGAGGACTTCGCGCAGTCGCCGTATTGGAACGCGAGCAGCACCTGAGCCGGGATCACCTGACCGCACAGGGTGCCGAGAATGCGATGGTACTCGGCGTTCCCGGGCTGAAGGGAAACGGCGCGCCGCGCGGCGGGAATGCCGGCCTCGGCGGCGTTCTTCGCCGCCGCCTTGTCGCGCTGCTCGGTGGCGACTTCCGCGACGTAGGACTCGGCGAGCGCGAACCGGTACTGCGCGGCGGCGTCGTCCGGCTGTTTTTGTGCGACGGCGGAAAGCTGCCGTGCAGCGTCTTCAAGCGCCGGCCGGTCCTGCCTATCCCGGGCCTGCTCGAGATTGTCCGCGGCAGCGATGGCGCACACGGCGGCGCCGGCCAGGATCAACAGATTCCGCCCGCGCACCCGCTCAATACTCCTCGAAACAGAAGACCTGATTCGAGCCGCCGGGACTGAGCGCGTACTGGCCGTCCGGCAAGCCGAGTCCCTCATCGACCTCGATGCGGTACAGCTTGCCGCCCAGCGGCGTTACGGTCAGCCGCAGCGGCCGCGAGCCGTGCTTGCCCTGCGAGATCAGCACCTCCCGATTGCCGTTCTTCACTTCCAACCGGTACAATTCCAGGCTCTCCGGAGTGATTTTGTCGGACTGGAAAAGGAAGATCGGCTCGGCGACGGGCGTGCGCGCCGGCGAGGCCGCGCCCGCGATCGTGTAAAGCGACTCGTTCTTGCGCTGATCTTCCTTGGCTTCCGCAACCTCGGTCTGGACGAGGTTGTCCGCGTGCACCAGGTACGGAATATCCGGTTTCGGCGGGCGCGGGCCGGTGTAGTCTTTGTCCTGCGCGATCGCCGCAAGAAAACAGACCGCGGCCAACAACAGGATTCGAGGTAAACGTCTCATGGCGTACTTTACTTCTATTCTAACCCGCTCCGGCCCGCTATTTTGGGGGAGGTTGCCGGCTATTTGCGCACCAGGAATACCGCGACCTCGGCCCGGAGGTTGGCCAGGCGCACGCCGGCGCGGTGGCCGGCCAGGAAGATCTCGCGTTCGACGGTCCAGCCCTGGTCGCGCGCGAGCAGTTCGAAGTCGCGGATGGTGAGGAAGTGGATGTTCGGCGATTCGTACCAGGCGTGCGGGAAGCAGCGGCTGCGCGGGGCGCGGCCGCTCAGCAGCATGGATAGCCGTACGGCCCAGTGGCCGAAATTCGGGAACGCCACGATGGCGTGCCGGCCGACGCGCATCATTTCGGTGAGCACGGCCAGCGGGCGGCGGGTCTCCTGCAACGTCTGGCTCAGGATGACGTAATCGAACGAGCCGTCGGGATAGCCGTTGAGGCCCTCGTCGATGTCGCTCTGGTAGACGGAGACGCCGCGCGCGATGGCGCGCTGCACCTTGCGGCTGTCGATCTCGATGCCGCGCGCGTCCACGTCTTTGTTGCGCACCAGCCATTCCAGCAGCTCGCCGTCGCCGCAGCCCAGGTCGAGCACGCGCGAGTTCGGTTCCACGAGGTCGCTGATGATCGCGTAATCGCTGCGGCCGAGCAGTTCGGTGACGAAGGAGCGGCGGCGCGGTTCTGCGGCGGTGTGCGGCACGGCTAGGCCCTCAATTTGCAGGTCGAGGCCAGAAAGCCCCGCACGAGTTCGGTCTGCTCGCCGACATCGACCAGGAATGCGTCATGCCCGTAGTTCGAGGGCAGATCGCAGTAGGCGACGTCGCGGTTCATGCTGCGCAGCGCCTTCACCACATCCATCAACTGGTAGCTCGGGTAGAGCCAGTCGGAGGTGAACGTGATCGCCAGGAACCGCGTGTCGCCGCGGCTGAACGCGCCTGCGAGCGAGCCCGAACCGTCCGAGAGGTCGAAGTAATCCATCGCCTTCGTGATGTAGAGGTACGAGTTGGCGTCGAAGCGGTTGACGAACTGCGAGCCGCGGTAGCGCAGGTAGCTCTCCACCTCGAAGTCGACCGAGAAATCGAATCCGAACTTATCCTTGTTGCGCAGGCGGCGGCCGAACTTCTCGCGCATCGACTCGTCGCTCATATAGGTGATGTGCCCGACCATGCGCGCTACAGCCAGGCCGCGCGCGGGCGGGCGCGTGTCGTAATAATCGCCGTTTCTCCAGTCAGGGTCGGCCATGATCGCCTGCCGGCCCACTTCATTAAAAGCGATTTGCTGCGCGCTGTGGCGCGCCGTGCTTGCGATCGGGATCGCTGAAACCACCATGTCGGGATAAGACGCCGCCCATTCGAGGGTCTGCATGCCGCCCATCGATCCGCCGGATACGCAAAGCAGCCGCTCGATACCGAGGCTCTCGACCAGCATCTTTTGGACACGCACCATGTCGCCGATGGTGATTACGGGGAAGGACATGGCGTACGGGCGGCCGGTTTTGGGATCGATCGAGCCCGGACCCGTCGTGCCGCGGCAGCCGCCGAGGACGTTCGAGGCGATGACGAAATACCGGTCCGTGTCGAACGCTTTGCCCGGACCGATCATGTTGTCCCACCAGCCCGGTTTGCCGCCGTCGCCGTCGTGCGAGATTCCCGCGGCGTGCGCGTCGCCGGTCAGCGCGTGGCAAATCAGGATGGCGTTCGATTTCGCGGCGTTCAGCGTGCCATACGTTTCATAGGCGACCTCAACGGGCGAGAGCGAGGCGCCGCAATCGAGACAAACCGACTCGAATCGCGCCAACCGGGTTTCTACAAGCATGACGAGCGATGTTTTTCCATCATAGCGCGCCAAAACCGGGGACAGACGGGACGTAATCCTCACGGTTGCTCAATGGCCGCGCGGCGGCGGGATCCGGGAAACGTCCCGTCTGTCCCCGGTTTTCCGGTTTTGGCTTGGCGCGGTTGAACATCGGCCGCCCAGCATGCTGAAATGGAAATTACACCTTCCCTCTGGAGGATCGCCCGCTTGGAGACTATCAACCTCGCCCTGGAAGACGGTACGGTCTTCGAGGGCAGGCGCTTTGGTGCAACTGCGGAAAGCTGCGGGGAAGTTGTTTTCAACACAGCCATTACGGGCTACCAGGAAATCTTCACGGATCCTTCCTACGCCGGCCAGATCGTCGTTCTGACCTATCCCGAGATCGGCAACTACGGATCCACCCCGGACGATAACGAAGCTGCCCGGCCGTACATTGAAGGGCTGATCGTGCGCGAATTCTCCTCGATCGCAAGCAACTGGCGGAGCGAGCAGCACGCGGCCGAGTTCCTGGCGGCGCACAACATTCCGGTCGCGGCCGGCATCGACACGCGCCGGCTGGTGCGGCACCTGCGCACGCGCGGCGTGATGCGGGGCGTGCTCGGCAGCGGCGATCCGCAAGCGCTGGTCGAAAAGGCGCGCGGCATTCCCACGATGCAGGGCCTCGATCTCGCGACGCGCGTCTCGACCGGGCAACGCTACGAGTGGACCAAGGGCGTCGAGCCGTGCTCGCCATCGGAGTTGCCGGGCCGCGGCGGCGAACCGCGCCGGCACATCGTCGCCTACGACTTCGGAATCAAGCGGAATATCCTGAGGCGGCTCGTCCACACCGGATGCCGCGTGACGGTGGTGCCGTCGCTCACCTCCGCCGAGGATGTGCTCGCGCTCAATCCCGACGGCATCTTTCTCTCGAACGGTCCCGGCGATCCGGAGCCGCTCCAGGCGCAGGTGGCCAACATCCGCAGGCTGATCGGAAAGAAGCCGATCTTCGGCATCTGCCTGGGCCACCAACTGCTCGGGCTGGCGCTCGGCGGCAAGACTTACAAGCTGAAGTTCGGGCATCGCGGCGCCAATCATCCGGTGCTGAACAAAGTGACGGGCAGGGTGGAGATCACCTCGCATAATCACGGCTTCGCGGTGAATCCGGATTCGCTCAACACCTCCGATATCGAGCTCACGCACGTGAACCTGAACGACCAGACGCTCGAAGGGTTTCGCCACCGCCGCGAGCCGGTGTTCTGCGTGCAGTATCACCCGGAGGCCGCGCCCGGCCCGCACGACTCCCTCTATCTGTTCGACGATTTCATGCGGCTCATCGCCGAATTCAAAGGCCGCGGATAAAGAATGCCAAAGCGAACCGACCTCCACAAGATCCTGATCGTCGGCTCCGGGCCGATCGTTATCGGCCAGGCGTGCGAGTTCGACTACTCGGGCACGCAGGCGTGCAAAGCTCTCAAGGCGGAAGGCTATGAGGTGGTGCTGGTGAACTCCAATCCGGCCACCATCATGACGGACCCGAACCTGGCCGACCGCACGTACGTCGAGCCGCTCAGCCGCGCGTTTCTCGAAGAGGTGATCAAGCGCGAGCGGCCGGACGCGCTGCTCTCGACCGTCGGCGGGCAGACCGGCCTGAACCTCTCGATGGAGCTGGCCGAGGCCGGCGTCCTCGACCAGTGGGGCGTCGAGCTGATCGGCGCGAAGATCGACGCGATCAAGAAGGCCGAAGACCGGCTGATGTTCAAGGACGCGATGCGGAAGATCGGCCTGGAGACGCCGGAATCGCAGCTCGTCAACAAGCTCGAGCACGGCCTGGAGTTCGCCTCGCGCATCGGTTACCCGGTCATCCTGCGGCCCAGCTTCACGCTGGGCGGCACGGGCGGCGGCATCGCTTACAACCGCGAAGAAATGGTGGAGTTGCTCGAGCGCGGGCTGGATCTCTCGCCCGTCCACGAGGTGCTCGTCGAAGAGAGCGTGCTCGGGTGGAAGGAATTCGAGCTCGAGGTGATGCGCGACCTGGCCGACAACGCCATCATCATCTGCTCGATCGAGAACTTCGACCCGATGGGCGTGCACACGGGCGATTCGATCACGGTGGCGCCCGCGCAGACGCTGACCGATCGCGAATACCAGATGATGCGCGACGCCGCGATCCGCTGCCTGCGCGAGATCGGCGTCGATACGGGCGGCTCGAACGTGCAGTTCGCCATCAACCCGCAGAACGGGCGCATGGTGATCATCGAGATGAACCCGCGCGTGTCGCGCAGCTCGGCGCTGGCCTCCAAGGCCACCGGCTTCCCCATCGCGAAGATCGCCGCGAAGCTCGCCGTGGGCTACCGCCTCGACGAGATCACGAACGACATCACGCGCAAGACTCCCGCCTGCTTCGAGCCGACGCTCGATTACGTGGTGGTGAAGATTCCGCGCTGGCAATTCGAGAAATTCCCGGGCTCGGAGCCGGTGCTCGGCACGCAAATGAAGTCGGTGGGCGAGGTGATGGCGATCGGCCGCACGTTCAAGCAGGCGCTCGCCAAGGGGCTGCGCAGCCTCGAGACCGGCAAGTCGTCCTCCGCCGAGGCGTACGAGAAAGAGCTGATCCCGCGCAAGCTGATTACGCCGAATCCGGACCGGCTGAATTACGTCCGCTTCGCTTTCGAGAGCGGCTCGACGGCCGAGGAGATCCACGAATGGACCTCGATCGATCCGTGGTTCCTGGAGCAGATCAGGCAGGCTGTGCAGTCGGAGCGGGATCTCGCGACAGAACGCCTGGAAAACGTTTCGGTAGAGACGCTGCGCGAAGCAAAGCGCGACGGCGTCGCCGACCGGCGCCTGGCGCAACTCTGGAACGTGGACCAGCTTGCGGTGCGCGAGAAGCGCAAGCAGGCCGGCATCCGCGCCGTGTTCAATCGGGTCGATACCTGCGCGGCGGAGTTCGAAAGCTTCACGCCGTACCTCTATTCGAGCTATGAGGGCGAGTGCGAGGCAGAGCCCTCCGCGCGGAAGAAGGTCATGATTCTCGGCAGCGGGCCGAACCGCATCGGCCAGGGCATCGAGTTCGATTACTGCTGCTGCCACGCGTCGTTCGCGCTGCAGTCCTTCGGCGTCGAGTCGATCATGGTCAACTGCAATCCGGAGACGGTTTCGACCGACTACGACACGAGCGACCGCCTCTACTTCGAGCCGCTCACGCTCGAAGAGGTGCTGAACATCTGCGACACCGAGAAGCCGGACGGCGTCATCGTGCAGTTCGGCGGCCAGACGCCGCTGACGCTGGCGCTGCCGCTGAAGGCGGCGGGCGTGCCGATCATCGGCACGGATCCCGAGAACATCGATCTGGCGGAAGACCGCAAGCTGTTCGGCGCGCTGCTCGACCGGCTCGGCATTCCTGCGCCGCCCAACGGCTCGGCTACCAGCGTGGAGGAGGCGTGCGCGGTGGCGCGCTCGATCGGCTATCCCGTGCTGGTGAGGCCGTCGTACGTGCTCGGCGGGCGCGCCATGGTGATCGCCTACGACGAGGAGACGGTGCGCCGCTACATGCGCGAGGCGGTGGTGTTCTCACAGGAGCGGCCTGTGCTGATCGACCGGTTCCTAGAAAACGCGACCGAGATCGACGTGGACGCGCTCTCGGACGGCACCGACGTGCTGGTCGCCGGCATCATGGAGCACATCGAGGAAGCGGGCGTGCACTCGGGCGACAGCTCGTGCGTGCTTCCGGCGTATTCGGTCGGCGCCGGGCGCCTGGAGACGATTCGCGAATACACCGAGCGGCTGGCGCGCGCGCTCAACGTGATCGGGCTGATGAACGTGCAGTACGCGATCCAGAACGGCTCCGTGTACGTGCTCGAAGTCAATCCGCGCGCGTCGCGTACGGTGCCGTACGTCAGCAAGGCCACCGGCGTTCCGCTGGCGCGAATTGCGGTGGGCCTGATGCTCGGCAAGAAGCTCGCGGAATTCGCCGATCTCACCGGCGGGCGCACGTCGGGCGTGCTGCCGGTGCCGCAGTTCTTCGTGAAATCGCCGGTGTTCCCGTTCAGCAAGTTTCCGGGCGTAGACCCGGTGCTCGGCCCGGAAATGCGCTCCACGGGCGAGGTGATGGGCGTCGGCAAGAATTTCGGCGAGGCGTTTCTGAAGGCGCAGTTGAGCGCGGGGACGCCGCTGCCCGAAAAGGGCACGGTCTTCATCAGCGTGAACGATCGGGACAAGGCGGCGGCCGTCGACGCCGCACGCGGCTTCGTGGGAGCCGGATTTCAGCTTGTCGCGACGCGCGGCACGGCCGCCGCGCTGCGCAATGCCGGCCTGGTCTGTAAGACCATTCTCAAGGTGAACGAGGGCCGGCCGAACGCGGTGGACCTGATGAAGGCCGGCACAATTCACCTGGTGATCTACACGGCCACCGGCGCCCACTCCTTCAGCGATGAGAAGGCGATCCGCCGCACGGCGCTGGCGCACCGCATTCCCTGCATCACGACACTGTCCGGCGCCAAGGCCGCGGCCGAAGCGGTCGCGTCGCGCGGCCGCGACCCCATCCGCGTCTGGAGCCTGCAGGAGATCCATCAGAAGAAAGGCGAACAAGTCTCCGCGACCTAAAAAAAAACCGGTGACAGTATCCTCATTTCCCGATTTTGGAGCGCTCACACGCGCTTATCTCCAAAGCTGACTACGGCGCCAGAACGCAGAGCGGCGCGGAAATCGGGAAATGAGGATACTGTCCCCGGTTTTTCAGAGGTTGCCGCGGAGGGCCTGCTCGCGCTCGATCGCTTCGAACAGCGCTTTGAAGTTGCCCTTGCCGAAACCGCGGCTGCCGCGGCGCTGGATGATCTCGTAAAACAGCGTGGGGCGGTCCTCGACCGGCTTCGTGAAGATCTGGAGCATGTAGCCCTCGTCGTCGCGGTCCACCAGGATGCCCAGTTCCGCGAGGCGGTCCATCGGCTCGTCGATGCGGCCGACGCGCTTGCCGAGATCGTCGTAGTAAGTCTGCGGCACGCGCAGAAACTCGACGCCCTGGGCGCGCAGGCGCGTGACCGTATCGAGGATGTCGCCGGTCAGCATGGCGATGTGCTGCACGCCGGGGCCGTTGTAGAACTCGAGATACTCGTCCACCTGCGACTTGCGCCGGCCCGGCGCCGGCTCGTTGATCGGAAAACGGATGCGCCCGTTGCCGTTCGACATCACCTTCGACATCAGCGCCGAGTATTCCGTGCTGATGTCCTTGTCGTCGAAGGTCTGGAAGAGGCGGAAGCCGAGCACGTCTTCGTAAAACCGCACCCAGCGGTTCATCTCTCCGAGCGGCACGTTCGCCACCATATGATCGATGTACTTGAGGCCTACGGGGCGCGCGATCGGGTCATCTGCGACGGCCCGGTAGCCGGGCAGGAACGCGCCGGCGTATTTGCCGCGCTCGACGAATGCGTGGATGGTATCGCCGTAAGCCGCGATGGCGGACACGCGCACCTCGCCGCTGTCATCGCTCAGCGCAACGGGCTCGAGCACCGCCCGCGCGCCGCGGCGAGTAGTCTCGCGGAACGCCGATTCCGCGTCGTCCACCCAAAGCGCGACGGTGTGCACGCCGTCGCCATGCTGCCGCACGTGCTCCGCAATCGCATCTCCCGGCCGCAGCGACGAGGTCAGCACGAACCGGATCTTGCCCTGCTCGACGACATAGGAAACCCGCCCGCGCGCGCCGGTCTCCGGACCGCTGTAGGCCACAAGCTTCATGCCGAACGCCGCGCGATAGAAGTAGGCCGCCTGCCTGGCGTTGCCGACGTAGAACTCGACGTGGTCGGTGCCGTTCAGAGGCAGGAAATCGGTTGCGCTGGCGGACGCGCGGTCCGCGACTGGCTGCATAGCCCCTCCCCGGGCGCGGGAGTTACCGCGCTCCTACACCAATTTTACTCTTGAGGATTTCGGCTATGTTCTCGACGCAGATCCGGTTCTCTTCATCCGTGCCGGTCGTGATGCGGAGGCAGTTCGGCAGCCCGAACGGCCGCAGCGGGCGCACGATGATGCCGCGCCTGAGCAACTCGCCCGCCAGGCCCTCGGCCTCCTCCGCCGTCCCGAACGGCAGCATGACGAAGTTCGCCGCCGACGGCACCACCTCGAGTCCGAGGCCGCGCAACGAGCCGGTAAGAAACAGCAGCCCGCGCGCGTTCAGCTCAAGCGTGCGCGCCAGGAATTCCTTATCGCCGAGCGCCGCGATTCCCGCCGCCTGCGCCGGCGTGCCGGGCTCGAACGGCAGTTTCACCTTGAGCAGATTCGCGATCAGGTCCTCGTGCGCGAAGCCGTAGCCGATACGCACGCCCGCCAGCCCGTACGCTTTCGAGAACGTGCGCAGCGTGATCACGTTGTCGTAGCGGTAGTGCATCGAGTCGGGATAATCGGCGCGGCCGCGCGCGTATTCGAAGTACGCTTCGTCGAGGATGATCAGCACGCGCTCGGGCACGCTCTTGTAGAACCGGTCGAACTCCTCGCGCGTAAATATCGTGCCGGTAGGGTTGTTTGGGTTCGCGATGTAAACGATCTTCGTGTACTCGTTGATCGCATCGGCCAGCGCTTCGAGATCGTATCCCCAGTTCTTGTACGGCACCGTACGATAGGAAACGCCCCGCGATTTCGCCAGCACCTGAAAGCCGATGAACGCGGACTCGGTAGTCAGCACCTCGTCGTCATCGCACAGGAAAGTGCGAATGACGTTCGCCATGATGCTCTCCGAGCCGCTGCCGACGATCACGTTTTCGACCTTCACGCGGAACTCGGCCGCCAGCACGCGGCGCAGGTCGAGCCCGCCGCTCGGGTAGTAATTCAGCCCCTCGACCGAATCGCGGATGGCTACGATGGCGAGCGGCGAAGGTCCGAGCGGATTCTCGTTCGAGGCGAGCTTGATTACGCGGTCCAGGCCGTATTCGCGCTGGATCTCCTCGATCGAGCGGCCGGCGACATAGGGCTTGAGGTTGGCAATGTACGGCGGTACGAGTCGCATTGCCCTTATCGTAGCATTTCGGACGAACTACACCGATTCTTCCGCGATGCTCTCGCTCGCCGCGTTCCAGTACAGCTTCCTGCCCTCGCGGTAGGCGCGCGCGGCCATGATGCAGGCGACCGAGTGCGCGTAGCCGTCGTCAACGGTCGCGTTCGGCTGCTTGCGGCTGCGCAGGCAGTCGAGCCAGTTCTCCATGTGGAACAGCGCGTTGTCGCCGATGAACGGCGGCGCGGGGCGGTCCGGCGGATCGCCCGGCAGCGTCACCCAGCGCTCGGCGCGCTTCAAGTACGGATCCGCCTCGTATGTCCCTTTCTCCTCGACGATCTTCCAGCGCGGGCTGCCCTCGCCGCCGATGTTGATCAGCGTCGCCTTCTTACCCATGATGCGCGAGAAGCTGTCGCAATCGTTGCCGAAGCTGGTCGAGTAACTCACCAGGAAGCCCTTGGGATACTCGAGCAGCGCCTGAAAGGTGTCCGGGTTCTCCCGCCCGTCCTTCCAGGCGAAGATGCCTCCGTGCGCGACCACCGAGCGCGGGAAGCGGTCCTCGAGAAACATGTGGACCAGGTCGATGCCGTGGCTCATCCACTGGTCGGCGATCCCGCTCGAGAAATCCTTGTACAGCCGGAACTCGAAGTACATGCGCGGATCGAAGGGCCTGTACGGCTTCGTGAGCAGCCAGCGGCGCCAGTCGGTGTCCTGTTCGCGGATCTGCTTCACCTCCGGACGGCCGCGCCAGCGCGGGCCGTGATAATTCCAGACGATCTCGACCTTGCTCACATCCCCGAGCGCGCCCTGCCGCACCAGGTCGCGTACAGCAATCTGGTAAGGCTCGCTGCGGTGCTGGGTGCCGATCTGCACGATGCGCCCGCTGGCGGCCACCGCGTCGCGGGTCGCCTTCGCGCTCTCCAGGTCGTTCGCCATCGGCTTTTCGCAGTAGGCGTCCTTGCCCGCTTCGACGGCCAGCTTCAGCAGCGGCGCGTGCTGAAAATCGCCGGTTGCGATCAGGACGCCGTCGACGTCCTTGAGCGCGAGCAGATCGTCCATGTACTGGAACGAGCGCGGCGCGCGGCCGTAATCCTGCGCGGCCTGCGCCGCCGATTTTTCCCGATTGACGCTCCAGAGGTCGCAGACCGCCGTCATCTCCACGTTTTTCGATTGCCGCAGCCGCGCGACGATCCACTGAAGCTCCCGGCCGCGCGCTCCGGCGCCCACCAGACCGAGCGAAATCCGGTCGTTCGCGCCTGGAATCCGGGCGTAGGAAAGCGCGGTCAAGCCCGCAAGGAAGGTCCTTCTCCCCATTTGCCCCGTCATTGACGATCAGTGTAGCAGGCTTATTCCCGCCGGGGCGGGCGCGCGGCGCGCGAGGGCGCCGGCTCCACGTGCACCAGTACGTCGGCGATGAAATCGAGCCGCTCGCGCAAGTGCATCCGGACGCGCGTCGCGATATCGTGCGATTCGCGCACGCTGATCGCCGGGTCCACCTCCAGATGCAGGTCCACGTGATACTGCAGCCCCGTCTTCCGCGCGAAACATTTCTCGACGCCCTCGACGCCCGGCACTCCCTTTGCGACCTCGCGGATGCGGTTCGTGAGCTTCGGATCGGGCATCGTGTCCATCAACTGCAGCGAGGTCTCGCGCACCACGCGCAGCCCGGTGAAGATCACGATGATGCCGACCGCGAATCCGCCGTACTTGTCCGCGGCCAGGAACGTGTCGGGCAGCCAGACGGTGAGGCCCACGGCCGTGAGCGCGACCGCGCCCGAGAGAATGTCGACGGCGTCGTTCCAGGCGTCGGCGACGAGCGCCGCGCTCCCGATGCGCCGGCCCGTGCGAAACTTCGCCGTCGAGAGCGCCGTCTTCGCCGCGATCGAGCCGACCAGCGGCCAGATCGCGTACGCCGCGGGCACGCCCGTCGGGTTGATCGCGTGCCGCAGCGCATTCGCCGAGATCGCCACGCCGGCCGCGGCAAGGATCAGGCCAACCACGAGCCCCGTCACCATTTCGAGCCGGCCGTGGCCGTAAGGATGGTTCTCGTCGGGGGGCATCGAAGCCATGACAAGCCCGAACAGCACGATCGAGGAGGCTACGACGTCACCGGCGGATTCGAAACCGTCGGCAACCACGGATGTGGAGCCCGCCATCCAGCCGACGACGATCTTCACCGCCGCCAGCGCGCAGCCCGTGGCGACACTGACCAGGGCGATCCGCCGCCCGGCGCCGAAATCTGGTGAGGCCTGCCCCAAGCGTTACTGTCCCGTGTTCGCCGCGGTCTTGTTCTCGTGGCGGCGGGAAAGGAGCGCGTCAATTGCCGCACGGCCCGGCCCCGTGATCGCCAGGCATACATTGGCCGCGAGCAGCGTCAACGGATACTCGTACCCGCGCGGCGCGAAGAAGCCGTTGCGGAAGTGGACCGCCAGGACGGCAACCGTCATGTCGATTGCGAGCAGCGCGGCCGCCCAGCGCGCCGCGAAGCCGATGACGAGCGCCATCCCGCCCAGGAATTCGACCAGCGTCACCACCACGGCCGAGACCCGCGGCACAGGAAGGCCCATCGCCGCAAACCCGTTCCCAACACCCGCAAAACCGGTCTGAAACAGTTTCTGGCTGCCGTGCATCCAAAACACGATCCCGACCACGATCCGCAGGACCGTCAAGCCCCATCCCCGTAATCCATCCATAAACCGCCTCTTCCTGTATTTTCGAACAGGAAAAGCAGCGCGGGGCGATGTTTCCGGCCGCCCTGGCCGCTCGCAACAGACGCACGTGCCGGCAGCACCAATCCAGCAGCCTGCCCGCCGGGGCGGATCCGGCTCCTAACCCAACCCGCCGCAGGCATCTTGCGAATCGACGAAAATGATTGTGTGGGGCCTTCGCGGGAGCAGCGAAACCAGGCGTCCTGGTTCGCCTTCATCGCCAGATCCTTTCTCTCGGCCGACGCCGGCGACCTGCGCCGGTTCGTAAGCGAAATGCGGTACCGCGGCGCGCCGGAGCACGCCGCCGAGCGGCTGCTCGAAGGCTTGGAGGAAGCCCTGGACGAGGCTCCCGAATCCGTCGAGCGGGAGTACGTAAGGCTGTTTGCGAATCCGGCGGGCCCGGCCTGCCCGCCCTGGCAATCGGCCAATACGGGCGACCGGACGCTGATGGGCCCGGCGCATCGCAGCGCGCTCGCCTGGTATCGCGCCGCCGGCTTCGACCTCAAAGCCCCGGACGAGCCGGCCGACCATGTCGGCCTGCTGCTCGGATTCTACGCGCGCCTGATCGAGACCGGCGCCCCGGCGGACATCCGCGAGGCCTTTTCGAAAGAGCACCTCGACTGGATCCCCGCCTGGTGCGACGCCGTCATCCTCGAAGCGCGCCATCCGTTTTACCGGCTACTGGCGGAAGCAGCGCGCGAGTCGCTGCGGTAGCGTCTCACTTTGTTAAACTTAAATTTCGCGCATGAGTACGAAGCCGAAGCAGGAAAAGCAGCCGATGCCGCCCTTGAGCCTGTGGGGTCCCGCCGTGGCTCTGGCCTGGATTGTCCCGGGTGCGGGCCATATTCTCCTCAAGCAATACGGCCGCGCCGTCCTGCTCATGTTCTCCGTGGTCGTGATGTTCCTGTTCGGCCTGATGATGCGCGGCGAATTTCTGAAGCCGCACGGCGGAGACCTGCTGAACATCATCATCTACTACGGCGGTTTCTTCTGCGATCTGGCGGCCGGCATTCCTTACCTGATCGCCAGTTGGTTCGGCTACGCCGTGCCGGATATGCCCGGCGCGGTGCACGACTATGGCACGAAGTTTCTGGTCACCGCCGGCCTGCTCAACGTGCTCGCCATGGTCGACGCCTACGAGATCGCTACCGGGAAGAAGGATTAAATGCCTAAGGTCAATCTTTCCCACTTCGAAGCGGCGATCCTGTTCTCCCTGTTCACGTCCATCGTCCTCGGCGTGGTGACGAAGCGGACCGACCGCGAGCGCCTGAAATACGGCCTGCAATGCTTCGCGTGGTTCATCGTCGCGCTGTTCGGCATCGGCTGGCTGATGTATTTCGGCCACGGGTAAGCGGCTCCGCCTTTCCTCTCTGGGGTCCATGAAGAAGTTCTATATCGAAACGTTCGGCTGCCAGATGAACGTGCACGACTCCGAGAAGGTGGTCGGCACGCTGGTGGCGCAGGGCTACGAGCAGGTCGCCGATCCCGCCGCGGCCGACCTCATCCTCTACAACACGTGCAGCATCCGCGATAAGGCCGAACAGAAGGTGTTCAGCCGCCTCAGACAGTTTCAGCGCGAAGCCGGCAAGGGCAAGACCTTCGCTGTGCTCGGCTGCGTGGCGCAGCAGGAAGGCGAGCGCATCTTCGAGCGCGCGCCGCACGTGAGCATGGTCTGCGGCTCGGCGAGTTACAGCCGCCTGCCGGAGATGCTCGTGCAGCTTGAGACCGGGGCGCGGCACGTCACCGGGCTCGCGCTCGACGCCGGCGAGACGTTCGAAACGCCGCTCACCCGCCGCGACAATCCGCACCGCGCTTACATCACGATCATTGAAGGCTGCGACAAGTCGTGCGCGTACTGCGTCGTACCGTTTACGCGCGGCCCGGAGCGCAGCCGCACCGCCGAAAGCGTTCTGGCCGAAGCGCGCGCGCTCGCCGGGCGCGGCTACACCGAGATCCAGTTGCTCGGCCAGAACGTGAACAGCTATCGCGATCCCTCGCCGGGCGGCTGCGATTTCGCTACGCTGCTCCGGCGCGTCGCCGAGATCCCGGGGCTGCGCAGGGTGCGCTTCACCACCTCGCACCCGCGCGATTTCGTTAAGGAGATCGTGGAGGCGATCGAAGAGAATCCGGTGCTCGCGCCGCACGTGCACCTGCCCGTGCAGTCCGGTTCGACGCGCGTGCTCGAGCGCATGCAGCGGCTCTACACGCGGGAGGAATATCTCGAGCGCATCGGCTGGTTGAAAGCCGCGCGCCGCGACATCGCCATCAGCACCGATATCATCACCGGCTTCAACGGAGAAACCGAGCGCGACTTCGAGGAGACGCTCTCGCTTCTCGACATCGTGCAGTACGACTCGATCTTCAGTTTCAAGTATTCGGCGCGCCCGAACACGCCGGCGCTCTCGCTCGACGGCCAGGTGCCCGAGGATGAGAAGGGCCGGCGGCTGGCCGTGCTGCAGGAAAAGCAGCGCGGCATCCAGATCCGGCGGAACGCCGCGCTCGTGGGCCGCATCGAGGAAGCGCTGGTGGAGGGCTACAACCCGGCGACGGGCCAGTGGATCGGCCGCACCGGGCACAACCGCGTGCTGAATTTCACGGCCGCGGGCGTGAACGGCACTTCCCTGCTCGGCCGCTACCTCAACGTGCGCGTCACGCGCAGCGGGCCGAATTCACTGGCGGGCGAGTTGGTTGCATAGCGGGCGGCGTACGCCCACGAAAATCCGCTCCCTCACGGCCGCGGCTCTGCAACGCGAACGCGACGCCGCCCTCGACGGGCGCGGCCGGGCAGGCCCGCCATGCGTCCCACAAACACAGCCGGCATCTTCGCCCGCGGACTTCGTAATTTTCCCGGAAGGAAATGTTTTTCCTGGCGTCCTGGCGTCCTTTGCGTCTTTGCGAGGAACCAACGGCGACTGCCTGTGCGCGGACGTACGCCGCGTTGTTACACCCGGTCCAGCGCCAGAAACTCCTGTATGTGCGGGTGCGTGGACGTTTCCAGATCCGCCACCGGCCCGAAGAAGATGACGCGCCCCTCGTGCAGCACCACCACCCGGTCCGCCACCTTGCGCATCAGGTCCAGATCGTGCGTCACCACGATCGAGGTCAGGTTTAGCTGGTGCTTCAGCCGGAGCATCAGGCCCGCCATGTGGTCGGACATGATCGGGTCCACCATGGTCGTCGGCTCGTCGTAAAGGATGCACTCGGGCTGCGCCGCCAGCGCCCGCGCGATCGCCACCGCGCGCTTGTAGCCGGTCGAGATGTCGGCCGGGTAAGCGTCGGCGTATTCGGCCAGGTCCACGATCTTCAGCAGCCCGTTCACCACGTCCTGCTTGTTCTCGGCGTTGTAATCCTCGCGCAACTCCAGCGAGAACAGAATGTTTTCGGCGATCGTCAGCGAATCGAAGAGCGCGCCCGACTGGAAGACCATCGTGACCTTCCGGCGGATGCGCCGCAGCTCCGCTTCCGGATAGTCCGTGATGTCTTCGTGCGCCACGATGACGCGGCCGGCGTCGGGTTTGAGGAACCCCATGATGTGCGACAGCGTCACCGACTTGCCGACGCCGCTCCGGCCGATGATGGCCACGGTCTCCCCCGCATTTACGTCAAAGCTGACATCGACCAAAACGGGGACGTCGAACGTCTTATAGACGTGGCGGAATTCGATATAGTGCGGGAAGCTTTCCATTATCTCCGGCGGCAGGCGAGTCCCGCGCAGGTGGCGCAATAATGGGCCCAATCCTCTGGCGTGTTCACGTTCAGGAACCACGCGGTCTCGGCCACTTCCCAGTATCGCGCGCGGAGCCCCGCGACGGCTTCGTGCACCTTCAGCACGCCGCGGTGAAGCGCCTCGCCGATCGAGGGCCGGCACTGGCGATGGTACACGGCGCAGAGCGGCTCGACGCCCGCCGGCGAGACCGGGACCAGGCACTCGCAGCCCGCAATTTCCGCTTCGTCGAGCAGCAAGCGAAGGAAATCGGCCGGAAGCGCGGGCATGTCGCAGGCCACGATCAGGTTCCAGTCGGAATCGGTGTGGCGCAGCGCCGTCTCGATGCCGCCCAGCGGACCGCGGTCCGGGGACTCGTCGGAAACGATCGAATAGCCGAAGCGGTGGTATCGCTCCCGCGGTCCAACCAGCGATACGGATCCGGCCGCGGCCTCCACCAGGCCGGCAACGTGTTCGAGAAGCGTCGCCCCGCGGCAGGGCAGCAATGCCTTGTCCCGGCCCATCCTGGAGCTCTTGCCGCCGGCCAGGACAAATCCGGCACGGCCTCCGCGCCGCAAGCCTTGCTCCATAAGGCAAATGATAACAAACGGTCCGGTCCCGCCCGGCGGCTTTCCACGCGGCCCCGCGCGGAAAATTCTAGGCGCGGGCCCGGTTCCGGAGTAGAATGGACTGAAACATACCGATGCGCTCCTGTTTGCTAGCGGCGTGGTTCTGCTTGGCCGCCGCCGGGCTCCCGCGGGCGGCGGAAGTGGAATCCTCGAAGATCTCGTCCGTGGTGAAGGCCGATCCGGCCACAGGCCGGCTGGTGCGCCGCGTCGTTGTTCCGCCCGCGGCGAAGGCGCGGCTCGAAGCGAACGCGCGCGCCCAGGCCGCCGAGACGGCCGAGCGCTACAACGTCGATCCGCTGCTGGTGGAATCCGTGATCGCGGTCGAGAGCGATTACAATCCGTTCGCTGTCTCGTCCAAGGGCGCCCGGGGGCTCATGCAGCTTATGCCCCAGACGGCCAAACGCCTCTCGGTCGCCGACAGCTTCAACCCTGCCCAGAACATCGACGGCGGCGTGCGCTATCTGAAGTACCTGCTGTCGCTGTTCGGGGATGAGACCCATGCCGTGGCGGCCTACAACGCCGGCGAAGGCGCCGTGCTCAAGTACGGCGGCGTGCCGCCCTATCCGGAAACCGCCCGGTACGTCAAACAAGTGAGCAACAAGCTGAAGCAGGCCAAGGCCCGCGCGGCAGCCCGGAGCGCCGCCGCCGATCACGGCGTGCACCTCGAACGCTATACGGATTCCGAAGGCAGACTGCATTATCGTACCGTTGCCGCCCAATGAGACCACGTAACCGTGCGGTAGCCTTGGCGCTCGCAGCAGCGTTGCTGGCGGCCGCCGGCCCCGCCGAGGGCGGAGAAAACCGGATCGCGGCGATTCGCTTCTGGTCGCTCGGGGAACTGACCCGCGTCTCCATCCAGACCAGGACTGATGCCGTGTTTCACGCCGACCGCGTGCCCGATCCCCCGCGCATCTTTTTCGACCTCCGGAAGGTGGCCCGGCAGCCGGGAAAGCGCGGCGTCGAGACCATTCCGGTCGGCGACGGCCTGCTCAAACGAATCCGGATCGCGGAGGTCGAGCCCGGCACGACGCGCATCGTGCTCGATCTGGCCGCTCCGGCCGAGTACTCCGTCTCGCAACTGGCGAATCCGCCGCGGATCGTGATTGAAGTGCGGCCGGCCGGCGCGGCGGCCCCGACGCCGCCGGTCCGCAGCACCAGCGGGGAAAAGACTCTGGCGGTCGAGCCCGAGCCCCAGCCCGCGAAAACGGAACCCGCGCTCGATCTGCCGGCCGCGGCACGCACAGCGGCGCCCGGGGCCGCGCGGCCCGAACCCGCGCTGGAACTTCCGAAAACCCGGAGCACGCCTCCCGCGCAGGCGCCCCAGCCCGAGCCCGCGCTCGAGCTGCCGCAAGCGCTCCGCAGTCCTCTGCCGCAAGCGCCAAAGACCGAGCCGCCGGTCAAATTGCCGGCACAGCCGCGTACGCCGGCCGCGACGCAGCCTCTCACGACCGAACCGGCCAACAACGAGGCCGCAAAGCTCCCGCCTGTGGCGGCAAAGCCCGAGCCTGCTCTCGATCTCCCGGCCGCCGGTCCGAAGACCGCGGTTTCGACCCGGCAGCCGGAGCCTGCGCGCGAGCTGCCCGGACTCCTCGAGCCGAAGCCGGCCCGCCCTTCGACGCCCCCGGTGTCAACCGAGCCGGCAAAAGAGGAACCCGCGAAACCGGAACCTGCGCCGGAGCCGTCGAAACCTGCCGTTTCGACCCCGCCGGTGAAGAGCGAGCCGGCGTCCCCCGGAGCAGCGGCCGCGAACGCAACCGCGCTTGCCGCCAAAACCGATAGCCGGGGCGACCGCTCCCTCATCCGCGCGCTCGGTTTGAAGCTCGGCCGCATCGTGCTCGATCCCGGCCACGGCGGCCACGATACCGGCACCATCGGTCCCGGCGGCCTCCAGGAGAAGGACCTGGTGCTCGACATCGCGCAGCGCCTCGGCAAGCTGATCGAGCAGCGCTTGGGCAGCGAGGTCATCTACACGCGCACCGACGACACGTTCATTCCCCTCGACGAGCGCACGCAAATCGCCAATCACGCGCAGGCCGATCTGTTCCTCTCAATTCACGCGAACTCTTCGAGCAGCCGCGCCATCGCGGGCTCGGAAACGTTCTACCTCAACTTCACCACCTCAAAAGACGAGCTGGAAGTGGCCGCGCGCGAGAACGCCACGTCGCAGACGTCGATCCACGAGTTGCAGGATCTGCTGCAGAACATCGTGAAAAACGAAAAGGCGCAGGAGTCGCGCGAGTTCGCGGGCAGCATTCAGAAGGCGCTTTATTCAGGGCTTTCGCGCGGGCGGGGGAAGAACCGCGGCGTGAAGAAGGCGCCCTTTGTGGTGCTGATCAAGGCGAGCATGCCTTCGGTGCTGGCGGAGGTGGCCTTTCTGAGCAATCCGCGCGAGGAGGCGCAGTTGAAGCGGCCGGATTACCGCCAGCGCGTGGCGGAAGCGCTGTATCGCGGCGTAGCGCAATACGCGAGCACGCTGAGCCATTTCCGCACCGTCAGAGACAAGCCGCCACAGCCCGCAGCCCGGCAGTCTGCTCCGGCGCGCTGAGGTCGGCGCGCTCGACGCGATTTCTGCCCAGCGCCTTCGCCCGGTAAAGCGCCTCGTCGGCCGCGTGGATCAGCGTCTCGGCCATGACGCAGCCCGCAGGCGCCGTGATGACGCCCAGGCTGATCGTCGCCGCGACCGAAGCCGCCCCCACCGGCACCGGATCTGCCCCAACGGCTGTCCGGAGGCGTTCGGCCAGGCTTTCCGCTTCCGGCAGCTCCACACCCGGAAGGACCACCAGGAACTCTTCCCCGCCGTAACGCCCCACCGCGTCGTAGTTCCTCAGCGAGAGCTGCATCCGCCGCGCCGCCTCCCGCAGCACCGCGTCGCCCGCTAGATGCCCCCAGGTGTCGTTGATCTGCTTGAAATGATCCAGGTCCGCCATGACTACCGACAAGGAAATTCTCTCGCGTTGCGAGCGTTGCAGCTCGCGATTCAGAATGTCCAGGATCGAGTAGCGGTTCCACAGGCAGGTGAGCGGATCGCGCGTCGCCTGCTCGCGCAGCGCCTCCCGCGCCGCGACCAGTTCGGCCTGGAGCTCCAGGATGCGCCGCCCGGCCCGCAGCCGCACTTCAAGCTCCTGCTTGTCGAACGGCTTAGTAATGTAATCGTCGGCGCCGGATTCCAGCCCTTCTATTAAGTCCTGTTTATCATTGCGCGCCGTCAACAGCAGAATGTACGTGTACGGCTCCCCGGCGCGGTTCCGCACTTCACGGCACACCGCCGGCCCCGTCATGACCGGCATCATCCAGTCCAGGATAGCCAGGCGCGGTGCGTCCTCCCGTTGGAGGGCTTTCCAGGCTTCGGCGCCGTTGGACACCGCCTCGACCTCGTAGTTCCACTTCTCCAGCGTGCTCGCCAGCAGACGCCGCGAAGTATTTTCATCCTCGGCTATCAGTACCCGCATGGCTCGGAATGCCCTCGCGCGGCCAACCATACCCACCGCGCTTAGTACCCTTATCGTCCGGATGCGCCGCCTGTTCAACCCAAATACCGTATACGGCGTCTCCATTTCCCGCCTGGGCGGCGCCTGATGAACAAAGAACTTTAATTTCCGTGACGCCTCGCTTCCAGCGACCATCCAAAAAAGTGAACAGGGGGATTCGGGCCTCGCTGGAAAGGGCCCGGGGGGAATACGGCACCAGCGGCACGGACGCGAGCACGGTTCCCACCCTCGCCGCTGGCCTCGCCCGATGCGAGTTTTGACAGATATGGCCAAAAGATTCATGAAAAACCGTGTCACACGACTGCCTGACGGCCATAGCATGGCGAAACTCAGTTGCAATATGCACCAACCCCTTTTAAGATAAAAGAGTATTGATCTGCCTCTCGGGAGGGGGAAAACACAATGATCTACTCGCGGTCCACGGAATATGCCATACGGGCATTCGTTAACCTGGCGCAGGTGCCGGAAGGCAAGTACGCCATGGTGAAGCAGATTGCGGAGCAGGAAGGCATTCCTGCGCACTTCCTGGCGAAGATCCTCCAGCAACTGGCCCGTAAGGGGCTGCTGCGGTCCAGCAAGGGGCCCACGGGCGGGTTCTGCCTCCGCACCTCGCCCAAAGACATTGCGCTGGTCAACCTGGTAGAGGCGCTGGATGGCCTGAGCGACTACCAGAAATGCGTCAGCGGCCTGGCCGAGTGCACCGACGACGCTCCCTGCGGCATGCACGATTCCTGGAAGGCCCTCCGTGCGCGTATCATGGATTATTTGGAGCAGACCACGATCGCGGACCTCGTGACGGCCCTGGAACAGAAGCGCCGCGCTCTCGAGAAGCCGCGAAAAGTGAAGAAGGCTGCTGCCGGCAAGAAGTAGCTAACGACCCGCGGGACGGGTCTCGGAGGAGCGCCGAATGAACAATTCGGTTCTTGTCCCCATGGTGGTCGAACAGACCTCGAGGGGCGAACGTGCATATGACATCTACTCGCGCCTGCTGAAAGAAAACATCATCTTTCTCGGGACGCCGATCGACGACACCGTCGCGAACCTGATCATTGCGCAAATGCTGTTTCTGGCGGCGGAGGATCCCCAGCGGGATATCTCCCTGTACATCAACTCACCCGGCGGGTCCATCTCCGCCGGGTTGGCCATTCTGGACACGATGCGTTTCGTCGAACCGGACATCGTGACCATCTGCGTCGGCCAGGCCGCGTCCATGGGCGCGGTGCTGCTGGCCGCCGGGACCAAGGGCAAGCGGTACAGCCTCCCGCATTCGCGAATTCTCATTCACCAGCCGTCGATGAGCGGGCTCGCCGGCCAGGCGGCCGACATCGACATCTACGCCAAAGAGATCCTGCGGATGCGCGAGATGCTGAACCAGATGCTGGCCGAATCGACCGGCCAGAGCGTCGAGCGGATCGCCCGGGACGTGGATCGGGACTACATCATGGATCCCGACCAGGCGCTCGAGTACGGCATGATTGATCGCGTGATCACCAGCCGCGAGCTGACGCCCGCGGTTAAAGTCTAGACCGGGTAGAAGCGACGAACTGGCACGAAGGGCCGGTAGTGTCTGAGCGCGGACCGGCTCCCCGCTATAGCCGCAGCTCGTAGCCGCGGCTTTTCATGCCCTCGATGATCGCCCGGCGGATCGCGCCCGCTTCTTCGGCCGAAAGCGTGTGATCGGGCGCGGCAACCGTCAGCCGGAAGGAAACGCTCTTTTTGCCTTCCGGAATCGGCGGTCCGGAAAATTGCCGCAGGAACTCGATCGACTCCAGCAGCTCGCCGGCGTAGGACTCGAGCAGCCGGCTGATGTCGCCCGCCAGCTCGCGTTCTCCGGCAATGACCGAAAGATCGAACGGCGCCGCCGGGAAGCGGCGAATCGCGCGGTACTTCGTCTCGCGAGGCCGCAGCCGCTCCATGCGCTCCAGATCCACATCGAGCACGGCGGCGCGGCCGCTGACGTACTCCGGATGGAACTCGAACAGCCGGCCCACCACCTCCCCGCGCCAGAGGACCTCGGCGGCCCGCGCCGGATGCTCGAACGGGCGCGCCGCGGCGGGCCGCACTCCGGCTCCCGGCATCAGGCACTCGGCCACGCGCTTCAACTCGAACAGGTTCCCCGCCCCGCCGCCGCCGTTGCGCGTATAAAGCGCCACAGCCGCGTGCTCGATCTCCGCAGGCAGCCCTTCAGGCCTGCGATGAATCTCGCTGCCGATCTCAAACAGCCGGAATTCCTCGAAATGACGCGCATTATCGAGAATATTCTTGTAGATTCCGGGCAGCAGGCTCGTCCGCAGCAGGCTCTGCTCGGCCGAGATCGGATTGGCCACCTTCACGTGCGCCTCCGGGTCGAAACCGAGCGAGCGCGCCTGCTCCTCGCTGATGAACGAGTAGTTGTAGACCTCGGTGAATCCCTGCGCCGCAAGCATCGCTCGCACGCCGCGCAGGAACAGCCGCATTTCGTCCCCCGGCGGCGGCGTCAGGGGAACCTCGGGCGCTTTCGGGTCGATCGAGTCGTAGCCGATCATGCGGCCGACCTCCTCCACCAGGTCGTCCTTTATCGAAATGTCTTTGGTGGCGCGCCAGCTCGGGACGCCTACGGAGAACACGCGCGGCTCCGGCTCGCTCACGCCGAACTCGAGCCGTTCCAAAATATCCCGCACCACCGCAGGCTCGACCGGCCGGCCCAGCTTCCGCTCGAGCCAGTCCATCGGCAGCCGGATCGGCGCGGGCTCGGGCATCTCGCGCTTGACGTCTTTCACGCCGCCCACCATTCGAATACCGGGCGACACTTCCCTGAACAGCTCGACCGCGCGCGCCAGCCCGCGCATTGTGTTTACAGGATCCTGCGCTTTTTCAAAGCGCATCGAGGCGTCCGTGCGCAGCTTCAGCCTCGACGACGTCTTGCGAATGCTCGACGCCGAAAAGCACGCGCTCTCGAGCACGATCCGCTTCGTGCGCTCGTTGATTGCGCTGTCCAGACCGCCGATGACGCCGGCGATCGCGATCGGCCCGCGCGCATCGGCAATCACCAGCGCCCGCGAATCGAGCGTGTACGACTCCTCGTTCAATGCCACAAACACGGCGTGCTCGGGCGCGGGTTTCACGAAGATCGTGTCGCCGTGCAGCAGGTCGCGGTCGAAGGCGTGCATCGGCTGCGCCAGCTCGGACATAATGAAGTTCGTCACATCGACGATGTTGTTGATCGGGTTCAGGCCGATCGATTCGAGCCGGTATTGCAGCCACGCCGGCGACGGCTGCACGGTCACGTTTTCGAAAACCAGGGCGCTGTACCGCGGGCAGAGGGCGAAATCCTGAATCTCGACGTCGATGGCCGGCGCGCCCGCCGGGACCAGATCCAGCTTCACCGGATCGAGCAGCCGCTTGCGCAGGATCGCCGCGACCTCGCGCGCCATGCCGTGATGGCCCCACAGGTCGGGCCGGTGCGTGATGGATTTATTGTCGATCTCGATCGCGAAATCGGGCTTCGCGCCGGGGATCGGCGCGCCCGGCTCCGCATCGAGCTCGATGACTCCGGCCGCATCGCGGTTGATGCCCAGCTCGGCGCCGCTCGCCAGCATGCCGTCGCTCTCGACGCCATGGATGACGGCCCGGCCGATCTCGCGCTCGCCGAGCTTCGTCCCCGCGGGCACATACGCGGTCACGATGCCGGGCCGGCAGTTCGGCGCGCCGCACACCACGGTCCGCAGGCCATAACGCCCGGTTTCGACGACGGCCTTCACATTATGGCTGTTCGCGATCGGCTCCACCGAGACCACCCGCGCCGCGCAGACGCGCTCCAGGTGCGCGCCCACCGCGTGCACGCCTTCGCACTCGGCGGTCTTCATCGTGATCAGCCGGCCCAGTTCCGCGGCCGGCGCATCGAGGCCCTCCACTAATTCCGCAAGCCAGTTGTAAGAGAACAGCATTTCAGAATTGCCTCAGGAAACGCAGGTCGCCGCCCTGCAGGTGCCGTATGTCGTCGATGCCGTAGCGCATCATCGCCAGCCGCGTCAGGCCCAGCCCGAAGGCGAAGCCGTTCCACTGGTCCGGATCGATGCCGCTCATGCGGAGCACGTTCGGGTGCACCAGCCCGCACGGCAGCAGTTCCACCCAGCCGCCGTACTTGCACACCGGGCAACCCGTGCCGCCGCAGATCAGGCATTGTATGTCGAGCTCGAAGCCCGGCTCGACGAACGGGAAGTATCCCGGCCGCAGCCGCACCGTGACATCGCGGTGGAAGATGCCGCCGAGCAGCGTCTTCATGAAATAGATCAGGTGCGCGATCGAGACCTCGCGGTCGATCATCATGCCTTCGAGCTGATAGAACGTGTGCTCGTGCGAGGCGTCGACTTCCTCGTTGCGGAACACGCGCCCCGGCGCGATCATCCTGAGCGGCGGCCCGAAGCGCTCCATACCGCGCACCTGCACGGGCGAAGTATGCGTGCGCAGCAGGTTGCCATCCTCCAGCCAGAACGTATCCTGCATGTCGCGCGCCGGATGGTCCGGCGGGATATTGAGCGCGTCGAAGTTGTGGTACTCGGTTTCGACCTCCGGACCGCCGAGCACAGCGAACCCGAGAGAGGTGAACAGGTCTTCGATTTCCTGGCGAATCTGCGTGATCGGGTGGAGGCTGCCGGGGCGAGGCCCGGGCGCGGGCAGAGTGAGATCGACCCATTCCGAGTCGAGCCTGCGCGCGAGCGCCTCGCGTTCGAACTCGGCCTTGCGCGCCTCGATCGCGGCTTCGAGCGACTCCTTCACCGCGTTCAGCAGCTTGCCGATCCGCGCGCGATCTTCGGGCGCCAGCTTGCCCATCTGCCTGGAGGCCTGCGCGAGCGTGCCCTTGCGCCCGAGCGCTTCGACGCGCACCGGCTCGAGTTCCTCGGGAGCGGCGGCCGCGGCGATGCGCTCCCGCGCGCGCGCCTCCAGCTCGGTGAGGGTAGATTCCAGCGATAGCGTAGATTCCTGCATGAGTGGGAACTTTTATTCTAAATCGCGTCGCGGGGCTGGCTCGAACTACACGGCCGGCACGAACATCTCCGGGTTCTTGGACAGCTCCCACGCCAGGTGATTGATATAGAGCCGCAGCACGGGCTCCGGGTACGCCGCGCGGAACTTCTCATAGACGCGCTGCTGCCAGCCGTCGGTCAGGTACGGCGACGGGTCCAGGTCCTTCTCGAAGAACCCGTTCTGGTTCGGGATGCCGAGAAAGTTCAGCACATCGCCGATCATTTCCATGTGGCAGATGAGCACGGCCTGCGCGAGGTCCTTGGCGAACTCCTCGTCGCGCTCGCCGATCCGCGCCCAGAAGCGCGGCACGGCTTTGCGCAGGGCCTCGGTGTTCAGCTTGGCCAGATGGGCCCGCGTTTTCAGGGTCTCGTACATCTGGTACGTCTTCAGTCTGCCGATCGAAACATGGCGAACGAGGTCAGCGAACGAAGGTTCGCCAAGTGACAGAAAAGCATCGGAAAGCTGCATCATCGCCAGCGTAACACGGGGCAAGCCCGGTGCGCCGCAGTATTGCGGCGGGCGGCTTCGGGCGAGCGGTTCGCCGTGTCTCCCCGCCAAGACGCAAAGGCGGAAAAGACGCCAGGAAAATCAGTTCAGAATTTCTTTGCGTCTTTGCGGTCTTTGCGTCTTTGCGAGGAAAGATCGATGGATCGCCGGCTGAACGTTGATTCAAACACCAAGCCACAAAGAACACGAAGAAGATCTTTGATTGTCTCTGTGCAAGAACAAGAACCGGGGACGACCGATCGTGCTTCGAGCGGGTTCCCGTTACCGCATCACGCGCCGCAGCACGCCGCGCATTTCGTCCAGCTTGAACGCGGCGGCCACCGCGAAATAGATGAGGCCGTACGGGCCGAGCATGACGACGCCGGCCACGAGCGGGTTGCGGGGCGCGAGCGCGAGCTTGATGCCCCAGGCGACGGCCGCGCCGCAGAGGGCGGCGCTCCACAGCTTGGCAAGGTAGGCGGCGGGCACTCCCGTTTGTCCGATGCGGCGGTTGAGCGTGCGCCGCAGCAGGGTGAATTCGACCCACGCCGCCATGCCGGCCGAAGCCGTCAGGCCCGCCACGCCCCAGTGCGAATCGATGCCGATCATGCCCGGCAGCTTGACCGCGGCGAAATACCCGAGGGCGCTCGTCAGCGCCACGCGGATGACCGCGTAGTTCAGCGGCGTCCGCGTATCGCGCAGCGCGTAATAAGTGGAGGAATACAGGCGCCCCAGAGTGCTCGCCAGCAGGCCGACGGCGGAGCCGCCGAGAATGCCCCACAGATAGACCGCATCGGCGTGCTTGAAACGGCCCGTCTGGAGCACCGCCGCCGCGAGCACATCGCCGAGCGCCGCGAAGCCCACCAGCGTCGGCACGATGAAAAACGCGATCTGCCGCAGGCCCGAGTTCAAGCGCCGCCGCAAGTACACCGCGACTTCCGCATCGCTGCCGAGCGCGCTCGACATCGCGGGCAGCTCGGCGGCCGAAACCGACATGCCGAACAGACTCACCGGCAGGGTCGAGAGCAGTTGCGCGTTCGACAGCGCGGCCACGGCGCCGGTGGGCAGCAGGCTCGCGAGCACGCGGTCCACGTAGGCGCTGATCTGCACCACGCCGCGGCTGAAGAACACCGGCCCGAAATTCCGGATCACGGTGCGCACGTTTTCCGAATGCGTGTCGAGGGCGAACCGGAGCCGCCCGGCCAGCCGCAGCACCGCCGGAAGCTGCACCAGCATCTGCAGCGCGCTGCCGGCCACCGCGGCCCAAGCCAGCGCAACCGCGAGCGGGAACTGCCCGAGCCGGCTGCCGAACACCGCCAGGCACGTGATCATCGCGAGGTTCCACATCACCGGCGCCGTGTAGGAGAGGAAGAACTTGCGATGGCTGTTCAGCACGCCCAGGCACCAGGCCGAGAGCACCAGCAGCCCGGTGCCCGGAAACAGGATGCGCACCAGCCGGATGCTCAACTCGCGCTTCGGCCCCTCGAAGCCAGGCACGATAATGTCGATGAGGTACGGCGTCGCGAGCACGCCCGCGAGCACCAGCACGGAGACCACCAGCGCCAGCACCGCGGCAACCGCGCCCGCCATCCGCCCCGCTTCTTCGTCGTCCTTGCGCGCCAGCAGGCCCGCGTATACCGGGATGAACGACGCCGAGAGCACGCCCTCGCCGAACAGGTTCTGCAGGAAGTTCGGAATCGTGATGGCGGCGGTGAAGGCGTCCGCGGCGTCCGACATCTGCCCGAAGTAGTGCGAGAAGACGCGGTGCCGCACCAGACCCATCACGCGGCTCAGAAAAATGCCCGCCGCGACCAGAGACGCGTGCCGCGCCGTGCCGGCCTCAATCGGAGGTTTGCTGGAAGAGATGCCTGCCATGCGAGAACAGCATTCTCCAGCTTAGCGCACTCTACTTCAGGTTCTTCTCGAACAGCTTCAAAATGCGCTTGTACTCGTCGGCCCAGCTCGCGGGCTCGACGAAGCCGTGATTCTCCACCGGGTAAACCGCCAGTTCCCAGTTCTCCTTGCGCAGTTCGATCAGCCGCTGGACCAGCCGCACGGTGTCCTGGAACTCGACGTTCGTATCCACCATGCCGTGGCAGATGAGCAGCGCGCCCTTGAGGCCGTTCGCGAAAAAGATGGGCGAAGACCGGCGGTACGCCTCGCCATCGCCCTGCGGGACGTTCAGGATATTCGAAGTGTAGCCGTGGTTGTACAGGGCCCAGTCGCTGACGGGCCGGAGCGCGGCGCCTGCCGCGAACGTGTCCGGCTGCGTGAACATCCCCATCAGCGTCAGGAACCCGCCGTAGCTGCCGCCGTAAAGCCCGATCTTCTTCGGATCCACGCCGTGCTCGGAGACCAGGTATTTCGCGGCATCGACGATGTCGTCGAGGTCCTTGCCGCCCATGTGCCGGTAGATGCCGGTGCGCCAGTCGCGCCCGTAGCCGGCCGAGCCGCGGTAATCCGGATCGATCACCATGAAGCCGCGCTCCATCAGGATGTGGTCGAACATGTACTCGTGGTAGTAGCTCGACCAGCCGCGATCCACCTCCTGCAGGTAACCCGCGCCGTGGATGAAGATGACCGCCGGGCCGCCTTTGCGGAAGTTCGCCGGCTTGAACAGGCGCGCGGCGATCTTCGCGCCGTCGCGCGCGGGGACCTGCACGATGGGCACGTCCTGCCACGGATACTGCCAGAACTCGGGCGAGGGCGATGAGGTGAGCTTCCTGGCGGATGCCTGCGCCTGATTCTCCTGAACGTAAAGCTCGGGCGGCTTGTTTGTGTAGGAATAAACGTCCGCGATCCAGCGCTCGTCGGGCGAGAGCGTCGCCGCGTGCCGTCCCGGAAGCCCGGTGAGCCGCCTCAGCGCGCCACCGTCCGCGCTCATCTCGTAAAGCTGCGTTTCCGCCGGACCTTCCTTGTTCGCCGTGATGAAGAAGCGCGACTTGTCTTTCGACAGCCGCACGCCGAGCACTTCCCACTGGCCCGAGGTCAGCGCGCGCGCCTCGCCGCCGTCGAACGGCACGACATAGAGATGCGAGAAGCCGGTGCGCTCGGACTGGAAGTAAACCTCGCGATCGTTCTTCATCCACCCGAGCGTGTTCGAGCCTGGGCCATCCACCCAGGCGTCGTCGTGCAGCGCATCGAGCACGCGCGTCTTGCCCGTGGCCGGGTCGAGCGCGAGAATCCAGCGGTCCTTGTTGTCGGCCGCGCGCGCCGTCAGTACGGCCTTCGTGCCGTCCCCGGACCACACCGGCGCGGACAGGCGCACCTCGCGCTTCTGCTGGCCGTGGTCCACCCAGGTCACCTCGCCGGTCGCCACCGAGATGATCGCCATGCGCATTGTGGACTGCGCATCCCCCACGTTCGAGCGCCCGGGGATGTCCTCCGTGTACGCCGATTCGGTGATGTAATTCGGCACGATGGTGTTCTTCGCGCCGCTGGCCTGCTGCATGACGATGCCGATGACGTATTTCTCGTCGGGCGAAAGCTGCAGGCCCATAATCGACTGCCGCGGCTGGAGGGTGAACGGCTTGCGCGGGTTCTCTTTCTTTTGCCGGGCTTGCTGCTCTTCGCGCTGCGCGGCGCGGTCGCGCACGTATTCGAGCAGTTCCTTCTGCTCCTTCTTCAGGTACTCCTGGCTTTCCGTGCCCTTCTGCTGCTCGCCGGAAGCGGCCGCCGCGCCGCCGCCCCGCCCTTGCCCGAAACCGCCTCCGAAGCCCGCCCCCGGCGCCGGCGCGGCCGGAGCGCCGCCCGCGCGAATGTCCGTCATCTGGACGAGCGAGCCATCTTCGAGCGACATCACGTACAGATTGTTCGCCCGCGTGAAGGCGATGCGCTTGCCGTCGGCTGTGAAGCGCGGGTTCGATTCCATATCGGCGGTCTTCGTCAACTGGCGGACCGCGCCGGTCGTGTTGTCGTACAGATAGATGTCGCCATTGCGCGCATAGACCGTGAGCCGCTCGTCCTTGCTCGTATCGCCGCCCATCGGAGGCGCGAGCTTGGCCTCTTCCTCGGAGAGCTTGCGCAAGCCCGAGCCGTCCGGGTTCACGACGTAGGTGTCCATCGGCGCGTGCTCCGGATCGCTCGCCTGCTTCCACTGAAAATAGATGCGGTCGCTCGCGGCGGACCAGCGCACCTGCGAGGGCTCGTAACCGACGAGCGCCGGACCGCGCATGATGTTATCGATCGTGAGTGCGAACTTATTCGCCGGCTGGGCGTTGAGCATCCACAGCAACAGCGTGAAGGGAACGGAAAGTTTGCGGATCATGGTCAAGCAGAGAATGATAGCAGGTCGCGCGGCTTACGGCGTGCGCGGCGCAGGGAGCCTGGTGACGCGCCCCGTGTAGGCTTCGGCGATCGAGATGCCGTTATTCTCGATCGTCTCGCCGAGCACGCGTTCCAGCGTGGTGCGCGCCTTCGCGTACGCGCCGCGCGCGGCCACCTCGGTGGAACGCGACTGGGCTACGAACGTCTGATACTGCGAAACCAGGAACGTCGTGGAAAGCCCGACGCTGTACTTCAACTGCTCGGCTTCGAGCGACTGCTGCTGCAGAGCGGCCGCCTGCACGGCCGCTTCGTAGGCCGCGCGCGTCCTTTCCAGCGCGATCACCGCATCCTCCACCTGCAGCCGCACCTGATTCTCAAGCTGCTGCCGCCGGACCTCGGAACGCCGCAGCTCGAGCATGTCGCGGACATAGTCGGCCTGCGCGATCCGGTTGCGGAAGGGCACATTCAGAATGACGCCGCCGCCGTAAGTGGCGAAGCTGCTGCGGAAGATCTGCGAGAGCACGCTGCCGATGCCGCCGATGAAGGCGGGGTTGGGCGGGCTGAAGAACGGCGAGCCCGGAGTGGCGACGTTCAGCGGGTTGGGCAGGCCGGCCAGACCGCTGTTCTGGATGGTCGCGAACACGGAGATATCCGGCAGCAGCGCGTTTCGCGAGCCCTCGATGGCGAGGTTGGCGTTGTCGATCTGCAGCGCCGCCTGCGCGAGATCGGGACGGTTGCGGAACGCCGTCCGAATCAGTTCCTCGACCTGCGGCAGCGCCGCTCCCGTCGGTTCCGGCACGGGCGTGGTCGGAATGATGTGCGCATCGCGGATGACCGGTTCGGCGGTCCCGCGGCGGGTCAGGAACGTTTTCAGGATCAGCTCCTGCTCGCGCGCGAAGCCCTGCGAGTTCGCCAGGTCCTCGCGGCTGGCGGCCACGAGCGCCTGCGCCTGCACGAGATCGATCGGCGCCATCGTGCCCTGCTTCACCTGCAGCGCGTTGTTCTCGTAGAGTTGCTCGGCTAGAGCCAGCGACTGCTGCTTGACGCTGACATCGTTGACGAGGCTCACCAGGTCCCAGTAGAGCAGGATGACGCCGGCGACGGTGTCCATCACCTGCTGGCGGAACACCAGGTCCGACATGCGCACGTCGTTGTTGGCGATGCGCATGAAGCGGCGGTTCAGCGCGATGCCGAAGCCGCGCAGCAGCGGCTGCGTGACCGTGAGTGAGAGCGCCGCGTTGGAAGACGGGTTGAAGGTGTCGCGAATCGAGTTCGTGTTCAGGTTGGTGTCGGTGAAGTTCGCCGTGATCGCGGCGCCGGTGGTGAAATTCTTCGTGACCGTGGTGGTATCGGCCAGCGTGCGCGTGACCAGCACGTTGGTTCCGGTAATGAACGCGTTGGTCTGCGGCGTGCTCGTGTGGGTGGCGTTGAATTGCGATGTCAGCAGAGGATCGAGCAGCGGGACGGGCGTACCCGGCGAGAACAACAACTGCGGCGCGACGGCGACCGCGGTCTCCGTGGTCACGGTCGCGGCCAGATCATTGATGTTGGTGGCGATGGAGCTGGGCACCGGCACGGCTGTGGTCACCGTAAGCGAGGTGTTCAGCAGAGGGCTGAGCGGACCGCCGATGCCCGGCGGCGGCTCCAGCACCGTGAGCGTCAGGCCGCGGGGCGTGCCGCCCGCACTGGTGCGAAGCACGTCGGCGCCCGCCGATGGCAGGGTGAAACGCTGGAACTCGATGTCGAGGTTGTTCTCCAGCGCCAGCGCGATCGCGTCCGAAAGCGACAGATAGAGGTTGCCCGCGCGGATCAGGTCGTAAATGCGCGGCGAATTCGTGAACGGGACCTGCGAAACCGGCTTCGGTTGCCAGGGATTGCCGCCCTGCTCATACCAGCGCGCCCCGGAGGAAGTACCGATTCTCGGAACCTGGCTGGCTGTGGTCTGTGCATTCAGAATTACTGCACACAGGAAGAGCGAAGTGCATGCGCGTATCATCGTGAGTAGTCCCCCCGGGCACTATTCACAATATACGCGCGTGCTTACTGGAGCGTGACCGGCCTGTCGAAGACGACATCCAGGCTGGAGCCCTGGCGCAGGTCCACTTCGCGGCCGCGCGTCAGCAGCACCGTGGCAAGGCCGACGCCCGCGCCGATCCCCGCGCCGATCCCGGCGCCTTCCCAGCTACGATCCGTGAGGCCGCCGAGCGCCGCGCCGCTGCCCGCGAAAATCGCAACCTGCCCGGCGTCGCGCGCCACCCCCGGGCCCTGCTCGATGGTGTTCTCGCGCTTCTCGACTTTCTGATCGGTCCCTCCCGCGGCCACCGAATCCAGCCGCGGCGCTATGTGCAACTGACGTCCGCCCGGGAACGTGAGCGTTTCCAGGCGAATGCCCAATTGGGCGCGCCCGTGCACGCGGCCGCTACGCTTCGAGTAGGACACCACGCCCTGCACGTAGGACCCCGAGGGCACCACAATGGCGCCGTTCACCGCGATCGGGATCGCCGTGCGCATGTAGACGTAGTCGCCTTGCTGCGCCGTGCGCGTGGTGACCGAATTCAACATCCGCAGCAGGACGTGCGTCCCCTGCGGGATCTCCGCCGCCCCCAGCGGGCACACGGCCGCCAGCAGCAGGAGTGCGATTCTCCTCATGCGTTCCCCCCTGATCTTCAAAACCCCGAAAAGCCTCGAAGGTTGCGTTGCCCGCCCCTCCTTCAACCCAGCACCTGCTTGAGCGCGCGCTGCGCCGCGAAATATCCGCACATGCCGTGCACGCCGACGCCCGGCGGCGTCGACGACGAGCAGATGTACAGCCCCTTCACGGGCGTCGAGTACAGGCTGCGCGTCGGGCGCGCGAAGGCCTGGCTCAGCTCGAACGAGCCCGCCGCGATGTCGCCGCCCACCAGGTTGGCGTTGTGCCTCTCGATCTCGGCCGGCGGCATCACGCTGCGCGCGAGAATGCGGTCGCGGAACCCCGGCGCGAAGCGCTCGATCTGCTGTTCCATGCGGCCGAGCATGTCGAACGCCGAACCGTTCGGCACGTGACAATAGCCCCAGGCCGTGTGCATGCCCTCGGGCGCGCGCGTGGGATCGAACAGGCTGGCCTGCACCAGCAGCACGAACGGCCGCTCAGGCTGCAGGCCCGCCCAGGCCTCGCGCTCCGCGGCCGCGATCTCCTCGAGCGTTCCGCCCAGGTGCACCGTCCCGGCTCGCGCGCACTCGGGATCGCGCCACGGAATCGGCCCGTTGAGCGCCCAGTCCACTTTGAACGCGCCCAGGCCATAACGATAGAGTTCGAGCCTCCTCCGGTATTCGGGCGGAAAGAGATGGCCCGCGATCTTGAGCAGCGGCCGGGGCGAAAGATCGCAGAGCACGGCGCGCGCGCCCGGCAGGTCCTGAAGGCTCCGCACGCGGCGGCCGGCCAGAATCTCGCCGCCGAGCGACCGCAGGTACGACGCGAGCGCATTCGAAACCGCCTGCGCGCCGCCGCGCGCCAGCGGCCATCCCACGACGTGCGCCATCGCGCCCAGCACCAATCCGAACCCGGCCGTCGGCGCGCGTTCGAGCGGCAGCATGCCGTGCGCGGCGAGGCCCGCGAAAGCGCCCCGCGCCCTCCGCCCCCGAAACGCGCGGCGCGCCAGGGCGGCTGCGGGCCGCAACGCGTTCAGGCCGAAGCGCGCCAGCGCGAACGGATGCCGCGGAACGCGCACCGGACCGAGCACGGCTTCTTCCAGGCGCGGCCAGTCTTCCGCCACCGGCCGCATGAGGTTCGTGTACGCGGCCTCATCTTCGCCAAGACCCGCAGCCGTGCGCGCAAGCGAGCGCTCGATCACGGCGGCGGGCGCATCGTCGAACGGATGGGCCAGCGCCGCGGGCGGCTCGACCCACTCCAGGCCGTACCGCGCCAGCGGCAGCGTGCGGAAGAAGGGCGAAGCGACGGCGAACGGAAACACCGAGGAGCAGACATCGTGAACGAAGCCGGGCAGCGTGAGCTCGGCCGAGCGCGCCCCGCCACCGATAGTCTCCTCGGCTTCGTACACCGCGACCGAGCGCCCGGCCTGCGCAATCACGATTGCGGCCGCAAGCCCGTTCGGCCCGCTCCCGATCACGATAGCATCCGGATCCGCCACCACGCCCCTCTGCACCATGTATAACACGCGCCGCGTCCGATCCTACTTGAGCGCTATAATTTTACGCGAATTATGCTCACCTCCAGACGGACTTTTCTCGTTGCAGCCTTCGCTCTCGGCGGCCTGGCCTGCTCGCTCGAAGCCGGCCAGCTTTCCCAAAATATGCAGGAATGGCTGAAACGCCTGAACTCTCCTGAATTCGGCGGCGGGTTCGCCGGCCGCGGGCGCGGCATGGGCGGCCAGTGGACGGATGGCGGCCAGGGCTACCTCGCCACGGAACGCGCGCAGGGCGGCGGTACGGAAATCGTGCGCTACGATACCGCTACCGGCAACCGCGAAGTACTCATGACGGCCGCGCAGTTGACCCCGCCGCAGCTCGGCAAGCCGCTGCAGTTCCGCGAATACCAGACCTCCTCCGACGGCAGGCGCATGCTGTTCGCCGCCAATCCGCGCACGGTCATGATCCGTAAGACGGCGTTCGATTACTGGGTGCTCGACAAAGCTGCGAACACCTGGCGCAAGCTCGGCGGCGACGCAAAGTCCAACCTGCTTTATGCGAAATTCTCGCCCGACGGCTCCAAGGTCGCCTACGTCCGCGATTGCAACATCTATGTGGAGGACCTCGCGACCGGCGCGATCAAACAACTCACCACCGACGGCAGCGACATGATCATCAACGGCACCTCCGACTGGGTGTACGAAGAGGAGTTCAGCCTGCGCGACGGCTTCTCCTGGAGCCCCGATGGCGCGAAGATCGCCTACTTCCAGTTCGACCAGAGCGGCGTGCCCGAGTTCGCGCTCATCAACTACACCGACACGCTCTACCCGGTGATCACGCAGTATCCGTATCCGAAGGCCGGGCAGACGAACGCCGCGGTGCGCGTCGGCGTGGTGAGCGCGTCCGGCGGGCCCACGGTGTGGATCAAGGCGCCCGGCGATCCGCGCAACATCTATATCCCGCGGATGGACTGGGCCGACAACTCCAACGAGGTCATCCTCCAGCACCTGAACCGGCTGCAGAACACGAACAACGTGCTGCTCGCCAACGCGGCGACCGGCGAAGTGCGGCAGATGTTCCAGGACAGGGACGACGCCTGGGTGAACGTGAACAACAACTTCGTCTGGCTCGAGAAAGGCAAGCGGCTGCTGTTCGTCAGCGAGCGCGACGGCTGGCGGCACGCCTACGCGGTCGGGCGCGACGGCGACGCGCGGCTCATTACGAACATGCCCTTCGAGCTGGTCTCGGTTTCGGCTGTCGATGAAGCGGGCGGGTGGCTCTATTACATCGCTTCGCCCGAGAACGCGACCCAGCGGTATCTTTACCGCTCGCGGCTGGACGGCACGGGCAAGGCCGAGCGAGTCACTCCGGCGGGCGAACCCGGCACGCACACCTACAACATCTCGCCGAACGCGAAGTGGGCCTTCCACAGCTACTCGACCTTCGACACGCCGGGCATCAGCGACCTGATCAGCCTGCCGGATCACAAGAGAGTCCGGATGTTCAACGACAACGCCGAGCTGAAGGCGAAGGTCGCACCCATTCTCAAGGGCCGTACGGAGATGTTCCAGGTCACAGTGGACGATGGTGTCAGGATCGATGGCTGGCTCATCCGGCCCAGCAAGTTCGACCCCTCGAAGAAGTATCCGATCATCGTAAACGTCTACGGCGAGCCGGCTTCGACCACCGTCAACGATAGCTGGGGCGGCAATAACCGGCTGCTGATGGCGGCGCTGGCCGACGACGGCTATCTCATCGCGAGCTTCGACAACCGCGGCACGCCGGCGCCGAAAGGGCGCGCGTGGCGCAAGGTGATCTACGGCTCGGTCGGCGTGCTGGCGTCGAAGGAGCAGGCGGCGGCGCTGCGCGCGCTCGCGGCTTCGCATTCCTACGTGGACCTGACGCGCGTCGGCGTGTTCGGCTGGAGCGGCGGCGGCTCGATGACGCTCAACCTGATGTTCCGCTCGCCCGATCTCTATAAGGTGGGCGTGGCGGGCGCGCCGGTGCCGGACCAGACGCTCTACGATTCGATCTACCAGGAGCGCTACATGGGCCTGCCGCAGGACAACGCGAAAGGATATCACGACGGCTCGCCGATCAGCTTCGCCGAAGGGCTCGAGGGCAAGCTGCTCATCATCCACGGATCGGGCGACGACAACGTGCATTTCCAGGGCACGCAGCGGATGATCAACCGCCTGATCGACCTCAACAAGCAGTTCGAGTTCTTCGAGTACCCGAACCGCCGCCACGGCATCAGCGGCATCCACCTGGACACGCTGCGCTACGGCTTCTTCGAAGAGTATCTGCCGGCCGGCGGCCGCTAAACCGGGAACGTTTCCCCCAACGGCGGCGGTTCGAGAGACCGCCGCCGCCCCACCCCCCAAGCGCGATGATTCAAGTAGACACTTCAGCTCACATTCCACAGGTAATCGACATGCGCACACTCGCGTCTGTGTTGTCTGTCATCGTGCTTTTGGCGGCGCCTGCGGCGGCGGAAGACTGGAAGGCCCTGGTAGAGCAACTCGCAAGTCCCGACAAGCAGATCGAAGCGCAGGCGGGGGATCGACTCCAAAAGGTTGTGTTCCCCTGGCTCCAATCCTTGGATACGGCTTCGCTTAACGCCCAGGTAGCTCAAATCGCGCCGCTTTGCGACGATCCGCGGCCCGGCGTGAGTTTCAAGGCGGTCGCGTTGATCACGATGCTGGTTATGATGAGGCGGGATAGCGCCGCTGTAATCAAGCCGGCCGTGCCGGCCCTGCTTCGGCGCTTTTCCGACAGCAATCCGAAGCTGAGGGATAATGCCATTCTGTGCATTGCGGCCGCGCTGCCGGCGCCGCCCACTGAGGCCCTTCAGCCGCTTATCGGTCTGCTCAAGGACCCGAACCTGCGCGCGGTGGGCGGCGCGTCACTGGGGCTCATGCGGCTCTCGCCCACGGCGCCGGCCGCAGAGGATGCGGTCATCGGCTTCCTGAGCAAGGAGAAGCAGCCCGACCGTTTGATCGCAGTCCTCAATGGCATCGGGCAGGCGCACACCGCCGGCACGGCCACCGTCGACGCCGTTGCCGGTTACCTGCGCCATCGCGACGAGCGCGTCGCATCCGCCGCCATTGATGCGCTTCAGGAGTTGGGCGGTAAGGCCGCCAGTGCTCTTCCTGCGCTCGAAGCAGTGGCGGCCGACCCGGATGCCGCGCTTGGGCGAAAGGCCGCCGCAAAAACAGCAATAGAAGTGATTTCGCGCCAAAAGTAGTGGCGCTGCGAATTACCGCGCGGCGAACCGGGCCACGGCGCCGCGCGGTCCTACCGCCCAACCAGCTTCGCTCGAAACGAAGCTGACCGCGTTGTAGTTGCCCTTGTCGAACTGCTGCCACGTGTTGCCGCCGTCGGCCGAGATGTCGGAGCCGGAAGGTCCCGTCGCAATCCACAGTTTCTTATCCGCCAGATACGCCACCGCGGAGCGGAATCCGTTCGGCGCGCCTGCGGGCGCGGTCCATGTGCGGCCGCCATCGGCAGTGATTGCGATGTTGCGCATGGCATCCTCGGCTTTCGTGTAATCGCCGCCGACGGCAACGCCGTGCATCGCATCGGAAAACGCGAGCGAGAAAATTCCGGCGCTGGCCGAATCGTTTCGAACCGGCGTGGTCGCCACCGACCAGGTGTGCCCTCCGTCCGCGGAGTGGAACACGCGCGCGGCGCCCTGGCCGCCGGTGGCGAACCAGGCATCGCGTTTCCCGCGCACGATAAGGCACGTGCCGCTGGCCGCGAACGCGCCTTCTTTCGGCAGAGCCGGAGGCGTCTCCTGCCGCTGCCACGTCGCGCCGGAGTCGGCGGTCGTGAAGATGGCGATGCGGCCGTCCACCTGGTCGCCCACCACCAAGCCGTTCTTCTCGTCCCAGAACGCCAGCGCGTCGAAGAAGCCCTGCGGATCGGGATTCGTGAACATCAGGCTCCAGTGCGCGCCGCCGTCGATGGTCTTGTAGATGCGCGAACTATTCCCCGTGCCGATGCTCACCAGGTAAGCGATATTCTCGCTGAATGCGTGTACGTCGCGAAAATCCAACTCCTCGGCGCCCGCCACCGCGGCCGATTGCCACGTTGCGCCGCCGTCGACGGTGCGCAGCCAGGTCCCGCGCGTGCCGCTGGCCCAGGCGATCTTCTTACTGACGGCGCTGACGCCGCGTAGCGAGGCGGTAGCGCCGCTCTGCTGAGGAACCCAGGACTGCGCGAACGAGATGGCGGGAACGAGCAGGAAAGCCGCGACTTTCATCACCACAGTATAACGGCTCAGTGCACGCGGTAGATGTCGTGAAGCCGCAGCAGGCCCAGGCACCGGCGCGTGGCGGGCTCCACGACCGGCAGCACGGAAATCTGCGACGGCCGGTTTTCCATCAGCCGGAGCGCTTCGTGCAGGCGGGCATCCGGCGCGATCGTCACGGGCGTAGCAGTCATGATGTCGGCGGCGCGAAGCGGGCGTATGTCGTCGTGATCCTGAAGCGCGCGGCGAAGGTCGCCATCCGTCACGATGCCCAACAGCGAGCCGTCTTCCGCGACCACGCAGGCGGCGCCGAGCGGCCGCGCCGTCATCGCGAGCACCACCTGTTTCAGCGGCGAATCCGCGCGCGCCCAGGCGGCCTGCTCGCCGCAGTGCATCACTTCCCGCACCGTCAGCGACAGGTTGCGGCCAAGCTGTCCCGCCGGATGCCGCAGCGCGAAATCCTCCGGCGTGAACTCGCGCGCCTGCATCACGGCGATCGCAAGCGCGTCGCCGATGGCCATCGCCACCGCGGCGCTGCTCGTCGGCGCCAGGTTGTGCGGATCGGCCTCCGCGCGCACGGATGCGTCCAGCAGGATATCAACCTCCGAGCCGAGCGGCGATTCCGGGTTGCCGAGAATGCCGATCAGCGGCGAGCGGAACTCGCGCAGCACGCCGACCAGCCGCACCAGCTCGGCCGTCGCCCCGCTCTTCGAGATCATGATGGTCGGGTCTTCCGGCGCATAGACTCCGAGATCCCCGTGGACGGCCTCGGCCGGATGCAGAAATACCGCCTGCGTGCCGGTGCTCGAAAACGTCGCCACGAGTTTCTCGGCGACCCTGCCCGACTTGCCAATCCCGGTCACGATGATCTTGCCGTCATGGTTCAGGATCGCCTGCGCCGCGCGCTGGAATTCGCCGTTGAGGCGGCGCGCCGCGGTCAGGATGGCCTCCGCCTCGGCTTCCATCGCCGCGCGGCCGGCGGCCAGCCACTCGGTGTCGCAGGAGAACATTTTTCTAGGATAATGCAGCTTCCGCGCGGCGGCGCGGCATAAGCGCCGCGAGCAGCACGGAAGCCAGGCCGGCCGTCGCCGCGCCGTAAAAGAAGGGCGCCGCCGGCCCGATCCGCTGCCACAGCACGCCCGCAATCGCGCTGGCGACGAAGGCCAGCAGCCCCACGGCCGTCGAGAGCAACCCGAGCGCCGTGGCGCGTTGCTCGGGGCTCACGAGATCGACCACGAACGCGCGCATCGTGCCGTCCGTGAGGCCCTGATAAAGGCCGTAGACCGTGAACAGCAGCCAGATCCACAACGGCGCGCCCGCGAGCCCGAAGCCGAGGTACACGAGTGCGAACACCACCAAACCTGCCACCAGCACGCGCCTCCGGCCGATGCGGTCCGAGATGTGCCCCGCCGGGTAAGCCGAAACAACGTAGACGAAATTGTACGCGGCGAACAGGCCCATAATGTGCGCGGTCGAGAACCCGAGTTGCTTAGCGCGCAGGATGAGGAAGACGTCGGAAGAGTTTCCGGCCGCGAACAGCATCATCACCGCCATGAAACGCTTGAAGCGCGAGTCGGCGCCGCGCAGCCGGAAACTCGGCGGAGGGGCTTCGTGTTTCGCGTGGCGGATTCCGGTTTCGCGCACCCGGAACAGCAGCGCGACGCCGAACGCCGCCGGGACGAACGCGGCGACGAACAGCGCGCGGAAATTCTGGTGAAAGGCCGCCAGCAGCGGCAGCGCGAGCAGCGGACCGGCAACGGCGCCCATCTGGTCCGTGCTGCGGTGGAAGCCGAAGGCGCGCCCGCGCAACTCGGGCTCGGTCGAATCGGCGATCAGCGCATCGCGCGGCGTGGCGCGCACGCCTTTGCCGAAGCGGTCGAGCACGCGCGCGCCGAGCACCAGCGGCCACCCCGCGGCCAGCGCCAGCAGCGGCTTCGTCGCCGCCGCGAGCCCGTATCCGAAAATCACCATCGGCCGCCGCACGCCGGTGCGGTCCGAGAGCCAGCCCGAAAATCCTTTCAAGACGCTTGCCGTCGCCTCCGCCAGCCCTTCGATCACGCCGACAATCGCCATCGGCGCGCCCAGCGCCTGCGTCAGGAACAACGGGATGAGAGGGTAGATCATCTCCGTCGAAGCGTCGGTGCAGAGGCTTACGAGGCCGAGAAGAAAAACGTTGCGGGAAATACCGCGGACCGGCGAGCGTTCGCTTGCCACAGATACTACTGCCACGTATCTATAGTGCCAGAGTCGAGCGGGCCATCATGCAAACGCGGCGCGGCGGGGGCGAAAATGGTGATTGATGCAAATCGGCCGCACCCTGATCGCGATCGGCGCCGTCCTCGTGGTTGCCGGACTTCTGATCACGCTCGGAGCGCGCCTGCCGTTCCGGATCGGGCGCCTGCCGGGCGATTTCGTTTACAGAGGCAGGCACTCCGTGTTCTATTTCCCGCTCATGACGAGCCTGCTGCTCAGCCTGGCGCTCTCGATCATCATGTGGCTGGTCGGGAAGCGCTGATCAGCGCACCGGGCCGATTCTATCGAGCGGCCAGTACACGAATACGGCCTTGCCGTAAATGCAGTTGCGCGGCACCGGGCCCCAGGTGCGGCTGTCGTTCGACACGTCGCGGTGGTCGCCCATGACGAAGTAGCGTCCCGGCCCGATCTTTTCCGGCGGCATCGAGAAGTTATCGTCGCGGTATTCTTTCAAAACGTAATCCTCTTCAAGCGGCTTGCCGTTCACGAAGACCTGCCCATGACGAAGGGCGACCGTGTCGCCCGGCAAGCCGATCACGCGCTTGATGTAGGATTTCGTGGGATCGCTCGGCGGCCAGAAGACGATCAGGTCGCCGCGCTGGATGTCGCCGATGCCCATGTGGTAGATGAACTTGTTCACGAAGATGCGCTCCTGGTCCACCAGGCCGGGCATCATGCTCGTGCCTTCCACCTTCACAGGCTGGTAAATGAAGATGATGACAATGAAGGCGATCACGACCGACAGCGCCAGATCGCGCATCCAGGAGATCAGCGTTTTCATGGCCGCTCCGATCCAGCCGGCGACTTCTTCCGCTCGAAGCTCACGACAAGTACTTCCATTATAGGCAGCGCCGCTCGCCTGGAATGTAGAAGCGGGATGCGGGTCGCGGATCTGCTGCCGGTGCTGTTCGCCTTCGACGATGCCGTGCTCGCGATGGCAGCCGACCAGGTGACGAACCACGGCGCGAACATCTCGTGCCGTGCCGGATGCGGCGCGTGCTGCCGCCAACCGGTGCCGGTGAGCGAGGCGATGTACGTGGCCAACAAGCGCTCGCGCACGCGGGCTTGTGGCTCTTCCGGCAACCGCGCGACCACGCCGGGCCTCACCACCAACGAACAATGCCGCGAGTTGGGGATGCGCTACGTCGCGCTGGGCGTGCCGTGCCCGTTCCTCGAAGACGAAAGCTGCACCATCCGTCCGCACCGGCCGATGCGCTGCCGCGAGTATTTGGTGACGTCGCCCGCCCCGAACTGCGCTAAACCCACGGCCGAAACGATTCAGTCCGTGCACGTGCCGGTCAAGCTCTCGGAGATTCTCTATCGATTCGAGGATGGAGTGGGGGCGGCGACACACGCCGGGTCCCGCTGGCGCTCGCGTTGGAACGGGTGGAGTAGTGGAAGGACGAGCCCCAAAAGTATTTCCCCGGCCCGGCGCCTTTCGGAAATTTCGTCGCGCGCGAAGGTCCAGAAACCTGTGGAATAGGCTGGAGAACGCCGGGCAGCGCTGTCGCACGGCGAAGCGCTGCCAGGCGAATCACGAAATCGTTCGCATCGGGCGTGCCGCCGCCCGGTCCTGCGTGCGGTTCGTGGAGGAGCGAGGCTACGAAATAGCGGTTACGTCTTCGGCTTGTAGACCCTTAGGACCCTTCTTGACGGAGAACTCTACGTGCGCGCCCTCATCCAGAGTGCGGTACCCGCTGGAGTTGATCGCAGAGAAGTGGACGAACACATCCTCGCCGTTTTCCCTCTGAATGAAGCCAAAACCCTTGGCTGCATTGAACCACTTGACAGTACCTTTTTCCTTCATCTGTTGCTTCCTTGCCTTACTCTTTTCCTTTGTGAGTTATTGAAAACTCCGTGATCCACTAGAACGCTATTGGACTAAACCTGCCTGTACTCCAACCTGAGGCCCGCCATCAACGGTTCAAAGCGAAGACCGAAGCTTCAAATTCGAAACCATTGTACCATGACCAGAGTACGTTCCTAAACAAAATTTCACATCGTATTTTTCCGGGCTTAATCTCCTGGCCAGGGCCGATGCCTGGGTCTAAACGAGCGCTTCGCGCTCCTCGATCACCAGTCTGTCGCCGCTGGTGACGTACTCGGCCTGCATCCGGATGCGCGGCAACGCTTCGCGAATGAACCGCTCCGCGATCGGGGTGCGGGCCGGGTCGCGCTCGGCCTGAACGAGTAACAGGTTCACGCCGAGACAATCGCAGGCGAGGTCCACAAGCCTGCGCGCGACGAGCTCGCTGTAGGTGCGGTCGTTGAAGTTCTTCAGGAACGTGACGCAGTAGCTCAGCTTTTCGCGGGCTTCGCGGGCCAGCGAGGCGGCCTTCATCAGCTCGGGGCGGAACTGGCGTTCGCCGAGCTGGGCGAGGTAATTACCGAGCGTGCCGCTGGTGATGCCGACGATTGCGCCGACCACCTGAAGCTGCGTGGTGCCTTCGTAGATCGTGGTGATGCGCGCATCGCGCGACAGGCGCTCGACGTTGAACTCCTGCATGTACCCCGCGCCGCCGTGGATCTGTATGGCGTCGTAGGTCACCTGGATCGCCATCTCCGAAGCGTAGGCCTTGGCGAGCGGCGTCAGCACGCTTGCGTATGCCGAGACGTCCTTCAGCCGTGCCCGCAGCGCCGGGTCCTTCGAGCCTTCCGATTTCGCTTCGAGAACGCGGCGCAGGTCAACCAGTTTGCTGGCTTCGTAGGTAATCGCGCGCGCCACCTGGATCGAGGCGCGCATCCGCGCGAGCATGTCATAGACCTGGGGCATCTCGATGATCGGGTGGCGGAACTGCACGCGGTGCCGCGCGTACTTGCGGGCCTCCTCATACGCGGCCTGCGCGATGCCGATCGACTGCGCGGCGACGCCGATGCGCGCGCCGTTCATCAGCGACATCACGTACCGGATCAGGCCCATGCGGCGCTGGCCCACGAGCACGGCGGGCACGCCGTTGAACTGCAGCTCGCAGGTGGGCGAGCCGTGAATGCCGAGTTTGTGCTCGATGCGCCGGATGACCAGCTCGGGGCACTTCTCGCACAGAAACATGCTGAGGCCGCGGCCGTCCACGCTGCCTTCTTCCGAGCGCGCCAGCACCAGGCTCACCTCGGCGTTGCCGTTCGTGATGAACCGCTTGACGCCGTAGAGCTTCCACGAGCCGTCCTCCTGCGGCACTGCTTTCAGCCGCACGGCCTGCAGGTCGCTGCCCGCGTCGGGCTCGGTCAGGATCATCGCGCCGGTCACCTTGCCGGTGGCGAACAGCGGCAGGTACTTGTCCTTCAACTCGTCATTGGCGAACTCGTGGATGGTCTCGGCGATGTCCTGCAGCGCGAAGATGTTCATCAGGCTGGCGTCGGCCTGCGCCACCATCTCGATCGCCATGGTGTAGAGCATGCCCGGGAAATTGAGGCCCGAGTAGCGGCGGGGCAGCGTGAATCCCATCAGGTTGGCGCGTTGGAGTATGTCGAGCGCGCGGCGCGTGCCCTTCGCGTAGGTGACCTGGCCGTTTTCGAAATGCGCGCCTTCGCGATCCACCTCGGGGGCGAGCGGCGCAATCTCCTGAGCGGTGATCGCGCCCATCATCTCGAGCACGGAACGATAGCCTTCGAGCGCATCGGCGTAGGAAAGCGGCGCATCGTCGTACTGCCGGACCTGGGTATAGCCGTCCTCGATCGCCTCCACGACCTCTTCGAGGTCGAGGTGGTTGAAGTGCCACTGGATATCGGGATTATCGGTGAAGAAATTGTCCACGTCCGCCTCCTAGAGTCTGCCTTTCATCGCCTTGATCAGCCGCGGGAGCACCTCGCGGACGTCGCCGACGATGCCGTAATGCGCGATGGAGAAAATGGGCGCATCCTTGTCAATATTGATGGCGAGGATCTTCGCGGAATCCTCCATGCCCGCCCGGTGCTGCACCGCGCCCGAGATGCCGCAGGCGATGTAGAGCTTGGGCCGCACCGTGGTGCCGGTCTGGCCGACCTGGTGATCGACGTGAATGAAGCCGGCGTCGACGGCGGCGCGCGATGCGCCGACGGCCGCGCCGTTGCCGATGGTCGCCGCCAACTGGTGCAGCAAGCCGAAGTTCTCCTTCGTGCCCATCCCGTAGCCGCCGGAGACGATGACGCTTGCCGCGCGCAGGTCCACGCGGCGCGGTTGCGTATGCCGTTCGATCACCTTCACGTAGGAGCACTCGGAGTCGAGATTGACCGTCAGCTCGACAAGCTTTCCGGTGCGCCCCGCCAGCGGTTCGGGCGCGTGCATGACGCCCTCTCGCACGGTCGCCATTTCCGGCAGGTTGTCCGGGCTGACGATGGTCGCGATGATGTTGCCGCCCCAGGCGGGCCGGATCTGCAGCAGCTTTTTCTGGTAGACGCGGCCGCCGGATTCGTACGAGCCGATCTGCAGGTCCGTGCAGTCCGCCGTCAGGCCGGTCTTGAGCGCCGAGGCGACGCGCGGCGCCAGATCGCGGCCGAGCGGCGTGGCGCCGTAGAGGACGATCTCCGGCTTATAGCGCTCGACGGTATCGGTGAGCACACGCGCATACGGGCAGGTGGTGTACTGCGCCAGCCGCTCGTCTTCGGCCATGTACACGATGTCCGCGCCGTGCTCGAACAGCACGTCGGCCAGCTTGCGCGTGCCGCTGCCCAGCAGCACCGCCGCCAGCGGCGATTCCAGCCCTTGCGCCAGTTCCCTGCCCCGCCCCAGCAGCTCGAGCGAGACGTCCGCGATCCTGCCTTCGTCTACTTCCGCAAAAACCCAAACTTCGCCATGCTGTGACATATCAGCCGAACGTCCTCTCGTCGATGAGCTCCATCACCAGGTCGCGAATCCCGTTGTCGTCCGCAGGGAACAGCTTCAGGTCGCGCCCGGCCAGCACCACGTTTTCCACCTTCTTGACCTTCGTTGGCGAGCCGCTGATGCCGATGCGCATCAGGTCGGCTTGGATGTCTTCGGCGCCCCAGGTCTCGATGAACAGGCCGCGCGCGTTGAGCGCGGCGAGCACGTCGTCCACGCTGCGGTTCTGCCGCCTGGCTTCCTGCTCGATCTCGAACGCGCAGCGCGCGCGGCGGTACTTGAGCAGCAGGCGCGCATTCGGCCAGCGCGGCGAGTTCGCCGTCTTGGGCACGGTGAGCACGACGGGCATCGCCGCCTCCACCACTTCCTGCGTGCGGCCGAGGTCGCGGCGGATGCGGAGCCGTCCGTTCTCGTAACCGAGCACGCGGTCGGCGAAGGTCACCTGCGGGACGCCGAGCTTTTCGGCAAGCTGCGGGCCCACCTGCGCCGTGTCGCCGTCGATGGCCTGCCGCCCGCAGAGCACCAGATCGTAGGGCGCCAGGTGCGTCGTGATCGCCTGCGCGATGGTGTACGAGGTGGCCAGCGTGTCGGATGCGGCGAAGCGGCGGTCGCTCAGCAGAATGACCCGGTCGGCGCCGCGGCACAACGCGTCCCGGAGGATGTCGGCGGCGCGCGGCGGGCCCATGGTGATCGCGATCACTTCGCCGCCGTAGCGTTCCTTCAGGTCGAGCCCCATCTCGAGCGCGTTGAGGTCTTCCGGGTTGAAGATAGCGGCCAGCGCCGCGCGGTTTACCGTTCCGTCGGCCTTCATCACTTCGCCGGTGACGTTCTTTGTATCCGGCACCTGTTTCACAAGCACGATGATTCGCAGGGGCACATTCTCTCCTTGTGTGTTCGCAGCAAATGAGGACCCTCCGGTACTTCCCCAGGTCTCGCGTACTCGCTGACGGAGCAAAATTGCAGAAAGACAGCTTAATTTAGCAAGCCTTTGTACGATATGCAAGCGAGGCCCGGCCGCCAGGCGTAGAATCGATCCGTGATGATATTTCGATGCCTGGCGGCACTTATGCTTACGACGGCGCTTTTCGGCCAGCAGCCGGACCGCGCACGCGCGGTGGTTGACCTGCTGTTACAGGAGAAGTACGCGCAGCTCTTCGAGCGCTTCACGCCGCAGATGAAAGCGGCCCTCCCGGTGGCGACCATGGAGACGAATCTCAAGACGCAGTTCCAGGCGCTGGGCCCGGTCCAGCGGATTCTCGATTCGCAGAGCCGCAAGAACGGAGCGTTCGAGGTTGTGGTGGTCCCCGTCGTCTTCGAGAAGGCCACCGTGAACATCCAGTTGTCGTTCAACGAGGCCGGCGAGGTGGCGGGCATGTTCTTCCGCCCCGGAACCGCGGCGGCCACGCCGTGGCAGGCGCCGGCGTACAGCCAGGCGGACAAATTCCGCAGCGAGGAGGTCACCGTCGGCAAGGGCGAATGGGCGCTGCCCGGCACGCTGCTCATGCCCGCGGCCGCCGGCCCCTCGCCCGGCGTGGTCCTGGTGCACGGCTCGGGGCCGAACGACCGCGACGAGACCGTCGGGGCCAACAAGCCGTTTCGCGATCTTGCCGAAGGCCTCGCGTCCCGCGGCATCGCCGTGCTGCGGTATGAGAAGCGCACGAAAGTGTACGGGGCGAAAATGGCGGGCCTGAACGGCCTCACCGTGCGCGAGGAGACGATTGACGACGCGGTGGCCGCGGCCGAGTTGCTGCGCTCGCAGGCGGGCGTCGACCAGCGGCGCATCTTCGTGCTCGGCCACAGCCTCGGCGGGTATCTGGCGCCGCGCATCGGCCATCAGGATTCGAAGCTCGCGGGGCTGATCGTACTCGCCGGCAGCACGCGGCCGCTCGACGTTCTCATCGCCGAGCAGACAAATTACATCGCCTCGCTCCAGGGCAACCTCTCAGCCGACGCCAGGAAGCAGCTCGAGCAATTGCAGGCCGCCGCCGCGCGCCTGAAAAACCTGAAGCCGGGCGACAACATTCCCGCCTCGGAGTTGTTCGGCGTGCCGGCCTCTTACTGGCTCGACCTGAAAAGCTACGATCCGTGCGCGGAAGCGAGCAGCCTGAAGATGCCGATGCTGATCCTGCAAGGCGAGCGCGATTACCAGGTGACGCTCGCGGACTTCGCGCGCTGGAAGCAGGCGCTCGGTGCGCGCAAGGACGTCGTGCTGAAGACCTACCCGAACCTGAATCACCTCTTCGAGGCGGGCCAGGGCAAGAGCCGCCCCGAAGAGTACACGAAGCCGCTGCACGTCGCGCCCGAAGTCATCGACGACATCGTGAAATGGATCACCGGCAGCTAAGCACGTGACGCGGACGGCACTCCTCCCGCGGCGCGCAGGCGAAGCCGCCGGCAAGCCCGCGCCCGGCGCAACCGAAGCTAACGGCCGAGGAACTCCTCGATTTTCTTCAGCGCGGTCTCGGCCTGGTCCGTTTTGCGCCTGGCCTCGGTAATGTTGCCGGCTTTCAGATTCGATTCGGCCTCATTGAGCAGCGCCTCCAGGCGCAGGCGCGTGGCCGTGATCTCAGCGCTCGGCGGCAGCCCCTGTGCGCTCTGCGCCTGCTCCAGCTTTTGCAGGCTGGCGCGGGCGGCCTTCGCGCGCGAGCCGAGGTTGATCATGCGCTCGCGCAGTTGCCGCGCCCCCTCGGGATCCGGGCCGGCCTGCGGCTGCGCGGCCCGGCTTAGGAACGAGGAGGAGGACGGCGCGAACGGCGCCGCCGCCGCGGCTGCCGGGGCGATTGCTGCCGGCGTGGCCTCTGCCTGCGGCGCCGGCCCGCCGGCCGGTTCGGGCGATGGCCGGCCGGGCGCAGCAGCCGGCGGCGCGGACCGCTGCCCGGCGGCTTCCGTCTGAGCCGCGCCGCTTGCCCGCCACCAGGGCGCCTGAATCGCCGTGCCTGCCAGCGCCGCAAGAACGATTAAGGCGCCCAGCGCCATCCACACTCCGCGATGACCCGAGTTCTGCGGAAGGGCGGCGAACGGGAGCGGCGCGTCCTGCGCCGCGGGCGCCGCGGGCTGCGGCTTCGACTGAGCTTGCGGCTGCTGCTGCTGCGCAGGCAGAGCGGCCGGCGCCGGAGCGCTCAGGCTTTGCCGCACGGCTTCGAGAGCCTTCCGGAACGCGTCCGCCGTCTGGAACCGGTCGCCCGCGTCCTTCGCGATCGCCGTCATGATTGTCTCGTTCAGCGCCGCCGGAATCTTCGGATCGAGTTCGATCGGCGGCGTCGGGTCCTGCTCGAGATGCGCCACCATGATCGAGTAGTCGCTGTCGCCGCGGAACGGCCGCACGCCCGTCGTCACCTCATACAGCGACACGCCCACCGAATACAGATCCGAGCGCCCGTCGAGACCGGCGCTGCCTTTCACCTGCTCCGGCGACATGTAATAAAGCGAGCCGGGCGTCGTGCCGGCCGCGCTCGGCCGGCTGCCGGCGGCGGCCTTCGCGATGCCGAAGTCGATCAGCTTCACTTCGCCGGCCGGCGTGAGCATCATATTTCCGGGCTTGATATCGCCATGGATCGCGCCGCGCTCGTGCGCGTAGGCCAGCGCCGAAAGCACTCCGATCATGCAATTCACACCCTCGATGGCCGGCAGCCGCCCCTCGCGCATGCGGGCCTCGAGCGTTTTTCCCTCGACGAACTCCATCGTCACGACAAGCCGGTCATCCAGCCGCATGGCCGTGTGCAGCGCGGCAATATTGGGGTGGTTCAGGCTTGCCAGCAGCTTGATCTCGCGGATGAACCGGCCGGCGAGTTCGGATTCGTTCGCCGGATCCGGCGGCAGCACCTTCATCGCCTCGATGCGGTCCGAAACGACGTTCCGCACCTTGTAGACTGTGCCCATGCCGCCGGCGCCCAGGATGCCGGCGATCTGATAATCGCCCACCTTGTCGCCAATGTTGAATGCCATAACCCGCTCCTGCCGCGCGAACCGCGCCTCCCACTCTGGCGGGAGCCGCCCGGTATACTATCCGACCGCCCGAACGCGTGGCGAGAATCCTGTCGCGATTGCGATAACCCGGCGCTTCAAGCGTCTTCCTCCCGCCCAACTTCCGTACAGTAATAGCATGCCCGCGGCGGGTGGCGGAAGTAGATCCCGTGGCGGAAGTAGATCCCGCGGCGGCAGCCCTCGTTTGCGAACGCTCCCCGGCCGCCCCGCCCGCCTCGCATGCAACCCCGGGGAGGGTTGCGACATGCGCCACCGGTCATTTTGCGCGAATATCGAAGCATGGGGCCCCAAGACACTGGGTTTGTCCAACATGTCTACACCGACCTGACCGAATCGCTCTACAGCGTGTTTGTTCCGCACGGCTACGACGGCAAGCGCCAAATTCCCGCCATTCTCTTTTTGCACGGCGCCGGCGAGACCGGAACGGACGGCATCAGGCCGACCAAGGTCGGCATCGGCCCCGCGATTCGCAAACGCGAGAAGACGTTCCCGTTCCTCACGATCTTTCCCCAGTCGCAGCGCGGCCTGTGGCAGGCGCGTTCGCAGGACGGCGCGCGCGCGATCGCGATCCTGGACGACGCCATGCGCAACTACGCGATCGACCGGCGGCGCATTCACCTCACCGGGATTTCCATGGGCGGCTACGGCACGTGGAGCCTGGCCGCGGCCTACCCCGAACGATGGGCGTCGATCGTGCCCATCTGCGGCGGCGGCAACCCGGGCGACGCCGAGCGCATCAAGCACCTGCCGTGCTGGGCTTTCCACGGCGCCGAGGACGAGATCATCCCGGTTGAGGAGTCGCGCGAAATGATCGAGGCGCTGCGCGCAGCCGGCGGCAACCCCCGCTACACCGAATTCGCCAAAACCGGCCACAATTCCTGGGATCCGGCATACGCGATGCCGGAGCTTTACGAGTGGCTCGCCGGGAATGCGAAGCCCGAGCGCGTCAATACGACCGGCGGTTAAATCGGCAGGCGCTTTCGCCTGCGCCCGCTTAGCTCGCGCTAGCGATCGAAGCCGCAGGTGTAGAAAAGCGTGTACGCGACCCAGGACACCACCGCGGCCGCCGGTATGGTCAACACCCACGCCCACACGATGTTGGTCGCCACGCCCCAGCGCACCGCCTTCAGCCGCTGAATCGAGCCCACGCCGGTGATGGCCCCCGTGATGACGTGCGTGGTGGAAACGCCCACCCCCACCGCGGTCGAGATCAGAATCGAGGTCGCCGCCGCGCTCTCCGCGCAAAAGCCCCCGCGCGGCTTCAGCTTCGTGATTCGCGATCCCATCGTGTGGATAATGCGCCACCCGCCGAACAGCGTTCCCAGACCGATCGCCGCGCCCGCCGCCAGGATCACCCATTTCGGCACCTCGAAGGTGGGCAGGAATTTCGCCGTCACCAGCATGCCGGTGATGATGCCCATCGTCTTCTGCGCGTCGTTGGTTCCGTGCGAGAAGCTGAACGCCGCGGCCGAGAGCAGTTGCAGCCGGCGGAAGTGCGTGTCCATCTTCTTGGGCGTGGTGTTGCGAAACAGCCAGTAGACCGCGGTCATGATGACGTAGGCCGCGATCAGGCCGATGATCGGCGCAAGCACCATGAACACGATGGTCTTGATCCAGCCGCTCCAGATGAGCACGCTGATCGTGCCGACGCGCGCGATCGCGGCGCCCGCGTAGCCGCCGAACAGCGCGTGCGAGGAACTGGTGGGCAGCCCGAACCACCACGTGATCAGGTCCCACGTAATCGCGCCCAACAGGCCGCACAGAACCACGTACGGCGTGATGGCGCGCAGGTCCACCATCCCGGCGCCCACGGTCTTCGCCACTCCCGTGCCGAACGTGAATGCCGAAACGAAGTTGAAAAACGCCGCCCAGACGACAGCCTGAAGCGGAGTCAGAACTCGCGTCGCCACGACGGTCGCGACCGAGTTGGCGGCGTCGTGAAAACCGTTCAGAAAATCGAAGGTGAGCGCTACCCCGATGATGATGAAGACAAGTATCAGTTGAGTGGACATTACAATCCGTCGGCGCGTGCCCAAAAACATTGCCGACTTTCCATGATAAACAGAGCCGGGGGCAAACTTCAGGACCGCCTCAGCAGAATGATTCCGGCGACGATCAGCACGACCGCCACAATGCGTTCGGCCGGCCACCGCTCCTCGAACAGAAACGCGCTGAACACCGAAGCGAGCACGGCCTCCAGGCCGAGCACGAAGATATAGGCGACGCCCAGATCGGTCTCGCGCATCGCGAGCGCCTGCAGCGCCGCCCCGGCCAGAAACAGCCCGAAAAACGCCGCCGCCGGCCCCGGGCGCGTCACGCCCGCCGACCATTTCATGAAAACTCCGCCCGCGGCGAAGCAGACCGAAGCCAGCGTCAATTCGAGCAGTTGCATGGAATATTCAATTCAGTTGCATGTTGAACTGCAGAATCGCGCCGTCTTTGATCTCGATGTTCTGCTCGACGCGCCGGCCGGACTTCTCCACCGCCAGCACGTACTTTCCGACCGGAAGCACGAGCGTCGCCGGCGTCGTCTCCTTGCGCAGCTCGTTGTTCACGTAAATCTGCGCGCCCGGCGGCTCGCTGCTGACGCGCAGCGTGCCGGTCATCCGAGCGAGGTTCACCGAGATCTCCCTCGCCTCGGTCAGATCCACGATGCGCAGTTCCTGCCGGTAGCCCGGCAGGTTCACGGCCAGTGTATGGCGGCCGCGCAGCGCGCTGAAGGAGCAGGGCGATTGGCAGGTCTGCGCAGGATCGTTGTCAAGCGTCGCCGTGGCGCCCGGCGGCGTCGTGGTCACGGAGAGCGCCAGTGTAGCCGGAGCCGGAAGGTCGATGGGGCGCGCATCGATCACCGGCGCCTTCACGGGCGGCGGAAGCGGCGGCTTGTTCTCCGTCGCGGCCGCCGGCCTGGTCGAGGCCGCCTCGGACGCGGCCGGCGCTTCGGTCTGCGCCGCGGCCGGCATCGGCGTGGGCTTATCCGGCTTGATGGGCGTGGTGATCTGCGGTGGAGGCGCTTCGGGCGCCGCCCTCTGCTCCGATGCCGAGATCCAGCGGTCCGCGCCGACGTACGCCAGACCGGCGATCCCGGCCAGCACGACCATGGCGGCCAGGATGCGCGGCAGCCGGCTCGTCCCCTCGGCGGCCGGCTCTGGTTCCTGCGTGGCCGCCGTGCCCAGCCCGGGGCTCGTCACCACGCACGTCGGCAGACTCTGGCTCGCGCCCCGCGCCAGCGGCTTCCATCCTTTTTTCGACTTCAGCGCCGACTCGACCGCCGTGGCGAACTCCGTGCAGGTCGCATAGCGCTTCGCCGGGTCCTTCGACATCGCCCGGTTCAGCACCACGCCGACCGCCCAGCCGATGCTCGGGTTCAGGTTGTGCGGCGGCGCCGGCTCCTCGGAGACGATCCTGTAAAGGACGGTCGTCACGTGCTCGCCTGCGAACGGCTTCTCGCCCGTGAGCATCTCGTAGGTCATCACCGCCAGCGCAAACTGGTCCGCGCGGCCGTCCACCGGTTTGCCCTGCACCTGCTCCGGCGAGATGTAATTCGGCGTGCCGAGCACGGCGCCCGTCTGCGTCAATTGCTGCGACGCGGCAATTTTCGCGACGCCGAAGTCGGTGATCTTCGCCGCGCCTTCCTCGTCGATCATGATGTTGGCCGGCTTGATGTCGCGGTGAACGATTCCCTTCTTGTGCGCGAAATCGAGCGCGGCCGCGGTCTGCTTGATCACGTTGAGGATGACTGCCGGCGCGGGGGGCTCGCCCGCGGTCAGCAGCTTTTCGAGCGTCGAGCCGTTGACGAACTCCATTGCAATGTAGGTGAGCTCGTCCTGCTCGCCCACATCGTACACGGTCACGATATTCGGATGCGACAAAATGCCGGCCGATTGCGCCTCGCGAAACAGCCGGTCGCGCAGCCGCGTGCGTTCGGCCGGATCGCTGAAGTCGGCCAGCTTGATCGTCTTGATCGCGACCGGCCGCCCGATCGCCGGGTCCAGAGCGCGGTAGACGATGCCCATCGCACCCCGGCCCAATTCGCCGAGGATCTGGTACCGGCCGATCGACTCCATTTGCGAAGATTGTAGCGCAGGGGACGATTGCGCCGCGCCGCGTGGCGCGCAATCGCCGTCCTGCGACCTCGCCGCGCAAGGGTGAAGTACGCCGCGGCCGGCGCGCCATCGGCGCTGAAACAAAGGCGCGCCCCGGCAAGAATCGGCGTCGCCCTTGCTGCTTTCGCGGCGGCCGGCCGCCGCAAACCGTTACAATGAATCAGTCGCCATGATTCAGACTTTGTTCGGCTCGGCACAATCGGAGCCCAGCCTTCTCGACCGCCTCAAGAGCGGCATTCAGAAGACCCGTTCGGGGTTGGTGTCGCAACTGGAAACGGCGTTCGCGGGCAAGAAGGAAATCGACGCCGAGCTGCTGGAGGAGCTCGAATACTCGCTCATCAGCGCCGATATCGGCGTGAAGACGACCGCCGAGATCCTGGAGCTGATTCGCCAGCGCGCCGGGCGCCAGATGCTCGGCGATGCCGCCGAGCTGAAGCAGCTCATTCGCGAGCACCTCGTGGAGGTGCTGCAATCCGTCGAACGCCCGCTGCCCCGCGTTTCGCAGCCGCCCGCGGTCATTCTGGTAGTGGGCGTGAACGGCACCGGCAAGACGACCAGCATCGGCAAAATGGCGCGCCTGTTCCGGTCCGAGGGGCGCAGCGTGCTCCTCTGCGCCGCCGACACCTTCCGCGCCGCGGCCATCGAGCAGCTTGAGGTCTGGGGCGAGCGCACCGGCTCGGAGGTGATCCGCCAGAAGTCCGGCGCCGACCCGAGCGCCGTTCTCTACGACGCCATCCAGTCCGGCCGCTCCCGCAAAATCGATTACGTGATCGCCGACACCGCCGGCCGCCTGCACACGAAGGCGAACCTGATGGCGGAACTCGAAAAAATGCGGCGCACGGCCCAGCGGCTGGTCCCCGACGCGCCGCACGAGGTGCTGCTCGTCATGGACGCCACCACCGGCCAGAACGGCCTCGAGCAGGCGCGCCGCTTCACGGAAACCTCCGGCGTCACCGGCATCATACTCACCAAGCTCGACGGCACGGCCAAGGGCGGCGTCGTGATCCCGATCGCCCGCGAGCTCAACCTGCCCATCCGCTACATCGGCGTGGGCGAAAAACCCGAGGACCTCTTGCCGTTCGAAGCCGACAAGTTCGTGGCCTCGCTTTTTGAAGGATGAACCCCGACTACATGCGCCAGGCGCTCGACCTGGCGCGGGAAGGCATGGGCCGGACGAGCCCGAATCCGGCGGTGGGAGCCGTGCTGGTTCAGGGCGGCGAGGTCGTGGGCCGCGGCACGCACACCTACGCCGGCGTGAAGCACGCGGAGATCCTGGCGCTCGAGGAAGCGGGCGAGCGCGCCCGCGGCTCGACGCTCTACATCTCGCTCGAACCCTGCTGCCACACCGGCCGCACAGGCCCGTGCGCGGACGCGCTCATCAAAGCCGGAATCGCCCGCGTCGTCGCCGCCATGGAGGACCCGAATCCCCGCGTTGCCGGCTCCGGCTTCCGGCGCCTGCGCGAGGCCGGCGTCGAGGTCGAAATCGCGCACCAGTCGGCCGCCGAAGCCGCCCGGATCAACGAGGCGTTCGTCCATTTTATGCGCACCGGCCGCCCGCTCGTGACGGTGAAGGCCGCCGTCACGCTCGACGGCAAGATCGCCGCGCCCGAGGACAATCGCGGCTGGATCACCAGCGAAACCGCGCGCGCCGACGTGCAGCGCCTGCGCCATCTCTCCGACGCGATCGTCACGGGCATCGGCACCGTGCTGGCCGACGATTGCCTGCTCACGGACCGCAGCGGGCTCGAACGCAGCCGGCCGCTGCTGCGCATCGTGCTCGATTCCCAGCTCCGGCTTCCACTGGCGTCGAAGATGGTGCGTAGCGCGAGCGGCGATGTCGTTGCCGCCACCACCTCCGCCGCTTCCGCCCAGCGCCGCCGCGCCCTCGAAGAAGCCGGCGTCGCGGTCTGGACAATGGACGCCCCCGACGGCCGCGTCGATCTGCGCGCGCTCGTCGAGCGGCTCGCGCGTGAGTCGTACCTTTCGTTGATGGTCGAGGCCGGCAGCAAGGTCAACTGGGCGTTCCTCGAATCGGGAGTTGCCGACAAGGTGTACTTCTATTACGCGCCGAAAATCCTCGGCGGCGCCGCGCTTCCGATGATCGGCGGCGCCGGACGCCGCAGCCGCAGCGAGGCCATCCTGCTGCACGGCGTCGAGATCCATCCCATTCCGCCCGACGAGTTCGCCGTCGAGGCCTACCTGAGCTGAGCTATGTTCACCGGAATCGTTGAAGAAGTGGGCACGGTGGCGAGGCTGGCGCCGCAGCCCGCCGGCGCGCGCATCGAAATCGCCTGCCGCGCGGTGCTCGAAGATGCGCGCCCCGGCGCGAGCATCGCCGTGAACGGCGTCTGCCTCACCGTCACGAGTTTCCGCGCCGAAGGCTTTTCCGCCGACGTCGCGCCCGAAACCCTGAGCCGCAGCAACCTCGGCGACCTGCGGCCGGGCTCGCTCGTGAACCTGGAGCGCCCGCTCTCGCCATCGGGCCGGCTCGGCGGCCACCTCGTGCAGGGCCACATCGACAACACCGGCGAATTCCTCGCGCTCGATCCGCTCGGCGCCGGCAACTGGTGGCTCCGCTTCCGCGTGCCGGCTGATGTAGAACGCTACGTGGTGCCGAAGGGCTCGATCGCCATCGACGGCCTCAGCCTCACGGTGGCCGCGCTCGAGGACAGCGTGGTCGCGGTGACCATCATCCCGCACACGTATCAGAACACCGCGCTGCGCGCCCGCCGCCCCGGCGACCGCGTCAACCTGGAGTGCGACATCATCGCGAAGTACGTCGAGAAGATGCTCGGGCCGCTGAAGGAAGCAAAGCCCGCGCTGACCATGGACAAGCTGCGCGATTTGGGCTACTGAGCACGCCGGGACCCGCTGAAGCAACTTCCCGCTCTGAATATCCGTAACGCCGGCAGCGCGTTGCAGCCTCTTGCATATTCGGACCCGAAAGATACCTTGATCCCAGGGAGCCTTCGCAGCATACTGAACCCCACGTTACTTGGGTTAGGGGATAGTCTTGCCCGGTGCGGATGGACGGGAGAGGGAGGGAGTTGTGTTTCGCACGACCACGGGGCGATTTCCTTACCCACGGCGCGAGCCGCGCAGCGAGCGGTAGGGGCGCGGCTGCACTACAACAGGAGGCGCTCGATCCAATGAGGAAGTTCTACCGGACGATTTGCATATTGTCGATGGCGGCTGCGGCGCTCCATGCTCAGTCAGCCAACACCGGAAACCTGATCGGAACCGCGACGGACCCGAGCGGGGCGGTTATCCCCGGCGCTCAGGTCGAACTGCAGGATTCAACCACGGGACGGTCGCGCATCGCGACCACCAACGAAGCGGGCCAGTACTCCTTCGCCGCCGTGCTGCCCGGCACGTACTCGGTGAAGGCGACCCACGCGGGATTTCAGCAGCTTACGGTCCCGAAAGTTGTGGTGGAAGTCGGGAAATCGTACACGGTCAATCTGAAACTCCAGGTGGGCATGGAAACGCAGGTGGTCGAAGTGAAGGCCACGCCGGGCGCGGAATTGCAGACTCTGGATGCCTCGGTGGGAACCGCGGTGGGCGGCGACACGCTGCTCATGGTGCCGACGCTGACGCGCAACGTCACCAGTCTGCTGCTTCTGCAGCCGACTTCCATGCCGCAGCAGGCCTCCTCCCAAGGCAGCGACCTGGGCGGCCAGGTGGCCGGAGCGCACAGCGACCAGAACTCCATCGTGCTTGACGGCGGCAACGCGACGAACGGGACCGCGGCCAACAGCGATTATTTTGCGAACTTCAATGGCGGGCCGCAGGCAGCCATTCCGACGCCGGTGGAGAGCATCCAGGAGTTCCGCGTTTCCACCAGCAATCACAGCGCGAGCTTCAGCGGCGCCTCGGGAAGCGAAACCATCCTGGTGACCAAGCGCGGCGGCAACGAATATCACGGATCGGCGTACGAATATCTGCAGAACAGCGACCTGAACGCAAATACCTGGACCGCAAACCGGCTGGACCAGGCGCGCCCGCAGAGCCGGGATAACCGCTTCGGCGCCAGCCTGGGCGGATACATTCCCGGAATGAAGGAGTCGGCCAGGACCTATTTCTACATCAATTACGAAGGACGGCGGCTGGTGGCGGATCAGGAGTATTCGCGCATTGTCCCCACCGATACGCTGCGGCAGGGCATCCTGCGCTTCCGGGACGCGGCCGGCAACATCGTCTCCTATAACCTGGCGACCGCACAGCTTTGCGGCGCGCAAGGGAATTCGGCGTGCGATCCGCGCGGCCTGGGAATCAACCCGCTCATCAGCCAGTTGTGGAACAAATATGAGCCGCAGGGCAACGATAACACGCAGGGCGACGGCCTGAACACCACCGGATTCACCGGGCCGCTGGCGTTGCCGAACAGCTCGGATTTCGGCGTGATCCGGCTGGACCATTCCTTCGGACCGAAATGGCAGGCCTATGCCAGCTACCGGTTCTACAGGGAAATCTCGGACGTCAACCGGCAGGTGGACATCGGCGGGCTGATGCCCGGAGATGTGCTGGGCCAGCCCGCCGCGGTGTCGAATCTACCGTGGCAGCCGCGCTATTTCGTGCTCGACCTCACCGGCACCTTCACGCCCACCCTGACCAACGAAGTGAACCTCAACTACGTGCGCGAGTGGTGGTACTGGAATTCGGCCGGCCTGTTCCCGCAGGTGCCCGGAACGTCGGCCGCGCTGGAACTGGGCGGCAACATCACAAATCCCTTACTGCCCATCAACCTGAACACCACCGGCGCGCGCACGCGGCTGTGGAACGGGCACAATTACAACTTCGCCGACAATGCCTCGTGGCTCAAGAGCACTCACTTCATCCGCTTCGGCGGCACGTTCAGCCACTCCGGTGTGAATTTCGCCCGCGACGACGGCCAGACCGGCACCATCGACCCGGCCTATATGATTCAGTCATCGGCCGGCCTCAATATCCCGTCGACATATTTGCCGCCGGCCTGCAGCAGCACGCGCACCACCGCGTGCCTGCCTTCCAACCAGATCAGCAATTGGAACAGCCTGTACTCGCAGGCTCTGGGGCTGGTGGATCAAGCCCTCCAGGTAGGCGTCCGCGGATCGAAGTTGGAAGCCCTCCCGCAGGGCAGCATGCTGTTCAACGACGTCCATTACGACAACTTCAGCCTGTACCTGACCGATTCCTGGAGAATCACGCCCAATCTTACGATCAACTACGGCGCCAACTGGTCGGTCGATATCCCGCCGGTAGATCAGCTCGGCAAGCAGTCCATTTCGACGATCGCGGGAAACCCGATCATTCCCCAGGATTATCTGGCCGCGCGCCAGCAGGCTGCGCTGGCCGGGCAGGTTTATAACCCGACGGTCGAGTTTGGGCCTTTGTCGTTTGCGAATCGGAAGTATCCGTATGACATCGTCTGGGACACCATAGCGCCGCGCGTGGCGGTGGCCTGGACGCCCAAATTCGGCGGGGGCAAGACGGTGATCCGCGCGGGGTTCGGCGAATTCTTCGACCGGCTGAACGGCGTCCAGAAAGTGGGGAACGAATTCCAGAATTTCGGTTTCCAGCAGACGCTGACGTGCATCGGGCCGTCGCGCTCGGGCCAATGCCTGGGCAACTCAGCCGTCGACCCGCTGACCGGATTCCGCATCGGCGTTGACGGCGCTACGGTTCCCATTCCCGTCATGACGGCGACGGCGACTGCGCCGCTGATCCCTGGGAATGTCGCGGGCGCCAACCAGCCCATCGCCAACACCGCTTACGAGATCGCGCCGAATTACACTCCGGGCCGGAATGAGCAGTGGGACCTGACGATCCAGCACGAAATGCCGGGGCAATCGGTGCTGGAAATCGGCTACATCGGGCGCCATGAGAGCAATATGTACAATCCGCTCGAGATCAACGGCGTGCCGTGGATGATGACGCTCAATAACCAGACCTATGCCCAGGCATTCGACGCCATCGCAGCGTCGCTGGCCGCCGGAACGACGGTGGCGCCGCAGCCATTTCTGGAATCGGCGCTGGCTGGCAGCGCCTTCTGCGCCGCGCCCAACGCCAACTGCACGGCGGGCGTGGTCAAGAAGTACAGCAGTTCGTTCCGCAACCAGCAGGTTCTCACGGTGTGGAACGGCATCCAGCCCTCGTTCGTCTTCGGACCGGCGACGACCGCGGGACTGCAGGTCAACTCGACGTTTTTCTACTGGGCGAGCGCCGGCTGGGCCAACTACAACGGCGCGTTCATTTCCTACCGCACGCGCAACTTCCACGGCCTGACGCTCGATGCCAATTTCACCTGGGCGCATTCGCTCGATACGGGCGGCCTGAACCAGGATTTCGACACGGCGGCGCCGTTCTCCTACAACCTGAACTACAGTTACGGCACCTCGATATTCGACCGCAAAGCCGTGTTCAACCTGCTCGGCACTTACAGTCTGCCATTCGGGAAGAAAGGCCATGGGGCGCTGAATTATCTGATCAGCGGATGGTCGGTGGCGCCCATTCTCAACATCTCCAGCGGGCTGCCGCTGAAGGTGTTGACGGGCTCGGGGCAGGAATTCGGGCAGGATGGCGGCGCCGCCTCGGCGGGCGCGATTCTGACCACCAAAGATACGTTCGGCAACAGCGTGCACTCGGGAATCACCGGAGACGCCACGACCGGAGTGGGCACCAACAGCAATCCGGCCACGGGCGGCACGGGATTGAATCTCTTCGCCAACCCGACGGCGGTGTTCCAATCCTTCCGGCCGGCGATGGTGGGGATCGACACCACGGCCAACGTCGGCGGCCAGTTGCGCGGCCTGCCGACCTGGAACCTGGACCTGGCGCTCAACCGCACGTTCAAATTCACCGAGCGCTGGGGCGCCACTTTCAGCGCGCAGTTCTTCAACGCGTTCAACCACGTGGTGTTCGCCAATCCCTCGGTGAGCCTGCAATCGCCGAATTCGTTCGGGGTGCTGAACTCGCAGTTGAATTCGCCGCGCATCATCCAGCTTGGACTGCATCTCGATTTCTAGCGGCGGCGAGGCGGAGGGCCTGCCTCTTTGCGGCAAGCGCACGGGATACGAGCTTCAGCTCGTATCCCGCGCGATCGATGTTGCGCAGCCCGCGCGGCGCGGCCTTATCGCGTCGCCATCAGCTTGGCTTCCGCCCAGATCGCCAGAAGCAGCATGAAGACCATCAACGTGCCCAGCAGCGGCAGCCCCATGACCACCTGTATGCCCCAGCGGTCCGCGAAGAAGCCCAGCGACCACGGCGCGATCAGCCCGCCCGATAGCGCGAACGAGAACAGCCCGTTGTAGAGCCCCGGATGATAATTCGGGAAGCGCCCGCCGATCTTTTCGACCACCAGCGGGTAGACGGACGCGAACCCGCCGCCCACCAGCAGGATGCCCGACACCGCCCCGAAGCTGTTGTTCGTGGCAAGCAGGACCGTGCAGCCGAACATGGCCGCCACCACGCTCGACATCAGCAGCTTTCCATGGCTGACCCCCGGCAGCAGCGCCTGCACCACCACGCGCCCGACCAGCAGCGCCATCCAGTACACCGCCAGCATCAAAAGCGACGATTCGGGGCTGATGCCGATGCGCTGGATCAGAAACAGCGGCAGCCACCCGGCGATCGACCACTCGTTGCCGAACTGAAAAAACAGCAGCAGCGTGAACAGCACCGCCCCGGGACTTTTCAGCCCGGCCACGGTCTGGCTCCAGGAAGCTTCCGCCGGCGGATCGAATGGAACATGCGATCGCGCATACATGATGGCGAAAAATCCGGGAATCAGCGCGATAAAAACCAGGATGCTTGCAACCGTGTAGGCGTAGAAAGTGCCGGCCACCAGGATCGCGATCACGACCGACCCCAGCCCGAAGAACGTCCCCGAAAGGTTCGTCGTCGCAGCCGGGTCATGCCGGTACACCGCGGAAATCGCCTGGAACACCGCCCGGTTCAACAGACCCGCGCCGGCTCCCAGGCCGAAGGTCCCAATCATGCGCCAGGATTCCGGCGCGCCCGTCGGGATCAGCGCCAGATACACGAACGAAGCGCACGCCATCGAGCAGGCTATAACCAGCAGTGCGCGCGAGCTCCGGCGGCCGAGCACCCAACGCGCCAGCCCGAGCGAGGCTAAAATCCCCACGTTCATACTCAGGAAGTAATTGCCGACCGTCAGGTAGTTCTCGGCGAGGTGATGGCGCCAGGCCGGCAAAATCGCGCCCAGGAAGGCGAATAGCAGCCCGGAGAGAAAGAAACCGGCCAGGGCCTTGCGCGCCAGGGGAGCCTGCAGCGAGGACTCGGGCGCCGGCGCGCGGCCGGAGCTTATTCCGGAGGTAGGAACCACCTCGGTATTGTACTGCGCATCGGAGGAACGGCGCGCGAAATCGTCTTTGGATTCCACAATTCGGTAGCCCGTTCCGGCGGAATATGCAAAACCATAGGACCTCCGGCTTTCCTCCTAGTACTATCTGCGATTTACGTTTGGAAACAGGATTGCACCCCTATGGTGGGGTTAATGAGGTTCTACCGCTTTGGTGCAGTTGCCTCTTCGTAACTAGCTCTCCCACCCCGCTCCGCAAGGCGGGGTTTCCTTTGATCGCGGGTCCCGGCCCGCGATTTTTTTGGTACCCTTTGACTTCCTTGCCATGTTCTCGTACGCGCGCTGGATCGACGGCTGGGAGCGCCGCCTGGCCGGCCGGGACACGAACCGCCTGGTTCGGCCTTTCGAATGGGGGCTGGAGTGGCTCGGCCTGGAGGACGCGGTTGATTGTCCACGGGACGCTGTGGGCGCCTATAGCGACCGGAACGTCGCGCATTCAGAGGCCTTCTTCTCGTACCAGCGGCCGCGGGACTACAAGCTTCAGGGCAGCCGGTTGACATTTTCGAGTCCCCTGGCGACCCCCTATCCCGAAAACAACCTGGTGCACGCGCAGTACTTTCCATCCGCGCGCTCGAACGGCCGGGCCGTCCTCGTCCTCCCGCAGTGGAACGCGGATGCCGGAGGGCATATCGGCCTTTGCCGGCTGCTGAACCGCTTCGGGGTGGCGAGCCTGCGCCTGAGCCTGGCCTATCACGACCACCGTATGCCCGCGGAGACCGGCCGCGCGGACTACCACGTTTCGAGCAACATCGGGCGCACGATTCACGCCTGCCGCCAGTCGGTCATCGACGCGCGGGCCTGCCTGGACTGGCTCGCCGATCAGGGCTACACCCGCCTCGGCATCCTCGGCACCAGCCTGGGCTCCTGCATCGCCTTCATTACCGCGGCACACGACCGGCGCATTCGCGCTGCGGTGTTCAACCACGTCTCGACGTACTTCGGCGACGTGGTCTGGACAGGGTTATCCACCGCGCACGTCCGCGCCGGCCTGGAAGGCGAAGTGACACAGGACGAGCTGCGGCGGTACTGGGCGGTAATCAGCCCGGCCAGCTACATCGGCCGGCTCGCGGGCGCCAAGGGCGCCAAGCTCAGGAGCCTGCTCGTCTGGGCCCGCTACGACACCACTTTCCTGCCGGTATATTCGCGGCAGCTCATTGACGCATTCCGCGCCCGGCGCCTGCCGGCGGAGGTAGTCACCCTGCCCTGCGCGCATTACACCACCGGCCAGTTCCCGTTCAACTTGCTGGACGGCCTGACAATGTGCAGATTCATCCTTAAAAATCTGTAACTTACCGTCTGCGCCCGGGCTCGAACTGCATTGACAGCCGGGGACCTCGGGTCTAGCATGGAGGTATCACTGAGAAAGGAGGTGGTCCAGGAAAATGTCATCTGGCAGTAGTAAACCTTGTGAGGTGGCCGACTGTTAGGTCGACCGTTCTTACTGTAGCCGGCTTCGGATCAGTGGCGAGGCCAAAGTCCAAGTGGACCGGCCGCCTCACAATGGTTCGATGAGCCTCAGGCTCATCCTATTGGCTACCGACACCCCCGCCTGGTTTTGACGGGATCAGGCGGGGGTTGTCTTTTCTTCCCTCTATGATTTGCCGTCGGCCGGCTGGACGGAAATCGCAAATGCAACGATTATCCGAGCGCGCAGCACATCGTTATGGATGTTGCGGATCCTGGCCAGGACAGCCGCCTTCTCGGAGGCCATGCAAATCAAGCTTCTCATGCGAAAGCCTCGATGGAAGCTAGAATGCCCCGCCTTGAACAGCTCCGCGCATTTTGGCCAGCAGATTATCTTGCCGGAGACCTCTGCTGGCGAGTTCCTCCAGCAGCGGCGTTATCGAAATCAACCGCACCTCCAGATCCTTCGTGCCACCGTCTCGGGCAATCCTAAGGGTGAGGGTCTCGCGTTCCCGGCAACGGCTCTGCCGTTTACCACTAAAATCCGATCTCCTGGTCGAACGCCAGCATTCTAAGCGCTGCTGCGCTCCGATGGCGCTTTACGACATGAGCGGCTGAATGAAACGCGGGCGCTGCTGCTGTCCGGCCGCCTGTCACGGCCATCGCGGTGCGGTAGAAACCATCTCGGCCGGCTTCGGTCAGGCTGGAGCGTCCGATGCTATAATGCTTAGGTACCAACGACGAGGAAAGGATTTACTGTCCCATGAAAGCCGGGATCCACCCCGCTTATAACGAAACGAATGTGATTTGCGCGTGCGGGAACACGTTCCGCACCCGTTCGACCCACAAGGGCGACATCCGCGTGGAAATCTGCTCGAAGTGCCACCCCTTCTTCACGGGCCGCCAGAAGCTCATGGACACGGCGGGCCGTATCGACCGGTTCCAGAAGAAGTACAATCGCCCCGCGGTGAAGACTCAAGGCTGAAGCCGGCGTTCAGTCCTAGCCTTCAGCTCTCAGCACACCTGCCGTGGGGGCAGACGCCCTCGTCTGCGGCCGGCCCCCAGGTCGGCCTGGTCGCCCCACACTTGGGCCTTCGGCTTGCCTATCCGTCTGCGATTGGGAAATTGCCCGGCCCGCTACTGCTTGGGCCGGTTCTTTTGATTTTCGCGGCGGTGCTGTTCACGCTCCTGCCGCATCTTCTCGTATTCGGCTTTCTGGTCGTCGGTCAGGATCGCCCGAATCGCCTCGTGCTGGTGATCCATGATCGCCCTTGCTTCCGGCTCCCACTTGTCGCTGAGCGCGCGGTAACGCTCACGGGTTTCCTTCAGGATGGCGCTAAGCTGGGTGGACTGATCCGGCGTCAGCTTCAGCCGGGTCCGCATGTCGTGCTCCCAGCGGCGCCGCGGATCTTCCTGCTTGGACATGCTCCGGCCTGGCGAATGCGAATTGTAGAGGCCGACCCCGAATCCGCCGAGCAAAATCCCGCTCAGGAACACCACGAGCAGGTAGAGGGCCGCCGTGACCGAACTTGGCCTCATCGATCCCTTTCGTACAGCGCCTGTACGATCTCTGCGTTGGCTGGGTTGTCAGCGCTCTGCTCGTTGGCAAGCAGTTCCAGGTAGCCGGTCTGATAGACAGGAGAATTCGTGTAGGTGTCGGGCCGGTACAGGTAAGCACCCATGACCAGCGAGGCAGCGGCAGCCGCCGTGATGATTCCTTGCGCGAAGCGCTTCAGGCTGAAGACAAATGTCTGGCGGGCTTCAATTCTGGCCCAGAGTTCCGGCGTGAAGTTCGCGCTCGGGTCGGGGTCCGGGCACGCCTCGCGATAGGCGGCAAACAGCGCGGAGAGTTCCGCTTCTCGATTGTATGCGGCCGAATCGTTCTCGTGAGACATTTTCGACCTCTGCTTACTCACTCGCTCGGACCGGGGCGATCTTACGCTCCAGCCCTTCGTACACCTTCAGAACCCGTTGCCGGGCTCGGAACAGCCTCACCTTTAAAGCATTCTCATTCACGCCGTAAATCTTTTCAAGCTCTTTGAGCGATAACCCTTCAATTTCTTTCAACGTAAGCAGCATCCTGTCCTGCTCGGAAATTCCGTTCAGCAGCGAATTCACCAGCTCCCGAATCCGCTTCCGCCGCTGCTCTTCATCCTCGCGCTTGCTGCCTGCGACCGCATCCGCCAGGACCACCTGCTGCTCGGAGAGATCCGACATCCGGGTCTCCGTCCGCCGGCGATGTTTGCGCAGGTAATCGTACGCCGCATTCACCGTCAGCCGGTACAGCCAGGGCTCGAAAACCTCCGGCGTCCGAAGCTGGTCCAGCGAGAAGTAGAGCCGGAGAAAAACCTCTTGCCCCACGTCCTCGACGTCCTCCGGCCTGCCGATGAGCCGCGCGATGGTGCCCAGGATCCGTTTCCGGTACGCCTGGACGACCTCGTTGTACGCCGCGTGATCGCCTTCGCGGGCCCGCCGAATCAGCTCGAAGTCTACCAGCATGCCGTAAATTCAAAGACGCGACCCTGCGGTCGCGGTTCAGATTTTCCGGCAGCCGGAAGGCATTCCGCCCTCACTCACAATGGCGACCGGACAAATAGCTAGGTTACAAGGCTTGAGAGGTGGACGCAAAGGGAGTACCTCGCGCGCCGATCTCCTTTTACGGACGAGCCGGGGGCGGATTGGTGACTCAGGAGGGGCGGACCCTCTGCGTTTATCGGAGCCGGAGCCGCTGCGGCATCATGCTAGAATCAACAGATGGGTAGTTGGTAATCCTGCCTATATAACTGTTTTTTCAATAACTTTCATGGATTTTCTCGAAGGCTTGAACCCCCAGCAGCGCGAGGCCGTCGCGCATACAGGGGGACCACTGCTCATCCTCGCCGGCGCCGGCAGCGGCAAGACGCGTGTCATCACGCACCGGATCGCCCACCTGATCGAGCATCACCGGGTGCCGCCGGGAGCCGTCGTCGCCGTCACCTTCACGAACAAGGCGGCGGGCGAGATGCGCGACCGGGTGCAGGGCATGCTGGCCGGACATCAGCCGCTGACCGGCCTCCTGATCGCCACCTTTCATTCTTTCTGCGTCCGCCTGCTCAGGCGCGACGGCCAGAACCTGGCCGAGATCCGCCCCGGCTTCACGCGCAACTTCACCATTTACGACGAGGACGACCAGCTCGGCCTCATCAAGGCCGTCTACCGCCACATGGGCCTGGACGAGAAGCAGTTCATGCAGTACCGCGCGGCGCTCTCGCGCATCAGCCACTCGAAGAACCGCAAGGAGAGCCCGTCGGATCTGCTGAAATCCGCAAAGGATCCGAAAACGAGGCAGCTCGCCGCGGTGTTCGAGGAGTATGACGGCCGGCTGCGCCAGGCCAATGCGCTCGACTTCGACGACCTGCTGCTCGAGTCCGTCCGCCTGCTGCAGCATGACGCTCGCACGCGCCAGGCGTACAACAATCGCATCGAGCATCTTCTGATCGACGAGTACCAGGACACCAACCGCAGCCAGTACGAGCTGATGCGCCTGCTGACGGAAACGCACCAGAACGTCTGCGTGGTCGGCGACGAGGACCAGTCGATCTATAGCTGGCGCGGGGCGGACATCCGCAACATTCTCGACTTCGAGCGGGACTACCCGGGTGCGCGCACGATCCGGCTGGAGCAGAACTACCGCTCGACGAAGAACATCATCGAAGCGGCGGGCGCGGTGGTGGCGAACAATCTGCAGCGCAAGGGCAAGACGCTGTGGACGGCTGCGCCGGCCGGCTCCCGTATCGGAGTCTACGAAGCCTACAGCGGCGAGAACGAAGCCGAGTTCATCGCCGAAACCATCGCGCGGATCCTGCGCGAGAATCCGGCCGATCACGTGGCCGTGCTCTACCGCACCAACTTCCAGTCGCGGCAGATCGAGCAGGCGCTGCACAATCGCCGCCTGAAGTACAAGATCGTCGGCGGCTTCAGCTTCTACGAGCGCGCCGAGATCAAGGACGTGCTCGCGTATCTGAAGGCGATTGTTTCGCCGCAGGATTCCATCAACCTGCTGCGCATCGTCAATACGCCGGCCCGAGGCATCGGCAAGAGCACGATCGAGGAAGTGGAGCGGTACGCGCTGGAGCGCGATCTCGGGATGTGGAGCGCGCTCGAGCAGATGCTGGACGGCAACAGCTTCCCGACCCGCGCCGAAGCGGCGCTCTCGAAGTTCCGCTCGCTGATGGAAGAGCTGCGAGCGGCCGCGGAGAAGGAGCCGCTCGACGAATTGCTGCGCACCGTCCTCGACCGCACCGGCTATCTGAAGATGCTCGAGAATGACAACTCGCCGGAGTCCGAGGCGCGCCGCGAGAACGTCACGGAGCTCGTAAACGCCGCGGCGGAAGCTGCCGAGCGCGGCGAGACGCTCACGGATTTTCTCGACCGCACGGCGCTGGTTTCCGACAGCGACGAGGTGGACGAGCAGGCGGAGGTCTCGCTGCTCACCGTGCATAACGCCAAGGGGCTCGAGTTTCCGGTGGTGTTCATCGCGGGATTGGAAGAAGGGCTGTTCCCGCATATCCGCTCGCTCGACTCGCCGGACATGATGGAGGAGGAGCGGCGGCTTTGCTACGTCGGCATGACCCGCGCGCGCAAGCGCCTGTTTCTGACCTATGCGCGGCAGCGCCGGCGCTGGGGCGGCCTGAGCGAGCCATGCATTCCGTCGCGGTTCTTGAAAGAGGCGCCCGCGGAGCTGCTCGAAGACCTCGGCGGGCGCATGTCCGGAATGCCCGAAGTCGAGCTCGGCGCCGAGCGCATCCTGGTGCGCGAAAGCGTCCGCAAGAATAACTACACCGGCAAGACGTATAATTCTCTAGAAAACATCGCGGAGTTTTTCGGCGCGCGCGGCCTGGCAAAACCGCCGGAGCAGCCTGCCGCGCCGGCCGGGGTTTTTCCCCCGCGCAAAGTAACGCCTCCGCCGCCGCGCGCTGCTTCGAAGCGCGGAGGAGCGCTGGCCGCCGGCACGGAGATCGAGCATCCGCGCTACGGCAAAGGAATCATCGTCCGCCGCGAAGGCGAAGGGGATGATGCGAAGCTCACCGTAAGTTTTCCGGGCTACGGCCTGAAGAAGCTTGTGGCAAAATATGCAGGATTGAAGAATAAGGAATGAATACAAAAACCGTTACCGACAAAGCAGAACGCAAGAAGCTGAAGAGAGCGGCCCGCAAGAAGGCGGCGCCCAAGGCTCCGCGCGCCTCCGGCGTGGCGCGCGGCTCGCAGAAGCGCAAAGTGCGGCACATGGCCAAGGGTCAGCGTAAGCGGTAATCCCGAACGGGCGGGCCGATTCCGTGTCGCAACTGCTCCGCACCAAAGACATCGACAAGCTGATCGCCGATTCGGAGGCGCCCGACAGGCGCCTCCAGAAAACGCTCGGGCCCTGGAGTCTCACGGCCCTCGGCATCGGCGCTGTCATCGGTTCCGGCATCTTCATTCTCACCGGCACGGCCGCGGCCGGCGAGACCATGAGCTACCGCTCGATCCTGAACGCGCCCGTTCTCGATCTGATTCGCACCGGCGGCCACACGCTGTCCACCATCGGGCGGCCCGGCGCGGGACCCGGCATCTCCATCTCCTTCCTGCTCACGGCCATCGTCTGCAGCTTCGCCGCGCTGTGCTACGCCGAGCTGGCCTCGATGATTCCGATCGCCGGCAGCGCATACACCTATGCGTACGCCACGCTCGGCGAGATCATCGCGTGGATCATCGGCTGGGATCTTATCCTCGAGTACGCCGTCTCGAACATGGCCGTCGCGGTGGGCTTCTCCGCTTACTTCAACGCGTTCCTCGAAAGCATGTTCGGCATACACCTGCCCGCGAAGTTATGCGGCCCGATCATCTCCGAAGGGCGGCTCACCGGCAACTGGTTCAACCTGCCGGCGCTGATCCTGCTCATGATCCTCACCTACATCCTGGTGCGCGGCGTCCGCGAGAGCGCCGAGACGAACAACGTCATGGTGATGATCAAGATCTGCGCCATCCTGGCGTTCGTGATCGGCGCGGCGCGCGCGGTGAATGTCGAGAACTGGCATCCGTTCCTGCCGAACGGGTTCAGCGGCGTGCTTACCGGCGGCGCGATCGTCTTCTTCACCTACATCGGATTCGACTCGGTCTCGACCGCGGCGGAGGAGTGTAAGAATCCGCAGCGCGACCTGCCGTTCGGCATCATCATGAGCCTGGTCGTCTGCACGATTCTGTACATCTCGGTGGCGCTGGTGCTGACGGGCATCGCGAACTGGCACACGCTGAATTCGGCGGCGCCGGTTGACGATGCGCTGAGGCGGCTTGGCTTTGACGGCATCCGCCGCTGGGTGGTGGCGGGCGCGCTGGTTGGAATGCTCTCGTCGCTGCTGGTGTTCCAATACGGGCAGGCGCGCGTGTGGTTCGCGATGTCGCGCGACGGACTGCTGCCGAGGGCGTTTTCGAAGGTGCATCCGGTTCACCGCACGCCGCACATCAGCACGTGGATCGCGGGGCTGGTGGTCGGAATTCCGGCGGGCATCTGGGATATCGGCGCGTTCGCGGACCTGGCTAACATCGGCACGATGTTCGCGTTCATCGTGGTGTCGTTCGGCGTGCTCGTCCTGCGCCGGTCGCAGCCGGAACGCAAGCGCGGCTTCCGCATGCCGTTCGTGCCGTACCTGCCGGTACTGTCCGTGCTCGCGTGCCTGACGCTGATGCTCAGCCTGCCGCTGATGACCTGGACCGCGTTCTTCGTCTGGCTCATTATCGGCCTGGTGATCTACAACACCTACAGCAAGAGGAACAGCAAGCTGGCCTAAGTCAAAAAACCGGTGACAGGATACTCGTTTCCCGATTTCCAGAGTAGAAAGTCGGAAAAGGGGTACTCTAAAAGGTTTGTGTTACAATCATGGGCGATTGGTGTACAGATTTTCCAGTCTGGTCCTCGCGGTGCTGCTTACGGGCAGCTTGCTGTGGGGGCAGTGTGCGTCGTGCCCTCTCATACTGAGGGCTCCGGCGCATCATAGCTGCTGCGGCGGGCACTGCAATATGCCGCACCCGAAGCAGCAGGGCGAAAAGTCATGCCCGACACAGGCACTTGCCCCGGAGCTTTACCATAAAGCTCCCGGGAGCGCGGCGCTGGGTATTGCGCTGGCGCCCGCTGCCGTTGCCACGCCTGCTACACCATCGGTCATGGTAAGGCCCGGCATCGCCCACACCCGGAGCACGCCACCTTACTCGCCACCCGACATTTACTTACTAACCTCGGCTTTCCTCGCCTGATTTCCTATTTCGGGGACAGGCTACGAAATCCCCAAACTCAACTCTGGATCCGCAACCGAATTTGGGGATTGCGTAGCCTGTCCCCGAATTACGCGAATTACGCACACAGTTCATTGAGGAGTTGTCGTATGTTCAGGTTACGCGTGTTGTTAGTGATTGCGGCCGCGCCTGCGATGGCGGTCACGCCGCAGCTTCGCCTCGCCGATCTTGTGGCCGAGGCGCGGCGGGTGAATCCGGAAATTATCGCGGGCCAGAAGCGTTACGAGGCGGCGGCGCGGATGCCGAGCGTTGCCAGCAGCCTTCCCGATCCGATGGTCAGCGTGGGCTACGCGAGCGCTGGCACGCCGCGGCCTTTTGCAGGGATCGGCGTGGAGCCGATGGCGAACGCGGGGTTCGCCGTATCGCAGGCCTTCCCCGCCCCCGGCAAGCTCAAACTGCGCGGCGAGATCGCGTCACGGGACGCCGAGGCGGCCCTCGACGACTACAGGCAGGCGGAGCTGGGCGTCATCTCGCGGCTAAAACAGGCTTATTACCGGCTCCAAAACACCTACGCGATCGAAAGCATTCTGGTCACGAACCGCGACGTTCTGCAGCGCTTCCTCGAGATCGCGCAGGCGCGCTACGCCGCAGGCAAGGCCGCGCAGCAGGACCTTTTTCGGGCGCAAACTCAACTGGCGATCCTCGACACGCGCCTTGAGCGCATTCTTCAGGACCGCCGCAGCGCGGAGGCGTCGATCAACGCAATCCTGAACCGCCCGCCCGAGGCGCCGCTGGGCAGGCCCGAGGAGGTCGCGCCGCAGCCGCTCCGGATCACCTTCGATGAGTTCATGACACAGCTCGCCGCGCATGCTCCCGCGCTCGAGCGGCGGCAGAAGATGGTGGAGCGCAGCGATCTGGCCGTGAAGCTTGCGCGCAAGGACTACCATCCCGATTACACCGTGTCCGCGGGTTACTTTTACCAGGGCAGCATGCCGGACATATTCCAGGCCCGGGTGGATTTCACGATTCCGGCTTACTTCTGGCGCAAGCAGCGACCCGCGGTGGCCGCAGAGACCGCCGCCGCCGGCGCCGCCCGCCACGACTACGAAGCCGAGAGCCAGGCCCTCGGCTTTCAGGCCAAAGACGACTACCTGATGGCCGAGACTTCCTACCGGCTGATGACTATGTACGGCAACACCGTCATCCCGGAAAGCAATCTCGCCCTGGAATCGTCACTAACTTCATACGAAACGGGAACCATAGATTTCCTGAACGTACTTACTAACTTCAGCACGACCCTGGAGTATCAGATCAACTACCGCGAGGAAGCGCTCAACTACCTGCTGGCGACGGCGCGACTGGAAGAGCTCGCCGGCATCGAGGTGACGAAATGAAAGCTGCTGTTGTCGTTCTCCTGATTGCGGCCGCATTCGCGGGCGGCTACGGCTACGGCCGCTGGTATGGGAAGGCCACGCCCGCTCCGGCCGCCGCGAAGAAGCCCGAGCGCAAGATTCTCTACTGGGTGGACCCGATGCACCCCGCCTACAAGTCCGACAAGCCCGGGATCGCGCCCGATTGCGGGATGAAGCTGGAACCGGTCTACGCGGACCAGGCGCCCGCCGGGGAAGCCATGCCGGCGGGCACGGTATACGTCAGCGCCGGCAAGCAGCAGCTTATCGGCGTGCGTTATGCCGAAGCGGAATACACCACCGGCAGCCAGACGGTCCGGGCGGTCGGCAAGATCGCGATGGACGAACAGCTCATCAGCCATGTCCACTCGCGCACCGACGGCTGGATCGACAAAGTCTTCGTGAACTTCACCGGGGACGTGGTGAAAAAGGGCGAGCCGCTGCTGACCATCTACAGTCCCGACCTGCTCGCGACGCAGCAGGAATACCTGCTCGCGATCAAGGCGCGGGAGGTTCTGAAGGGCAGCACGCTCCGCGGGGTCTCGACAGACACCGACGCCATGGTCGCCGCCGCGCGGAGGCGCCTCGAGTTGTGGGATCTGACGCCGGCGCAGATCGACGGCATAGCGAGCACGGGCAAGGCGGTCACCGACGTCACTCTCTACTCGCCGGTCTCCGGCTACGTGCTCACGCGGAATGCGTTCGGCAACCAGAAGATTACGCCGGACACCGACCTCTACACCGTCGCCGACCTCAGCCGGGTGTGGGTACTGGCCGATGTGTACGAGTATCAGACGCCGCTGGTGCGCATGGGGCAGGAGGCGCGCATCTCGATGCCGTATTCGAGCGGCCGCACCTACTCGGCGCGCGTCAGCTACATCCAGCCGCAGGTGGATCCCGCAACGCGCACGGTGCAAGTGCGGCTGGAGCTGCCCAACCCGGGCCTCGCGCTCAAGCCGGACATGTTCGTCGACGTCCAACTGAACGTGCCGCAACAGCGGATGCTCACCGTGCCCGCCGAGGCCGTGCTCGACTCGGGCACGGCCGAGACCGTCTTCGTCGATCGCGGCAACGGCTACTTCGAGCCGCGCGCGGTCGAGACCGGGCAGCGCGCCGGCGACCGCGTCGAGATCGTGAAGGGTTTGCAGGCCGGCGAGCGCGTAGTCACGTCCGGCAACTTCCTGATCAGCTCGGAAAGCCAGTTGAAAGCGGCAACCGGAGACATGAAGGGCATGAAACATGATTGACCGCATCATCGAGTTCTCCGGCCGCAACAAGTTCCTGGTGCTGCTGCTGGTGGCGTTCGCCGCGGCGGCCGGCTTCTGGTCGATGACGCACATGCCGCTGGACGCGATCCCCGACCTCAGCGACACGCAAGTCATCATCTACTCGCGCTGGGACCGCAGCCCGGACATCATGGAAGACCAGGTCACCTATCCCATCGTCACGGCGATGCTGGGCGCGCCGAAGGTGAAGGCGGTGCGCGGGTTCTCGGATTTCGGCTACTCGTTCGTGTACGTGATTTTCGACGAGGGCACAGACCTTTACTGGGCGCGGTCGCGCACGCTGGAGTATCTCTCGGGCGTGCTGCCGCGGCTGCCGCAGGGGGTTTCGACGGAGCTCGGGCCGGACGCGACCGGCGTCGGCTGGGTGTTCCAATACGTGCTCGTCGATACGACGGGCAAGCACGATCTGGCCGAACTGCGCTCGCTCCAGGACTGGTATCTGCGGTATTACCTCAAGGCCGTGCCGGGCGTGGCGGAGGTGGCGCCGCTCGGCGGCTTCGTGCGCCAGTACCAGGTGAACGTGGATCCGAATCGGCTGGAGGCGTACAACATCCCGATCGGCAAGGTGGTGGAGGCGGTGCGCAGCGGCAACACCGATGTCGGCGGCAGGCTGGTGGAATTCAGCGGCGCCGAGTACATGGTGCGCGGGCGCGGTTATGCAAAATCGACCGACGACATCGGCAACATCGTGCTGATGACGACCGCGAACGGCGTGCCCGTGCGCGTCAAAGACGTGGGCGACGTGGTGCTGGGGCCGGACATTCGCCGCGGCCTGGCCGACTGGAACGGCGAGGGCGACGCCGTTTCCGGCATCATCGTCATGCGTCAGGGCGAGAACGCGCTCGACGTCATCAACCGCGTGAAGGAGAAGCTGAAGGAGATCGAGCCGGGGCTTCCGCCGGGCGTGAAGGTCGTCACGGCGTACGATCGCTCCGATCTGATCCTGCGCTCGATCGACAACCTGAAGCACACGCTCGTCGAGGAGCTCGCGATCGTCTCGCTGATTATCCTGATCTTCCTCTGGCACGCACCGAGCGCCGTCATTCCGATCCTGACGATTCCGGTCGCGATCCTGATCTCGTTCATCCCGATGCGGGAGATGGGGCTGACGTCGAATATCATGTCGCTCGGCGGCATTGCGATCGCGATCGGCGCGATGGTGGACGCGGCCATCGTGGTGGTGGAGCAGACGCACAAGAAGCTGGAGGAATGGGAGCGCGGCGGGCGCAGAGAAGATTCCCACCGGGTCGTGATCGGGGCCGTGAAGGAGGTGGGCGGGCCGAGCTTTTTCGCGCTGCTCGTCATCGCGGTCTCGTTCCTGCCGGTGCTGACGCTCGAAGCGCAGGAAGGCCGGCTGTTCAAGCCGCTCGCCTATACGAAGAACCTGTCGATGATCGTGGCCGCGGCGCTCGCCATCACGCTCGACCCGGCCATGCGGCTGATCTTCACGCACATGCGGAATTTCGAGTTCCGGCCGCGGTGGGCGGCGCGCGTGGTGAACGCGGTGCTGGTCGGGAAGATTCACAGCGAGGAGAATCACCCGATCAGCCGCGTCCTGATCCGGCTCTACGAACCGGTATGCGGGTGGGCGCTCAAGTGGAGATGGCTCGTGCTCGCGGGCGCGGCGGCGGCCGTCGCGCTGACCGTGCCGGTTTATCAGAAGCTCGGCTCGGAGTTCATGCCGCCGCTCGACGAGGGCGCGCTGCTTTACATGCCGTCCACGCTGCCGGGCATCTCCGAAACCGAGGCGCAGCGACTGCTCCAGACAACCGACCGAATCCTGAAGGGCTTTCCCGAAGTCCAATCCGTAATGGGCAAGGCGGGCCGCGCGGAGACCTCGACGGACCCGGCGCCGCTTTCGATGCTCGAAACGATCATCGTGCTGAAGCCGGAAAACGAATGGCCGAAGGTGGACACCTGGTACACGTCCTGGGCGCCCGAATGGGCGCTGCCGGCGCTGCGCCGCATCACGCCCGACCACATCACCACGGACGAATTGACCGACCAGATGAACCGGGCGCTGCAGTTGCCCGGAGTCTCGAACGCCTGGACCATGCCGATCCGCAACCGCATCGACATGCTGACCACGGGCGTGCGCACGCCGGTCGGAGTGAAGATCTACGGGGCGGACATCAACGAGATCGAGCGGCTGGGGAAGGAAATCGAGACGTTGCTGCCCAAGGTGCGCGGCACGCGGAGCGTGTTCGCGGAGCGCACGGGCGGCGGGTACTTCCTCGACGTGGACTGGAATCGCCCGGAACTGGCGCGCTACGGCATCAGCATCGACGATGCGCAGATGGCGGTGATGAATGCGATCGGCGGCGATAACGTGACGACCACGGTCGAGGGACGCGAGCGCTATCCGGTGAACGTGCGCTACATGCGCGATTACCGCAGCGACATCGGCTCGCTCGGCCGCGTCCTGGTGCAGGCCGCGGGCGGCCGGCAGATCCCGATCTCCGAACTGGGCCGCATCAAGGTGGTCTCCGGGCCCGGCATGCTGCGCGACGAGGACGGCATGCTGAACGGCTACGTGTACGTCGATGTGGCGGGGCGCGACGTGGGCGGCTACGTCGCGGAGGCGAAAGAGCTGGTGCGCAAAAGCGTCCGGCTTCCGGCGGGCTACTCGATCCAGTGGAGCGGGCAGTACGAATCGATGGAGCGCGTGCGCCGGCGGCTGATCGTCGTCTTGCCGTTGACGCTTTTCCTGATCCTGATGCTGCTCTATCTGAACACGCATTCGTTCGCGAAGACGATGATTATCGTGATGGCGGTGCCGTTCTCGGCGGTGGGCGCCATCTGGCTGCTCTACCTGCTGGGATACAACATGAGCATCGGCGTGTGGGTGGGGCTGATCGCGCTGATGGGCGTGGACGCGGAGACCGGCGTGTTCATGCTGCTGTATCTCGACCTGGCGTACGAGGACGCGCGGCGCCGCGGCGAAACGGGCACGCTCGCCGGACTGCGCACGGCCATCTCGCACGGCGCCGTCAAGCGCATCCGCCCGAAGTTCATGACGGTCGCGTGCATGTTCATGGGGCTGGTGCCGATCATGTGGTCCACGGGCTCGGGCGCGGACGTGATGAAGCGCATCGCCGCGCCGATGATCGGCGGCATCGTGACCTCATTCATTCTCGAGCTGGTGGTTTATCCCGCAATTTACGAGGTGTGGAAATGGAATTTCGGAAAGCACGCCTGATCGCCGCGCTCGCGCTGGCGCCGGCGCTGGCGCAGGCGCTCGATTTCCCCGCGCGGCACGAGCACCTGCGCAAATACTGCGCAGGCACGCTGTCCATCACGGAACAGGGCGTCTCTTATCGCGAAAAAGAGAAAAAGGGGAACAAGCATCCGCACGCGTGGACGTGGGGCTGGGACGAAATCCAGCAGCTCGAGCTGGCGCCGGACCGCGTCCGCGTGCTGACCTACCAGGACAGCCGCTGGAAGCTCGGCGCGGGCCGCGAGTATGTGTTCCGCGGCAAGGGTTTCGACAGCGCCTATGCGATGCTCTCCCGGCGGCTCGACCAGCGCTTCGTCGCCGAGCTGGACGCCGGCGACGCCGATGCGCTCTGGCAGCTTCCCGTGAAGCACCTCACCCGCTTCGGCGGCAGCGAGGGAACGCTGATCGTGGGCCGCGACCGCATCGTTTTCAAATCCGCGCGCCGGGACGATTCGCGAACCTGGCGCTACCAGGATATCGAAAGCATCAGCACCTCCGGACCGTTTCAATTGACGCTGACGACTTTCGAGCGCGCCCGGGCGCACTACGGCGACCGGAAGGATTTTAACTTCCAGTTGCGGCAGCCGCTCGAAGAGGCGCGCTACAACGACCTTTGGAGAAGACTGAACATCAAGGAGAAACCATGAAGAAGATTGCCACTGTATTCATCGGAACGGCCCTGGCCCTGGCGGCAGCGGCTCCGAAACAGACTTTCACCGGCGTCATCACCGACACGATGTGCGGCGCCGACCACAAGGCGATGCACGTCACGCCGGAATCGAAGTGCGTGCGCGAGTGCGTGAAGGCGGGCGCGAAGTACGCGCTGCTGGCCGGCGGAAAGGTGTACACGCTGAGCGATCAGAAGACGCCGGAGAAGTACGCCGCGCAGAAGGTGAACGTGACGGGCACGCTGGACGCGAAGACCGGCACGATCGCGGTGGAGAGCATCGCGCCGGCGAAGTAAGGCGGCGGGCGGCATCGCCCGCCCCGCCTACAAGATCTTCATGAGCCGGATCGGCGCGTTCGAGGTGCTCAGGTCGATCACCGGACCGCCGCCGTTCAGGGCGCCGTCGATGCGGGTCTTGCTGATCGAGCCGCGCATGGAGATGTCGAGGTCGGAAGTGACGGAGGAGTTCGTCGTTCCGGCCTTGATCTCCGCGCGCGCATTCGCCGGCAGCCGCACCGTGATCGAGCCGTTGCTGCTGGAGGCCTGAAGCGGGCTGCCCTGCCATTCGTCGAAGGTCAGGTCAATCGATGCGTTGGAGGTCTGGAAACGCAGCGGCCGGCCGGCAGGCGGCCGAAAGCCGGCCATGTGGATGCTTCCGTTCGAGGTGACGGCTTCGACGGCCCCGCGGAACCGGTCCCCGCGCACCGAGGCATTCGAGGTGCGCAGCACCGCGTCGCCCGCGATGTCGTCGCATTCGATGGATCCGTTCGAGGTGCGCACATCCAGCCGACCGTTGAGCGCGCGCAGCCGCACGGACGCGTTCGAGGTCTCCAGGCGCGCGCCGCCCTGCGTATCCTCCACCCTGAGCTGCCCGTTCGAGCTGCGCACCAGCGCCAGTTCCACCTCGCGCGGCACGCGGATGAAATAGCGCGCGCCCATGTTGCCGCTGCGCACCTCCGCCGGCCGGACGGTGCGGATGGCGATCGAGTCCGGGGCCGCCTTGATGTCGATCCGGATCGCGCGCATGTTCTCCTCGCGGCTGGCATATTTCGCGCCGGTGATCTGGACCGTGTTCTTTTCCCAGCTCATAATCTCGACCGGCCCGTTAAAGTTCTCCACTGTGAGCGTGCCGCCGGGCTTCAAGTCATAGCTGTACTGAAAATCCTCGCGGTAGGCATCGCTCGCGCCCGCAAGGTCCCCCAGGTCGCAACTGTTCTGGAATGGCGCCACCAGCAGCGCCGCGGCGGCAAACATGCTCAGTCTCATCGCGTGCACCTCTTGGTAACAATACGACACCGGCGCCGCTTTGTTCCACGGGAATTCGCATGCCCCGGCCGGAGCGGGCATGTTAATTTCAAGGTTATGCTCATACCCACGATTTTTCGCGAGTACGACATCCGCGGCATAGCAGACAAGGAATTTTCCGACGCCGGCGTCGAGGAGTTGGGGAAGGCGATCGGCACCTGGCTGCGGCGCCACAGCGGGACGAAGCTCGCGCTGGGGCGGGACACGCGGCTAAGCTCGGAGCGCCTGCGCAATGCGCTCGTCCGGGGACTGATTTCGACCGGCTGCGACGTCACCGATGCCGGCGTCGTGCCCACGCCGCTGCTCTATTATTCCGTATTCCATTTCGAGGCGACCGGCGGGGTCATGATCACCGGAAGCCACAACCCGCCGGAGTACAACGGATTCAAGGTGGTTTCGGGCGCCGGCACGATTCACGGCGAAGAGATTCAGGAGATCCGGCGCCTCATCGAGCGGCGCGACTTCGACACGGGCCGGGGCGCCATCAAAACGGCCGACGCCGTGTCGCCGTACGTGGACGAGGTGGCTTCTCAGTTCAAATTGCCGCGCTCTGTGAAGGTGGTGGCCGACGCGGGCAACGGCACAGCCGGGCCGGTGATGCACCGCATTTTCGAGAAGCTGAGCTGCGAGCCTATCGAGCTGTTCTTCGAGATGGACGGGCGCTTCCCGAACCACCACCCCGACCCGACCGTTCCCGAGAACATCGCGCAGCTCATCGAGACGGTGAAGCGGACCGGCGCCGAGCTCGGCGTGGCCTTCGACGGCGATGCCGACCGGCTGGGGGCGGTCGACGAGAAGGGCAACGTGCTCTGGGGCGATCAGCTCCTGCTCATCTTCGCGCGAGAAATCCTCGCGCGGAAGCCCGGCTCCACGTTCATCGGCGAGGTGAAGTGCTCGCAGGTAATGTACGACGAGCTGAAACGGCTGGGCGGCAATCCGATCATGTACCGCACGGGTCATTCGCTGATCAAGGCGAAGATGAAGGAAGCCGGAGCCGAACTCGCAGGCGAGATGAGCGGGCACATGTTTTTCGCCGACCGTTACTACGGCTTCGACGACGCGCTCTACGCCGCCTGCCGGCTGATCGAGATCGTGGCGAGGTCGAGCAAGCCGCTCTCGGCGCAATTGGACGGTCTGCCGCGGATGGTCTCGACGCCCGAGATCCGCCTGGATTGCCCGGACGAGATCAAGTTCGACGTCGTGGCCCGGGTGGTCGAGCACTTCCGCAAGACGCACGAGGTGGTGGATATCGACGGGGCGCGTGTGCTCTTCCCGCAGGGCTGGGGACTGGTGCGGGCGTCGAACACGCAACCGGTGCTCGTGATGCGCTTCGAAGCGGCGGATGCGAAGCTGCTCGAGGAATACCGCAAGCAGGTGGAAGGCGCCGTCGAGGGGGCGAAGCGGAAGGTGGCCGAAGCGTCGCGGTAAGCCGGCCCTAATTCCGCACGCCGGGATTTTCCGTGCGGCCGGCTAGGGGCTTCACGACAGGGCCGCCGCACACGCCGACTCCGGTCGAAAGCAGCGCGTTCAGGAAACTCAGGAACAGCGCGTAAATGGTCTGCTCGTTGACCGGGCTCTTCGCGGGCAGGCGGAAGTTCAGCGGCAGTTCCTTCGCGATCTGCAGGTTCACCCCGTCGGGCTGCACCTGGCCCGCGCGGTCCTTCAGATTGCCGATCGAGATCGGGGTCTGCAACACCGAGCCCGTCTGGCCGTCCACGTAAAACTGGCAGCGGGAGAACCAGCCCAGGTTGCCCGGATCGGCGGCATCGAACAGCAGCAATGCGCCGGCGCGGCGCGGCGCCTTCAGCTCGAGCGACAGCGCCCGCGCGCCCTCGGTGAGCTTGCAATCGAAGCCCGCCTGCTTGGCGAGGTCGGTCAGAATCTGAGGATCCAGTTCAAGCTGCAGCAGCTTCTGTGTGCCGGCTTTGACAACTTGCATCGTTTGCTCTTATTTTACCTCGGGCGTGTTCAGCAGCCGCGAGTAGATCTGATACGCCGCGCGGTCGAAGAGCACGAAGATGACTTCCTCGATTCGCGTTTCGCCGCGCTCGAAATGCCGCCGCACCGCGTCGATCGCGATTCGGGCGGCTTCGTCCATGGGATAGCCGTAGGCGCCGGTGCTGATCGAGGGAAAGCTGATGGTGCGCAGGCCGCGCTCCTCCGCCATCGCGAGGCATGCGCGGTAGCAGGACGCCAGCAACTCGGCCTCGCCGCGCCGCCCTCCGCGGTACACCGGGCCGACCGCGTGGAAGACGAAGCGCGCCGGCAGCGCGCCGGCCGAGGTCGCGACGGCGCTGCCCGTCGGGCAGCCGCCCGCCTGCTCGCGAATCCGATCGAGCTCGCGCATGATCGACGGGCCGCCCGCCCGGTGAATCGCGCCGTCCACGCCGCCGCCTCCGGCCAGCGCGGAATTCGCGGCGTTCACGATCGCGTCCGCCGCGATGCGGGTGATGTCGCCCACCACGAGCCGGATCCTGCCCCTGCCCTGCTGTTTCTCCATGGGAGACATTGTGCCACCCCGCCGCTTCAAGCTGTGGGCGTACTGCGAATTCGGACGATAATCGGTCGAGGGAGGGGCAAATGGCGGCTGTTACAGAAATCGCGCAAGACCTGTTTCGGATCTCGATCTTTGTGCCCGAGATCAATCTGCAGTTCAACCACTTCCTGGTTCGCGATGACGAGCCTTTGCTGTTTCACACGGGCTATAAACGAACTTTCGCCGAGGTTCGCGATGCGGCAGCGAAGGTCCTGGACCCGTCGAAAATCCGCCATATCAGCTTCAGCCACTTCGAGGGAGCCGAGTGCGGAGCGCTCAATGAGTGGCTCGCGCAGGCGCCCAGGGCGGAGACGGTAGTGGGCCTTGTCGGCAGCCTGATCAACCTGCAGGATTTCGCGATCCGCCCGCCGCGCACGGTTACCGGAGAGGACGCCATAGATACGGGCCGTTACCGGTTTCGCTTCATCGCGACGCCGCAACTGCCTCATGGCTGGGATGCCGGTTTGCTGTTCGAGGAAAAGCGGCGCACGTTGTTCTGCTCCGATCTCTTTCACCAGTTCGGCGATGTCGAGCCGATCACCGATCGTCCGATATTGGAGGAGGCTCGCAAGGCCCTCCTTGCAATGGAGGCCGGACCGCTGGCAGGCTACGTTCCGTATACGCGCCACACCGGCCGCATGCTGGACGAACTGGCCGCGCTGCAGCCGGCCACGCTGGCGGTGATGCACGGATCCAGCTTCCAAGGCGCCGGGGACAGAGCGCTGGCGGGCCTGGCGGAGATCATGCGCTCGGTGCTGCAGCCGGATGAGCATTCATCCCGCGAAGGCTCGCTTTACCTGCGCCTGGGCGGCTACGACGCCATCGCTTCGATCGTTGACGACCTGTTGGCGAGCCTGCGCGCAGATCCGGCTTTCGCCCGTTTTGGGGCGGGCCGCAGCCTCGACTCACAAAACCGCGCCCGGCAATTGCTCGTCGACCAGGTCTGCGCGCTTGCAGGCGGCCCGTGCTTCTATACCGGGCGAGACATGAAAACGTCGCACGCGGGCCTCCGCATCAGCGAAGACGAGTGGGAAGCGAACCTCCGGTACGCGGGCGATGCGCTGCAAAAGCACGGAATTGGCCCAAGGGAGCAAGCGGAATTCCTGGATCTCTTCGCCCGCTATAAGCAGGACATCGTGGAGACTACACAGGCTTAGCCTGGCGCGGGGCGGTCCTCAGGAACTTCCGGGTCGAGATGTTCGGATCCGGGTGATACACTTGCCCCATGCAACGCCGGCTGTTCGTGCTGGCCGCTCTCTTCGGTCCCTCGCTCCTGCCCGGGCAAAAGCAGGAATACAACTTCTACGCGGAATATCGGGCGTTCATGTCATGCGATGGGAACGGGACGCAACGCCCTGTATCTGGCCAGGCTCGGCTGGGATGTATACGGGTTCGATGAATCCGGCGTTGCAGTGCTCGTTGGAGCCCGGCGGCGTTGTCGTGATGGAATGCGCGATTGACTACGTGGGCCGGAACGGGATGCTCAAGAAATTCGATGACCTGCGCATTGAACGCTATGAAATCGTCCGGGGTGTCGCGGACTGGTACGATCGCCGTGAACGGCCCCGCGGCGGGCGAACCTGTTACGCTGTTTGAGTGACTCTGAAACCCATAGGCGTGGTCCGCTCCGCCGTTGCCGAGCGGAAAGCCATGCCGCCGCTCGGGGCGCCCGCGAGGATCGAACTGCTGCCGGAATTCGCTCCGGGCCTTCTGAAGCTGGAAAAGAACTCGCACGTGTGGGTGCTCGCGTGGCTCAATGCAGCCGAGCGCGACGTGCTTCAGGTCATCCCGCGCGGCGTCACCGAACGCACGCCGGAGAATCTGCACGGCGTCTTCGCGGTGCGCTCGCCCGTCCGCCCCAATCCGATCGGCATGACCGCCACGAGGATCGAGCGCATCGAGGGCGCGTCGATCCAGGTCGAACGGCTGGACTTTCTCGACGGCACGCCGGTCGTGGACATCAAGCCCTATTTCACGAGCCGCGACCTGATCTTCGCGGCGCGAAACCGCCAGGTGGGCCGGCCGTCGAGCCGCGAGGCGATGCGCGAATCGCTCATCCAGCAGGCGGTGAATTTCCATGGCGAACTGTGCGCGGAGCTGGCGCTGGGCGTGCGCCTGGTCGAGCATTTCCGCGCCGAAGCGCTGGATCTGAACGATGCCGAGGGAGTGAAGGTCACCGCTCCGCTCGCGCGCGGATGCCTTCTGGACGCCCTGATGGGCATGCTGCGCGTCTCCCCGGGACGCGGCGACCTGCGCCTGCACGCGGCAAACCAGGTGATTTTCGAGCACGCCGGCGGCCGTGTCGCTTACGAATTGCGGGCCGCCCCGCCGGACGCCGCGGCAGTCTTCGCCGCCGCCGACAGCGCGCTGTTTTACTAGTGCTTTCAGATCCGGTGGTCCGGCGGGTACCCTGCGGTAAGATCAAGACGTAAGTACCTTTCGCGGAGGTTCAGGCTCATGAAAGTGGCTATTGTCGGAACAGGGTACGTAGGCATCACCACCGGCGCTGCGCTGGCATATCTCGGGCACGAGGTTGCCTGCCTCGACTGCGATCAGCAGAAGGTGGACATGATGCGGCAGGGCGTCTCGCCGATTTACGAGCCGCACCTGGAAGCGCTCATGTGCCTGGCGCATTCGCGCCTGCGGTTCACGACGAGCCCCGCGGAAGCCATTCCCGGCGCCGAGGTCTGCTTCATCGCCGTCGGCACGCCGCAGGCCGATGACGGCAATCCCGACCTTTCCTACGTCCGCGCGGCGGCCATGGATGTCGGCAAGCACATGGGCGGGGGCTTCACGGTGGTGGTCAACAAGTCCACCGTGCCGATCGGGTCCGGCAACTGGGTCGAGTCGCTGGTGCACGAGGCTTTCGAAGCCCGCAACGGCCACCGCCCGAAAGGCTGCTTCGCCGTCGCTTCGAATCCCGAATTCCTGCGCGAGGGCAGCGCGCTGCACGACACCCTGTATGCCGACCGTGTCGTGATCGGCTCGGACAATGCACGCGCCCTCGAGTGCCTGTACGCGCTGTACAAACCGATCGTCGAGCAGACCTTCCCTTCCCCGAATTTTCTGCCGCGCCCCGAGGGCCTGAGCGCCGTGCCGCTCATTACTACGAACCTGGCCTCGGCCGAGCTGATCAAGTACGCCTCGAACGCGTTCCTTTCGACCAAGATCAGCTTCGTGAACGAGATTTCGCAGCTTGCCGAGAAGGTGGGCGCCGACATCACCCAGATCGCCAAGGGCATGGGGCTGGACGCGCGCATCGGCAGTCGTTTCCTGCAGGCCGGCATCGGTTGGGGCGGCTCCTGCTTCGGCAAGGACACGGCGGCGCTGGTGGCGACGGCGAAGGAGTACGGGCTCACGATGCCGATCGTGCAGGCGGCGCGCGAGGTGAATTACCGGCAGCGCGACCGCGTGCTCGAAAAGCTGCTCGGCGAGCTGAAGATCCTGAAGGGCCGCACCGTGGGCCTGCTGGGGCTGGCGTTCAAGCCCAACACGGACGACCTGCGCGACGCGCCGGCGCTCGACATCGCCCGCCGGCTGATCGACCGCGGCGTCAAGGTGCGGGCGCACGACCCGATCGCGATGGACCGCGCTAGGCGCGAATGCGGCGACCTGCCGATCGCCTTCGTCCAGAACGCGGGCAAGCTCGCCGAAGAAGCCGACGCGCTCGTGCTGATCACCGAGTGGCCGCAGTACCGCGAGCTGGCCTGGAGCGATCTTGCCGCCGCCATGCGCACGCCCCTGATCCTGGACGGCCGCAACTTCCTGGAGCGCGACGTGCTCGAAGGCGCCGGCTTCCGCTATTTGGGAATGGGGCGGTAAAGCGGGCCTCGAAGCCAACTGCAAGGCGATATCGGGCACCCGACTGGCACTCCGGCATGGTTCGCAGCGCGAACGCCATCACCGCTCTGCGCTGCTGCGTCCTGAGCCGCAGGTTCGAAGACTACTGGGCTGATCGCTCCTCAACCGCATGACGGCCTACAGACTTACACCTACTACGGTTTCATGTTGCTTTGCATTCCGGAAAGATGGCACAAGGGTGTGTCTCGAACTACAATAGCAATATTTCAATGAGTTCTGCCAAGATTGCACGAAAACGGCAAAGTCGTGCGGAGGCCGCCGTTGCCCCCAGGAGGTTCGAAGCGAAATGGTTCATGCCGGTTCTTTTCGCGGCGATGACAGCAGTCTTTTATGCTGCACCGCTGTTTGATTCCGCCGCTTCGATTCAGTGGGATGCCGTAGACGTACACTACTCCAGCCAGAAGTATTTCTCAGACAATCTGCTGGCCGGAAGACTTCCTTACTGGACCCCCTACGTGTACTCTGGGATGCCGTTTCTCGCAGACCCGCAGACCGGCGCTTGGTATCCGTTGAACTGGCCTTTTTTTCTTGCGGGCATTACTCCTCGCGCGATCGAGTGGGAACTGGCCATACACGCGCTGCTCGGCTGCTTGGGGATGTTCCTGTTAGCGCGCGACATTCTTGGCCATCGGACGACAGCAATCTTAGCCGCGATCGTATACGCGTTCTCGGGATTCTTCGCCGGCCATAGCTCGCACATCGGAATGTTCCAGGCAGCGGCACTGTTCCCCTGGCTTTTGTGGACGACGCGGAGAGCGGTTGCCGGCGAATGGCGGCTTTACGGTGCGGGATCTGTCCTGGTGGGGGCCTGCATCGTTCTTGCCGGTCATTTCCAAACAGCTTTGTACTGCTATTGGGGGTTGGCGCTGCTCGTGGCGGCAATGATGTTGTTACGAGAGCCCGGCTGGAGACTCCGCGGTCCGATACTTCTCGCGGCGACGGCTATTGGGGCCGCCCTACTCGCTGCCATACAGATTCTCCCTGGCTTCGAACTTGCCGCTCAATCAATCCGCGCATCGGCCGACTTCGGAAAGCAGACCAATGGGACACTACCGGCGGGCGCACTGCTGACCCTGTTCTCGCCAGATCACTACGGGGCAGTCTCAGGCGCATATCACGGTCCGGGCGACATAACGCAGTTCTACTTTTACCAGGGCCTGCTCGTGCCGTTTCTCGCGATAGCGGGACTTGTGCGATCGAAGGGAAAATGGATAGCTTTGACGCTCCTGCTTCCGGCAATCTGGTATGCAATCGGCCCTTCCGGCGGACTTTATTTGTTGATCGCGAAACTACCAGCGTTCCGATCTATCCGCGCGCCCGTCCATATATGGTTCATTGCCGCTCTGGCGATCGCTCTTCTGGCGGGAGGGGGTTCGCTCTGGTTGTCCTCTAGGAACTTGTTGAAAAACCCGCTCTGACATTGCGGGCGACACTGATTGATGCTGAAATCCGGCCTCGGGAGAGGCTTTGTGAGGATGGAT
>Ga0078972_1001506_pt1 | contig 86302 bp, 76 predicted proteins | sample YelNatPaOPGAMG01_FD_67568 | JGI IMG/M metagenome (GOLD analysis project Ga0078972, IMG submission 67568) | Hot spring thermophilic microbial communities from Obsidian Pool, Yellowstone National Park, USA - OP-RAMG-01 (SPADES assembly) (version 2) | ecosystem: Environmental > Aquatic > Thermal...
CAGCATGACTTCAAGGGCAAAGGGCGGCCTGCCGGTCTTGCCTGCGGGCGCATGGGGCGCGATCAGGGCCAGCAACTGCGACCACGGAATCACCCGGTCCATTTCGTCAAGAAAGACACGCCTTCGTGTGCGCTTGGTCGCAAGCTCAAATCCGGTCGCAGCAAGGCTGATCTGTTTCATCTGTCTTCAACGTACGAACCACTCTGTCGGCTGACTTTTGCAGAGGTTCCTTAACCAGGGCCCAGTTGAGGGGGTGCAATTCGCATTGACGATGTAAGAATAGCGAGCTGTGACAAAAATGAACGTCTAGAGTGGAGGGCGTGACTTGATCAAGTCGTATGAAGACTACAAGAGGTACCTGCAGGCGGATCGCATCGCCTTGGGGGTGCATTCCCGCTGGGCGTTTCTCTATGACGAAATTTTTCAATTTCAGTGCTTGCTGAGGAAAGTCGAATTTCTCACAAATTGCAAGAAAAATTCAGTTCAACGCATGGTTGCCGTGTACCGCTTCCGTAAAATTTCTATCCAACTTGGTTTTTCCATCCCAATCAATGTTTTTGGCCCCGGACTCGCGATATTGCACTACGGAACGATTGTGGTGAATTCAGGGGCGCGAATCGGATCAAATTGTAGAATTCATACAGGGGTTAATATTGGTGCGCAGCTGGGTAAGGGTTCCGATGTGCCGAAAATCGGGAACAACTGTTATATAGGGCCTGGAGCAAAAATTTTCGGGGGAGTTCAAATTGGAGATAACACGGCGATAGGAGCGAATGCTGTGGTCAATAAAAGTTTCCCCCATGGCAATGTGACGCTTGGCGGAATTCCGGCGCGGGTCATTTCTGAAAAGTCCACGAAAGGGCTTTTTGTTCACGGCGACGACTCGGTTTGATAGGGTATGCCTGTGGGTCGCTGCAGTTGAATGAATTTCCATTTAGATTTGAATATTTGGATCAATGCTTGATCAGCAGGATTAATATGTCTAAGAGTGTTGCGCAAGCAGAGGTCGTCGAGATGAATTCAATCAATTCTGTTGCGCTGACCCGACCGCTTCGTGTTCTGATGGTCGTTGATGGACGCTACCCTGCGACAGGTGGAGCAGAAATGCAGGCAAGACTGCTCAGTTCATCGTTCGCAGCAGCAGGACATACTGTGCATGTCCTAGTTCCACATCTCGACAGGTCGCTGCCAGTTCAGGGGCATGTCGACGGGATTCCTGTGACACGGCTTTCTTATCCTCGGATCAAGGGTTTTGGCGCAGTTTTGCTGAACATCCGCTTTGCCCTCTGGTTGCTGCGCCGACAGAAATCCTTCGATGCGATTCACATTCACATGATGCATAACTTGGCAGCCGCGGCTGGATGGCTTAAGCCCTGGTTGAAGCCACAGGTCATCGCCAAAGTATCTGGTGCTGCAGAGTTTCAGGGAGGGATTCTTGATCCGACCTTAAGTCGGCGTATGGTGCAACGCATGCTCCTCCGCGGTGCGAAACGCTTGGATTCATATCAGTGCATCAGTCTGCGCACGGTAAAAATCATGGAAGATGCAGGTTTTTCGACTGAGCGCCTGCATCTTGTGCCGAATGCTGTTGATTTGGCACGCTTTAAGCCTCCTGTTGTGCGTAATCAAGATGTTTTTCGTGCTGTATTTGTTGGACGGCATGTTCCGGTCAAAGGCCTGGATGTTTTGCTCAAAGCTTGGGCCCTTGCGGAGTTGCCAGCGAAGGCGCAACTCACCCTTGCCGGAGACGGGCCTGAAAGGGATCGCCTGATTGCTTTAGCCAAAGATCTCGGAATTGAGGGAAGCGTGAAATTTCCTGGAATGGTCCAGGATGTTCCTGCATTGTTGAGCGAGAATAACCTTTACGTCCAGGCATCGCATCAGGAAGGGTTGCCTAATGCAGTTCTTGAAGCGATGTCTACCGCGCTTCCTGTCGTGGCAACACGCGTTAGTGGACACGAAGACATTATTACTGACGGAGAAACAGGATTTTTAGTCCCTCCAAATGATTCACTGACGCTATCTATGGTGTTATCCCGATTAGCGCATCAACAGGAATTACGAATGGAAATGGGGGGCGCAGCGAGAAAATACGTCGAGAAAAAATTTTCGACTTCCGTCGTCATTGAATCTCTGGCGAAGCTGTATCAGAAACCCGTATAGAGAAAACTGAGGCGGCTGGCTCTAGAAATGCAGACAAGAAATGATGCTTCGATGGTAACCAAAAGCAGCAAGCGTAGCGTGTTATCACGGCTATTCCAACATACTTCAAACTATTCCATTGGTAGCATTCTTGTGATGCTGGCTAGCATCATTTCATTTCCGATTCTGACGCGCCTCTTCACTGTGGCAGAGTATGGGACCATGGCGTTGGTGACATCCACGATCCTGTTTATGGTTGGAATCGGGAAACTCGGGCTGCAGCACTCTGTTGTGCGCTATTACAGTGAGGTCGAGGCCGGGACGCGGCAAAATACCTTAAGACAGTTTTTTTCCACTGTGCTTTTTGGTATGGTCGGTGTTGGTCTAGTGGTAACAATCCTGAGCGTTCTAGTCGTTTATTTTCTACCAACCGCTTGGCTATCAAACGAGCAAACAAAACATCTCATCATCATTGCATCGCCCTTGGTTTTTATTCGCGTGGTTGACAGTGCGATGTATAATTTGCTCCGTGCCCAGCAAAAAAGTGGAATATATAGCTCTTATTTTACTGTAAGAAAATATCTAGGCCTTGGATTGATTTTCTTTGTGTTGTTTTATGTCTCTCGGACCCTGGAGGGATTCTTTATTTCTTCGATGCTTGGTGAATTGATTGCGGTTTCTGTCATCATCCTGTATTATGCTAGGCAGCATGTGTTCGGCGTTCGTGAGATCAATAAACCCCTCTTTATCTCAATGCTGATATTTGGGCTTCCGCTTCTGGCAAGCGAGTTGTCCATGCTGTTGTTGAATATGGGTGGGCGTTATATTATTAACTACCAGCTCGGACCAGAGCCTTTGGGGGCTTTTTCGGCCGCATTCAATTTCAGTGATTATTTGCAGGGCGTATTGACGGCTTCCTTTGCGCAAGCTGTTGTGCCCATGTACTTCAGGATGTGGGAGCAGCAAGGTCGGGAAAAAACGATCGATTTCATTCAGCAGGCACTGAAATATTATCTGGCTTTAGCTCTTCCCATTCTCGCTGGTATGGCCGCCGTTGGTCCAGAATTACTGCGCTTGTTGGCGTCCTCGAAATATGCTGTCAGCACGGAATTGATCGTATTCATTGTGGGAGGTATGCTGGTTTCAGGGGGCACCCCAATTTTCAGCGCGGGAATTTACATCAATAAATTGACCAAAGTTGTCATGTACTCCGTTCTTGTGGCTGCTGCCGTCAATCTGCTCTTAACGACTGCTCTTGTTCGTCCATTTGGCATCGAGGGGGCGGCATTCGCTGCTCTCGTGAGTTATGTTTTGTATACGGCGCTTGCTGCTTACTATGGACGTAAGGTGATTCAGATCAAGATGCCATGGACTGATTTTCTCAAATACAGCTTATTTTCAATAATAATGTATTATATTGTCATCTTGGTGCATCCGTCGCCCGCTTTTTATCGACTTTTTCTGCAGATCCTTACTGGTGCTGTTGTTTATTCTGTTCTGGTTATTTTATTTGATGCACAAATAAGAAATATTTTGTTGCGCGGTATCTACTCCTTGCGAGTGAAGATATGATGCCATATTGGGCACGCCTGTTTATTAGCTGAATCAAATTTTATCGCTTGTCGAGTATTTTAATCGTATTATCCTAAGAGTCGCTAGGATCTCTTTGTTGAGGGCGAATTTCCTGGCTGAACGAATATTGGCGGAGCTTTGGATATTCGTCGTGCTTTCTTTGAAGCCATGCACCAAAAAATTTCTGTTGCCCCGATGCTTGACTGGACGGATCGGCATTGCCGGTTTTTCCACCGTCTGATCTCATCGCAGACTTTGCTCTACACCGAGATGGTGACGACTGGGGCGTTGCTTTTTGGAGATGTCGCGCGACATCTCGATTACTCAGATGCTGAACACCCGATTGCGCTGCAGCTTGGTGGCAGTGAACCACACGATCTGGCACGCTGTGCCTTGTTGGCGCGGGATTGGGGGTACGACGAAATCAATCTGAATTGCGGTTGCCCGAGCCCGCGTGTGCAGCGTGGGGCCTTTGGTGCGTGTTTGATGGCTGAACCGACTCTGGTGCGTGACGCTGTGGCCGCGATGCGAGATGCTGTGGCTGCAGAAATTCCCGTGACGGTCAAGCATCGAATTGGGATTGATCTTGAGGACAGCTATGGTTTTGTCCGCGATTTTGTCGGCACGGTTGCCGAAGGGGGCTGCGACACCTTTGTCGTGCATGCGCGCTCAGCCTGGCTCGATGGTCTGAGCCCCAAGGAGAATCGCGCCATTCCGCCCTTGCGACCCGAGTTCGTGCTGCAGCTCAAGCGCGATTTTCCGCAGTTGCGCTTTGTTCTGAACGGAGGCGTGAAGACCAATGCGCAAGTGCGCGAGTGGCTGGATCTGGTGGATGGGGTGATGGTGGGGCGGGAAGCCTATCAGGATCCGTGGATGATGGCGCAGTGGGATTCGGAACTCCTCGGCCCGTCAGCGGCAGCACCCCCGCTGCGCGAGGATGTGGAGGAGCAGATGTGTGCCTACATTGCAGACTGGAAAAGTCGTGGGTTGCATCCCCAGTCCATCACGCGTCATCTGTTGAATTTGTGGAAAGGGCAGCCTGGCGGACGGCTGTGGCGGCAGGTTTTGAGTGACTCTAAGCTGTTGTCTACGCTGTCGGTGGCCGATCTTTTCAAGCGCGCACGCGACGCCCGGTTGTCTGCTGCGTGCGATGCCGATCCGCCCAGGGATCAGCAACTGCTGGACTCGGTTTGCGCCTGATTGCGAGGCAAAGGGGGGCACGCCGGCGCTACTGAAAGGCTCAGCACTTGTGCAGCCGCACGGGCGAAGGCAATTTCGTCAATTCCGTCGAGCTGGACGCGCGACGCGGATTTAAACTGCTGAAAATTGTTGGTCATGGATCGCAAGTAGCTCGGGTCGTAGTGCTGCTCCAGGATGTCCGCCGTGAATGCCCGCAGATCGTCCTGTGCGATCAAGTCTTTCCAGCGTTTCACTACTTCGGCGCCGCGTAGGGCGCGCAGACTGTCCAGGCGTTGCTGCAGCAAAGAACGGTCGGCTGCCAGCGCGGCGTAGTCCTGCAGGAGAAACTCCACGCGCAAGGCGGGATTGAGCTCCAGGGACACGCAGCGGCTGTTGCGCATCTGCTCCATCAAGGAATCGGGAACGTGAAGCAGGCCGATTTTCTTGCTTTCGGCTTCAACAAATACCGGTTTCTGTGGATCGAAGCGGTGCAGTTGCGCCCACAGGCGGGATTCGAACAATTTTTGCGAGGGCTGTTCGTCTCCGGGTTCCAACCCAAGCACAGAGCCGCGGTGCTGCGCTATTGCTTCGAGGTCGAGCGTCTGGGCGCCCGCAAGTTGCAAAGCGCGCAACACTCGGCTTTTGCCGCAGCCGGTGCGGCCGCAGAGAACGTGGAATTGCAATTGCCGAGGCAACTGTTCCAGATCTGCGCGCAGCGCGCGGCGCAGGGCGCGATAGCCGCCCTGAACCAGAACGACGGAAAACCCGACACGGGCCAGAATGTGCGCCATCGCGCCGGATCGATTGCCGCCTCTCCAGCAATACACCAGAGGCGTCCACGATTTCGGGAGCGCGTCCGCGTGCGCTTCGATGTGGTCGGCGATATTACGGGCAATGAGTGCCGCACCGCGCTTGTTGGCGACGAACGGATCGACCTGGGTGTAGAGCGTGCCAACCTCGGCCCGCTGCGCGTCGTCGAGCACCGGCCAGTTTTGCGCGCCTGGCATGTGATCAAGCGAGAATTCGGACGGGCTGCGCACATCGATCACGGCACTGAAGGAGCGCAGCGCCTGCAGGGCCTCGGTGGCGTCCATCACGCGCGGATTCATCGCTTGCCTTTGGTGGGTTTCACGCCGAGCAGGGGCAGCAGGTGAGGCCAGACGGTATCGAGCATGATGGGCTGCGCTTGAGCGGTGGGATGGATGTTGTCGGATTGAAACCAGTCAGGGTGCGTCACCACGCCAGAGAGCAGGAACGGAACCAGGTCAACCCTCTGCGCCTTGGCCACCTGGGGAAACACGGCGGCGAATCGCGCGGTGTACGCCGGGCCATAGTTTGGCGGAATTTGCATGCCGACCAGCAAGACACGGGCTTCAGCCTGTTTGCACAGGGTCACCATGCGGGATAGATTGTCTTGGGTCTGCTGCAGCGACAGGCCGCGCAGCGCGTCGTTGCCGCCCAGTTCGATGATGACCACACGCGGTTTGTCGCGCGCGAGCAGGGCAGGCAGGCGGGACAACCCGCCCGCCGTGGTCTCTCCACTGATGCTGGCGTTGATCACCGCCCAGCCTGGCCTGTCTGATTCCATGCGGTTGCGCAACAGATCGACCCAGCCTTTACCGGTTTCGAGCCCGTAACCAGCGGACAGACTGTCGCCCACCACCAGCAGGGTCGGTTCGGGCGTCGTCCTGGCCCGCGCTCGCGCCGTAACCGCAACGCCGAGCAGCAGAGCCAAGACCTTGCGCCGCGACACCGGGGGCGGGCTTTCTACAATCGGGAACATTCCAAATTTCATGACAAGGCTTCCATGACGGTCGATGTGATTGTCGCGCAGGATCTGGGCAAGACCGTCTCCGACGTTGGCGATGCGCTCACCATCCTCTCCGGGGTCCAACTGCGCGTCCCTTCGGGGCAGACCGTTGCCATCACCGGCGCGTCGGGCTCGGGCAAATCCACCTTGCTGGCGCTGCTTGCGGGCATGGATCTGCCCAGCGCTGGACGGGTCCTGATCGACGGTGTTGACCTGGCGAGCCTGGACGAGAATGGCCGGGCCGATCTGCGGGCGCAGAAAATCGGCTTCGTGTTCCAGAACTTCCAGCTCATCGACCACTACACCGCGCTGGAAAACGTGGTGCTGCCGCTGGAAATTTCCGGGCGTGCGCAGGGCGCAGTCGATCTCGCCACGGCCTTGCTGCAAGCTGTGGGGCTGGGGCAGCGGCTGCATCATCGTCCGGCCTTGTTGTCTGGCGGTGAGCAGCAACGTGTGGCACTGGCACGCGCATTCGTCGGCAGGCCGCGGCTGGTGCTGGCCGATGAGCCCACGGGCAATCTCGACGCCGCCACCGGCGCGCGCATCATGGATCTGATGTTCCGCTTGCGCGACGAGACGGGTGCCACCCTGGTGCTGGTCACCCACGACCCGGCGCTGGCCGCGCGCTGCGACCGCATCTGCACCATGCACGCCGGGCGACTGTCCGAGCAGGCGCAGGCGGTGGACGCATGAAGTCGCTATACGGTTTTCATGCTGTGGGTGCACGGCTGCGGGCCGCACCAGCTTCCATCCATGCGGTCTACGTAGACGCAAGCCGCCGCGATGCGCGCATGCAGCAATTCCTGCGCAAGGTCGAGGCGGCTGGTGTGGCACTCAAGACCCTGAGCACAGAGCGCCTGGCCGCACTTGCCGGCACTGATCGTCATCAAGGCGTGGTGGCGCAAGTGGACGATCTTCCCAGCGCGCAAGACCTGCACGCGGTGCTCGATGCGGTGGAAGGCGCGCCGCTTGTTCTCGCGCTTGACGGCGTGACCGATCCGCACAACCTCGGCGCCATTCTGCGCACCGCGGACGCCACCGGCGTTCATCTGGTCATTGCCCCCAAAGACCGGGCAGTCGGCCTCAATCCCACCGTTGCCCGCGTGGCCAGCGGCGCGGCAGAGACCGTCCCATACCTCATGGTGACCAACCTGGTGCGCAGCCTGGGCGAGCTGCAGGAGCGCGGCCTCTGGGTCATGGGCACCGACGAAGCTGCAACCGACGTGGTTTATGCGGCCAACTGGACCCAGCCAGCGGTGTTGGTGATGGGCGCTGAAGGCGCTGGCATGCGCCGCCTGGTGCGCGAAACCTGCGATCAACTCTTGCAGATTCCCATGCTTGGTGCGGTAGAGAGCCTCAACGTGTCTGTTGCCGCCGGGGTGTGTCTCTACGAGGCTGTGCGCCAGCGGCGCAGCTGAATCGCGCGCTAGCGGTTTTCGCTGGCCCGCTCCAGACGGTGATGCATACGCTGCAGCGCAATCCACACCAGCAGGGCAATGACTGGGATGGATATGCCCTCGGCCAGTTTGGGCTTGATGTGCAGCCAGGGTTCTGCAGCCTCGAACAAGTGCCCGACGAGCGACGCCATGTAGTAAGTGATCGCTGCCACCGACAACCCTTCCACCGTTTGCTGCAGCCGCAGTTGCAGATACTGCCTGCGGTTCATCGAGGCCAGTAGACCGCGGTTTTGCTGCTGGATGGCCACTTCCACCCGGGTACGCAGGAGGTTGCTGCAGCGCGCCACCCGCTCGGATAGCGCCTGCTGTCGCCGCGCCGCCCAGGCGCAGGTCTGCATGGCGGGCGCGAGCCGCCGCTCCAAAAACTGACCGATGGTTTGCAGGCCGAAAATCGGCCGTTCATGCAAATCCGTCACGCGGCGGTTGACCAGGTCGTAATACGCATTGGCCGCAGTGAATCGGCCATGCGATGCGGCATACACACCCTCCACCGTCGAGGCCAGTTGCGTGAGGCGGTCCAGGGTCTTGTGGTCGCGCTGTGCCTCGGCATCGTCGGAGGCGTTATTGCCACCGATCGCATCCATGATGCTCATCAGATCCTGCTCATAGAGATTGAGCTGTGGTGTGAGCTCGCGCGCCAGGGGTAGAGTGAGCAGCGACAGCAGTCGGTACGTCTCGATTTCCAGCAGCCTCTGCACCAGACGCCCCCGGCGCCGCGCAGATATGGGTTTGCTCAGCACAATGAACCGCGTGAAGCCATCGGGCGCGATGCGCAGGTCGGTGAAAACCTGCGCATGCCCGTCTGCCACGTCGGCGCCAATGAGCGCATCGACATCCAGAACCGCAGAAAAGTCGGGCATCGCGTCGCAGCCCAGTTCGCTCTCTGGCATGACCGCCACATGATTGGCGCATAGGAGCTGCCCCGGAATGCGTGCACGCCAGTCAGCGGAAATACGGTCGCAAGCGCAGTGCGCGAACAGCGCCCTTTCGGAGTCGATCTGCTCGTGGGTGATGAACGTATAGCTGACAAATTCTCCATGGCGCTCCCAGCGCAGGCGCACGGGACCGATTTGCTCGGTATGGAACATGCTGTTCGCATTGGGCGCAGCCAGGTGCAGGTTGCCGAGCAGCTCGCACAGATGCAAAAAAGCCTGCTGCGACTCGGAAGGGTTCACCAGCATGACCTGATGGCTGATCTGCGCAGGTGCGCCCACGCGCTCGTAAGGGCGGGCGTGAATCTCGTTGTGAAGCTGGTGACGTAAGGGATGTTCGGACATGTCGTGGCTGATCTCGGCTGCGCGCGCCGCTTGTGAATAGCGGCCCGTGCACGTAACTGTTATGATGATGGAGTTTTGTGCAGAGCAGAAACAAGTTATCTGTTGCGTACAAGACACGAATGGTACTCAGCAGACACCAACAGACACCAATCGCGACGCAAGTGGCGATGCAAGTTCAAGAACGGCATCTGCTTAGCTCCGTTCGATTCATACGAGTTTCACCACTCGCAATGTTTCACCACTCGCAAACCGGCTCAACCAGGTGTTGAACACTGCGTCATTGCCCCGATCATTCGCGGGGCAACGCCACTGCAGCGCGTCAATCAGGGCCGGATTTCAGACCCAACTTGGATTGGAAACGACATGACAGTCTCGATGCGTCAAATGCTGGAAGCCGGGGTGCACTTCGGTCACCAAACCCGCTTCTGGAACCCTAAGATGGCCCCGTTCATTTACGGCCATCGCAACAAGATTCACATCGTCAACCTCGAAAAGACCTTGCCGATGTTTCTCGAGGCGACAAAGTTCGCCCGCCAGATGGCTGCACGCCGCGGCACCATTCTGTTCGTTGGCACCAAGCGTCAGGCCGGCGAGATCATTCGCGAGCAAGCCCAACGCTGTGGCATGCCCTATGTCGACCAGCGTTGGCTTGGCGGCATGCTGACCAACTTCAAGACGGTCAAGACGTCCATCAAGAAGCTCAAGGACATGCAGGCTCAGGTGGCTGAGGGCGCACTCGAGCAAATGAGCAAAAAGGAAGCGCTGACCTTCCACCGCGAGATGGAAAAGCTGGAAAAATCCATCGGCGGCATTCAGGACATGGCCGCGCTGCCGGATGCGATTTTTGTCATCGATGTCGGCTACCACAAGATCGCCATCGCCGAAGCGCAAACTCTGGGCATTCCCGTGATCGGCGTGGTCGATACCAACCATTCACCGCTTGGCGTGAGCCACATCATTCCGGGCAATGACGACTCAGCAAAGGCGGTTGCGCTGTACGCGCAGGGCATGGCGGACGCCATCCTCGAAGGCAAGAACGATGCGGTCAACGAGGTCGTGCAAGCCGTCTCCGAGGGCGAAAGCGAGTTTGTCGAAGTCCAGGAAGAGTCCCCTGCTGCCTGATGGCGAGGTGAACACCCTGCAACGGCCCGCTGCACTGGCCTGAATCAACCCGGGGCTGCGTACACAGCCCCTTTTTTTCAATCGCATTTTGAGTTTTTGATTTCAAGGAGTTCAACGATGGCGGCAATTACCGCAAGCATGGTGGCAGAACTGCGTGCCAAGACCGACGCCCCGATGATGGAGTGCAAGAGGGCGCTGACCGAGGCCGATGGCGATATGGATCGCGCCGAGGAGATCCTGCGCGTGAAGCTGGGTAGCAAGGCCAGCAAGGCGGCATCGCGCGTGACGGCAGAAGGCATTGTGGCTGCGTTCATCAACGGCACTACGGGCGCGCTGATCGAGCTGAACTGCGAAACCGACTTCGTTGCCAAGAACGACGATTTCCTCGCATTCGGCCAGGATCTGACCAAGCTGATCGCGGCGCAGAATCCAGCGGATGTGGCGGCGCTGTCTGCGCTGACCCTGGACGGCGAAACCATTGAATCGCGCCGCAGCAAGCTGATCGGCAAGATTGGTGAGAACATGACCATTCGCCGCTTCAAGCGTTTTGCAGGCAGCAACAAGCTGGTGAGCTATCTGCACGGCACACGCATTGGTGTGATGGTCGAGTACACCGGCGACGACGTGGCGGCCAAGGACGTGGCGATGCACATTGCTGCGATGAAGCCGGTGGCGCTGTCGTCCGCCCAGGTACCTGCAGACCTCATCGAGAAAGAGCGTTCCATCGCGTCGCAGAAGGCGGCCGAATCCGGCAAGCCGGCCGAGATCGTCGCCAAGATGGTGGAGGGTTCTGTGCAGAAGTACCTGAAGGAAGTCTCGCTGCTCGATCAGGTGTTCGTGAAGAACGACAAACAGACCGTTGAGCAGATGCTCAAGGCGGCCAACACCACGGTGCACGGATTCACCATGTATGTGGTGGGCGAGGGCATCGAAAAAAAGTCGGAGAATTTTGCCGAGGAAGTGGCCGCGCAAATGGCTGCGGCCAAGCAAGGCTGAACGCTATCGCGCGCTTGACGCAGGCAGAGTCCGCCTGCGCTCAAGCACGCGAGACCCGTTTCTGAGTTGTGCTACCTGCTCTTTTTCCTTGCCTGCTTGGAGTGACCATGTCCGGATATCAACGTGTTTTGCTCAAACTCTCGGGCGAGGCCCTGATGGGCGACGATACCTACGGCATCAACCGCGCCACCATCGAAGGCATGGTGCGCGACATCGCCGAGGTCGTGCACTCCGGAGTGCAACTGGGCATCGTGATCGGTGGGGGAAACATCTTTCGCGGTGTGGCTGGCGGGGCGGTCGGAATGGACCGGGCCACCGCGGACTACATGGGCATGCTGGCTACAGTGATGAATTCGCTGGCGCTCAGCGATGCGATGAAACACGCGGGCCTGCAACCGCGTGTGATGTCGGCCATTGCAATCGATCAGGTCGTCGAGTCGTATGTGCGTCCCAAGGCGCTGCAATATCTGGACGAGGGCAAGTCGGTGATCTTCGCCGGTGGCACCGGCAATCCGTTTTTCACCACCGACACCGCTGCTGCGCTGCGTGCAGCCGAAATCGGCGCGCAGGTCATGCTCAAGGCGACCAAGGTGGACGGCATCTACACCGCTGATCCGGCCATGGATCCCAAGGCGCAACGCTATGCGCACATCAGCTTCGACGAGGCCATTGCGCAGCGCCTGCAGGTCATGGACGCGACGGCCTTTGCTCTGTGCCGCGATCAGAAAATGCCCATCCGCGTATTCAGCATTTTCAAGCCCGGCGCCCTGATGCGCGTGGTGCAGGGCGCTGACGAAGGAACGGATGTCTACGTCTGAACATCATCAAACCGTTTGTGGAGTGCATCATGGCAATCGCAGAGATCAAGAAAACAACCGAAGAAAAAATGCACAAGTCGATCGAGGCGCTCAAGCTCGATCTGGCCAAGGTGCGTACCGGTCGCGCGCACACCGGCCTGCTCGATCATGTGATGGTCGACTACTACGGCACGATGATGGCGATCAATCAGGTGGCCAACATGAATCTGGTCGATGCCCGCACCATCAGCGTGCAACCGTGGGAAAAGAAGATGGTGCAGGCCGTGGAGAAGGCGATTCGCGAATCCGATCTCGGCCTGAACCCGCAAACCCAGGGTGACATCATCCGCGTGCCCATGCCTGCGCTGACCGAAGAGCGTCGCCGCGATCTGGTCAAGGTCATCAAGCAGGAAGGTGAGGGCGCCAAGATCGCGGTGCGGAATCTGCGTCGCGATGCGAACCAAAGCCTCAAAGACCTCGTCAAAGCGAAGGAGGTCTCCGAAGATGACGAACGTCGCGCGCAGGACGAGGTACAGAAGCTCACCGATCGTTGCATCGTTGAGATTGACAAGCTGCTGGCGCAGAAAGAAGCCGAGATCATGGCGGTCTGAATCTGTTGCGTGCACAGCCCGGCCTTTCCATTGTCCAGACGCCAGTCCCAACGCATGAGCAAGAAAACAGCCGACAAGCGCGAGCCCTCCACCCTGCCGCAGCATGTGGCTGTGGTGATGGATGGCAATGGCCGCTGGGCGCAGCGCCGGTTCTTGCCGCGCTCTTCAGGTCATAAATTCGGTGTGGAGACGCTGAAAAAAATTGTGCGCCACTGCGCAGAAATCGGGGTGGCGCATCTCACGGTCTTTGCGTTTTCCTCCGAGAACTGGGCGCGACCGGCCGAGGAGGTGCAGACCTTGATGGATCTGTTCGTCAAGGCGCTGCAACGCGAATCTCCTGAACTGGCCAAGCAGGGCGTGCGGTTGCACGTGGTAGGCGATCTGTCCGCGTTTTCCGCCGAAATGCGCGGCCTGATTGCGCAGTCTGAAGCCCTGACCCGCGACAACACGACCCTGGTGCTCAACGTCGCCCTGAACTATGGCGGTCGCTGGGACATGCTGCAGGCCGCACAGGCTCTCGCCGCGGCAGGCGAGGTTCCGTCGGCAGAAGGCATTGCGCGGCATCTGGTACTGGCGCACTCGCCAGACCCGGATCTGCTGATCCGAACCGGTGGTGAACATCGCGTCAGCAATTTCCTGCTCTGGCAACTGGCCTATACCGAGTTGTTCTTCACCGACATCCTCTGGCCCGATTTCAACCCCGAAGCCTTCGATGTGGCACTGACCGATTTTGCGCAGCGTCAGCGTCGTTTCGGTGGCGTCCCTGAAGCCAAATCGCGCGCTGCGGCCTGAAGCGGCAGCAAGCAAGACTGCACCATGCTGCGACAGCGCATCCTGACGGCCCTGGTGCTGATGGCATTGCTATTGCCCACGCTATTTCTGCGTGATCCCTTGCCATTCGCATTGCTGGCCTTGGCATTTTGCACAGTGGGCATGGGAGAGTGGGTGCGGTTGGCGGGCTATCGCCGCTGGAGCGCGCTGCTCGCGTGGTCTCTTGCTTGGGGTTTGGTTGCAGGCGTCTTGCTCTGGCTCTTGCGGCAGCAGGCCTGGTTCATGTCCCCGGATTGGATCTGGTTCTGGGCGGCTTGCAGTGGCGCGTGGCTGCTGCTGTTGGGGCTGAGTCTGCCGCGCGCGCGCGTGCCTGTCGGGCTGCGCCATCCGGCCGTCCTGACGCTCCTTGGCTTTGTGCTGTTGCTGGCTGCATGGCTGGCGCTGGTGGAGTTGCGCGCGCAGGGCGCGGTCTTTCTGTTGTCGCTGCTGGCGCTGGTCTGGGCAGCAGACATTGCGGCCTACTTCGGTGGGCGGGCATGGGGGCGCAGCAAGCTCGCACCGGCCATCAGCCCCGGTAAGACCCGCGCTGGCGCCTGGACTGCACTGGCGGCCACATTGCTCTATGCCGCCATCTGCGTGGGTGTGTCCTCTCGTCTGCCCAATTATTTTTCGCGGCTTCAAATCCACTATGGCTGGGTTGGCCTGTTGTTGGTCGTAGTTGCGCTGCTGGCCTTTGCTATCGCCGGGGATCTGTTCGAGTCTTTGCTCAAGCGCGCAGCCGGAGTGAAAGACAGCGGCAAACTGCTGCCGGGTCACGGTGGCATTCTTGATCGGATCGACGCCCTGCTTCCCGTACTGCCCCTGGCTCTGCTGCTGCTGGCGTTATGAAGGCAATCACCGTTCTCGGCTCCACTGGGTCCATCGGAACCAACACGCTGTCCGTGCTGGCGCTGCACCACGAGCGCTTTCGGGTGTTTGCGCTGGCGGCGCATAGCAACGCCGACAAGCTGCTGGCGCAATGCCTGGCGTTTCGCCCGGTGTATGCGGTGCTGGGAGAGGCGCATGCCGCCCGCGATTTGCAGCAGCGCCTGCGTGCCGCAGGCTGCCCGACGGAAGTGCTGAGCGGGCCGCGCGCACTGGAAAATGTGGCCTCGGCGCCTGAAGTGGATCTGGTGATGGCCGCCATCGTTGGGGCGGCCGGCTTGGCCGGAAGTCTGGCGGCGGCGCGCTCGGGCAAACGTCTGTTGCTCGCCAACAAAGAGTCGCTGGTGGTGGCCGGCGATCTGTTGCTGACTGCGCTGGAGCAAGGCGGTGGCGATCTGCTTCCCATCGACAGCGAGCACAGCGCCATCCTGCAAAGCCTGCCCGCAGACCGCAGCCGCTGGCAGTCGGATGTGCGCAACATCGTGCTCACTGCATCGGGCGGGCCGTTCCGTCAGCGTGATCCGCAGTCGCTGCACGCGGTCACGCCGCACGAGGCCTGCGCCCATCCGAACTGGAACATGGGGGCAAAGATTTCCGTGGACTCCGCCACCATGATGAACAAGGCGCTGGAGGTCATTGAGGCGCACTATCTGTTTGGCATGCGGCCCGAGCAGATCGAGGTGCTGATCCATCCGCAAAGCATCGTGCATTCGATGGTCAACTACCTCGACGGCTCGGTGCTGGCCCAGCTTGGCCAACCCGATATGCGCACGCCCATTGCGTATGGGCTGTCCTACCCCGAGCGCATCGCATCGGGTGCGCCGTGGCTGGATCTGGCGCGCGTCGGGCGGCTGGATTTCGAGCAGCCCGACCCGCAGCGTTTTCCGGGGCTTGCGCTGGCATTCGAAGCCTTGCGGATGCCAGTGGGCGCGTGCGCGGTGCTCAACGCCTCCAACGAAGTGGCGGTCGACGCGTTCTTGCAACAGCGCATCCGTTTCACCGATATCCACCGCATCAATGCCGACTTGCTCTCCAGTGCAGAATGCGGACAGTGCGATTCCCTTGATGCGCTGGCTGAAATCGACACCCAGACCCGGCTCCAAGCGCAACAGCGTGTTGTGCAGCTCTCTGTCTGATCTGGGCGCTGTGCTGCGCAAATTGCCAGAAACGAGATCATGAACCTGCTCATTACCCTGTTGGCGTTTGCCTTTGCGCTTGGTGTGCTCATCACCATCCATGAGTACGGTCACTACCGCGTTGCGGTCGCCGCCGGTGTCAAGGTCTTGCGGTTTTCCATCGGCTTTGGCAAGCCCCTGCTGCGTTGGACACGGGGTGCTGACAAGACGGAATTCGTTCTCGCGGCCATCCCGCTGGGGGGCTATGTGCGCATGCTCGACGAGCGTGAGGGCGCGGTGGCCGATGCCGAGTTGCCGCGGGCTTTCAACCGTCAGAGTCTGTCCAAGCGCGCGGCGATCGTGGCTGCCGGACCTGCGGCCAATCTCCTGCTCGCCGTCCTGCTCTTCGCCGTGGTGGCCATGGTCGGCGTGCGTGAACCTGTTGCCATTCTGGGCGCGCCGCCCGCGCAGTCTCCCGCCGCGATTGCCGGTGTGCAAGGCGGTGAACGCGTGATGGCCATTGCGCAGGCAGGCGCATCCCAGGAAGTAAAAAGCTGGACCGACCTGCGCTGGAAGTTGTTGAACGCCGCGATGAATGGCGACCGGCTCGATCTCATCGTTCAAACCCCCGTAGATGGGTCGCAGCGACAGATCCCGCTGGATTTTTCCGCCAGCACACGGGCGGCCGAAAGCGCCGGCTTCCTCTCCAGTTTTGGCCTGCGTCTGCAGAGTCCACCGGCCGAAATTCGTGAAGTTGTTGCAGGCGGTCCAGCGCAGCGCAGCGGCTTGCGGCCGGGCGACCGGATTGTTGCGGTGGACGGCAAGCCAACCGCCACAGCCGATGCGCTGATGCGCGCCATCCAGCAATCCGGCGGCAAGGTTCTGCAATTGCAGGTGCGCCGCGGTGATGCCCTGTTCAGTGCGCAGCTGCTGCCCATGTCCGTGCCTGTGGGCGGCAAGCCGGTGTGGCGCATCGAAGCCCTGCTCGGCGGTGACATTCCCACGGTGAAGGTTGAACGCAACCCGCTACAGGCGCTGCAGAGCGGCGCGCAGCGCACCTGGGAGCTTTCCGTGCTGACCCTCAAGACCCTGGGTCGCATGGTCATCGGTCAGGCCTCGTTACAGAACCTCAGCGGCCCGGTGACGATCGCCGACTATGCGGGCAAGAGTGCCGAACTGGGATGGATGGCTTACCTGAGCTTCCTGGCCGTGGTCAGCGTCAGTCTCGGAGTGCTCAATCTACTACCTTTACCGGTTCTGGATGGGGGGCATCTCCTGTATTATGCATACGAGGGATTGACCCGGCGCAGCGTCTCGCAGCGCTGGCAGGAAAGGCTGCAGCAAGGCGGTCTCGCGGTCATCGCCATGATGATGGCCATCGCCCTCTACAACGATCTGACCCGCTTGCTCGGGCAGATGCACTAATCCAGCTCGAGGTCAATTTGAGGTTTTCTCCCGCACTTCGTTGTGCGACGGCGGTTGTGGTTGCCGTTGCAGGCGTGCAAGCACACGCAGCTGAATCATTCACCATCAAGGACATCCGGGTCGACGGTCTGCAAAGAACCGAGCCGGGCACCGTCTTCAGCTATCTGCCTTTTCGTGTGGGCCAGACCTACACGCCCGAAAGCGGCGCGGCAGCCATCCGCGCGCTGTTCGCCACGGGCCTATTCAAGAACGTCCGCATCGAGGCCGACAACGATGTCGTGACCATCATCGTGGAAGAGCGGCCGACGATTGCCGGGGTCGAATTTTCCGGAACCAAGGAATTCGACAAAAAGGCGCTGACCACGGCATTGGCTGCTGTCGGCCTGGCCGAGGCGCGTCCGTATGACCAGGCGCTGATCGATCAGGCTGTGCAGGAACTCAAGCAGCAATATCTGGCCAAGGGTTTCTACGACACCGAAATCAATGTCACCACCACGCCCTTGCCTCGCAACCGGGTCAACGTGCTGTTCACCGTGGTCGAAGGCCAGATTGCCAAGATCCGGGCCATTCGCGTGGTGGGCAACAAGGTGTACGGCGAAGGGACATTGCTGGGCCTGTTTTCGCTCAGCACGCCGGGCTGGCTGAGTTGGTACACCAAGGACGACCAGTATTCCAAGGCCAAGCTCAATACCGACCTGGAAACGCTGCGGTCGTACTACCAGGATCGCGGTTATCTCGACTTTCGCATCGAGTCCACGCAGGTGGCCCTGTCGCCGGACAAGGACGGCATCTATATCACCGTCAACATCCATGAAGGGCCGAAGTACACGGTTTCGGGCTATCAACTGGCCGGCAATTACCTTGGGCAAGACGATGAGTTTCGCGCATTGGTCAAACTCAAGCCGGGTGAGACCTACAGCGCCCAGGCACTGAACGACAGTGTCAAAGCCATCACCAACCAGTTCGGCGTCTATGGCTATGCGTTCGCCCGGGTGGACGCCAAGCCAGTGATCGATCGGGCGACCGATCAGGTGTCGTTCACCATCACTGCAGAGCCGGGCAAACGCATTTATGTGCGCCGCATCGACATTGCCGGCAACACCCGCACGCGCGACGAAGTGATCCGCCGTGAGTTTCGTCAGTATGAAGACTCCTGGTATGACACCGACCGCATCAAGTTGTCTCGTGACCGGGTCGATCGGCTGGGGTATTTCAAGAGCGTGACCTTGCAGCCGCGCGAAGTGCCCGGCACCAACGATCAGGTCGATCTCGACATGAATGTCGAGGAAAAACCCACTGGCAGCCTGTCGCTAGGCGTTGGCTTCTCCAGCGCGGACAAGCTGTCGTTCAACGCCGGGATCAGTCAGGACAACATCTTCGGCAGCGGCAACAATCTCGCGGTCGATTTCAATACCTCGAGCTACTACCGTACCCTGTCGGTATCGAGCACCAATCCGTATTTCACGGAAGACGGCATCAGCCGCACGGTCAACGCCTACTACCGGACCATCCAGCCGTACACCAGCCAAGGCAGCAACTACAAGATTGTCACGCCAGGCTTCAATCTGCAGTTCGGCATTCCGTTCACCGAGGTCGACCGGGTGTTCTTCGGCGCTGGGTTCGAGCGCTACACGCTGGATCTATCGCCGGGCGCACCCGCCTCCTACATTGCCTACGTCAACCAGTTTGGCAAGGCGTCTAGCGGTGTACCACTGACCATCGGCTGGCAGCGTGACAGCCGCAACAGTGCGCTGGTGCCGACCGACGGTCGTTATCAGCGGCTGAGTTTCGAGATCAGTCCGTTCAGCACCCTGCGCTATGACCGGATCACCTATCAGTATCAGCAGTACCAGCCCATCACGCGCAACACCAATCTTGCGTTCAACGGCCTGGTGGGATACGCGCATGGCCTCAATGGCCAGCCGTTGCCCATTTTCAAGAATCTGTATGCAGGCGGCATTGGCACGGTGCGTGGCTTCCAGCAAAGTTCACTGGGCCCGCAGGATGCGCAAGGCAATGCGTTGGGCGGTGGCAAGTTGCTGATCGCCGACTTCGAGTATCAGTTTCCCTTCCCCGGCACCGGGGCAGACCGTTCCCTGCGCATGTCGGTGTTCAATGACAACGGCTATGTGTGGGGTGAGAACCAGAAAGTCAGCCTGAGCGATATGCGCTCCTCCATCGGCATCGGCGTGTCCTGGATTTCGCCGATCGGGCCGCTGAAGTTCAGCATTGCCAAGCCGATTCGCGACAAATCCACAGATAAACTCCAAAGCTTCCAGTTCACCGTGGGCGCCGGGTTCTAACCTCATTCGACTTCTATGAAATTCCACATCATGTCACGTTCACTTCTTGCCGCGGTCTGCGCGTCTGCTTTCCTTGCCTGCACCTCAGTGATGGCGCAAACTGCCGCGCCCGCATCGGGTGCTGCCGCCAATGCGCCGATGAAAATCGGCTTCATCAACACCGAGCGGGTGCTGAAAGATTCCACCCTCGCCAAGGCGGCGCAGCAAAAGCTGGAGTCGGAGTTTTCCAAGCGCGACAAGGAACTCCAAGACATGGCGGCCAAGATCAAGGCTGCCAATGACAACCTGGAGAAAAACGGTCCGGTGATGTCGGATGCCGATCGCATCAAGGCGCAGCAGAACCTTGTCGACATGAACCGTGAGTTCCAGCGCAAACAACGCGAGTTCTCGGAAGACCTGAATGCGCGCCGTAATGAGGCACTGGCTTCCGTGCTGGACAAGGCCAACAAGGTAGTCCGCGACATTGCCCTGAAAGATCATTACGACATCATTTTCCAGGAAGCGGTGTATGTAAATCCACGGATCGATATCACCGACAAGGTGCTCAAGGCACTGGACGCACAGTCGGGCAAGTGAGCCCACCAGCAGTCCAGACGCCCGGCAGTTCCATGGATGGGTTGACGCTTGAGCAGATCGTCGCCCGCCTTGGCGGAGAATTGGTCGGAGATCCGCAAACGCTGGTCAGGTGTATCCAGCCCATTGGGTCAGCCGACTGCACGGGCATAACCTTTCTGAGTCGCCCCAAGCTGCGTGCGCAAATCGCACAAAGCCAGGCAGCTGCAATCATCTTGCCAGTTGCACTGATGGGCGAACTGCCGCCTTCGGGCAATGCCATCTTTACGCAGGATCCCTATCTTTATTACGCACGGCTTTCGCAGTGGTTCTGGCGACTGCGTCAGCCCGCGTTTCAACCCGGTCGCCATCCGCTCGCGCACATCGATGCGTCGGCCCAGGTTTCCGATCTGGCGCGGGTCGATGCGTTTGCCGTGATCGAGGCCGGTGCGCAAATTGCCGAGGGCGCGCACATCGGCTCAGGCTGTCATGTCGGCCGAGACTCAGTGATCGGCGCCAACTCCGTACTGCATCCACGCAGCGTTTTGGGCTGGGGCTGCCGCCTCGGCGCGCGCTGTGTGCTGCAGTCCGGTGCAGTGGTCGGCAGTGACGGCTTTGGCTATGCGCGTGATGCGGATGGTGCGGGCGTCAAAATCGCCCAGGTCGGGATTGCTGTCCTGGCAGATGATGTGGAGGTGGGAGCCAACAGCACCATCGACCGCGGCGCGCTCGACAATACCGAAATCGGCACCGGGGTGAAGATCGACAATCTGGTGCAGATCGCGCACAACGTGCGCATCGGCGCGCACACTGCGCTGGCGGGTTGCGTCGGCGTGTCGGGTAGCGCGCAGATCGGTGCGTACTGCTTCATTGGCGGTGGCGTGGGCGTTGCGGGGCATCTGAGCATTGCCGACGGCGTGGTCATCGGCGGCATGTCGCTGGTGTCGCGCTCGGTGCATCAGCCTGGCATGTACACCGGCGCCTTTCCGTTGGACACCCATGCCAACTGGGAACGCAATGCCGCCACAGTGCGGCAGTTGCACCAATTGCGCGACCGCATCCGCAGTCTTGAACATCAACTCGCGTCCTTGAAAACAGACCAAACGACATGACGACCACGCACGACATCCTCCAGATCCTTGAACTTCTGCCGCACCGCTACCCCATGTTGCTGGTCGATCGCGTGGTCGAGCAAGTCAATGGCAAGTACATCAAGGCGTACAAGAACGTCACCGTCAACGAGCCGTTCTTCACTGGGCACTTTCCACAAAAGCCCATCATGCCCGGCGTGCTCATTCTGGAAGCGCTGGCGCAGGCATCGGGCATCCTGGCGTTCGGCTCGGTGGGCAAGACCCCGGCGGCGGGTTCGCTCTACTACCTTGTCGGCATCGACAATGCGCGGTTCAAGCAGCCTGTGGTGCCGGGTGATCAGTTGCATCTGTATGTCGAGATGACACGCAACATGCGCGGTATCTACAAATTCACCGCAGAAGCCTCGGTGGACGGGCGCATGGTCGCACAGGCAGACCTGATGTGTACCGAACGCAGCGTGGCCTGAACCCGCATGCCGACGATTCATTCCACGGCGCAGGTCGATCCTCGCGCAGATGTTGCCGATGACGTCTACATCGGCCCCTACGCGCTGATCGGCCCCCAGGTGCGCATTGGCGCGGGCACACGCATCGGCGCGCATGTCATCATCGAAGGGCGCACGCGCATTGGTGCGGACAACCGCCTGCATCCGTTCAGCGTCATTGGCGGTGAGCCGCAAGACAAGAAGTTCAAGGGCGAAGACACCGCGTTGGAAATCGGCGACCGCAATGTGATCCGCGAATACTGCACCCTGCACATCGGAACGGTGCAGGACGGCGGCGTGACCCGCGTGGGAAACGACAACTGGATCATGGCCTATGTGCACATTGCGCACGACTGCCAGGTGGGCAACCACACCATCTTCGCCAACAATGCGCAGCTCGCCGGCCATGTGCAGGTTGGAGACTGGGCGGTGCTGGGCGGCTACACCGGTGTGCATCAGTTCGTGCGTGTTGGCGCGCATGTAATGACCGGCATCAGCTCGGTCATCCTGCAGGACGTTCCGCCCTACACCCTGGTGGCGGGAAATCCGGCCAAGCCGCACGGCATCAATACCGAAGGGCTGCGCCGCCGTGGCTACGCGGCCGAGCAGATTGCCGCGCTGCGCACGGCTTACCGTCTGCTCTACCGTCAGGGACTGACGCTGGAACAGGCGCGCAGCGCACTGGCCGATCTCGCCGCGCAAAGGCCGCAGGCTGTGGACGCGCTCGGCTTGCTGGAGACCTTTCTGGCGCACCCTGGACGCGGTATCGTCCGACCCTGAATGGGCATGGATTCCCAGACGCTGGCCTTTGTAGCGGGAGAGTCGTCCGGCGATCTGCTGGCCGCGCATGTGCTGCAAGCGCTGCACGCCAGGGCGCCGGACATGCGCTTGGCCGGCATTGGGGGCACGCACATGCAGCACGCAGGGTTCGATGCCTGGTGGCAGAGTGAGCGCCTGGCGGTCAATGGCTATGCCGACGTGCTGGCTCGCCTGCCAGAACTCCTGCTGATGCGCCGCAAGTTGCGCCAGCGGCTCATGGCCCAGCCGCCTGCGGTGTTTGTCGGCGTCGATGCACCCGACTTCAATCTGCAGCTCGAACGCCGCCTGCGGCAAGTCGGCATTCCGGTGGTGCACATGGTGAGTCCATCGATCTGGGCCTGGCGGCGCGAACGCATCGACCTCATTCGGCAGGCGGTGGATCACATGCTGTGCATCTTCCCGTTCGAGCCCGCCATCTATGCCGACACTGGGGTGAAGGCCACGTATATCGGACATCCACTCGCAGAAGTGATTCCGCTTGATCCTGACCGCGGCGCGGCGCGGCGCGCGTTGGGATTGCCAGCAGAAGCGCAGATCCTCGCCGTTTTGCCTGGAAGCCGCCGTGCAGAAGTCAGGCACCTGATCGCGCCCTTCCTCGGCGCTGCCGTCTTGCTGGTGCAGCGCGGCCTGGCATCTTCCGTGGTGGTACCGATTGCACACCCTGGTCTGAAGCCCATGGTGCTCCAGGCCGCCAAGGCGTATCCCGGTTTGCCTCTGGTCTTGATTGATGGTCAGTCACACGTCGCTATGGCGGCCTGCAATCTGGCGATCGTGGCCAGTGGCACCGCCACACTCGAGTGCGCCCTGTTCAAGCGGCCCATGGTGATCGGATATCGCATGTCTGCATTGTCCTGGCGGATGATGTCCGGGCGCGGCTATCTGCCCGATGTCGGCCTGCCCAACATTCTTGCAGGCACGCGCCTGGTGCCCGAGTTGCTGCAGCATGACTGCACGCCCGAGGCATTGGCGCACGCCGCCAGCAGCCTGCTTGACGATGCGGCGCAGCAGCGCCAACTCCTGGACCGCTTCACGGAGATGCACCTCAGCCTGCGGCGTGACACGGCAGCACTGGCTTCCCGGGCGATTCTCGATATGGCGGCGGCCCCATGACGCAGACCGCCCTGTTTGGGCCAGGCGTGGCCACGCCAGACGCACGGATCGCCGGATGCGACGAGGTGGGCCGCGGGACTTGGGCCGGGCCCGTGGTGGCCGCCGCCGTGGTGCTCGATCCTGCGCGGCCCATCGCAGGGCTGGCCGATTCCAAGGCGCTGAGCGCGCGCCGCCGCGTGCAGCTCGACACACAAATTCGTTCGCAGAGCTTGGGCTGGAGCATTGCCGAATGCAGTGTCGAAGAGATCGATCAACTCAACATTCTCCAGGCCACACTGCTGGCCATGCAGCGCGCAGTGGCCGGATTGGAGTGCCCGCTCGATCTGCTGCTGGTCGACGGCAACCAGACCCCCGCGGTGTCCATGCCGTGCCGCGCGATCGTGGGTGGAGACGCGTCGCACCCTGCCATCAGCGCAGCGTCGATCATTGCCAAGGTTTATCGGGACGGCCAGATGGCTGAACTTGCCACGCGCTACCCGGGCTACGGTTTCGAGCGCCACAGCGGCTATGGCACGGCGGTGCATCAGGCCGCTTTGCTTACACTGGGACCCTGTGCGGCACATCGTCGCAGCTTTGCTCCCATTCGGCGTTTGCTCACGCCCTCTCGTTGAAGGATGTCTTGCCGTGAAGCGCATTACCTCGGCTGAAAACCCGCTGATCAAGATCTTGCGCAGCCTGTCCACAGAACCCGGCGCCGTGCGCAAGCACGGGCAGGTCTGGCTGGAGGGCATTCATCTCATCGATGCCGCGCTGGCCGCCGGCCATGCGGCAGAGCCGCTGATCACCACCGATACCGGCTTGCTCGACCCGGAAATCGCCGCACTGGTGGAGCGCGTTGGCACGACGCAGACCGTGGTGCTGCATCAGGCCTTGTTCAACTGGATCACCGCAGTCGAAAACGGCCCGCCCGTGGGCATGCTGATTGCCCGTCCAAAAACCGGCAAGCCCAAGGCGGGCGCAGCTCTCATTCTTGATCGGGTGCAGGACGCCGGCAATGTTGGCACCATGTTGCGCACTGCGGCAGCCGCCGGTTGCGGTGCGGTGTATTTGCTGCGTGGCTGCGCCGGTGTCTGGTCGCCCAAGGTACTGCGCGCAGCCATGGGAGCGCACTTCGTGATTCCGGTGTTTGAAGACCCGCCGTGGGAACAGGTGCTCAACATCGTTCCGCGGCCCATCTTTGCCACACACTTGCAGGCGGACACGGTGCTATACGAACTCGATCTGAAACGGCCCGTCACCTGGATTTTTGGTAACGAGGGCCAGGGTATTTCGGATGCGCTGGTGGCCAAGTGCTCGGCGCTGGTGCGCATCCCCCAGGCTGACGGTGTGGAGTCGCTCAATGTCGCGGCGTCTGCCGCGATCTGTCTTTACGAAGGCGTGCGCCAGTCGCAGTTCAGCCTAGCAGACTGAAGGAACCTCAATCAGCCATTTGACGGATGAAGGCCAGGGAGAGCGACTGCGCAGAAGCCCACACCCGTCCGCCCAGACTCATGTGGGTGACATGGAGTTTGACTTCATGTTCGGCAGCCAGTTTTTTCAGCGATTGCATTTCAGGCCAGTCGCGCAGCTCACGGATGCTGCCGTCATAACTGAGCTGGATGAGCGGGAAACGCAATTGTCTCGAGCGGATCGCGAGCGCCGCAGCGTCAATGACCTGTGCGGCGGCCGATTTCCACTTGCTCGTGCGGGATTCCAGGCCGAATCGCCCGGCCGTGCAGCTCAGCACGGGATAGCGGTGCATGATTTGGGTCAAGCGTGGGCTGCAGGCCTGCACCCAGGGTGCCAGGTCGGGGTGCTCCAGTCGGCCCAATGTGAACGCAATGTCTGCCGGATGTCCCGGCGCCAGCCAGACCTCGGTGTGCTCGGACAGGGTGTTGGCAAAACGTGCCAGCCCGGGGAGATCGCCCGCGATCAATTCGGGGGCGTGCAGCAGCAGGCGCGCCTGCAGAGCAGGGCCGCTCAGCAGCGAGCGACTGTTGACGACCTGCAGGGCGTAGTCGGGTCTGAGCTGGCGTTCCCGGCGCAGATGGGTGATTTCTTCCTGGTGCTGTTGCACCATCTGCTCGACGCTGCGGCTGGCTTCAACCAGCGCCGGGTGTGTGGCGAGCAGCAGCAGGCGATCGAAGTTGAGCGCCAGATGCGGATGCATGCGGTAGCTCAACGCCTCCACCGAGGGCGCGCTGACCTCGGCACTGCGGATGCGCTCATGGCTGAGCTGCCGCGCCACGGTACGCACCTCGGCAGTGCCTTTATCCAGCAGCGTGCGCCCGGGCCACTGAATGGTCAGCGGCAGGATGCGCACCCGCCGATCGGCTGCCATCGTGCCCGACAGATCGGTGCCAGCATCCACCATCAGGCCGATCAGCGGATGCAGCGCGCGGTCCGGATCGATGGGCAGGGCTTCTTCGCGCTCAGGGATTTTTTGCTGGGTGGAGGCGAATCCCAGGAGGTAGGCGTTCTTGTCGTCTTCACGCATGGCGATGTTGTTTTCAGTACTCCAGCCGATCCGGACGGATTTGCTGCAGGATGGTGGTGGCGATCTCTTCGATGGATTTGTGCGTGGACGACAGCCAGCGAATGCCTTCGCGGCGCATGAGCTTCTCGGCTTCGGCCACTTCGTAGCGACAGTTGTCCAGCGCTGCGTAGCGGCTGTTCGGACGACGTTCTGAGCGAATTTCACTCAGGCGTTCGGGAGTGATCGACAGCCCGAACAGCTTGTGCCGCAAACCGTTCAGCCCATCGGGCAGGCGCATGCGCTCGAAATCATCCGGAATCAGCGGATAGTTCGCCGCCCGCACGCCATGTTGCATGGCCAGATAGAGAGACGTGGGTGTTTTACCGCAGCGTGACACGCCCACCAGAATGACTTCAGCCTCGGCCAGATTACGGGTGGACTGACCGTCATCGTGCATCAGCGAGAAATTGATCGCGTCGATGCGGTTGTGATACTGCGGGCTGTAAGCCGCGTCCGAGAAACGGCCGATGCGGTGATTGGATTTGGCTCCAAACGCGACTTCGAGCGGTTGCACGAAGCTGTTGAACATGTCGAGCACCAGCGCACGCGCACCCTGGATGATGTCGAGCACGTCCGGGTGCACCAGGGTGACAAACACGATGGGCGGCTTGCCCTCAATGCGCTCGGCCTCATTGATGCGCTCCACCGCATGTACTGCCTTCTCCACCGTGTCGACGAACGGCAGGCGAATGCGGTGCGGCTGGACGTCGAATTGCGCCAGCACGGAGTTGCCGAAGGTCTCGGCGGCGATGCCGGTGCCGTCCGAGACGAAAAAAACCGAGCGGTTAGGCATGAGTCAGGGTTCGAAACCTAGAATGGTTTCCATTGTCCGTGTGGCTGGCGAAAGCGACGAAATAACGCGAAAGAAATATGTCATTTTTGCCACATTCCACGCTGCGCCCGATTTTTTCATTCTATGAAGGACTTTCATCATGACTCAACAAAACTCGGCACATAGCGGTAAAGAGTTCATCTTGCGGCTGGAAGATGTGCGCATGACTGATATTGATCAGGTGGGCGGCAAAAATGCCTCGCTCGGAGAAATGATCTCGCAGTTGTCCAGCAGTGGGGTGCGCGTTCCCGGCGGTTTTGCCACCACGGCGCATGCGTTTCGTGAATTCCTGCGCGCCGGTGGCCTGGATCAGCGCATTCATTCAGCGCTTGAGGCGCTGGGCGCCGACGATGTGCGCGGGCTGGAGCGCACCGGAGCGCAAATCCGGCAGTGGGTGCTGGACACCCCGCTACCCTCCGATCTGGAGCAGGCCGTGCGCCAGGCCTACGCCGACCTCACCACGGGGCAGCCAGAAACTTCGTTTGCCGTGCGCTCGTCCGCCACGGCAGAAGACCTGCCAGATGCCTCTTTTGCCGGGCAACAAGAGAGCTACCTCAATGTCAGCGGCATCGACGCCGTGCTCGACAAGATCAAGCACGTGTTCGCTTCGCTCTACAACGACCGGGCGATTTCCTACCGGGTGCACAAAGGGTTCATTCACAGCGATGTCGCCCTGTCCGCCGGGGTGCAGCGCATGGTGCGCAGCGACAAGGCAGTGTCCGGCGTGATGTTCACCCTCGATACCGAATCTGGCTTTCCGGATGTGGTGTTCATCACCGCGTCGTACGGTCTTGGCGAGACGGTGGTGCAGGGCGCGGTCAACCCCGATGAGTTCTATGTGTTCAAGCCCACGCTCAAGGCGGGCAAGGACGCGGTGATCCGCCGCAATCTGGGCTCCAAGCTCATCCGCATGGAGTTTGCGCCGCCGGGCTCGCCCCATCTGGTGCAGACCGTGGATACGCCATCCGAGCTGCGCAACCGCTATTGCCTCACGGATGCCGAGGCGCAGGAACTCGCGCGGTTTGCCCTCACCATCGAGGCGCATTACCAGCGTCCGATGGACATCGAATGGGGCAAGGATGGCGTAGACGGCCAGCTCTACATCCTGCAGGCCCGGCCGGAGACGGTGAAGTCGAACAGCCATGCGCATACCGAGCAGCGCTATACCCTCAAGGGCAAGGGCGCGGTCTTGGTCACTGGACGCGCCATCGGCCAGAAAATCGGCGCTGGTCCCGTGCGCGTGGTGCATTCCATTGCGGACATGGACCAGGTGCAGGCTGGAGACGTGCTGGTGACCGACATGACAGACCCGAACTGGGAGCCGGTGATGAAAAAGGCGGCTGCCATTGTCACCAACCGCGGCGGGCGCACCTGTCACGCCGCGATCATTGCGCGCGAACTGGGCATTCCCGCCGTGGTGGGCTGTGGCCACGCCACCGAGGTTCTCAAGGACGACATGCTGGTCACGGTGTCGTGCGCCCAGGGGGATACCGGGCAAATTTACGACGGCTTGCTGGAAACCGAGGTCACCGAGGTACAGCGCGGCACGATGCCCGATGTGCCGACAAAAATCATGATGAATGTGGGCAACCCCACCCTGGCCTTCGATTTTTCGCAGGTGCCCAATCAGGGGGTCGGCCTGGCCCGGCTGGAGTTCATCATCAACAACAACATCGGCGTGCATCCCCGCGCGGTGCTCGAGTATCCGAATATCGACAGTGATCTGAAGAAGGCGGTCGAGAGCGTGGCGCGCGGCCACGTCAGCCCGCGCGCGTTCTATGTGGACAAGCTCGCTGAAGGCATTGCCACCATTGCCGCTGCGTTCTACCCCAAACCCGTGATCGTGCGCTTGTCCGACTTCAAGTCCAACGAGTACAAAAAACTCATCGGTGGTTCCCGTTATGAGCCCGACGAAGAAAACCCCATGCTTGGGTTCCGCGGTGCGTCACGCTATGTCTCGCCCGACTTCGCGCAGAGCTTTGAGATGGAGTGTGTCGCGCTCAAGCGCGTGCGCGAACAGATGGGGCTCGATAACGTCGAGATCATGGTGCCTTTCGTGCGCACTCTCAGTGAAGCCAAGGGTGTGGTCGATCTGCTGGCGCGGCACGGGCTCAAGCGCGCAGACAATGGCCTGCGGGTCATCATGATGTGCGAAGTGCCGTCCAATGCCGTGCTCGCTAAGGACTTCCTGCAATATTTCGACGGCTTCTCCATTGGCTCCAACGACTTGACACAGCTCACCCTGGGGCTGGACCGCGACTCCGGGCTGGTGGCGCAGGCGTTTGACGAACGCGATCCGGCGGTGAAGGTGCTTTTGGGTCAGGCAATTGCCGCCTGCCGCGCCGAAGGGAAATACGTCGGGATTTGTGGCCAGGGGCCGTCCGACCATCCCGATCTGGCGCAGTGGCTGATGGAGCAGGGCATTTCCTCCATCTCCCTCAATCCGGATACGGTCATCGCCACTTGGCAGCAACTGGCCAAAAAGTAGGTCAGCCCCGCCTTGTCTGTATATAATGCTTAGTTCCTTGCCGCACCGATCAAGTTGCCAGAATTGACGCTCTGGCTGCCCCGGGCGGCTTTTATCCACAAGGACAGCGCACTGTTTGGCCGCAAGGCAGATATCGGTGCGCTGCCGTATTGAAGGAGTTTGCATGCGTCACTACGAAATTGTGTTGATTTTTCACCCGGATCAGAGCGAGCAAGTGCCCTCAATGATCGAGCGCTACAAGGCCACGGTCACCGCCAAGGCGGGCCAGTTGCACCGGGTTGAAGACTGGGGCCGCCGCCAACTGGCCTACCCCATCCAGAAGCTGGCCAAGGCGCATTACGCCTGCATGAACATCGAGTGCGACCTCGACACCCTGCGCGAACTCGAGCACAGCTTCAAGTTCAATGACGCTGTGCTGCGCAGCCTGGTCATTAAGATGGACAAGGCGGAAACCGCGCCTTCCATCATGATGAAACATGTCGAGCGCGAAGAGGCCCGCAAGGCGCAACAGGAGCAACCGGCCTGATCAATCGGCTCGATCTCCAGGGCACTCTGGCCGAACGCAGCGAACTGCGCTACACCCCGGCCGGCATCGAAGCGCTGGAGTTTGTGTTGCAGCATCAATCCACCCAGTCCGAGGCCGGTGTGCCTTGTGATGTGCAGCTGGACATCGGCTGTGTCGGATTCGGACTGATCGCACGCGAACTTCAGCGATTGAGCCCGGGAGCAATCCTGCGCGTCTCCGGTTTTTTGCGTGCAACCCGTCGCGGCTCGCGCCAGATGAAACTGCACGTCACACAATACATTGAGGTTTAACCATGGCACCACCACGCAAGTTTGACAAAAAGAACGACCCCAAGCGCGCCCGTCGCAACCAACAGTCCTCGCTGTTCAAGCGCAAGCGTTTCTGCCGCTTCACCGTCGCCAAGGTCGAGAGAATCGACTACAAGGACGTCGATGTGCTCAAGGATCTGATCGCTGAAAATGCCCGCATCATTCCCGCTCGCCTGACCGGCACCAGCGCGCATTACCAGCGCCAGCTCAACACCGCCATCAAGCGAGCGCGCTTTCTGGCCTTGCTGCCCTATACCGATCTGCACAAGGGCTAATCCAGGGACGACATCATGCAAATCATTCTTCTCGAAAAAGTATTGAACGTCGGCAACCTGGGCGACGTGGTCAAGGTCAAGGACGGCTATGCCCGCAACTTCCTGATCCCGAAAAAAATGGCCCGCCGCGCCACGGCGGCGGCCATGGCGGAGTTCGAGGCGCGTCGCGCCGAGATGGAAAAGCATGCCGCCGACAAACTGGCTCAGGCACAAGCCGCGGGTGAGAAGCTGGCTGGCTTGGTCATCACGCTAGTGCAAAAGGCTGGCGTGGATGGCCGTCTGTTCGGCTCCGTGACCCACGGCGATGTGGCAGAAGCTCTGACCAAGCAGGGTTTTGAAGTGAGCAAGACACAGGTGCGCTTTCCCGCAGGCCATGTGAAGACGACCGGGGAACACCCGGTGTCGATCGCTCTGCACACTGACGTCGTTTCCGAAATCACCCTGCATGTCAAAGCTGAAGCGATGTAATTGGCTCGGCTGATCATTGCAGACGACAAGGGCCGCATGAGCGGCCCTTGTCGTCTGCGCGCCGCGGCCTGGCCTGCTGCGACACAATGCCATCTCGACTTTCCGAGCCACATTCCTCTTTGCTCCCACCATGCAAGATCAAGCTATCGACGCCATCCGCACGCCGCCGCATTCCATCGAGGCAGAACAGTCAGTGCTCGGCGGCTTGCTGCTCGACAACCAGTCCTTCGATAAGGTGGCCGATCTGCTGGTGGCGGCACAGTTCTATCGCTATGAGCACCGCGCCATCTTCCAGGCCATTGCCGATCTGATCAACCTGAGCAAGCCGGCCGATGTGATCACCGTGCTGGAGGCGCTGCAATCTATCGGCAAGCACGAGGAGTGCGGTGGCCTGCCGTATCTGAATTCGCTCGCGCAATGTGTGCCGAGCGCGGCCAACATCCGACGTTATGCCGAGATCGTGCGCGAGCGCGCGGTGCTGCGCCAGTTGGTCACGATCAGCGACGACATTGCGCAGAACGCGCTGAACCCGCAGGGCCGTGGGGTGCAGCAGATTCTCGACGAGGCGGAGTCGCGGATCTTTGCCATTTCGGAAGAAGGCGCCAAATCCGCCGCCGGCTTTCAGTCGATGAAGGGTCTGCTGGGGGATTTGCTCAAGCGCGTGAGCGAGCTGGCGGAGCGGGGCGGCACGGACACCACAGGCGTGCCCACCGGTTTTGCCGATCTCGACCGCATGACCGCCGGTTTGCAGCCGGGCGATCTAGTCATCGTTGCTGGACGCCCTTCAATGGGCAAAACCGCGTTCTCGCTGAATATCGCCGAGCATGTGGCGATCAACGAGCAATTGCCCGTGGCCGTGTTCAGCATGGAAATGGGCGCGTCGCAACTGGTGCTGCGGGTGGTGGGTTCGATGGGCCGGATCGATCAGAGCCATCTGCGTACCGGCCAGCTCTCCGAGGATGAATGGACCCGATTGCCGGAAACCATTGAACGCCTTCAGGACGTGCACATGCATATCGACGAGACACCGGCGCTCAACCCCCTGGAACTGCGCGCCCGCTCGCGTCGTCTGGCGCGCCAGTTTGGCGGGCGACTTGGACTGATCGTGGTGGATTACCTGCAACTCATGTCGTCGTCACGCGATGGAGAAAACCGGGCGACAGAAATTTCGGAAATTTCGCGTTCGCTCAAGGCGCTGGCCAAGGAATTGCACTGCCCGGTCATTGCCCTGTCGCAGCTCAACCGCGACCTGGAAAAGCGCACCGACAAACGTCCGGTGATGAGTGATTTGCGCGAATCAGGTGCCATCGAGCAGGATGCAGATGTGATTCTGTTTATCTACCGCGATGAGGTCTACAACAAGGACTCGAAGGATGCCGGGGTGGCCGAGGTCATCATCGGCAAGCAGCGAAACGGCCCGATCGGCGTGGTACATCTTGCCTTCATCAAGCCGCTCACCCGCTTCGAGAACCTCACGCGCGAGTTCTGAGCATCCCCCGTGGCCGGGCTGTGCCCGGCACGCCACCGATGGGATCAGAAACATATCGGACGCACGGCGTGTAAAGTCACCGCGCGACTTGCCGACCGCCGGTTACAGCACCTCGCTGGCGTAGTCGGCCAGACGACTGCGCTCACCACGTGCGAGGGTCACGTGGCCGCTGTGTGTCCAGCCCTTGAAGCGATCGACAACATAGGTCATGCCGGAACTTCCTTCGGTCAAATACGGGGTGTCGATCTGCGCGATATTGCCCATACACACCAGCTTCGTGCCAGGACCGGCGCGCGTGATCAGCGTCTTCATCTGCTTGGGCGTGAGGTTTTGCGCCTCGTCGATGATGACGTACTTGTTGAGGAAGGTGCGCCCGCGCATGAAGTTCATGCTCTTGATCTTGATCTTGGAGCGGATGAGCTCCTGCGTGGCAGCACGGCCCCATTCTCCGCCGGAGTTGCCGCCTTCGCTCTGGTTGAGCACTTCGAGGTTGTCATCCAGCGCGCCCATCCAGGGACCCATCTTTTCTTCTTCTGTGCCAGGCAGGTAGCCAATGTCCTCACCGACGGGAACGGTCACGCGGGTCACGATGATCTCGTTGTAACGCCGCGCATCGAGCACCTGAGACAAGCCGGCAGCCAGTGCGAGCAGGGTCTTGCCCGTGCCGGCCTGACCGGCGAGGGTGACAAAATCGACTTCCGGGTCCATCAGCAGGTTGAGGGCAAAGTTCTGTTCACGGTTGCGCGCCGTGACACCCCAAATGGCGTTCTTCTGATGGGTATGGTCGCGCATGACCTGCAGCACGGCGGTATTGGCGCGAATTTCCTTCACGCGAGCGTAGAGCGGCGGTGCGCTGCCGCTCTCCCAATACACCGCTTGGTTGACCAGCATCTGACTGACGAACTTGCCCTGCACACGGTAGAAGGTGTTGCCGCCCTGCTGCCAGCTTTCCACCGACTTGGCTTGGCGATCCCAGAAATCGGGCGGCAGCATCATCATGCCGGTGTAGAGCAGATCGACGTCGTCGAGCGTCTTATCGTTGGCATAGTCCTCGGCGTGCAGTCCAAGGGCGCGGGCCTTGACCCGCATGTTGATGTCCTTGGACACCAGCACCACAGGACGCTCGGCATGGATATGAGTGAGGTCCTGCAGCACAGCCAGAATCTGGTTGTCCGCCTTGCCCTGCGGTAGGGCGATGGGCAATTCCACATCGTGCGCGCGGGTCTGGAAGAACAGACGGCCCTTGGCTTCTGCATGCCCAGTGCGGCTGAGGGCGATGCCTTGATCGATGGCGCTGCCGGTATCGGCCACCAGCGCGTCCAGTTCACGACTGACCTGACGCCCGTTTCGCGCCACTTCCGACAAGCCCTTCTTGTGCGCGTCCAGTTCCTCCAGCGTCACCATGGGCAGATAGATGTCGTGCTCTTCAAAGCGGTAGAGCGACATCGGGTCATGCAACAGCACGTTGGTGTCCAGTACGAAGAGCTTGGCAGGCTCCAGACGATCGGAGACTCGTTTGGCCGGTGCAGGTCTTTCGCTTGACCGCTCCACGGCCGGTCTTGTCGCTTCCTGGGCCACGGGCATGTTGTCGTCCGGAGCGCGGGCGATCGGCGTCGCATCCAGGGGCTTGACAGCCTGCCGCTCGGTTGTCGTGGATCTGTTGCGCGCTGGCTTTTCCGGCTGGGCAGAGGCCGTGGCGGACTTGACAGCCTGTGTCAGCAGGCTACCCATGGACTTTGGTGGGGGGGGCAGGGGCATGGGGTAGGCGGTCGGTTAATGGAATTGGAAGGCGCGCGGTGAGGGCAATAAAAAAACCGCCGGCTGTTAAGTCACAGCACGGCGGCGTTCTGCTCGTTGTGAATCGAGGACACGAGAGTCCTCTCGTCGTTAATGCGAGCAATGCAGAGGTTGCCCTCTCCGACAGGGCTAGTTGTGCTGCGGGATCTGATGTTCAAGGCAAAGCGCCGCGCTGGGAGAATCCGCCGGATCAGAGTTTCTGGATGACGTCGAGCACTTCATCCACATGCCCTGGCACCTTGACGCCGCGCCACTCCTGGCGGAGCACGCCGTCGGCATCGATGACAAAGGTACTGCGCTCGATGCCCTTGACCTTTTTGCCATACATGATCTTGTTCTTCACCACGCCAAACATGTGGCAGAGTTTTTCTTCGGTATCTGCGATCAGGTCGAAAGGCAATTCGAGGTGGGATTTGAATTTTTCGTGCGACAGCAGGTTGTCACGCGAGATGCCGAAAATCACGGCATGTGCTGCCTCGAATGCAGCGAAGTTGTCGCGAAAGTGCATGGACTCGGTGGTGCAACCGGGTGTCATGTCCTTGGGATAGAAGTAGAGAACAATTTTTTTGCCCAGATAGTTTTTCGGGCTGAATTGCACGCCACTCGTGGCGGCGGCTTCGAAATCGGGAACCACTTTATTCAAGACCAAAGCCATGAAGTCTCCTGCTGGGCTGCTGCATCGTTTTGTCCACGCGCTGTGATCAGTTTTGATTGTCGCGGGAGAGAACGGTCGGACGTAAAACCCTATTTTATCTTGCGCCGCAAAATGCGGACTCATTCAATGATCAAGGCGGCCAGAACCCGGCGACCTTCGCCGGCCAGAATGTTGTAGGTGCGGCAGGCGGCGGCGGTGTCCATGACCTCCCAGCCGATGCGTTGCGCAATGAGTCGGCGCATCAGCGCTGGCGAGAGCAGATGCTGTCGGGTGCCGGTGCCGATGAGTACGAGCTCGGGCAGCGGTTCCGTCAGCAAGGTCTCGATGTGCCCAGATTGCAACGCACTGACGCTTTCCACTCCCCATGGCCGCGGCGCTTGCTGCGGTGCAAACAGGCAGGCAGTGGTATGCCGAACCCCGTTGAGCATGACATAGCCAGGCCCATAGGCGGTGACCATCTGCATGTCTGGGGCGAAATCGGGCTGGAGTTTCATGGCTGCTGCGGTGGCCGCGCTGGCGGTTTTTGCGGTTGAAAATTCCGTGATCGCTCAGGGATTTCCAGGGGCCGAGTTTGCAGATCAAGGTAAATTATAGGGTTCGTCCTTTAGTTTGCAGGGGCGCGTCGGCCCGTATCCCCAGGCGCTGCGGGGACTGATCCAGCGCCTGGTCATCAGATGTGGCGCGTTTTCGAAGTCGATCGAGTGAGGTGGTTGTGCGCGAATTCCGGAAGTCCGACAAATTGGCCGATGTCTGCTACGACATCCGCGGCCCCGTGCTCGATAAGGCGCGGCAGATGGAGGAGGATGGTCAGCGGATCATCAAGCTCAATATCGGCAATCTGGCCGTGTTCGGCTTCGAGCCGCCCGACGAGATCGTGCAGGACATGATTCACAATCTGCCTAGCGCCGCGGGCTATACCGACTCGAAGGGCCTGTTCGCGCCGCGCAAGTCCATCGTGCATTACACGCAGGAGAAAGGCATTGCCGGGGTCGGCATTGATGATGTGTTCATCGGCAACGGCGCTTCCGAGCTCATCAACATGAGCATGAATGCGCTGCTCAACAACGGCGACGAAGTGCTCATTCCGGCTCCGGACTACCCGCTCTACACGGCGTCGGTGGCGCTCTCGGGCGGCAGGCCGGTGCATTACATCTGCGACGAACAATCGGACTGGTATCCGGACATTGCCGATATCCGCAGCAAGATCACGCCCAATACCCGGGCCATCGTGGTGATCAACCCCAACAACCCGACCGGGGCGCTGTACCCGCGCGAACTGCTGGAAGAAATCGTGCAGGTGGCGCGTGAGCATGAGCTCATCGTGTTCGCCGACGAGATCTACGACAAGACCCTTTACGACGGCAACACCCACACCAGCATCGCCGCCTTGGCCGACGATGTGCTGTTCATCACTTTCAACGGTCTGTCGAAGAACTACCGTTCCTGCGGGTATCGCTCGGGCTGGATGGTGGTGTCGGGCAACAAGCGGCATGCGCGCGATTACATCGAGGGGCTGACCATGCTGGCGTCGATGCGTCTGTGCGCCAATACGCCGGGGCAGTTGGCCATCCAGACCGCGCTGGGCGGTTACCAGAGTATCAAGGATCTGGTCGCGCCGCAGGGACGACTGACCAAGCAGCGCGATCTGGCTTATGACCTGCTCACGCAAATTCCGGGCGTCAGCGTCGTCAAGCCGAAGGCTGCCCTTTACATGTTCCCGCGGCTCGACCCCAAGATCTACCCGATCGCCGACGATCAGCAGTTCGCCTACGACCTGCTGGCGCAGGAAAAGGTGCTGATCGTGCAGGGTACGGGCTTCAACTGGCCGCACCCCGATCATTTCCGGCTAGTCTTCCTGCCCAATGCCGACGATCTGACGGAAGCCATCGGCCGTATCGCGCGCTTTCTCGAACACCTGCGCAAACGCAACCGCGCTGTTGCCTCGGCCTCGGCCTGATTCCCACACTCGTTCTCTATGAAACCTTTACAGATTGCCCTTCTCGGTGCGGGCACCGTCGCCAGCGGTGTGGTCAAGGTGCTTGCACGCAATCAGGAGGAGATTCAGCGACGCGCCGGGCGTGGCATTGCCATTGCCGCGATTGCCGCGCGCAACCCCGACAAGGCGCGCGCCGCCCTGGGGGATGCGCAGCCCATCACCCCCGATTTCATGGCCTTGGCCACCCGGCCTGACATCGACATCGTGGTCGAACTCATGGGCGGTTTCAGCCCTGCGCGTGAGCTGGTGCTGGCGGCCATCGCCGCGGGCAAGCATGTGGTGACGGCGAACAAGGCCCTGCTCGCCCTGCATGGCAATGAGATTTTCGCAGCGGCGCAGGCCAAGGGCGTGATGGTGGCGTTCGAGGCGGCGGTGGCCGGCGGCATTCCCATCATCAAGGCGGTGCGTGAAGGGCTGGCGGGCAATCGCATCGAATGGATTGCGGGCATCATCAACGGCACGACCAATTTCATCTTGTCGGAGATGCGCGACAAAGGTCTGGATTTCGCCACCGCGCTCAAGCAGGCCCAGGCGCTGGGCTATGCCGAAGCCGATCCGACCTTCGACATAGAGGGCGTGGACGCGGCGCACAAGGCCACCATTCTTTGCGCCATCGCCTTTGGCGTGCCGGTGCAGTTCGACAAGTGCCATGTGGAAGGCATCACCGCGCTGCAGGCGGCTGACATCCGCTACGCCGAGCAACTGGGCTATCGCATCAAACTGCTGGGCATGACCAAGCACACGGCGCAGGGCATCGAACTGCGGGTGCATCCCACCCTGATTCCGGCCACCCGGTTGGTCGCTAATGTCGAAGGGGCGATGAACGCCGTGGTGGTGCAGGCCGATGCCGTGGGCCCGACGTTGTATTACGGCAAGGGCGCGGGCTCCGAGCCCACGGCGTCCGCCGTCATTGCCGACCTGGTGGACGTGACCCGGCTGCACACCGCCGACCCCGAACACCGCGTGCCGCATCTGGCTTTCCAGCCCGATGCGATGAGCGATCTGCCCATTCTGTCGATGGACCAGGTGGTGACCGCCTATTACCTGCGGCTGCGGGTCGCCGATCAAACCGGGGTGCTGGCCGATCTCACCCGCATCCTGGCGGACGGAGGCATTTCCATTGACGGCCTGATCCAGCGTGAGGCCGGGGAGGGCGAGAACCAGACCGACGTCATCATCCTGACCCACGACACGCAGGAGGCGCGCATGAATGCCGCCATGGCCCGCATGCAGGCCCTGCCCAGTGTGCACGCGCCCATCGTGCGCATTCGCAAAGAGGAGTTGCGCTGATGCGTTATCTGAGTACCCGTGGCGAGTCCGCGACCCGTGGTTTTTCCGACATCCTGCTCGAAGGGCTGGCGCCCGATGGCGGGCTTTACCTTCCAGAGCAGTATCCCCAGATCGACGCCGCCACCCTGGCGCGCTGGCGTCAATTGTCTTACGCTGATCTGGCGTTCGAAATCCTCTCGCTGTTCATCACCGATATTCCCGCAGACGATCTGCGCGCCCTGATCCACAAAACCTATACCGCCGAAGTGTTCGGTGGCCATGCCGAGATCGTGCCGCTCAAGCCGCTCAAGGGCGAGCCGGGCCTGGCCCTGCTCGGGCTGTCCGAAGGGCCCACGCTGGCCTTCAAGGACATGGCCATGCAACTGCTGGGCAACCTGTTCGAGTACGCGCTGGCCCGCCAGCACAGCGAGCTCAACATCCTCGGTGCCACCTCGGGCGATACCGGCAGCGCGGCCGAATACGCCATGCGCGGCAAGCGTGGCATTCGCGTGTTCATGCTTTCGCCCTTCGGCAAGATGAGCGCGTTCCAGACCGCGCAGATGTACTCGCTCGCCGACTCGAACATCCACAACATCGCAGTGCAAGGCGTGTTCGACGATGCACAGGACATGGTCAAGGCCGTCTCCAACGATCTCGACTTCAAGCGTCGCTGGCGCATCGGCACGGTCAACTCGATCAACTGGGCGCGGCTGGCGGCGCAGATCGTCTATTACTTCGCGGGTTACTTCCAGGCCACGCGCAGCAACGACGAGCAGGTCAGTTTCACCGTGCCCTCGGGCAACTTCGGCAACATCTGCGCCGGGCATGTGGCGCGCATGATGGGCCTGCCGATCCGCAAGCTGGTGCTGGCCACGAACGAGAACAACGTGCTCGACGAATTTTTCCGCACCGGCCTCTATCGCCCGCGCAAGTCTGCGCAAACGCACCACACTTCCAGCCCGTCGATGGACATTTCCAAAGCCTCGAATTTCGAGCGCTTTGTATTCGATCTGCTGGGTCGGGACGCTCGGCGGGTGAATGCGCTGTTCTCCACCGAACTGCAGCAAAAGGGCCTGTTCGATCTGTCGGCCGATCCGGCATTCGCCAAGGTGGCCAGCGACTACGGCTTTGCCTCCGGCAGCAGCACCCATGCCGACCGTCTGGCCACCATCCGCAGCGTGTGGCAGGGCAGCCAGAGGTTGATCGACACCCACACGGCCGACGGCGTGAAAGTCGCGCGGGAACACCGGGAGGCGGGTGTGCCCATGCTGGTGCTCGAAACCGCGCTGGCCGCCAAATTCCCCGAGACCATCGAAGAGGCGCTCGGCATCGCGCCGCCCCGGCCCGCCGGGCTGGAGGATCTGGAGCGCCGCCCGCAGCGCTTCGCTGTCATGCCCACCGAGGTGGAGGCGGTGAAGTCCTACATCGCCATGCACTGCGCCACAGGAGCCACTGTCGTCTGATGAAGGTCGTCGGCTTTGCCGGGTTTTCCGGCAGTGGCAAAACCACGCTGGTCGAGACGCTGGTGCAGCATTTCGTGCTCGATGGCCTGCGGGTGTCGGTGCTCAAGCATGCGCACCATCGCTTCGATATCGACCATCCGGGCAAGGACACTTGGCGGCACCGTGAGGCGGGAGCCTATGAGGTGCTGGCCGCGTCCGATACGCTGATTGCACTGCAGCGCCGCCTGCCGCAGCCACAGGAACTCGGCGTGCCCGAACTGCTGCCCATGCTCGATCCCGAGGTCGACTGGGTGTTCGTCGAAGGCTTCAAACACGCCCGACTGCCCAAGGTCGAAGTCTGGCGAGCCAGCACCGGGCGGCCGTTGTGCTACCCAGGCGATGCACAGATTCTGGCGCTTGCCACTGACTCGCCTCAGCACCTTCCAGCACCCGCCCCTGCGGCGATCCTCGACATCAACACCCCGTCTGCCGTGGCCGCTTGGTTGTTGGACAATGCCAGCACATTCGCTTACCAGCCATGACTGTTCCTGCCTCTGCCCTGATCGATCCCGACCTAGCCTTGCAACGCCTGCTCGCTGCGGCGAGGCCCATGACGGAAACCGACACCCTGCCCACGGCCGCGGCGCTGGCGCGCGTGCTCGCCGCAGATGTGCGTTCCTCCATCGACGTGCCGCCCGCCGACAACACCGCGATGGACGGCTACGCCTTGCGCAGCGCCGATGCGCAGTCCGCTGGCGTGCTGTTGCCGGTGAGCCAGCGCATCCCCGCCGGTGCGGTACCGCAGCCCCTGCAGCCCGGCACTGCGGCGCGCATTTTTACTGGCGGTCTCATTCCCCCGGGCGCCGATGCCGTGGTCATGCAGGAAAAATGCACCGCCGAGGGGGATGCGGTGCGCATCCACATCGTGCCCAATGCCGGCGACTGGGTACGGCGGCGCGGGCTGGACGTCGAGACGGGAAGTGTGGTGCTGACCGCCGGACAGCGCCTGCGCCCGCAGGATCTGGGGCTGGCGGCATCCGTTGGCGTGGCCACGCTCAGCGTGCGCCGCAAGCCGCGCGTTGCCATGCTCTTCACGGGCGATGAACTCGCCATGCCGGGTGAGCCGCTGCGCCCCGGTGCGATCTACAACTCCAACCGCTTTGTCATCCAGGCCCTGTTGCAGGCCGCGGGCTGCGAGGTCACGGATTTCGGCATCGTCCCTGATCGGCTGGACGCCACCCGCGCTGTGCTGCGCAGCGCCGCCCAGCAGCACGACCTCATCGTCTCCACCGGCGGCATGTCGGTGGGTGAGGAAGATCATGTCAAACCCGCTGTGCAAGCGGAGGGCACGCTGGACCTGTGGCAGATCGCCATGAAGCCGGGCAAACCGCTGGCCTTTGGTCAGGTGCGCCGCGAAGCGGGGCAGGGCGAGGCCGCTTTCATTGGCCTGCCGGGTAATCCGGTGTCGAGTTTCGTCACCTTCCTGCTGTTCGTCCGGCCTTACCTGCTCGCGCTGCAGGGGGTTGCACAGACCATGCCGCCCACACTGCCGGTACGCGCCGCCTTCGACTGGCCACGGCCTGACAAGCGGCGTGAATACCTGCGCGTGCGGCTCAATGCGCAGGGCGAGGCCGAACTGTTCCCATCGCAGAACTCCGCGGTGCTGACCTCAACCGTCTGGGCAGACGGACTGGTGGACAATCCTCCGCAGCAGACCATCCAGCGCGGCGACATGCTGCGCTATCTGCCGTTTTCCTCCTTGTTACAAGGCTGAACCATGCGAGTGCAAGTGCGTTACTTCGCCAGCGTGCGCGAGATCGTGGGTCTGGCGCAAGAAACCCATGATCTGCCAGACACTGTGCAGACCGTCGGCCAGGCGCGCGACTGGCTGCGCGCGCAAGGCGGCCGCTACGCCCTGGCACTGTCCGCCGACAAGCCGCTGCGCGTTGCCTGCAATCAGGTGATGTGTGACGCGGACACCGCGCTGCAGCCCGGTTGCGAAGTTGCATTTTTCCCGCCGGTGACTGGGGGCTGAAGCGATGCCGCCGGTCACCATCCGCATTCAGACCGAGCCATTCGACCTCGTTGCTGAAACCCGGGCGCTGCGCGCTGGGCGGCTGGACGTGGGGGCGATCGCCAGCTTCATCGGCCTGTGCCGCGATCATCATCCGGGGGCCTGCGATCCAGGGCATGTGCAGGCGATGGAACTGGAGCACTACCCCGGCATGACCGAGCGCGCCATTGGCGACATGGTGCAGGCCGCGCAAAGCCGCTGGCCGCTGCTCGGGGTTACGGTGATTCACCGCGTGGGGCGTTTGCTGCCGGGCGACGACATCGTGCTGGTGCTCGTGGCGAGCAGCCACCGCGTTGCGGCGTTTTCCGCCTGCGAATTCCTCATGGACTACCTCAAGACCCAGGCCCCGTTCTGGAAGAAGGAATCGACGCCCGATGGCGCGCAGTGGGTGGACGCACGTGAATCCGACGACGCCGCGCTGCGCCGCTGGGGTGTTGAGTCCGACAACGCCACCTGATCGCCCGTCCTCGCGCGGGGCGTTTCGCGGGTTGTCCCGATACCCAGCGGAAGCTGCGTCGATTACACCTTGATACATCAAGGCATCGCAGGAAATCCCCATGAGCAGAACAAGACGGCAGATGTGTCTTGCGGCGCTGTTCGCGTTCCCGGTCGCTGCGGCGCACGCAGCCGGGCAGGTGGTGCAAACGCCCTACACGGCGCCGATGAAGGTGGTGTTCGAGTTTTATCTGGACGATCCGGCCACGATCTCCAACGCGCTGTTCTGGGTGCGTTCGGTGTTCAACGCGGTGCAGCAGTCTCCGTATGACTTTTCGCCCGAGGACGTGCAGGCGGTCGTGGTGCTGCATGGCACCGAGATTGCCGCCACCGTCACCCGCAATCAGGCCAAGTATCAGGACGTCGTGGAGCGCATGCGTTACTACGCGCAGATGGGGGTGAAGATCAAGGTGTGCGGACAAGCCGCACATGACTTTGGCTACACACCGGCGGATTTTCAGGATTTCATCGACATCGTGCCCAATGCCATGACCGAACTAGCGTACTGGCAACAGCAGGGTCACGCCCTGATCATGCCGCGCATCCTGATCAAGCGCGAATCGACGGAAGCAATCCGCTGAAGTCTGCACAAAATCAGGATAAACCCTGACGAACGGTCGTTCGTTTTCTTTCGCTTGCGAATGACGCATCCAGATACAAGAATTTGTAAGCGGCTGGACTAATCTACGACAGTCAGCGCACCGGACGCAGCTTCCGGTGAATAAAAGAGGAAGGCCGTCACAAACGCGCCCTCAAGTCCAGGAGACCGTTCCATGTCCACACCTAAAAAACTGGGGCCGCTGCAGATCATTCTGCTGGCAATTCCTTGCGTCGCCGTGCTCGTCATCCCCTACTTCAACAAACTGGAGCCGAGCGTGTTCGGCATTCCGTTCTTTTATTGGTGGCAACTCGTCTGGGTACCGCTATCGGGAGTGTTCATCGCCATTGTCTACAAGATGGTCGTTCCGGCCGGAAGCGGGGACTGATGCCATGAATGTCGTTGCTACGGTTGTTTTTGTCGCGCTATTTGTCGGCATCGCGGTTCTGGGATTTGCCTCGGCGCATTGGCGCAAGGGCGACATGAACCATCTGCATGAGTGGGGGCTGGGCGGGCGCCGCTTTGGCACCTGGATCACCTGGTTCCTCATTGGTGGCGATCTCTACACCGCCTATACCTTTATCGCGGTACCGGCGCTGGTGTTCGGTGCGGGGGCACTGGGCTTCTTTGCGCTGCCTTATACCGTTCTGGTCTATCCGATGGTGTTCGCCATCCTGCCGCGTCTGTGGATCGTGGCGAGAAAGCACAACTACATCACCGCGTCGGACTTTGTTGCCGGGCGCTATGGCAGCCCGGCGCTGGCGTTGGCCATTGCGGTGACCGGTATCGTGGCCACCATGCCGTATATCGCGCTGCAGCTCGTGGGTATTCAGGTGGTGATCGGCGGGCTGGGCTTTTCCACGCAGGGGTTGATGGGCGACCTGCCGCTGGTCATCGCGTTCGTCATTCTGGCCGCGTTCACTTACACCAGCGGCCTGCGCGCACCGGCATCGATTGCCGTGGTGAAAGATCTGCTGGTGTACATCACGGTGATTGCGCTGATCATCGTGGTGCCGTACAAGCTCGGCGGCTTGGGCAGCATATTTGCTGCGATTCCGAAGAAGCATCTGCTGCTGCCCCCGGTGAAGGACGGCAACCTGGGGTTGCAGTCGTTCTATCCCACGCTGGCGTTCGGCTCGGCGCTGGCGCTGATGCTCTACCCGCACGCCACCACCGCGGTGCTCTCGGCCAAGGGACCGAACACCCTGCGGCGCAATTGGGTGTTTTTGCCGGCCTATTCGTTCATGCTCGGGCTGATCGCGCTGCTGGGCTATATGGCGTATGCCTCGGGCATTGCCAAGATGCCTGATCTGGCGCCGTACTTCAAGCAATACGGCCCGCAGTTCGCGATGCCGGGGCTGTTGCTGCATTACTTCCCGAGCTGGTTCGTCGGCGTGGGATTTGCCGCAGTGGCCATCGGCGCGCTGGTGCCCGCGGCCATCATGTCCATCGCGGCGGCCAATCTGTTCACCCGCAACATCTATAAGGCCTACATCAACCCCGAGTGCTCGCACGCCAAGGAAACCGACATGGCCAAGCTGGTGTCGCTCATTGTCAAGTTCGGCGCGCTGCTGTTCATCGTGTTCCTGCCGCTGACCTATGCGATTCAGCTGCAGCTGCTCGGCGGCATCCTGATCCTGCAAACCCTACCGGCCATCGTCTCAGGCATTTATACACGCTGGTTTGACGCCAAGGCGCTGTTGCTGGGCTGGGCCGTCGGCTTGGTCTGGGGCATCTGGGCGGCATCGCTCAACGGTTTCAAGACCTCGGGTTATGCGCTGCACATCGCAGGGATGGTGATCCCGGCATACATCGGGCTGTATGCCCTGTTGCTCAATTTCGTCGTGGCCATCGTTGCCACCGTGGCGATCCGTGCGATGGGAGCGTCGAATGACGCCGATGCCACGGTTGCCGCAGACTACGCGGGATAAATTTCTGCTCCCTGAAGATCGGGCTCGAGCCTGACTGCAGTTCCGAGGGCCGACACATGTCGGCCCTCGGCTTTTGTATCCTGTGCACTCTGCCGATCCAGGACACCTCATGCTGCTCACCGCCGTTTTGCTGCTCATCGCTTCGCAATTGCCCATCGTCGCGGCCGGAATGGCCAAGTCGGGAACCTTTCGGTCGAAGGAAAATCGCTACGACAACAACGAGCCCCGGCTGTGGCTGGAGCGCCAGACCGATCCGCGCCGCCGCCGGGCGAATGCGGCGCAGGCCAACAGCTTCGAGGCGCTGCCTTTTTTATTTGTCGCCGCACTATTTGCCCTCTATCTCAAGGCGCCTGCGGGACTGATCAATGGGCTGCTCATCACCTGGCTGCTGCTGCGCGCGGTCTATCTGTGGAGCTATCTCAACGACAAGGCCTCGCTGCGCTCCTCCATCTGGGGGCTGGCCCTGCTGGTCAATATCGCCTTGCTGTTTGCGCCGTTCTATGGATGAGACGCCCACGTCAACCCAGGCACCGCGCGGCGCACTCGACGGCCTGCGCGTGCTCGAGCTCGGCAGTCTGATCGCAGGTCCTTTCGCCACCCGGCTGATGGCCGAGTTCGGTGCGGATGTGATCAAGATCGAATCGCCTGCGCGCGGCGATGACCCCGGCGGCGACCCGCTGCGCAGCTGGCGCAAGCTGCACAAGGGCGAGTCGTTGTGGTGGACGGCGCAGGCGCGCAACAAGCGCTGCATCACCCTCAACCTCAAGCACCCGCAGGGCCGCGACATCGTTCTGCAACTCGCCCTGCGGGCGGACGTGGTGGTGGAGAACATGCGTCCCGGCGCGCTGGAAAAGCTCGGCCTGGGCTGGGACGACATGCGCGCGGTCAACCCGAGTCTGGTGATGGTGCGCATCTCCGGTTTCGGCCAGACCGGGCCGATGCGCCTGCAGCCGGGCTTTGGCGCCATTGCCGAGGCCATGGGCGGCATGCGCTATGTCACCGGCGACCCCGACCGCCCGCCGATGCGCGCCAACCTCTCGCTGGGTGACTCCATCGCCGCGCTGCACGCCACCATGGGCGCGCTGATCGCCCTGCGTCACCGCGACGCGACAGGCGGACGTTGGGACGGACAGCGTGGCGGCGAAGGGCAGGTGGTCGATGTGGCGCTGACCGAAAGCGTGTTCAACATGATGGAGAGCACGCTGATGGAATACAGCTACGACGGTACGGTGCGCCAACGCACCGGCACCAGCATTCCGGGCATCACGCCGTCGAACGTGTACCGCAGCAAGGGCGGCGAGTGGGTGCAGATTTCGGGCAATGGCGATGCGATTTTCAAGCGCTTGATGCTGGCCATCGGCCGCGCCGACATGGCGGACGAGCCGGGCTTGGCACGCAACCCTGGCCGCATGGCGCGGGCCGACGACATCGACGCGGCCATTCAGGCCTGGGCCGCGCAGCAGGAGCCCGACGCCATCGTGCAGGCGATGCGCGCGGCCGAGGTGCCGGCCACGCGCATCTACAGCATTGCGGATGTCGTGGCGGACCCCCAGTTTCGCGACCGCGGCATGATCGAGCCGCACACCCTGGTGGACGGCACGCCGATTGATCTGCCCGCGCCTGCGCCACGGCTGTCTGCCACGCCAGGCGCTACGCGCTGGCTCGGCCCGGCACTGGGCGCGCACACCGACGCGGTTCTTGCTGAATTGGGACTGGACGCAGCGCAGATTGCCGCGTTACGCCAGCATGGAGTGATCTGAACCCGGAGGCTGGATCAAGCCCGCCCCTGCGACACCGACCTTACTGCTTGGCCAGATAGAGGGGATGCTTGTCGCGGGTCTGCACGCTGTAGTGCAGTTCCTTGCTGTTGACCCGCTGGCGCTCTGCCACCTTGATGGGGCGGTGCACGATCTCGTGGCGCTTGGTCTGCTGCTTGCGTTCGGCCACTATGCGACGCTTTTCTGTCTTGCGCACGGCCACCATCTGCCGTTTGTCTTCCCTGCGTTCGGCAACAAAGATGCGCGGGGTGTGGGTGACGTAAATCGTGACGAACTGGCCCTTGCGGAATGTGCCGCGCTCTGTGGTGTGGTTCCACTGCGCCACCTGCAGCGGGCTCAAGTGGTAACGATGCGCCACGCGCTCCACGGAATCGCCATATTTCCCCACGCGCAGCACCATGCGGCGCCCCGGAGGCGCTTCGGGGGCCAGTGCCAGCACGGCGTTTTCCGCCACGGCAACGCTCACATTCTTGTTGCTGCCGTCATCGGCCTTGGGAATGAGCACGGTGGAGCCCGCCTTGATGAGCTGGCGCGCTGGAATGTCGTTGGTGTCGCGCAGCATCGCATCGCTGACGCCCAGGTTGTGGGCAAGCTGCTGCGGCGACATCGTGGCCTTGACGGTGTAGGCCGTCCAGGTGGACAGCGGGCCGTTGTAGGCCTGCAGCGCCTGCGCAAAGTGCGTGGCGTTGTCGTAGGGCATGAGAATGCGCGGGTTGGTCGCTCCCAGAATGACTGGCTTGGTATAGGCCGGGTTGAGCGAGCGGAATTCATCGGTCGTCATGCCCGCGAGCTTGGCGGCCAGTGACACGTCGATGTCGCGGGTGATGGTCACCGCCTTGAAGTAGGGATGATCAGGGATGTCGGGCAGGGTGATGCCGTACTTGGCCGGGTTGGAGATGATGTCCTTCACCGCCTGTAGCTTGGGGTAGTAATTGCGTGTCTCGTTGGGCATGCGCAGGTCTTGATAGTCGACCGGCAGGTTGTGCGCCTTGTTGTAGGCAATGGCGCGCTGCACGCTGCCCTCGCCCCAGTTGTAGGCGGCCAGCGCGATTTGCCAGTTGCCGAACATGTTGTAGAGGTTCTGCAGATAGTCCAGCGCGGCATTGGTGGAGGCCAGCACGCTGCGGCGGTCGTCCTGGAACATGTTCTGCTTCAGGTTGTAATGCTTGCCGGTAGACGGTATGAACTGCCACATGCCCACGGCATGCGCCACCGACTTGGCATCGGGGTTGTAGGCGCTTTCAATGAACGGCAGCAGCGCCAGCTCGGTGGGCATGCCACGCTTTTGCACTTCCTGCACGGTGTAGTAGAGGTATTTTCGGGCGCGTTCGGTCATCCGGGCCACATAGTCGGGGCGGGTGACGTACCACTGCGCGGCCTGCTCCACGAGCGGGCTGTCCATGTCGGGAATGGCGAATCCGGCGCGGATGCGCTGCCAGATGTCGTCGTATTGCGGGGTGATGTCTTTGGTGTCGTCCTGCAGCGCGGTTTGCTCGGTGGGGGTGACGCTGCTGCTGGTGACGGTGACCGCGGTGAGCGGGGTGCCGGGGGCGGCGGAGGCAGTGGAGGTGGAAGGCGCGTTGCTCGGCGGGGGAGCGACTGTGGCAGCTTTTTCCGGGGGAGGGACGGTGGCACATCCGGCGGCCATGGCGACCATTGCACCCAGAGCCCAAAATCGCAGTCGTCTCAGTTGCCGCATCGGTTCTTATTCCTTGAAATCATTTTTCCACTCGCGCAGCCAAGCCAGGGCTTGCACTGCATCCTCGGGCTTGTGGCCCCTGTGCCGTTCCAGCGCCTGCACCACGCCGGGTTGTGCGGTGCGCAAAAACGGATTGATGTTCTTCTCCAGGCCGATGCTGCTGGGCAGCGTGGGCAGGCCTTGCTCGCGCAGGGCCAGGCACCGGGCCTGATGCGCCACGACCCACGTGTTCGAGGGATCTGCGACACGGGCGAATTGTAGATTAGAGAGGGTGTACTCGTGGGCACAATTTACTGTCGTCATTTCAGGGAGTTGCGACAGTTTGTTCAGGGAATCGAACATCTGCGCCGGGCTTCCTTCAAACAGGCGCCCGCATCCGGCGGAAAACAGCGTGTCGCCGCAGAACAGCGCGGGCGGTGCATCCTGCCCCGCAGAGGTCACGAAGTAGGCGATGTGGCCAAGGGTGTGGCCGGGCACGGCGATCACGGCAAAGTGCTGCGTCCAGCCCTGCGGCACGAACGTATCGCCGTGCTGCAACGCATGGGTGCGTCCGGGGATGTGCTCTGCCGCAGGCCCCCATACCGGCACCGGCGCGCCGCTTTGCCTGCCCGCCTGCCAGCGCAGCAGGTCCGCGATGCCGCCCACATGATCGCTGTGGTGGTGGGTGACTAGAATGCCGCGCAGTTCTCGTCTTCCCCGTTCCAGGGCGTCGATGACCGGCGCGGCATCGCCCGGATCGACCACCAAGGTGCGCGGATCGTCCGCTTCGGGCCGGACCAACCAGATGTAGTTATCCCGAAAGGCTGCAAGCGCTTCTGTATGCATGGTGACTCCGATCTGTGGCCTTTGATGAGCTTGCAGCACTGGCTGCAGACGCCGCCCGGCCGCTACGCGCTGGCCTGGGAGCAGGCGCAGATCGACCGGGTGGTCAGCGACATTTTCGGCTATCACGCGCTGCAACTGGGCAACCCGGCTTTGCAAGGGCTGGCGCACAACCGCATGCCTCACCGCTGGCTGGCGCTGGACGATGCCGAGCAGGTGCGGCTGGATCTACCGGGCGTGCGTCCCGCCTGCCTGCTGCCCGAGCACTACGGCGGCGAGCCGGTGTACGCCGAGCCGGGTCTGGTGGACGCCGTGGGCGAGGCCGCAGAGAACGCCCAACAGCCGCCCGAACCCCTGCCAGCCGATCCGCACGCCATCCATATTGAGCACCTGCAATGCGACTTCACCGCGCTGCCGTTTCCGGCCCAGTCGCTCGATCTGGTGGTGCTGCCGCACACCCTGGAGTGGGTGGACGACCCGCACGCCTGCCTGCGCGAAGTCGACCGCGTGCTCATGCCCGGCGGGCAAGTCGTCATCAGCGGCTTCAACACCTGGAGCCTGTGGGGCGTGCGCCAGCTGCTCGGGCGCGTGGGCGGTGGCTGGTATCTGCCGCAGCACGGCGAGTTTCTCGCTCCGCGCCGGGTGCGCGACTGGTTGCGGCTGCTGAGCTTTGAAGTCACCCAGGGCCGCTTCGGCTGCTACCGGCCCGCCTTGTGCTCGCCGCTATGGCTGCACCGCTGGCGCTTCATGGACAAGGCGGGCGACCGCTGGTGGCCCGTGTTCGGCGCGGTGTATTTCCTCGCGGCCATCAAGCGCGTGCCCGCCATGCATCTGGTCGGCAAGGTGGAGTTACGCACCAAGCGCCGTGCCGTGGCCCTGCAACCCGTAGCACAGCGCCGTTTCAAAACCAAAGCCCCAACGACATGACTTCCGATACCGACGCAGACATCATCATCTACACCGACGGCGCCTGCAAAGGCAACCCCGGCCCCGGTGGCTGGGGCGTGGTGCTGCGCAGCGGCGGCCATGAAAAAACCCTGCACGGCGGCGAGCCGCAGACCACCAACAACCGCATGGAACTGATGGCCGCGATCATGGCGCTCGAAGCCCTCAAGCGTCCCAGCCGCGTGCTGCTTCACACCGATTCGCAATACGTGCTCAAAGGCATGACCGAATGGATTGTGGGCTGGAAGCGCCGGGGCTGGACCACAGCCGACAAAAAGCCGGTGAAAAACGTCGATCTCTGGCAGCGCCTGGAAAAAGCCGCCGCCCCGCACACCCTGCGCTGGGTCTGGGTGCGCGGTCACACCGGCGACCCCGGCAACGAGCAGGCCGACCAGCTCGCCAACCAGGGCGTGGAGGCGGCGGGGCGGGGGTAGGGGCGGCGTCTTCGTCAGTCGTTACGCGAAAGTCCACCAAAAAGACGCTTGACAAAGCTGCCCTTGGCTTTGGTGGTAGGCGCTACTGCGACGTCTTCTTGAGGCATCTCGTCGTAGTGCCGCGAAATTTGCTCAAGCGATTCGAAAATGAGCAAGCGCGCGTTGCCTCGCTTGCCAGTGCGCTGATACATACCTTGGACGGCCTGCATGGCCGAAAGGGAATCGCCACCCAGATCGAAGTAGTTATCGGAGAGCGCAATCTGATCGGGCTTGAGTCCCAGCAGGGTCGACCAGACCTCGGTCATGGTCTGCTCGGTGGGGCTGCGTTCGCGGGTGCTCGCAGACGCTGCTGCCCCGGAGCGGCTGGGCGTCGCTTGCCCGGCTGTTTCGGAGCCGGCCAGATGTCGCAGGGCCTGCGCGGCGCTGGATTGCTCGGCTTGCAACAAGTCGCCGAGGGACTGTTCCGGGTTGCGGATCAGACGGGCCACCAATTCGAGGAAGCGCGCCTTGAAGGCTAAAGCCGTTGTTTCAGTGTAGATGTCGGCGTTGTAGGTGAAGCCGCCCTCCAGACCGCCCGGGACTTCCATCAGCCACAGCCCCAGATCTTCCGTGGCGCCTTTCTGGAAAATCAGAATGCTGCTCTGTTCGACGTCGCCCCAGCGCCGCGTGCGCTCTCTGGCGTCCTGGAAGGAGAACAAGGCTTGGTAAATTCCAGCGCGTTGGGAGCGCGCCATCATTTCCGGCTCCATGGCGAGACGCTCGAACGGGATGTCCTGGAAGTTCAGAACATCGAGGAATTCTTGTTTGACACTGCGCAGATAGTCTGTGGTCGTCTGGCCCGGGAGGATGCGCAGTTGCAAGGGCAGCAGGTTGTTGAAGAACCCCATGACGGGTTCGACTTCGGTCATCATGCGGCCACGCACCGGCACGCCGATGACGATGGTTTCGCTACCCGAAGTCTGCGCCATCATGGCCCCATACAAAGCCAACGCCAGCATGTTGAGGGTGAGGTCTGTCTGGAGAGCGATGTTGCGCAACTGCTCGGTGTCGGCCTTGTTGATCCGTATCCATGCTGTGGCGCCTTCGCCGCTCATGCCCGCACTTCGGGGTTTGTCGGTCTGCGGCGCCCTGGGTTGTGGCGCCTGGGCCATGCGCTGCTTCCATTCCTGCAATTGAGCCGCAAAGGCCGGGCTGCTCAGCCATTCCTGCTGCCAATAGGCATAGTCGGCGTATGTGACGGGCAATGGGGGCAGGGTGTTGACAGTGCCCTGTTGACGGGCGCTGTAACAGGCAGCCAGATCGCTGTAGAGCAGATCGAAAGACCAGCCGTCCCAGATGATGTGATGCGGCATGAACAGCAAAGCGTGCTCGTCGAGCGCGAGTCTGAACAGCGCTACGCGAAACAGCGGTACTTGATGGATGTCGATCGGTTGGTCGACGATGACTTGCATGCGCCGCATCAACTCGGTTTCGCGTACCTCGGGCGCCAGCGCCGACAGGTCGATGAGCGGGAGGTCGAACGCCACTTCCTCGCTGACCACTTGCTCATGCTGGCCGTTGACCGTTTGGATGACGCTGCGCAGCACGGGCTGGCGCAGCACCATGTCATGCAATGCCTGCTTGAAGGTTTCGATCTGCAGCGGGCCCCGCAAGCGATGAGCCGACGGCGTGTTGTAAACCACGCGGCCCGGGTGCAGTTCTTCCATGAAGGCGATGCGCTGTTGCTGCGCGGTCAGCGGCGCCGACCTACGGTGCGGGTCGTGACGAATGGCGACGCGGCCGCCGCCACCCTTTTCCTTGGCCTTGTCGATGGCCACAGCCATGCGATCCGCCGTGGGCGATTCGAAGACCAGCCTCAAGGGCAGGTTGAGGTCGAGTGTGGCGTTGAGCTGAGCGATGAGACGGGCCGCGAGCAGGGAATGGCCTCCCATGGCGAAGAAGTCATCGAGCACACTCATCTCGGGCAGTTTGAGCACCTGTTCCATCAGACCGAGCACCGTCCGTTCGGTGGCGTTGCGTGGGAGCACGCGTTGACGTCCGGCTCTTGCGTGGACCGGGTTCGGGGCAGGCAAGGCGCGGCGATCGACCTTGCCGCTGGACAACAACGGAATGGCGTCGAGCTGGACGATGTTCTGCGGGACCATGAAGTCGGGCAAGACCTGGCGCAATTGATCTCGCAGCGCCTCGCTGTCGATGGCGCCCCCCTCGGCTGTGACGTAGGCGACGATGCGAAGGTCTCCTGGCTGATCCTCACGGGTGATGGCCACCGCATGCTGAATGCCCGGGAAAGCGAGCATCTGATTCTCGATCTCGCCCAGCTCGATGCGGTAGCCACGCACCTTGACCTGATGATCGCTGCGTCCCAGGTAGTCGAGCGCGCCGTCACCACGCCAGCGGGCAATGTCTCCTGTCTTGTAAAGACGGCCACCGCTGCGGAAAGGGTCAGCGATGAAGCGCTCGGCTGTCAGGTCGGGGCGCTGGGTATAGCCCATGCCGACCTGGACACCGCCGATATACAGATCGCCCGGCGTGCCGATGGGCAGGGGCCGCAGATGGGCGTCGAGGACGTATAACTGGGTGTTTGCGATGGGCGCACCGATGGGGACAGTGCCCGAGGGCTCGCCAGGGCGGCACTCCCAGGCGCTGACATCGACCGCCGCTTCGGTCGGGCCGTAAAGATTGGCCAATCGGCTTGTCGGCAGCAGGGCAAAAAAGCGCTCGACCAGATCGAGCGGCAAGGCTTCGCCGGAGCACACGACCCGCCGTAGGCGACCGCAGGCAGGCGCGCCGGGCTCGTCCAGGAAGAATCGCAACATGGACGGCACGAAATGCATCACGTCGATGCGCTCGCGCTGCACCAGATCGACCAGATAAGCGCTGTCTCGATGACCGTCCGGCCGCGCGACTACCAGAGTGGCGCCCACCGTGAGCGGCCAGAAGAACTCCCATACCGATACGTCGAAGCTGAACGGCGTTTTCTGCAGGACGCGCTCACCGGGTTGAAGGGCGTAGGCCTCCTGCATCCAGAGCAGACGGTTGACGATGCCGCGGTGCGCGTTCATCGCGCCCTTGGGCCGTCCGGTGGAACCCGAGGTGAAGATGACATAGGCTGCATCACGTTCGTTGCCGACGGCTGGCAATGCAGGCACGGCCTCATGTGGCTGCCAAGCCATGTCGTCCAGGAACAGCGCTTGTGTGTGCGCCGGGAAAGCTTGGGCACGGCTGGCGAATTCAGTGTGCCGTGTGAGCAGCAGCTTGATGTCGGCATCCTCGGCCATGCCGCTCAGACGCTCGGCAGGTAGGGATGGGTCGAGCGGCACATAGGCGGCGCCGCTGATCATGATGCCTACCAGGGCCACGACCAGTTCCAGGCTGCGCTCCACGCAGACTCCTACGAGCACGCCGGGGCCTGCGCCGCATTCACGCAGCATGTGCGCGAGTTGCCGCGCGCGTGCGTGGAGGTCCCGATAGCTGAGGCTCTGTCCCTCGAACACCAGGGCGGTGGCGTCTGGGGCGATCTGCAGACCTTGAGCCAGCAGCGTGTCCAGTCGCAGGCCGGTCGGGTAGTCCCGCGCCGTGTCATTCCATTGCGCCAAAAGCACTTGCTCGGCAGGAGAGGGTGCAAGAAGCGAGGCCAAGGTTTGAGCCGGATCGGTCGTGGCCCGCACCAGTGCTTCACGGTAGAGTCTCAGCCAGCGCTGAACGGTGGCTTGATCGAACAGTTCGGTCTTGTACTGGCATTCCAGCAGGAGGCCCTCGGCATCCTGCGTGACATTGAGATAAAGCTCGAAATTCTCGGCGCTGCGGGGGTTGGAGAAGATCTCGGCTTGCAGGCCCTCGGCGTTGTAGGCACTGGTGTCGAGTCTTGCATCCAGATTGAACAGGACCGAAACGAGGGGCAGCCGTCCTGGTTCGCGGCGAATCTGTAAATGCTTGAGCAAACCGCCGAAACTCACGCTTTGATGGTCGTAGGCGTCAAGTACGGCACCGCGGGCCCTTTCCAGAAGACTGGCAATCGTGGACTCGGATTCGATCTGGAGGCGGATGGGGAGCAGGTTGACACAGTGTCCGACCAGGCTTTGGCTGCCTTCGGCGGCTTGACCTGCCGCCGATACGCCGACCACAACGTCGTCCTGTCCTGAAACTCGGGAAACGAACGCAGCGTAGACGCCCAGAAGGGTGGCGAAAAGGCTGGTGCCGTGGCGAGCGCCGAGCTTGCGCACGGCGTCGAGCAGGCTGGGATCGATGCGCAGGTCTTCGCGCCGCGATGCAAAACTGCGCATAGGCTGTCGCGGGCGCACCGTGGGGAGATCGAGTACCGGCGTCGAACGGTCGTAGATCGATACCCAGTAGCGTGTGTCGAGATCGGTCTGCTGTTGGTGCGCCGAGTCGTGCCGGTTTTCGGCATAGTCGGCATAGCTTTCGGCCGCAGGCAGGTTGGATGCAGATTCGGTCGCCGAGAGTAGTGCCGGAAGTTCGCTCAACAGAACACCAAACGACCAGCCATCGCAAACGATGTGGTGCGCGGTCAGGATCAGCACAGCCTCGTCCGGCCCGAAGCGGACGACGCTGGCGCGCAGCAGCGGACCGTGCTCCAGATCGAAGGGTTTGTCCACGTCGGCGCGGATATGCGCCTGCAAGGCGGCATCGTGCGCGTCCTGACTGTGCATTTCCAGACGATGTTCCGGAATGTCAACCGCCAGGCTTTCGGCGATGAACATCTTCAGCCCGTCGGCACCGAAGGTGGCACGCAAGGCGTCGTGTCGCGCGACAAGGCCCAGGACGGCCCTGCGTAGCGCCTCGGTGGCGATGGGACCTCGCAGATGCACGCTGACCGACTCGTTGTATGCCAACGTGGCGTCGCCGCCGAGTTGGCAGGCCAGCCAGATTTCGCGCTGGGCTTCGGTGGTGGGGGCCACGCGGGCGACGGGCGCGGTGTCGGCGAAGGGGTCGTAATCGACCGCGGTGGCAGCCGAGGCGCGGGAGAGGTCGTTCATTATGCGTCGAGACGGAGGTACTTGCCGGGCTGCTCGGGGTTGGGGATGAACCAGGCGGGGTTGCCGCTGGGGTCTTTGCCGATGCGCGCGCCGGGCACGGGCGGGCGGGTGGTGTCGAAGGCGGCGGGGGCGGCCTCGGCATGGCGGGGAAGGAAGTCGGCCTCCTGCAGTTCGGCCACGGCTTCCTTGAACGCGGTCTTGATGACGGCGATGTCCTGCGGGGTGTGGGCGGTGGTGAAGAAGCAGGGGAAGTTGTCGAGGATGTGCACGCCGCGGCTGCGCATCATGGCAAACAGCAGGTCTTGCATCGGGTGGTCTTCGGTGAAAAAGATTTTCCACACCGAGGAGAACGATTTGAGAACGATGGGCGCGCCCACTTCGCGGCAGTAGGCGTTGAGCTCGTCCACCATGGCGGCGGTGGAGGTGGTGAGGGTGTGCTGCAGCTCAGGCCCTGCGGCCTTGAGGTGCAGCAGCACGGCCTTGGCCGCGGCCAGGGCGAGGGGGTGGCGCACAAAGGTGCCGGCGAAGTAGGTCACGCCCACGGTGGGCACGGAGTCGTCGCCGTATTGCCATTGGCCGCCGTCGAGCGCGTCCATGAATTCGCGCTTGCCGGCGATGACGCCGATGGGAAAGCCGCCGCCCACCACCTTGCCGTAGCTCACCAGATCGGCGCGGATGTCGAACAGGGCCTGGATGCCGCCGGGGTGCGAGCGAAAGCCGGTGACCACTTCGTCGAAGATGAGCAGGGTGCCCGCTTGCGCGGTGAGTTCGCGCAGGGCGTGGAGGAATTCGCGCGGCTGGAAGTCGGGGCGGCGGCTTTGCACCGGCTCGACCACGATGGCGGCGAACTCGTCCATGCGCTCTTTGAGCGCGGCCAGGGTTTCGGGGGTGCCGTAGTCGAACACGACGACGTTTTCCGAGGTGTTGGGCATGATGCCCGGCGCGGCGGGAATGGAGCGGCCTTTCTTGGTGCCGCGCACGATGACTTCGTCGAAGATGCCGTGATAGGCCCCGGCGAAGATGGCGATCTTGCTGCGGCCAGTGATGGTGCGGGCCACGCGCACGGCGCCCATGACGGCTTCGGAGCCGGTGTTGCACAGCGCGGCGCGGTCGGTGCCGGTGAGCTCGCAGATGAGTTCGGCCACTTCGCCGGCCAGGGGGTGCTGGGGGCCGATGTCGTAGCCGTCGTCGAGCTGTTTGCGCACGGCATCGACGATGAAGGGCGGCTGCCAGCCGAACAGGCTCATGCCGAAGCCGCTGAGGGCGTCGACATACTCGTTGCCGTCCAGATCCCACATATGGCAACCGGCGGAGCGGGCAATGACGATTTGATAAATGATTTCCTTGAGCTGGGGACGAAAGCCGTTGACCACGCGCGGGTCAGCCAGATGCGGGCGATGGCGTGCGGTGTAGGCCTTGGAGGCCTTGGTGCGTTCGATGTAGCGGCGCATGAAGGCGTCGAGCCGCGCCTGCTGCCGCGCGCTGAGTGTGCCAGTGGGCGTGGTGTGGATGCGGGCGATGGCGCCGAAGGCCTTTTTGACGTCGTACTTGGCGTTGGCGGTCGGGCTTTCGTCATCGGGCGGCGGGGAGCTTGCCGCAGCTGGGGTGGCTGGGGCTGCGGGTGCCTGCGCTTGAGAGCTGGATGCGGTGGGCTGAGTCGCCTGCGGGATGGTGGGGGCGGCCAGCACCTCGGTCGCCATTTGCGGGGCCAAGGCTGCGGACGCACCGCCCAGCAGGGCGAGCTGTTGCGCCATCAATTGCATCTGCTGGGCGATGAGTTGCTGCACGAAGGGCGTGTTTGTCGCTGCGGGCGATAGCGGCATGGCCTGAGGCGCGAAGGCAGGGGCGGACGGCGGCAGGGTGGCGTGCGCCGCCTGGCCCTGGGGCGCAGCGCAAGGCGCGGCAACGGCCGGGGTGGCTAGGTGGGCGGCTGGGTGGGCGGTATCGGGCGGAAGCTGGCTGTCGATATACCGCGCCAGGGCATCGACGCTGCAATAGCGTTCCATCAGATCGCGGAAGGTGATGGGCAGGGCGAAATCTTTTTTGATCTGCAGCGCGGCCTGGGTGAGGGTGAGCGAGTCCAGCCCCAGTTCGACGAAGGTGGCGGTCGGGTCGGCATCGGCCAGCTCGACGCCGGAGCTGTCTTCGAACAAGGCGTTGAGGCGGGCGATGAGGGTCGGCAGGCGAGAGGCGGCTTGGGTCATGGCGGCGGTCGTCGAAGGGGGCACGATGGGGTCGGCAGCGATGGAGGTGCTGGCAGGCGGCGTGTCGGGTGGCGGGCTGGCGGGTGACGGGCTGGCGGATGACGGGCTGGCGGATGACGGGCTCACAGCAAGCGCCGCTGCGGCATCGAGCCAATAGCGCTTGCGCTCGAACGGGTAGGTGGGCAGGAGAATGCGCTGGCGCGGTTCGCCAGCATCGAACCAGGGGATGTCGTGCCCTAGCGTCCACAGCTGGCCCACCGCGCTGGCGAGCTGGCGCAGCTCGTTGGCCGGAGCGTCTTGCAGGCTGGGCAGGGCGACGGGCGCGGGCTGGCCTGCTTGGCCGTGCTGGCGGAACAGGGTGCTCAGAGCGCCACGCGGCCCGCATTCGATGCCGACCAAACCGGGATGCGCGCTCAGCGCCGCCCGTACCGCGCTGGAGAAACGCACGGTATCGCGCAGATGCCTGGCCCAGTAAACAGGGTCGGTGGCCTGCTCAGCGCTGAGGGTGTGGCCGGTGCGGGTGGAGAAGATGGCGCGCTGCGGGGTGTGGAGCGCGACGCCCCGTACCGCAGCCTCGAAGGGCGCGACGGCGGCGTCCATCATGGCGGAGTGGAAGGCGTGCGAGGTTTGCAGCGGACGGCTGACAATGCCTTGTGCCTCTAGCCGGGCCTGCAGCCGGGCGATTGCCTCAAAAGAGCCTGCCGCGACGCTGGCCTGCGGCCCGTTTTCTCCGGCGAGATCGAGCTCGTCCGTGAGATAGGGTTGCAGCGCGCTGGCCGAGAGCCGCACCGACAGCATGGCGCCCGGCGGCTGGGCCTGCATGAGCTGGCTGCGCAAAGCCACCAGGGCGGCGGCGTCTTCGAGCGAGAACACTCCGGCGAGCACGGCGGCGACAAATTCACCGACCGAGTGACCGATGAGCACGCTGGGCTGTGCGCCGCGCTGCAGCCACCATTGCGCCAGGGCGTATTCCACACAGAACAGCGCGGACTGGGTGACGGCGGTGGGTTGCAGCGCTGCGGCGTCGCCGCCGAACAGCAGTGCCCGAAGGTCGAAGGCGGTGTGCGGCGCAAACGCAGCAAGGGCGGCATCGAGCGCGTCGCGAAACTCGGGCAGCGCGGCGTAGAGACCGCTGCCCATACCAGCGTATTGCGCGCCCTGGCCGGGGAAGAGTAGGGCGAGCGGCGGCGGATCGGCGGGCGCCTGGCGCTGCGCGCGCAACGGCGCTTGTGAGCGCCCCCAGGACTGGACTGCATCCAGCCCGCCCCCCGAGGGGGACAAGGAAACTTGGGGCAGCCCTGCGTTCCCTTGGGCATCGCGCAAGGCCAGGATGGCGCCTGCCGCGTCATCGGCCACCACGCTCAAGCGCTGGGCGAAGGCCTTTCGGCCGATGCGCAGGGTGTAGGCGCAATCACCCAGTGGCGTGTCGGGGTGGGCGAGGAGATGCGCGGCCAGCCGGTCTGCCGCAGCCGCCAGGGCGCTTGCGCTGCGGGCCGACAGCCGCAGGATGAAAGGCCCCTGCGCCGGGCCGCTGGGTGCGCGCATCGGCGCTTCCTCCAGGATGGCATGGGCATTGGTGCCGCCGACTCCGGCGCTGTTGACCGCAGCCAGCCTGGGCTTGTCACCGCGGGGCCAGGGGGTGAGGCGGTCGTTGACGGTGAAGGGCGAGGCGTCCAGCCCCAGTTTGGGATTGGGCGCGGTGAAATGCAGCGTGGCGGGAATGCGCTCGTGCTGCAGCGCCAGCGCCGTCTTGATGACTCCGGTGACGCCCGCGGCGATGACGGTGTGGCCGATATTGCTCTTGGCCGAGCCGATGCGGCAAAAGCCCGTCTGCGATGTGCCCTGGCGGAAGGCGCGGGTGAGCGCCTGCACCTCCACCGGGTCGCCTAGTGGTGTGGCGGTGCCGTGGGCCTCGAGGTAGCCGATGTCCTGGGGCTGCACCCCAGCGGCGGCCAGCGCGGCGGCGGCCACTGCGGCCTGGCCGTCCAGGCTGGGAGCGGTGAAGCTGGCTTTGTGGCCGCCGTCGTTGTTGATCGCCACGCTGCGGATGACGGCGTGAATGGTGTCGCCATCGGCTAAAGCATCGGCTAGCGGCTTGAGCAGCACCACGGCCGCGCCGTCGGAAAACACAGTGCCCTGGGCGTGGATGTCAAAGGTGCGGGTATGGCCGTCGGGCGAGAGCATCGCTCCTTCCTGGTAGAGATAACCGCTGTTGGGTGGGCAGGTGATCGAGCTGCCGCCGGCCAGCGCCATGCCGCACTGGCCGGCGCGCAGACTCTCCACCGCCATACCGATGGCGACCAGTGAGGTGGAGCAGCCGGTATGCACGCTCACCGCGGGGCCGGTGAGATCGAGCCGGTTGGCGGTGCGGGTGGCGATGTAGTCCTTCTCGTTGGCCAGCATCACTTGAAACTCGCCCAGGCGTTGGACCTTGTCGGGATGGGCGCCGATATGGCGCTGGAAGTAGGTGGCGTTGTACATGCCAGCAAAAACGCCGACCGGCGTGCCGGTCTGGCCCGGCACATGGCCCGCGCGTTCCATGCACTCCCAGCACAGTTCCAGGAACACGCGCTGCTGCGGGTCCATCAGCTCGGCTTCGAGCGGGCTGATGCCAAAGAAGGTGGCGTCGAAATCGGCCACATCCTGCAGGACGCCGCGTGCGGGTACATAGGCCGGATCGGCGCGCAGCGCGGCGGGAATGCTGGCGTCGAGTTCGTCGGGGCGGAAGAAGCGGATGCCTTCCTGCCCCTGCTCCAGCAGATTCCAGAAGGCCTCGATGGTGGGCGCGCCGGGAAAGCGCCCGGCCATACCGATCAGGGCGATGGGCGCGTCGCGCAAGGTGTTCGCCTGGGCGGGGTCGCGGTGCGCGGCGGTCAGGCGATTGGCGGCAATGCCGACATGGCCGTCGATCTGCGCTGCGATGCCTTGTGGGGTCGGGTTGCCAAAGAAGGCGGCCACGCTGAGTTCGCCGTTTCCACGCTGACGCAGCGCGGCCAGGGCGCGGAGCACCAGTAGCGAATTGCCGCCGAGAGCAAAGAAGTTGTCCGAGGTCTCGACATGATCCAGTCCCAGCACTTCGGCGAAGACCGCGGCGACCTGCTGTGCCTTTCCGGCAGGCGCGCTGAGGGCAGCCTTGTTGCGCGTGGCTGCGCGCGAGGGCATGGGCAGGGCCTTGCGGTCGAGCTTGCCGTTGAGGGTGACGGGCAGGCGTTCCAACACCATGAAGTGCGCGGGCACCATGTAGTCGGGCAGGCGGGCGGCGAGGGCAGGGCGCAGGGTCTGCGCACTGAGCGCCGTGCCGGGCTGTGGCACAACGTAGCCGACGAGCTGCGGGCCAAGCACTGCATCGTGGTGTACGGCCACGGCGCAGGCTAGCACGCCGGGCTGGGCGGCCAGCGCTGCCTCGATCTCTCCCAGCTCGATGCGGTAGCCGCGAATCTTGATCTGGCCGTCCGCACGACCGACAAAGTCGAGCGCGCCATCGGGCCGCCAGCGCACCAGATCGCCCGTGCGATAGAGCTTGCCATGCGGGTTCAGTGGATCGGCAATGAAACGCTCGGCGCTCAGGTCTGGCCGGTTGAGGTAGCCACCTGCCACACCGCGCCCGCCCACGCACAACTCGCCCACCATGCCGCGCGGCAGCAGTTCACCACTGGCGCTGCAGACCAGCACATGCGTGTCCTGGATCGGCTGGCCGATGGGGATGGAGGTTGTGTCGGGCGGTAGATCGCGGGGGATGCGGTAGGTGGCGGTGAAGGTGGTGCACTCGGTGGGACCGTAGCCGTTGATGAGTGCGGTGTCGGGCAGAGCGTTCAGGGCGCGGCGCACGTGGGCGACGGACAGTGCCTCGCCGCCGGTGAGCAACTGGGCAAGGCCGCGGAACCAGTGCGGATCGTCATCGACGATGGCGTTGAACAGCGCGGCAGTGAGCCAGGCGCTGTTGACGCCATATGTGGCAATGCTGTGGGCGACACCCGGGCCGGTGGGGATGACTTCGTCATGCAGCACGCAGCAGCCACCATTGAGCAGCGGGCCCCATATCTCCAGCGTGGAGGCGTCGAATCCCAGCGGAGCGGCGTGCAGCATGACGGTTTGCGTATTCAGCTGCATGAAGCTGGCGCCAAGCACCAGCCGCAAGATGGCACGGTGCGGAACGGCAATACCCTTGGGCGCGCCGGTGGAGCCCGAGGTATACATCACATAGGCGATGGACTCGGGCGTGCAGTTGACACCACGGAGCGCGGGAGTCGAGGCTGCGTCTTCCAGCAGGGTGGGCGCGTCCAGGGTGGGTAGCGGCGGGGTGGCAAACAGATGCGCGGTGTCGGGCTGGGTGAGGGCGAGCCGCGCTCCTGCGTCGCGCAGCATGAAGGCGACGCGCTCGGCCGGAAACTTGGGGTCGATGGGCAGATAAGCTGCGCCTGCCAACAGCACGCCGAGCACGCAGGCGATGGACGCCGGGCCGTGGTCGAGCGCGAGGGCGACAACATCTCCCGGCGCAACGCCGCGCGCCTGCAGCGCGGCGGCAACCGCGTGGGCTTTGGCGTGCAGTTGCGCATAGCTCCACTGGCCACCATTCCAGCGCACGGCGGGCGCGTCGGCATGCGTGGCGTGCAGTTGCGCGAATCTGTCAGGGACACCGGGCGTGTCGGGCGCGGGGCGGTGGTCGGGATTGAGCGCCAACAGTTCGGTGCGCTGCTCCGTGCCGAGCAGGTCGATTTGATGGGCGCGCAGGGCGGGTTCAGCCAGGATGGCTTGCGCTGCTTGATGGATCGTACGCAGCAGGGCCTTGACGAAGACTTGCGGATACTGCCCGCCGCAGACGCACTCCAAGACTTCACCATGCGATCCGGACGTGAGGAGCAGAGCTGCCGGGTATCGCGCGAGTGCGCCAGCCTCCTGCCCTGCGCCACACAGCCAGACCAGATCGATGGCGTCGAGGTCAGTGAGTTCAGCAGCTTGGTCAGCGGCCTTGGAGGCGCAAACAGCGCGAGCGCGTTCGACGATCTGCCCCACCACGTCTTGCGCGGCACAGCCGAGAAAGGACGGTGCGGCCTGCGGCGGCAGCACGAGCAGCCCGTTTTCGGTGCCGCAAAGGCGCTGCATCACAATGGCGGCGGCGGCCATCCAGGCGTTTTGCAGTTCCGCAGATCCCGGGCCGGACTGCGGTCTCAGCGTCTCACGCAGCGGTGTGCGCTGTTGTGCAGGCGTGCACGGCGCAAAATCACTCAGACGAATCTGAGAATGGCTATCGCTGTCGTTTGGGTTGCGCACAAGGACCACCAGGTCGTGTGAAAAGACCGTGCCGAACCCCCCGTCCGGCCGACTTTCTCTTGCCTTGATTGCACCGCTTAGCAGCTCGATTGGCTAGTCCCTAACTTGGGGTGAAAGGCGATCCAGACGCAGTTTTCGTGAAATTTTTGCCAGTTCGACACAAATGAAAACGCCTCATTCCGTGGGAATGAGGCGCTCAGGAGGGGCAGGGCCACCCCTGTGGGGACTCAGTAAGCGTAGTAGCCGTAGGGCGAACCCGCCTTGGGGCCGCGACTCTGGTTGAGCAGGGTGTAGACCATCGGGTGATCTTGCAGCATGGCGAGGGATTGCTGCACCGTGCCCTGATGCGTGCGCCCGGCCTGCACGACGAACAGAATCTGCCCGGCGTGCAGCGACAGCGCGCGCGCTTCTGCGGAGGGCAGCAGCGGCGGGGCGTCGAGGATGATGACGCGGTCGCGATAGCGGTGGGCCATTTCTTCGAGCAGCAGGTCCATGGTGGCGCTGGCAAACAGCTCGGTGGCCTGGGCGTTGGGCGTGCCCACGGGCAGCACCGCAAGCTTGGGCACATTGGTGGCCAGAATGAGGTCGGACAGATCAAGATCGGGGTGGAGCAATTTGTCGATCAGTCCTTGCGCAGGCGGTATGCCCAGTCGTTCGAGCAGGGAACTGCGCGACGGATCGGCATCGACCAGCAGCACGGTGTGATTCAGCTCGGCGGCAATGCTCATGGCAAGATTGGCCGCGACGAAGGTCTTGCCTTCCCCAGGCAGCGAACTGGTCACCATGATGAGGTTGGGTCGGTCGATCTTGGTCGAGGCCGCGCCGGTGATATTGCCCAGCAGCGGCCGCTTGACGACGCGAAACTCATCGACCAGCAGAGAGCGCGTGGCGTGGGGAACGATGTAGCCTTGCGCCGTCAGTTTATTGAGGTCGATCTCCACCTGCTTGGAGCGTGTGCCCATGTCCTGCGGCCTGGCCTGTTGCGGCGCCGACTCAGCCTGCTTGACCGCCGTCGGCAGCGGACGCACGCTGGTCGGCTGCTGTGCCGCAGTCGTGGGCGCGGGTGTGCCCTCAGCGTGCGGGGTTGCGGCCCAGGGCACATCCACCCCGGCGGCGCGGAGTTCTTCGAGTCGTTTGACGGCTTGTTCAATGGTGCTCATGGGATTCCCTTAAACGCTCGCCAGTCGGGTGAAATGCGACCAAATGGCCCAGAGTAGACCGATCACGATGAGGCCGGCAATACTGAGAACCAGATTCAGATTGTTCTTCCTGTCCTGGCTGAGAACGTCCGGCGAATTCAGCATGGAAATGCTGCCAAGCACCGGGCGGTCGATGGTTTCGCGCAAGTGGCGCGGGCTGTGGAAGGTCGGCATGACTTGCGACACCACAAAACTGGCGACCACGCCACAGGCCAGGGAGAAGAAGACCAGCAGCGCGATCAGCATGGGCTTGCTGGGAAACAGCGGATGTTGTTCCACCCGCGGCGGATCGACTACACGGAAGACCGCGAGCTGCGAGGACGCGTCCACGCTTTGCGTGAGCCCGGCAGACTGGCGGCGGGCGACGAGGTCGTCGTAGCTCTTGCGGATAACGTCATAGCCGCGCATCAGGCTGGCATATTGCTGGTCAAGCGCGGGCATCTGTCCAGCCTGGCTGCGCAGTTGGTTCAGCCGCGACTGCGCTTCGGCCACCTGGGCCTGCAGCGAGGCCACGTTGGCGTCGGCCTGGGCAACCTGAACACGCAACTGCTGATAGGCCGGGTTGGCGGTACTGAGCAGATTGCTGGTCGGAGCCTGCGCCGCCGCCTGGGTTGGATGCTCCGCAGCAGCTTTCAGGCGGGATTTCCTTTCGGCTTCCAGCCGGGTCAGTGTTTGGCGCGCACTGATGACGTCGGGATAGTCGTTGGTGTAGCGCTGCAGCAGGTCGTCGAGGCGGTTGCGCTGGGTCTGGATCTGGCGGTCGATGTCAAGAACATCCGCAGGAACGGTCTGGCCGGATGGGGTGACTGCAGCGGGCCCCACATAGGGTGAGGTGACCGTGATGGTGGGTGACTCGCCACGCATCTGGCCGACGATGGCATTGCGCGCGGCGATGGCGGCGCTGAGTTGCCCTTGCATCTGCGAAAGCTGGTCGGACGCCTGGTTGACGCGGGTGTAGTAATCGACATTCGCCGCACCCGAGTAGCCGGGGTGCGCGGTCTTGAAGTCCTTGAGCTTCTGCTCGGCAGCGCTGAGCTGGCGACCGTAGTCAGCCACCTGGGCATCGAGGAAGTTCAGCGCCTGCTGGGTGTCCTGCTGCTTGCCGCCGATACCGGAGGTGAGGAACATGTTGACCAGATCGCTCACCACATGAAGCGCCACTTTGGGGTTGGGGTTGGCATAGCTGACGCTATAGAGATTTTCGCGGGCGTTGATGTTGAGCTTGAGGCTCTTGAACAACTGATCGACGGCACGGTTCATCGCGTCGGGCTTGCCGTCGTTTGGCGCGAGGTTGTTCTCGCGCACCAGCCGCTCCAGATTGGGCCGGGCGAGCAGGGTGCGCGCCACCATGGCCACCTGATCGTCGATGTTGGGCTGTACCGTGAGGCCCTGCATCAGTGGCTTGAGCAGGGTCTGAGTGTCCACATACACCCGCGCAGAGGCCATGTAGCGCTCGTGGAACAGGGCCACGCCAACCCCGCCCAGAACAAGCACAACCCAGGCTGTGATCAGCCCGATCCAGCGCCTGTCCCACATGCCGGGCAGAAGGTTGAAAAGAGGGCGCAACAAATCGTTCATGGCATGGCCTTGCGGAAAGAGAGCAGGGGCGGCGCGAGCCGTCCATCGTGCGGGCAGTCGGTGAATCGGGTTGTGTGCTCAAGCATCATGCCTGAACCTCCAGGGTTTCGAGAACCTGGTTTTCCCATTGGGTCATCAGCCATGTTTCCAGCGTCTGGGCGATGCGGTCGGCGGCTTTCCCATCGCAGCCGAGCGGATTCTGGCGGAATTTCTGGTCGCCTTCCAGAATGTCTCCCATGGCCTGGAAGATGCGGCGGAAATCGCGTCCGACCACCAGATTGCTGCCGAGTTGGATGGTCTGGCTGCGCGCGCAGTAATCGCTCAGTGTCAGGCAGGGCACACCCAGGTAGGTGCTGGCGTCCTGGAAATTGGGCCGGTCGGTCAGCAGGCAGGTGGCCGACTTGAGCAGCGCCAGGCTCTGGCTGTAGGTGAGTTCAGGCACGCAGGCCACGCGCGCGCCACGGAGAGAATTGCTCAGGCCGTACTGCAGCATCCGGCTGTGGATGCTTGAGGGCATGGGCCAGATCACGGGGAGGATGCGACTCAGGCGCTTGGCATTGGCCAGCATATCGATCATTTTCTCGCGCGACGAGGCCCAATCGGCATCCTGCAGCAGTAGCAAGGCATAACCTTGGGTGTTGGCGAGATAGGTTTTCGGCACGCCGATGTCCGGGGCGAATGCTTTGTGGTCGGGAAGTCCTCCCAGGCACTGGATGAGAGCATCAGTGCGCAAATTGCCGACCACGCGGATGGACTCAGAGGCAATGCCGTCATGGGTCAGAGGCGCCATGCAGCCCGAGCCGATGGCCAGATGCAAATCCGCCAACTGGTCGATGAGGATGCGGTCGATTTCCTCAGGGTCTGTACGCTGCCCATGACGCAGACCCGATTCGATGTGCGCGAGAGACCGGCCATGCCGCTTGGCGACCAGGCCGGCCGCCAGCGCGGCATCGCTGTGTGAAAAGGTGAGGATGGCAGCCGGACGATAGGTGGTGAAAATCTGGTCGAGCCAGTTCACCCATGCGGCCAGCCCGGGCTGGGCATCCTGCCCGTCCGGCAGCAGCGCCAGATCGATTTCGGCGAGCGCAGCATCGCTGGCAACCGCCGATGTGGAGAGTTGCTCCAGCCCGACCAGCAGCGGCAGCGGCAGCCCGGAATAGGACTTCATTTTCTGCATCAGGGGCTGCAGGGCAATGCGATCTTCCGGTGTCTGGGCGATACAGAGCAGCGGCCCGGGCTCGCCCGGCTTGGGCGGTGCGGGTGCGCGGGTGAGCGCCTCGGCAACATCGCGAAGAATGGGCAGGCCCTGCGAGGAATCGTCAGCGATGAAGCGGGATGCGGAGGATGCGGACTGTGCGGGGCCAGGGCGGCGAACAGGAGCCGTGATGGTGGGCGCATCCGGCTCGGCAGGTTCGACTGGACGCAGCAGGCCGCCGATCTCCTCGCGGATTTCCCGAGCGACGGTATCGGACCGCGAGGCGTCGATCTGGTCGGTGTTGTCGAGAAAGGCGGAGAGCAGCAGGCGGTTGCACAGCATGTTGATGCGCCTGGGCAAGCCTCCCGTCCAGTTGTGAATGGTCTCGAATGCCGCGTCATCGAACTGTGGTCTTCCTGTCCAGCCGACCCGCTTGAGGCGGTGGATGATGTAGGCACGCGTTTCATCGGCGTCCATCGGCCCGATGTGGCAACTGGCGATGATGCGCTGGCGCAGTTGCTCCAGATTGGGCGCGCGCAGCACATCGCGCAATTCAGGCTGTCCGACCAGATAACTTTGCAGCAAGGCCCGGTTGCCATACTGGAAGTTGGAGAGCATGCGCAGCTCTTCAATGGCCGCGGAATTGAGGTTCTGCGCCTCGTCGATGACCAGCAGCGCGCGCCGGTTCTGCAGCATCAGGGTGGTGAAGTGCGCTTCAATGGCGGCCAGCAGTTCGGCCTTGGAGGTGTTCTTCGACGGAATGCCAAAGGCGTTTGCCACGGCGCGCAGCAGGTCGTCGGCTTCGAGCTGGGTGCTGACGATCTGGGCGGCGGCAACCTTGGCAGGATCGAGCTCATTGAGCAGCGCGCGTACCAGTGTGGTTTTGCCCGCCCCGATTTCCCCCGTGACGATGATGAAGCCTTCACCCTGCATGGCGCCGAAGCGCAGGTATTGATGGGCGTAGTTGTGACCCTTGCTCTCGAACAAAAAGCTGGGATCGGGGTTGAGCTGAAAGGGCGAGGCGCTCAGGCCAAAGTGTGCTGCGTACATGGCCGGGATCAGAATTGGTGCGTGAGACCCGCGTAGATGGCCGATTCGTTGGCGTTCAGAATGCCCGTATTGGCGGTATCGAGAAGCTGTCTGCGGGCGCCAAGCACCAGGATGGTCTGCGGGGAGAGCCGACGATTGAGTTGCACGATGAAGCTGGTCTGGCGGGTGCTGACGCCTTGATTCAGGCCAAAGCCAGTGCTCAGTGCGCGCAGCACGCCGACGTTCAGACTCATCACCGGGCTCAAGCGTCGGCCATAGCTCAGGCCAATACCGTTCTGGACATAGTTGGCAGAGGCAATGAGCAAGTTGTTCAAGGGCGGCGAGCCCGGGAGAAACAAGTCTTGCGTCTTGGTGTGGAACAGGGACGCCGAGTAGCTGTTGCGCTCCACCAGCAACACTGCGGTTGCGGTGAATGTGTCTTGCAGTGTTGCCGACTGGGTGTAGTAATTGATGGCGTTGGGCAGGGTGGACGGCAGCCCGGTGACCGCCAGCAAATTTTGCACAGCGCGCGCGCGCGCCGTTGGATCAGGGTATTGCGACGCCAGCATGCCGTCGAGCAAGGTGGACAGACTCACCCCGGACGGGATGGTTTGCAGGCCCGCCAGGAAGGTCGAGGGACCGCGATTCCAGTTCATGCGCAGACTGAGCCGCTGGATCTGCTGCGCGGCGTTGATATTCCAGCCGGTGCCGAAGAAGCGCCGCTCGACCACGCCGTCGAGCCGCGTGAAAACGTTGGGCCGCCAGTTGACCTGCGCACCATAGATGCTGTGCCCCAGGCTGGCGTAGGAGGTGGAGTAATGTTCGTAGCCACCGATGAGACCGGCCTCGACATGCGGCGTGAAGGCATAGAGGCCACGGGCCCGCACGATCTCGTCGCGCACGGTCAGCGCACCGCTGGTGGTGTAAACCGTTTCTTCCTGACGGGCATCCAGGCCCCAGCCAAACGGGGTGGGGCGACGATCCAGCCGGACAGACTGCAGACCGTAGCGTCCATTGCTCAAGGCCTGCCCCGTTTGGTTGCCGCTGATCTGCGTCCAGATGTTGTCGCTGCGCGCCCGCAGCCGCAGATCGTCGTTGAAGCGATGATCGATATAGGGGCTGATGCGATATTGCGTGGTCGTGTAGGTTGCCGTGCTGGTGGACTGGGTCGGGATGGTGAGCAGGGCATTTTGCTGCGAGGTGATGCCGGCATCGAGATACAGCCATTGATCCACCAGCCGGGCGCTCAGTCCCAAAACGCCCGACGGCAGCACGGTATTGCTGTAGGAACCTCGGGCGTAATACTGCCCATTGAGCGCAAAGTTGCCGAAGGTGCGCAGGTCCGGGCCTTCGGTCTGGAAGGCGATGCCCGGAGTGACGCTGACGATGGTGTCCGACTTGGACGGCGTGGCCGTGCCGAAATAGGCATTACTGGTCTGCACCACGGACATGCCGAGGGTGGGCTGAACAAAATTGCCTCGCGGCACCATAGGGGCGCTCGCACCGGCCAGAGGTGCCAGAAGGCCACCGCCCAGCGTGTCGCCGCCATCGACTTGCTGCGGCAGGCCCATCCCGCCAGGCACCGTGGTGTTGAGCCCCGGGATGGTCTGTCCATAAGCTGACCCCGCCTGCAGCAGGCAAAAGGCCAGCGGGGTCAGCGCGAAGAGAACAGTGCGGCTTGTGGTCTGCATGGCGGGGGTCGGGTCGAATGGTCAAGGAGAGCAATACGGCAGACAACCGGCTCAGAACATGCTCTGCGGAATGATGATGACGTCGCCTGGTTCGACTGGCACATTTGCCGACATCTGGCCGCGCTTGAGCAGATCGCCTAGCTTGATGCTGTAGGTCTTGCCGTGGCGCTCGAGAATGGCCGCATTGCCGTCGGCAAATTCGGTCAGGCCACCGGCGGCGATCATCACATCGAGCAGAGTCATGTTTTCGCGATACGGAATGGCGGTCGGGCGGACGGCCTGACCGACGATCCGGATCTGCTGGTTGTATGGGCCGTGAAAGCCGGTCACCACAACGGAAACCACCGGGTCACGCACATACTTTGACAGACGCGCCTCGATTTCCTTGGCGATCTCGCCCGGCGTCTGCCCTGCCGCTTGCACGTCCGGAGCCAGAGGCGTGGAAATCTTTCCGTCCGGGCGCACCTGGATTGACATGGACAGATCCGGGTTGCGCCAGACATTGATATTGAGCGTGTCTCCCGCGCCGACCTTGTAGTGATAGGCCTCTTGATTGACCTTGCTTGGTGCTGGAGGGTAGTTGTTCACAGCGCAAGCACCCAGCAGCAGCGCTGCGAAGGAGGCAACGGCCATGCGCCAGAGACTGAAACGGGAATCGCGGATAGTCATGCTTGACCTCAGTGGAGTCGATGGAAGAATGAAACAACCACCAGATTGTGGAAGGCCAGTGTAGGTGGCACAAGCCCTTATTTGATCGGGTTTCGCTCCGGACAGGCTGTGAAATATCTCACGGCTTTTTCAGTGATGATCGTGCTGACTCTCTTTCAGCCGTCCAGTTCGTGCGTTTCCCGCCTGAATGCGGGGGGAAAATGACAACGCCCGGGAGGGCCCGGGCGCTGAAGAGTGCCGCCGAGGCGGCGTCAAAGCGGGTTACTGCGGCAGTCCAACAGTCGGGTTGCCCAGGTTGGTCCACTCGATCATCGAGCCGGCATACAGCTTGGAGTTCTTGTTGCCCAGGATTTCGTGAGTCACAAACCAGGCGCCGGAGGCGAGGTGGCCGGTGTTGCAGTAGGTCACGGTCGGTGCATCGGGCTGGATATTGAACTCGGCGTAGATCTTCTTGTAGTCGTCTGCGCTCATGAACTCATGCGCAGCGCCAACCGGCTTGACGATGGCGTCGGTCGGGAAGGAACGTGCACCAGGCAGATGGCCGCCCGTCTTGTTGATCGGTTTTTTCACGATGCCGAGGAATTGCGCGGTCGGACGGGCGTCGACAAACTGATCCTTACCGCTTTGCAGGCCTTCCTTGACTTGCTGCATGGTTGCCAGAATGGCTTTGTCCTCCGTACCAGCCGTCCAGTTGCCCTTGGCCGGGGTGACCTTGTCGGTGGACACAGGGAAGCCGGCCTGGATCCAGGCGTTGACGCCGCCGTTGAGAATGGCAACCTTGTCGCGCGGCTCACCGAAGTAGCGCAACTGGAAATACAAGCGGGTGGCCATGTCCATGGAGTCGACGCTTTCACCCGTGGGCACGATGACGATGGGCTTGTCAGTCTTGTTCAACCCGGCATCATCCATGGCTTTGGTGAAAAATTCGGCGGTGGGCAGCTGGGCCTTGATCTTGACACCATCAACGGTGCGCTCTTCGCGGATCTTGCCGAAGTCCACGGGAATTGCGCCAGCGATATGACCACCGGTCTTGACCAAGGTCTTGACCTTGGTCTTGGCGTCCACTTCGAACTTGGGTTCTTCGGTGAAGGTCTTCGGCTCATCGCGGATGTCGATGATGGTGACCGCGTCCTTGTTGGCGTTGAGCCATTGGGGCGTGACCAGCGGGCCAGGCAGGGTGGCTGCCCCGGCGGTTTGTGCGGCGGCGACGGCGATGATGCTCATGCCGATCAGGTGTTTCAGTTTCATGTTGGCTCCTCGTTTGGATTGGTCGAACTTCGTATTTCAGGGCGTGTACCCGCCCGGCTCTTGCGAGCTACTGCCTAGGGCGCATCTGCGCCCAACTCCTCCAACGCAACAATCTGCGTCGAAAAATCGATACGACACTGACTCAGGATGTGAGTGCGTCGGTCCTTCAGCAAGTGAATGCGCCCGCGGTCCATCAGCGCCTTGGCACGCGCGTCGCGCATGTGGGTGACAAGATCGATCTGCGGGCGGAAAAAGGCGAGTACGGCATCCAGCCACTTGCTGACATTGTGTGGTCTGGCGTCCTTGAATGCGGCCTGGCGCGCAAGCGTGCAGACGCGCTCGGCATTCTCCCAGCACTCCGCTGTGACCCATTGATTGGTTGTGAACACACGCAATGGCATGCCTTGCGCATCAACCGACAGGCCAGCGATATGGGTATAGCGCTGGTCGTACGGGCAGTCAGCGCGGTCGTTGGGAGCAAAAACATGGAAGTGACCATGCTCTGATGGCATTCTTTGGGATGCAGCGTGGGCGTGGTAATAAAACAGTGCCCCGGTGCGACTCTTGGCATCGCGTGGGGGATAGTGCTCCCACTCGACGTAAGTGGCATTTCCAATGATTTCGGAGATCACTGTCTTGCCCTGCTTCAGGAGGGACTGGGTGGCCTCTAGGGCCTTGAGACCGCAGGCATACAGATCGCTTCGCTCTTGCGGAGCCAGCTTGCGCAACAGATCGACGGTGAAGCGTCGGCCTCTTGGCGCGTGGCTAGACAACAGGGAAGAGGATTGGGTCATGGATGGACATGGCGCAGCACAAACACTGCGCCATGTGTTCAAGTCAGATTACTTGGAAGGCGCGCAAGGATTGCTGCTCTTGGACGGAGCGCAAGGGTTGCTGCTTTTCTTTTCCATTTTTTTGTCCATTTTCTTGGACGGAGCGCAAGGATTGCTCGGCGCGCAGGGGTTGCTCGAGGCATGCGCAACACCAGTGGCGGACAGGCTGGACAGTGCTTGCGGCATGGGAGCAACCACGGCGGCAGCAAGGGCCAGGGCGGGAAGGGCGTGAGACAGTTTGATGCGGGCTTTAGCCATGTGATACTCCTGATGAGTGGTTAAAAATGCTGGACAACAAATGCAGGACGACTGTTACGTTGCGGCCCTGTATGCAGTCAACGTGTGAACAGGGCCGAGCGCTGACAGTGTTGTGCAATTTAGCTGTTTTGCGGGGCAAATGCGCCGGAAGACTTGTTGCTGGCCTTGTGCACAGGCGTACCGGTTCGTGTGAGGTAGCCCACAATCACCAGTATCGCGAACAGCAGGCCCCAAACCGCCCAGGCCGGAAGGTGCAGCAGTTGCGGCAGGGTCAGCCCATCCGGGCCCGTTTGCTTCCAGGCCCAGCTTTCAATAGAGCTAAACACGGAGTTGAAACCCAAGGTGCCGATACCGATGCCCAGCAGGAACAGCAGGCCATCGATCTTGCCCGACATCAGTGCGACGATCGATGTACCTGGGCAATAACCGCCAACCGCCATGCCGATGCCGATGCCCACGCCACCCAGGGTGGTGCCCCACAGCATGACGGAGGGGATGAACATGTTGTCAACGGCAATCAAACCCAGCCCTTGAAGCAGGTACAGCCCTCCTGCCGATACGAGGATGGCTGTGAACATGACCTTGAACACAGCCCAGTCCTTGAAGCGCAGTTGCGCTGTGAGTTTGCAGCCGCTGCCGAAGCCGGCATTTTCAAGGATGTAGCCAAAAATCAGGCCAAGAATAATGCCCGATACCGGGCCGGTGTATCCAAGTGGGAAGCTCATTTCCAGAGTCCTTTCGTCAGTTGACCAAACACGGCGCCAGCGATGAAAAATCCGATCAAGAACAGAAAGCCAGCGGCCGCCAGGGTAGCGGAGCCAGACAGTCCCATGCCGCTGGTACAGCCCAGCGCGAGGCGGGCACCAAAACCCGCAACAATGCCGCCAATGACTGCAAGAATGAGTCGCAGACTACGTCCGGCTTGCGTGGGCCCGTCGATCTGCAGTTTGAATCGACCCGCTAGCACGCTGCCGATCAAGCCGCCGATCGCCAAGCCAACGACTTCCCAGACGACCCAGCGGTTCAGGCCGACTTCAAAGAGGTTGTGCAGGTAGGTGTGGGCAGCAACCGTATTGGGATCAACCTTACCGGCAACTGCAGCCGTGGCCAGGGTGGTGGCCCCGGTGACGCCGTAACCGTTTCCGGTGACGAGAAATGTTGCCAGAAGTCCCAGACCCAACAGGACCCCGGCAACATAAGGGTTCCAGAGTGGACGAGGTGAATTGCGCATGAAATGGCTTCCTCCAGGTGATGTGCGGAGACATCTGTGTGTGCAACCGCAGTGTTGATCGACTGATCAACTTGTCTCAAATCAAGTATAGGAAAGATTTCACGATGCTTCCGGGAGTATTAGGGTTTTTCCAGACTAGGACTAACACTGATGCGCCCATTCATACATTGCGTTCAGTCAATTTTTTTTGGCGGGTCTGACGGGAATCCCCGAAGTGAAAGGGGCTGTATAGATATGCTTGAATACTTGATAACGAGTCGTCGGTACAGCAAGGCAGGTGTTGCGCCGGCAAAGGTTCTCATCCTTTATCGAGTGGAAAAGATGGCGTTTGAGCGAGTGAACTCACACGCGTCGTGAGATGAGTTGGATGTTGTTGAACGCCGCCCGAGCGCATTCGGGCATTGACTGCACACCAGGAGACCAGGGTATGGCACACATCGTTGTTTTGGGCGCCGGAATTGGCGGCATGCCAGCGGCCTACGAGGCGCGTGAAGCGCTCGGTAAATCACACAAGATCACGGTCATCAATGCCGTGGATTACTTCCAGTTCGTGCCATCCAACCCCTGGGTGGCGGTGGGCTGGCGCAGCCGGGATGAAGTGATCTTTGCGATCAAGCCTTACCTGGAGCGCAAGGGCATCGACTTCATTGCCAAGGCGGTGACCAAGATCGAGCCGGAGAGCAACACCCTGACGCTGCAGGATGGCGCCAAGGTGAATTACGACTATCTGATCATCACCACTGGACCCAAGCTCTCTTTCGAGGAAGTGCCGGGTTCTGGCCCGCACGGTGGCTACACCAACTCGATCTGCAGCATCGACCACGCGGAGAAGTGCTACGCCGACTACGAGAAGCTGGTGGCCAACCCAGGACCGGTCATTATCGGCGCAATGCCCGGGGCAAGCTGCTTTGGCCCAGCCTATGAGTACACCATGGTTCTAGACACCGCGTTGCGCAAGAAAAAGATCCGCAACAAAGTGCCCATTACCTATGTGACCTCCGAGCCCTACATCGGCCATCTGGGGCTGGATGGCGTGGGTGACTCCAAGGGCATCATGGAAAGCGCGTTCCGCAGCCACGACATCCGTTGGATCACCAATGCCAAGACCACCAAGGTGGAAGACGGCAAGATGTTCGTCGATGAACTCGACATGCAGGGCAATCTGGTCAAGCAGCATGAACTGCCGTTCAAGCATTCCATGATGCTGCCGGCCTTCAAGGGCGTCGATGCGGTGGCGGCTGTAGAGGGGCTTTGCAACCCGCGCGGCTTTGTCATAGTTGATCAGAACCAACGCAGCCCCAAATACAAGAACATCTATTCCGCTGGCGTGTGCATTGCCATCCCGCCGACTGGGCCGACCCCCGTGCCGTGCGGTGTGCCCAAGACGGGTTACATGATCGAGTCGATGGTGACCGCCATTGTGCACAACCTCGAGGAAGAACTTGCAGGCAAGCAGCCGACACACCGTGGCTCCTGGCAGGCCATCTGTCTGGCGGACTTCGGCAACACGGGTGCGGCCTTTGTGGCCATTCCGCAAATCCCGCCGCGTAACGTCAATTGGTTCGGTGAAGGTAAATGGGTGCATCTAGCGAAGATTGCCTTTGAAAAATACTTCATTCGCAAGATGAAAAAAGGCAACTCCGAGCCGATCTACGAGAAGTACATGATGAAACTCATCGGCATGGAGCGTTTGCTGCACCCGGAACGCAAGAATTGATTTTTTCGTTTCGCAAGACGCCCGCAGTCGTCATGGACTGCGGGTTTTTTTGCGTCTTGCGCTGCGGCACACGCCGGCAAGATCGGGTCAGGCCGGTTAGGCTCTCAGGGCCTGGCCGGAGATGCCCGGCAGTTTCGTGACCGACGCGCAAAGAGGCGATGATGCTGCTTTCCCTTGTGATCTTTTTATTGGCAGGCGCCTCGGCGGGATTTCTTGGCGGTCTGCTGGGAATCGGAGGCGGATTGCTGCTGGTTGCCGCGCTCAGTTTTGCCTTGCCTGCGCTGGGGATTCCAGCCGATGAAGTCATTCATGTGGCTGTGGCGACGTCGATGGCCAGCATCGTGCTCACATTCATTTCGTCGGCCGCAGCGCACATCCGCCGAGGCGGTGTGCTGTGGCCGAGCTGGCGCTGGCTGGCGCCGGGCATGGTGCTTGGTGGCTTTGTTGGCGCGCATCTGGCGCAGATGCTGAGTGGTCAGGCGCTGCGCTATGTCATCGCGGGATTCTGTGCAGTGATGGCCGTGCAGATGGCGATGGGCAAGAGTCGCAAGGTCGCCGAAGGCCAGGAGCATGTGCCGCAATCACCCTGGCTGTTGCCGTCAGGTGTGGGCATTGGTGCGGTCTCTTCGATCGTCGGGATTGGTGGGGGTTCGATGACGGTTCCCTTGCTTGTCGCCCTCGGGGTCAAACCCGTGAAGGCTGTGGCAACGAGCACGGTGTGCGGGCTGGCAATCGCCATGTCCAGCGCACTGAGTTACATGCTTTCGGTGCATGCGCCCGCGCACCCGCTTCCGGCGGGCGCTCTCGGCTATGTGTTTCTGCCAGCGGCCGCCGTGACCGCAGTGGCCTCAATGGCTCTTGCGCCCTATGGGGTTCGGGTGGCACACCGCATTTCTGGAACGTCGCTCAAACGGGTGTTTGCGGCGTTCCTGGTGTTCGTCGGCGTGTTGATTGCCATGGGAGGATAGGACGCGCGGCATGCCGTTATAAACTGCGCTGTGCGCCAATATGTTCCGTTTATTGTGGGCGCTTGCGGAAATACTCCACAACTTGAAAGGGCCGATGCATGTTTCCTTCACAAATTTACCGTCAATTCCTGGTGGCGACTCTGGGCGTCAGTTTGATGGCCGCGGCACCTGCTGCGCGTGCAGAACTGATCGGTACGCAGCAACTGACAGAGTCCTCTGCACAGGACTCCGCGACCCTTGCAAAGGATCGCGCAACTCTCGACAGCTTCATGGCGCGCGCTGACGTGCAGACCAAGCTCGAACAAATGGGCCTGAGTCAGGAGGTCACGCAGCAGCGTCTGGCAGCGCTCAGTGACGCCGAGGTGGCGCAGCTGGCCGGGCGGATCAACAGCATGCCCGCCGCCGGAACCTTGGGTTTTCAGGACATGGTGCTCATTCTTCTGGTCGCGATCCTGGTGGTTCTGGCTCTATGACCGCTGGATGCGGTGAAAGACGCTTGATGTGGTCCGGCGTATTTTCGTGCTGTTACTGCGGGTGATGGAGCCTGGCTTGCGGATGGCCCGTCGTCTGGGTTTGACGCTGAGTCTGATGCTGGCCGGTTGCGCAGCGCTGCCGCCCGGCGTGCTGTCCACCGCGCCGTTGCAGTTCCAGCATGGGCGGCTTGTCGATGCGCCCGAGGGGCTGCCTGCCTCTGCCCATGTGGCGGGGGTGCCATTTTTCTCGGATGACCGTCACTATTGCGGCCCGGCTTCGCTTGCCTCGGCCTTGGAATTCAGCGGAGTGCAGACCTCGCCGCAGCAGTTGATTCCGCAGGTGTTCACTCCGGGCCTGGAGGGCAGTCTACAGTTCGACTTGCTTGGTGCCGCGCGCCGCGCAGGACGCATTCCCATCGTTTTGCCGCCCAGACTGGGCGTGCTGTTTGCCCAGGTGGCTGCGGGCTATCCGGCCGTGGTGCTACAGAAGGTTGGCCTAGGCGCGCGTGATTGGCATTACGCTGTCCTGGTCGAATATGACCTGCACGCAGATCGTGTGACCTTGCGCTCCAGCACCGCGCGTGATCTGCAGCTCTCGATCGAGCAGTTCGATCGCTCTTGGGCGGCAGGAGGACGATGGGCGTTCATCACCATCCAGCCTGGGCAGTTCCCGCCGGACATCACTGAGTCGCTCTATCTGCACGCGGTGGCGCCGCTGGAAGGTGTGGCGCCAGATGCCGCACACGTCGCTTACGAGGCGGCACTCAGGCATTGGCCCGAGTCCTGGATCGCCATGATGGGACTGGGCAATCTGGCCTATGCTCGCAAGGACTACCCGCAGGCAGCCATTCATTTTGCGCAGGCCGCACGGTTGCAGCCGCAGGATGGCGATCCGATGAACAATCTTGCCCAGGCGTTGCTGGCCGCCGGAGACTGGAAAGCCGCGCAAGGGGCGATTGATGTGGCGTTGCGACTGGGCAAACCGCGTCCTGACGTGTATCGCAAGACCGCTGCGGAGATTGCCAAGGCCCGCGCAGCAGCCTTGAACGAGACGCAAGCGCCGTGAGTGGGCAATGCGTGCGCGATCAATCGGCCTTGGTTGTGCGGCTTGGTCCCAGGCTGGCGTAGTAGCGGGCAATGAGCAGGGTGTCGGCATCGCTCAGGCGCTGGCTGAACTGGCTCATGCCTTTGTACACATCGTTGTGGCGCTCGCCGTTGTGGTACAGCCGCATGGTGCGGATGAAGTAGTCTGTGGTCTGACCTGCGATGGCTGGAGTTGTGCCTTTGCCCTCGCCATGCAGGCCGTGGCATGAGGCGCAGGCGGTGATGAGGCGGTTGGCATCTCCTTTGCGCACGAGCTGCTCCAAGCGTTTGTGTTCAGCCGCACTGAGCGGAGCGGCGAGGGCGGCCTGGGCCTGCGGGGCAACGGGCTTGGGCAGGCTGGCGTAGTAGGCCGAGACATCGGCGATTTGCTGCGGGCTCATCATGCGGGCGATGCTGGTCATCAATCCGGCGCGCTCGTCTTCATCGCGCAGGCCGCTGCGATAGTCGAGCAGCATCTTGGCGGTGTAGTCAAAGCGCTGGCCTGCGACGCTGGGCCAGTTCATGGTGGAGGCGTTGCCGGCTGCTCCGTGGCAGGAGGCGCACATCATGGTGGTGTGCACCTTCAGGCCCACGGCAACATTGCCTTTTGGCAGGTCTTTGAGCGCGGTCTGCAGGGTGACAGGGCTCCAGGGCTTGGCGGTGGAAGGGCGTGTTCACTGCCTTGGGCGACTGAACTGGTGACCAGCATTTCAGCGACGGCGAGCACGCGCCATGCGGCGGGGAATGAAGCGGTGTTCATGCGAAGATGTCCTGGGTGAAGGCCTGGATCCAGGCTTGCTGATAGACGGCGGACAGGCGGATTTGTGCGGGTGTGGCGTCAAACGGCAGGTAGCGTGCCTTGTTGACGCGGCCGATCTTGCCGTCCTCCTTGATCTTGAACACGTCGGCGACGAACAGGCCGTAATCCTTGCCCGCGAGGGCGTAGCAGGTGTTCTCCCAGACGGGCGTGCCGGGATCGCGTCCGGCCAATGCGTCGGTGATGACGCGCGCGACCCATTTGGCCTGGGTGTTGGCCGAGAAGCCCGACTTGGGCATGGCGTCTGCCACGCTGGAGTCGCCAATCACATGCACGTCCTTGTGCAGGGTGGATTCAAACGTATGGCGATGCACCGGGCAGAAGCCGCTGTCGTTGGTCAGGCCGAAGTCGAACGCGATCTGCCCGGCCACCATGGCCGGAATGACGTTGATCACGTCGGCCTTGATGGCGCCGCTCGCGGTGTGCAGGGTCATGGTTTTGGCGTCCAGCCGCTGTGGCGCGCCGCCCGATTTGGCCTGAATCCACTCCAGCGCGCAGGGCTTGGAGGATGGCAGAAGTTCGGCCTTGATCTTGCTGCGGCATTCCGCCGGTGGTTGAAAGCCATAGAGTCGGTTCCAGCCCAGCATGGCGGTTTCGTCGGTGACAAAGCTGTCTTTCGGGTCAGCGATGATGACCTTGGCGCGTGGGTTGTGTTTGCTGAACCATTCGGTCATCAGTGCGGCGCGCTCATACGGGCCGGGCGGGCAGCGATAGGGGTGGGCGGTACGGCCAGTATGAAGGTGCCGCCGTCGCGCATGCTTTGCAACTGCTTGGCCAGCAGGGCGGTTTGCGCGCCGGCGATCCAGCCGCTGGGAACCTGCGTTTCGGCCACTTGCTCGCTATAGCCAGGCAGGCTGTCATAGCGCAGTTTGATGCCGGGCGAGACGATCAGCTTGTCGTAGGCCAGCGTCTTGCCGCCAGCCGTGGTGACGGTTTTGTTCACCGGGTCCAGGCTTTTGGCCGCATCGAACACGAAGGCCACGCCGTGTTTCTGGCGCAGAACGTCGTAACGCGCCTGCAGGTCTTGCATGGTGACGTGCTGATTGAGCACTTCGCTCGATCCGTAGGGGCGGACATAGACCGGATTCTTTTCGATCACCGTGACCTGCAGGCTGGGATCGGCCATCTTCAGGTACTTTGCTGCGGTTGCGCCGCCCACGCCGCCGCCAACGATGACGATGCGGGCAGACGCCTGACCGGCGCGAACGATGGCAGGGAAAGCGGCCAGCCCCAGAGAGGCGGCACCTGCGAGCAGGAATTGACGACGTGCGTTCATGGAGCGCTCCTCATTCGGGTTTGACTTGGACGAAGTAACGCGCCATGGCGTCAATTTCGCCATCGCTGAAGCCTTCGGCAACGTGGCGCATCAGCGTGGCGGGGCGCTTGCCATCGCGGAAATCGCGCATGGCCTGCACGAACTGCGCCGTGGGCATGCCGGCCAGCGGCATGAATGCGGCAGCGTGCAGGCGTCCGTCCGTGCCGTGGCAGCCGGCGCAGGTCTGCGCCATGGCGGCTCCGCTGGGCGGGGTTTTCGGCCCCGGCGGAAGTGGTGTGGTGGCGGCTGGAACGACGGCAGGGGCGGCAAACACGGGTGCATTCGCGCCGAGCAGGCCGATGGCGAACACGAGCCCGACCAGGGTGAGGGTGAGATGATGAAGTCGCATACAGAATCCTTATTGCGCCCAGACAACGAAGCCGACCACGAAGAACTGCACGATCCAGATGCCGATAAGCCACAGCGAGGCGGTGCCGATGCGCTCGACAGCGGCCGACGGGGTGTAGAGCTGGCCCTTTGGCGTCTGCCCGACTTTCCATGCGATGGTGAGGAAGTACGCCAGGGTGCTGCCACCGATCAGGGCGAAGGTGGCGAAGAACAGCATATTGCTATACCAGTCCAGATGGACCGGATAGGTGAACACGTCATAGCCGTGTACGCCTTTGAGCACGGTCCAGCGCAGCACTTCGCGCAGGGCGGCCACGGCAATCAGCGCCACTGCGCCCAGGGCGAACGGCGCGTAACCCAACGAGGAATTCAGCGTGCGCTGGCCCAGCGCCTTGGGCAGGGCTACGGTGAGTAGCAGCAACGCCACGCTGAGCAACACGACCGGCGAGGTGGCAAACCCGGCAATGTTCGCGGGCAGGGTGGCCATCCAGCCGCCCAGACACACCAGCGCGACCACGCCGCCAATGTTGAGCAGCTTGCTGGCCAGGCTACCAACCCATTGCAGGTAGGCGGCATCGGCCAGTTGGCCTGCGTTGAGATAGCGGCGATAGGCGTAGAGCCAGGCGCCCGTGACCGGCGCAGCCAGGGCGATGAAAAAGCCGAAGCGCCACAGGTTGTAGTCGTGCAGGGTGTGGCCGCGCGGATCAATCACGCCGCCCGGCGCGTACCACTCCATCCACTTCTCGGGGCTGAGCATCTGGTTGGTGAGCACATGCATGATGAAGCCCACCACGAGGAACAGCGCCAGCGCGGCCACCAAACTCCAGCCCGAGCGCACGGATTGCCTGGGGTCGGCCAGATGGTGGTTGCGGCTGTAGAACAAATACAGTGCCATATAGCCCGCGATCAGCAGCAGGATGAAGCCGATCACCCACCAGGCCGACAGCACATTGCTGGTGTACCAGAACGGGTCATATGTCACCTGCACGAACAGCAACGGCGCCACGCCCAGCACCACCGCAACGGATACGGCGATCTTGGCCGTGGTGGTCATGGCGGCGGCCAGACGGCGACGCATGGGGTTGTTGCTGAAGGCGTTTGCCAGGACCAGCGCCGTGCCGCCCAGCATGACGTGCACCGCGGCGATGTGCAGGGCAAAGGTCAGCACGCCCAGTGTCAGAAAAATGATCGGATGGGACGGAACCCCGGCGACGTCGCGCAGGGCGTAGAGCATTTCGGTGTTCATGTCAGCGCACCTCTTCGGTCAGGGTTGCAGGCAAGGCCGCCGGCTTATCAGCCTGCGCCAGCGCGGCCTTGTGCTGGATGTGGGCGATGGCAGCCTGGGGCTGTTTCATGTTGACGATGAACACGGCCAGCGCCTCGGCTTCTTCCGGTTTGAGCGGAATCATGGGCATATACAGCGTGGCGCCGGTGGACAATGCGCCGCGCAGATAGGTTTCCACTTCAGCGACGTTGCTGGTGCCGCCGAAATAGTTTTGCAGCGGGCGCATGCCGGTGTCGCTCAGCGAGTGGCAGTTCGAGCAGGTGGTCAGCGCGAGCGACTCGCCCACCTTGAGCATGTTGTCCGGCGTGACCACGCGCAGGTTGTCGGGCACGAAGACTTGGGTCTTGAGGAAGCCGTGCGTTTCCAGCAAGGGAATTTCGCTCTTGATGTTCATGCCCGGCACGTCGCGGCCAATGACCTGGTTGGAGTAGACGTACCGCCCGGCAACCCAGGGTTTGCGGATGGATTCGCGCGCCACTTCCTCCGGCCACAGGCCGAACAGCAGAATGCTCACCGTGGCCACGGACGCACCCCACACCACGAGGGTGCGAGAGGAGATCAGAGTCATCACGAAATAGGCCAGGATGGCCAGCAAGACTGTGATGATTGCGGGCTGGAATTAGCTTGGCAGGCGGTTGTCCATCACCAGATGCGCGGTTTCTGGCAAGGTGCGGATGTACCACTGAAACAGCGCGGCGCCCGTGATCGACGACACGATGCCGAGCCACGCCAGCTTGCGCGAGATCTCGCGCTTGAACGCCGGATCGGTGATGCGCGCCGCCACAATGCCGCCGACCACTGCCGTGATGGTGAACATGAAGGCGGTGCGCATGGCGAGCTGGGCGAAGGTGTTTTTGCCGTAGAACGCGCTGAGCACGCCGCCATCGGCTACCCAGCTTTCTTTGCCCGGCACCATCATGAACGACAGGATGCCGAGAATGATGAGCATGGTGGTGTACGAGGCCATGCCGAAAATCACGGCGATGCGCATGTGAGTGCGCTGATCCACCCGGCCCACCAGATAGATGACCAGATACACGCCCACCACTTCAATGACGAAGAACACCCATTCCGTCGCCCAGACCCAGACAAAGCTGTGGATCAGCGCGGAAATGCCGCGCGGGCTGGCCACGGTGGTGGAGTACCAGATGCCCGGCCCGGTGATGGAGCCGATGACATACGAGAACACGAGCAGGAACATGCCGTATTTGCGGATGTAGTCCAGCAATTGCGGCTGGTTGCGGCGGTAGGCGGTGACCGCCAGATACGCAAACAGAATGGCCGCGCCCACAGAAGTGTGCGATGCCAGCACGTGAATGGTGGCCATGATGCCGACGACCCAGCCACTGCCCACACCCGGTTCATACCAAGTGGGATAAAGCCCGACCCAATCCATCTCGACTCCTTGTCTTGGTGCAGGAGCACCAGGATGTTGCAAAACACGACAATTTGTTACTGTACGGAGTATCGAGAGAGACGATCAGTAGGGATTTGATCTTTCGCAAACTGCAAATCGAGACTTGCAGGTTTATCTATGTGTGCGTGACGGCGGTCACAAAGGCGGGGGCAGTCTGGCGAAACAAGGGTTTACGCGGATTGCGGGAGTTGGGCTGAACCTGCGTTGAACCTTGAGCGCGTGGCTCGCACGGCTGGAGTGGCGGCGCGCCCGATTGATGTGACGCAACCCGGCAGGCATCCCGGGTCGATGGAAACCGCGCGCTGTGTGAGTGCGAACCCGCGCAGCGCCCCTAGTCGGTGCGCGGCTGTGGCCCGGTCACACGCGTTCAGCGCTGGCCGATGGCGGCGTTGGCGAAGACGCCGCGCGCTTCGCGCGGCTCGCTGCGCCAATATTGCTGCGGCGCCTTGACCTGTGCGCCCAGCGCGGCGGCGGCTTGCCAGGGCCAGTGCGGATTCCAGAGCAGGGCGCGGGCCAGCGCGACGAGATCGGCGCTGCCGTCCTGCACGATGCCTTGCGCTTGCTCCGCTTCGGTGATCAGGCCGACGGCGATGGTGGGCAGGCCGCTGGCGGCGCGTACTGCCTTCGCCAAAGGCACCTGATAACCGGGGCCGATGGGGACCTGCTGCCGGGGCGACACCCCGCCGGAAGACACGTCGATCCACGCGCAGCCACGCGCTTTCAGGGCCAGCGCGAGGGCGATGGTCTGCTCCAGGTCCCAGCCGCCGTCCACCCAGTCGGTCGCGGAGACGCGCACCCCGAGCGGAATGCCTTCCGGCAGTGCGGCGCGCACCGCGTCGAAGACTTCCAGCGGATAGCGCATGCGGTTGGCGAGACTGCCGCCGTAGCTGTCGTCGCGCTGGTTCGCCAGCGGCGAGAGGAACTGGTGCAGCAGATAGCCGTGGGCGCAGTGCAGTTCCACCGCTTGCAGGCCGAGCTCGGCGGCGCGCTGCGCGGCAAGAACGAAGGCGTTGCGGATGCGCTCCAGTCCGGCGGCATCCAGCGCTTGGGGGGCGGCCTCGTGCGCGCCATGTGGCAGGGCAGACGGCGCGGCCGTGGTCCATCCGCCTTGCGACGCGGGGAGCAACTGGCCGCCATCCCAGGGCCGTGCGCTGGAGGCCTTGCGCCCGGCATGGCCAAGCTGAATGCCAATGGGCATGTCGCTGAAGCTGCGCACGTCGTCCAGCACCGCGCGCAGTGCGGACACGTTTTCCGGCGCATACAGTCCCAGACAGCCGGGGGTAATGCGGCCGATGGCTTCCACTGCGGTGGCTTCGATGAAGAGCAGGCCGGCCCCGCTTTGCGCGAGCTGGCCGAGGTGCACGCGGTGCCATGCCGTGGCGCTGCCGTCCACCGCGCTGTATTGGCACATGGGGCTGACGACGAGGCGGTTACGCAGGTGGAGATTGCTCAGCGCGAATGGGGAAAACAAGGGGGAGTGCATGGAAGGTTCCGGGGGCGACGATGCTGCATTTTCACTGCCGCCGCAGTTTGCTGCAGAGCAAGGCAGAGTATCAGGGGTTGGGTTGGGCGGCAGACAGGGCAATGGAGGCGGGCCAGTTGTGAACCTGGGCGTCGTCCAGGCCGCAGAGTGTCGCCATGCGGCGCAGCACCGCGATCTCGCCATTGGTGTAGATCTGCGGCGCCGCGGTTGCGCTATGGGCGCCGTGCGTCCAAAGTCGCGCGGCCTGGCGGGCGACGGGTTCCGCGGTGTCTAGCAGGTGCACCTGCGGGCCGAGTTCGGTCTGGATGTGCGCGGCGATCAGGGGGTAATGGGTACAGCCGAGCACCACGGTGTCACAGTCGGCCGCGCGTAGTGGGGCGCAGGACTGGCGGACTAATTCCTGCAGGTCCGGCGCCTGCAGATCCCCACGCTCCACGGCATCGGCCAGGCCCGGGCAGGGTTGCAGCACAGGTACGGTCTGTGCCGCATGGGCATTCAACAACGCGCGAAATTTGGCGCTGCGCAGGGTGGATGGTGTGGCCATGACCCCCACGCGCTGGTTGTGGCTGCGCGCCAGTGCGGGCTTGATGCCTGGCTCGATGCCGACGAAGGGCATCTCAAACTCGGCACGCAGCGCAGCGATGGCCGCCGCCGTAGCCGTATTGCAGGCGACGACGATGAGGCGCGCGCCCGCTTCGATGAGAAAGCGGCTGATCTGGCGCGAGCGCTCCAGAATGAAGGCGTCGGACTGGTCGCCATACGGCGCGTGGGCGGAATCGGCCACATAAATCAGGGGAACGCCAGGCAGTTGTGCATGCAGCGCACGCAGCACGGTGAGGCCGCCGACACCGGAATCGAACACGCCGATGCTGGCCGGTGCGCGCGCGGCACGCAGCGTCGTGGCCGGCCTGTGTTCTCCTGCGCACTGCGGGCAGATGCACGCCAAGCCTTGGCAGGCAGAAGGAATGCGCGCAAGCGTTTCCCGCGCGATCCGCACCCCGCTGCACCAGCAGGGCTGATTCGCGTTGCCGCCCGCCAGCGCGCACTGGTTGGGCTCGCCGCACAAAGGGCAGCGCGCGGGGTTGCAGGCGGGGGGAGCCATGCTGAAGTTGCTCAGGCGGAGGCGATGGGAATCTGCGCGATGCGCGCCTTCCATTGCGCGGGGCCAGTTTGGTGCACCGAGATGCCTTGCGCGTTCACCGCGACGGTCACCGGCATGTCCTGTACGGTGAAGGCGTAGATGGCTTCCATGCCCAGGTCTTCGAAGGCGATGACACGCGCTGCCTTGATGGCCTTGGCCACCAGATAGGCCGCGCCGCCCACGGCCATTAGCGAGGCGCTGCGGTGCCGCTTGATCGCATCGATGGCCACCGGGCCGCGCTCGCCCTTGCCAATCATGGCAATCAGACCAGTCTGCGCCAGCATGGTCTCGACGAACTTGTCCATGCGCGTGGCCGTGGTCGGGCCAGCTGGGCCCATGACTTCATCGCGCACCGGATCGACCGGGCCGACGTAATAGATCACCCGGTTGGTGAAATCGACCGGCAGCTTCTCGCCGTGCGCCAGCATGTCGCTGATGCGCTTGTGGGCGGCGTCGCG
>Ga0078972_1001507_pt1 | contig 86273 bp, 56 predicted proteins | sample YelNatPaOPGAMG01_FD_67568 | JGI IMG/M metagenome (GOLD analysis project Ga0078972, IMG submission 67568) | Hot spring thermophilic microbial communities from Obsidian Pool, Yellowstone National Park, USA - OP-RAMG-01 (SPADES assembly) (version 2) | ecosystem: Environmental > Aquatic > Thermal...
GCCTGGCCGGCCTGGCCATCGGCGGCGTGCCCTTGGGGCTACTCGCCCTTCTCCTGCCCCGCGGCATGGGTATGGGTGACGCCAAGTTGGCCGCCTTCACCGGCATATTCCTGGGGTATCACCAGCTGGTAGCCTTTTTCTCCGCCTTCCTTTTGGGCTCGCTGGCCGGTATGGGTATGATCATCGCTGGCAAGAAGGACCGGAAATCCCGCATCCCCTTCGGCCCCTTCCTAGCCCTGGGGGCCATGGTGGCACTGTTTTTCGGTCCCGTGGTGTGCGAATTCTATAGATCATGGTTTTAAATTGTGAGGTTCTTCTCCATAGAGTTGATGAAGGGTCGTTCAATGCAGGAACGAAGGTGCCTCGATGTCGAATAATGGGTTGATTAATATTCGGGCCGTGAAGGCAACAGTCAACGGCCGGGGAAAGAACAGCCCCCAGGCGCTGGTATGGTGCTTTTTTGATCCAGCGGTGGCTTTATGAATGCCAGAGAAAGAATAAGTGGCTCGTTCCGAAGGGCAGGAAAATCCGTTTCCGCTTTCCTTGATCGCCTTTACCTTTCCGTCCCGCCATATAGGCTGACCTTCGGCGACCGGCTCACAGCCCTACTGGTGATTCTGCCCATCTTTCTCCTCTACGTTCTCACCTGCAGCCATGCCCCCAACCTCGCCGGCGACTCCCCAGAAATGGTAGGAGGCGCCTATTCTCTAGGGATACTTCACCCCCCCGGATATCCCACCTATACCTTAATCGGGTATCTCTTCACCCATCTACCGTTCGGGAGCATTGCCTTCCGGCTCAATTTTTTCTCCGCTCTCATCCACACCCTCACTTTGTTATTCCTTTTCGTGATTCTACTCAAGATAACCGCCAGTCGATCTGCTTCCGCCCTAACCGTGTTCATTCTCGGGGTCTCTCCCCTCTTCTGGTTCTATTCCCTAATAGCCGAGGTCTTCCCCCTCAACGACTTTTTCGCTGTCATGCTTATCATGGTGGCCATCCTGTCCAGGGACAGGTGGCTGGAAGGACAGGCCCATAGATCGCGCCGCTTGGCGCTTCTCCTGGTTTTCCTCTGTGGCCTTAGCCTCACTCACCACCAGACCATAATCCTGGTCTTCCCGACAGTGGCACTCATCGCTGCCCGGCCCCTAAGCATGCTGTTACGCCGCCCCCGGGGAATTCTGGCCGCGGTGGGGTTCTTTCTCCTCGGTCTCCTCCCTTATGCCTACCTGCCTCTGCGGGCGGCGCAACATCCCTACATGAATTTCGCTGACCCTTCCTCGCTTTCTTCTTTCATCAACGTAGTTTCACGCCGTGTATACGGCACCACCAAGTTATGGATCGGGCCCCAGGCTGAACACCGTCTAGACATGGTCTTCGAGTTTTTCAAAACCATGGACATGCAAATTTACCTACTGGGCATGGCTCTGATCCTTCTCGGCGCCTGGCTCATGGCCTGCCAAAGGCGCGGAGACTTCTATCCCTTTTTCATCTCTTTCATCCTGACCGGCCTAGCCTTCCCCTTGCTGGCTAACGTAACCCTTCATGGACCTTTCGAGGTATCCACAATAGAACGTTTCTTCCTTTTGCCCCTACTCCTCCTCTGTCCTTTCATGGCCATGGGGTGGCAATATGTCCTCCGGTTCCTGAGGCAAGCGGTAGGGAGATTGAACGTCATGCCGATACTCCATCGCATCTTGGCGATGGCGCTAATCGCCCTCCTGGCCATGCCTTTCTACCTTCCGTTGCGCAGCACCTATAACCAGGTCCAGTTGCGCGACGACCTCATTCCAGAAGCTTACATCCAGGAACTTCTGTACGGGATAGAGGACGGCTCGGTGCTCTTCCTCAGTGGAGACATACCCGTGGAGTTGGTAGATTTCTACTATCGCAACTGTGTGCCGGAAAGGCCCCGGGTAATCACAATCGCTTGGAGCTTCTGGGGTCTCCCTTGGTACATGAAACACCTCCAAAGTTGGTACCCTGAGCTCAACCTGCCAGTAACAGGGGAATTGGAAAAACCCTTTTCCGACCGCATCCTCTACTACAAATGTCGGCTGGCGGAATATCTCATGAAGAACAATCCCCAGGTGCCCGCTTTCTACACGGTAGAGAAGAACATGGGCTTCCGCGACGATTACCGATATATTCCCCACGGCTTCTGCTACCGGATAGTCCCCGCCGACACGGACCTGGATTACGAGGAGATCTATGCCTCGTTAAACCTCTTCTACGAGGACCTCTCCCCCGTGATCTTCAAGCTCTCGGGTTACGCTAGCAACCGCCGGGAACTCTTCATGGCCCATTATTTAGCCATGCATGTTCACGAGGCCGCATCATTCTTCAAGGAATCGGGGTATCTGGACAAGGCAATCAAGATTAATACGGTGGCTTTCAGCATCTTCCCCTTCCAGGAATACGAGTTCGAGACCGCGGAGATGATGTACCAGTCGGGCTATCTCCATGAAGCCGAATCCCTTTTCCATGATTACGCCTCTTCCGGTTCCTACTTTGACCGCCGCACCTGGGAATCCCTTATCAAGCTTGAAGAGATAAAGAAGCGCAGGGAGGAAATGGAATGACTCGCCTTTTCAAAAGGCCATACCTATACATATTTCTGGGCATGCTCCTGGTTCTGCTTCTTTTTACCTTTCCTCTATGGAGCAACGACCGAGTCCTGTTCATGGGAGATATCACAACCAGCGACATAACCGAGCTGAACTTCCCCGCCCGTTACATCCTCTCTACAGCCCTCCATGAGGGAAGCCTGCCCTTCTGGAATCCCTACATAGGCTGCGGGTTCCCTTCGCTGGCGGAAGGGCAGTCTGGGCTTCTCTATCCCCTGAACCTCCTCCTCTTCCGCATCCTAGGAGTCGTGACGGCCTTCAACGCCTCCGTCATCCTAAGCCTTTTCCTGTGCCTGTTATTCTCTTACCTCCTCCTCAGGGTGTACGGGCTTTCCAGAGCAGCATCTTATTATGGTGCGGTAGCCTTCACGTTTTCCGGCTTCGTGATCTCCAAGATAAAGTTCACCTACATGGTCAACTCCATACCCTGGGTTCCACTAGCCGTCTATGGGCTGGAGAAAGCCTTCTTGCGCAGGGACCTGAGATTTGGCCTTCTGACCAGCCTGGCACTGGCCATGCAGCTCCTGGCCGGCGGGCCACAGATCCTCTTCATAACCCTTCTTCTGCTCCTCCTGGTCTTCTGCTGGCGTTTCATTCCCTTCCTGCGCCAGAACATCCGCCTGGGCGGTAAATGGAAGAGGGCCTCCGCGGGGTTAGCAACAGCTTTTCTCCTTTCCATCCTCTTAGGTCTAGCCCTGGGTGGACCGCAGCTACTCCCCCAGGCATCTGGTTTCCCGTATTTCAACCGCGCCCATACGGGTGATTTCGGTTCCATACTGGCCACTCCCATGCGCCCGGCAAGCCTCTCCCTGTTCTTCACCCCCTACCAGCACGGCAACCCGGCCTACGGGACCTTCGATCTCAGCCACTGGTTCTTCTGGGAGGACATCACTTATCCTGGACTGCTGACCATGGTCATGGCGCTGGTGGCCGTGCTCTTCCTGACCCGAAAGGACCGGGAGGTGAGGATGTGGCTTACGGCGTCTCTGCTAGCGTTACTCGTGGCCCTGGGAAATAACATGCCCTTGGCGGAATTCCTCTTCCGGCACGTCCCCGGGTTCGACATGTTCCGCTTTTACCAAAGGTTTATGCTGGTAACCGTTCTTGGACTGGCGACCATGGCGGGAAAGGGAATGGATCTGGTGACCACGCGCTTCAAGGATCAATCCTGGGGGAAAGTCTTGCTTGCATGCCTGATTATATCTACTCTCATTTTAGACCTAGGCCTGTTCGTCCATACCCAGGTCTCCACCATCGATTCCCGAGCCCTCACCACCCCAGGAGAAACGGTGGCATTTCTGCGGGAAAACCTGGGGGAAGGAGGAGAGTACCGGTATTCCACCCTCGGAGAGGGCGAGGTATGGAAAGCGGCTTATCGCCAGGCCTCCGGGTGGATGGGGGATAAGACGCCGTACTTCGCGTACTTCGATTTCCTCCCCCCCAATACCAACACCATTTTCGAGATTCCCGGGGTGCAGCAATACGGCGCATACGGCCTGTCTCCCATCAAGATGCTTTGGGCTCCAACCTATTATGGTGAGGTCCCGATGGAAGGCTGGAAAAGGGACCTTCCGGATGGAGTTCTGGGGGCCCTCGCAATGCAAAGCGCGCGCTACATCGTCACCCCCTACATCCTGAAGGAAGAAGGACTGAAACTGGTAGCCTCCTACCCCACGGGGTTACGGGGAGTAGACCTGTTTATATATGAGCTGGAATACGCCTTGCCCAGGGTTATGATTTTTACCCATTACCAGGTGGTCGAAGATCCGGGAGCGTTGACCCTTCCCCAGCTGGACGATTTTCTTACGCCGGCCTCCCGGCTTCAGGAGAGGGTAATCCTGGAAAAGGATCCGGCTCCGGTGTTCGAAACCGGTTCCTCCATCCGCGGAGAGGCGCTCATCGTGCAAAGTAACCCCCACCGGGTGGTGGTGGAGGCTGACGTTCCGAAGGGGGGCATCCTGGTGCTCAACGACGCCTATTACCCGGATTGGGAGGCCCGCGTAGACGGGGTGAAAAGGGAGGTGATGCGGGCTAACCTCGCCTTCCGCGCCGTGGCCCTGGAACCGGGGCACCATACCATCGAGTTCGCCTTCCATCCCGTTTCCTTGTACCGCGGTTTATTCGTAGCCGCCGCCGCCTTGGCCCTGATAGTCCTGCTGCTCCTCCGCCATCGGCACACGGGCTGGCTATTCGTCTAAGCCCTCCCTCGGCTGCAAGGAATAAGGGTCTCCGATCCACCGGATTCATAGACAATCCCACTCCTTTTGACCGAGGAATGGTCGCACATATTCGTCGGTGAGAACCCGAAATTAAAATTGGGAAAAGAAACTGTACACTAACTCCCAATAATCAAGAGAAAAAGAAAACGCAGGGTTTGCACCCCTGCGTTTTCTCGCCCTTTTTCATCAGATGGTCCCGTGAACATTGCAGCTAGTCGTCGGAGGATTTGCTGCATTCCAGGTGACGTTTATGGTGCCGGTAGCGTTGGGGCATGTAGGTGTCTTTTCGATGTATTTCGGCACCAGATCACTCATCGCCGTAGGATAAGTGCCCTCGTTGCTGGCTGCGTAGATGTTGGAGGCAGACTTGATGGTCCTTTGGTTCGATTGACAGGTGCCTTTCTCGGCGCTTCCGCGCGCAGCCAGGAACACCGGTACTGCAATTCCTACCAGAATACCGATGATTAGGATGACTATCATCAACTCGATGAGGGTGAAGCCCTCCTGCCTATGAATCCTCTTGGCCATTCTTTTTTCACCTCCTTTCCATTATGTTTTAAAGCTACAGCAAGCAGCGATTTTACAGCCCTTGACCACCTCCTTCCTCGCATCCCGCCTTTCGCTAATATTTTTTCGGCAACTTGTATTCGCTCCTTTAGCTTTTTCGCCGGATGGACGATAGGCTCAGTCCTTACCCCTTGGTTCCTCTTGTTGGGTATCACCTCCCCATACCGACCCCCGGAGAACCTTCATATCATCAGGGATACCGAAAGCGAAGGCACGTGAGACAGATGCGAAGGAAACGCGAAGGAGGCTCGCATTGAATGCAGACCGTGATCATCGCAATCGGTAGATATTTTTCACCTCCGTGAGGGGATCTGAGGCCTCTACCTCCATTGCTCCCCGGCCAGCTATCAGCTCCCACAAGTAGCGTGAATCGTATCCGCCCGCAACGGAGGCAAGGTCCTCCTCCGTCACCAGGATCTCGTTCATCCCCTTCAGGCCATAGAATTTGAACAGGTGAATCCTCTCGCCTTCCGGAGGCACCACATACCAACGCAGGAAGGAAAGCTCGGAGAGCCGGAAACGGAGCAAGAGGTCGTTCCCCTCGACGACTACCTCGAAATACCTTATTTTCACTGGATCATTTTTTAGATGCTTAATAATAGGAGGGGTGACCAGGTCAAAACGCAGCAAGTAAAACAGCGGCTGGCTTTTCCCCAGGCTCCACATGGGAAGATCCGGCTGGTGAAAACACTCCCAGCTGCCACGGTCGTATGAAAATATTCCCACTATCTGCAGCAACACCGAAATCAAAACCAGGAACCCCAATATCCCGTAAAAGGACCACTTTTTCCACCCCCCGGGAACTCTTGGTAAACACTCCAAAAAGGGGACCAGGAGAAAAACCAGGAAGGGCAAGGTATCCACTAGCAGGCGGTTCCCGAAGCTCAGACCACCCGTCCAGTCGGTCTTCTTGGACACCAGGAGCAACTGGGCGAGAAAGGCCAGCAGAAAGCAGGTAAGTAAAATGGCCCGGCCATCCTTTTTTCTGTTCCTATACAGAAACCAGGCACCTGGTAGCACCAGCATGAGAACCGGTGAGATGAAGAAAAGCCCCCGACTCGGACTCACCAGGTTCCCTAAAAAACCCACTGGTAGGCTGGTTCTCCAGTATCCCCCGGACTCGTTGTACATATTGAATTCCTCCACGGGAAGTAGGTACTTGGGAGCCATCACCGGAAAACGGTAAAAGGCTCCGTAGGCTACGTGGTTGTATAAGCCGGTCGCAAGGGCAGCCGGGAGCAGACAGAGCACGAACCCCGGAAGCTCAGAACGCTTTTCCCAGGCCACGTATAAAAGGAGAGGGAGGATGAACACCATGTTGGTGGACCTCACCAAGACCGCGAAACCGAGGGGAAGGCCTGACAGGGCGGTGAAGCGTCGCTCCTCCCTTCCCCTCACCAGGAAGTAAATGGTCAAGGACAACAGGAACTGAGAAGGGGGATGTTGCCAGAGGGCTTGTGAGCTGGTGCAGAAGGTGGGGGTGGCCAAGCCGTACAACAAGGCTACGGTCAGGGCCCACTCCCGGGAGGTGATCCGGCGTAGGGCAGCGTAAATCAGGGCTGCGCTCAGGGCAGCATAAAATGAAGCGACCAGTTTCGCCAGGTAGATTAGGGTGATAAAGGAGGGGCTGGAATTCCCAAAGGCCAGGGGAAGGTAAAAGGGGACTGCGAAGAGGGCAGCGCCTATCCCGAAGATGGAATGAAGACCGCCTTGAAAGGGAACCAGGTAGTAAGGCCTTCCTGCAGCGTAAAGCTCGGGGAAAAAGGATAGGCTGATCGACCCATGCCGGAGGATAGACAAGGGCAAGTACATATTAGGCATGCAATCGCTGGTCAAGGGTGATTCCAGGGTCAGGTTGTAGATGAGAAAAAGGGCTAGAAAGAGAAGGATGGGGCTCGCTCGCCTCGGGTGTCCTACATCTCGAGCCTTTTCCGCTTGGGCTTCCATATTTTCTGGAACAAGTTCCATTAACTCTCCTTATGCAACCGATCAAGGGCTTGCGATCACAGCGGGATTCCTTCTCGCATCCCGACGAAAGCAGAGCCTTGCAATCCAGGATGCTGCCCGACTCCTTCCGTTGCCCTGTAAACCCCCTACTGGAAGGCTCGCAGCATGAATATATTATAATCGAGAAGAGATGCCACGCTCTCATGGAATACCGATTCATTGCGCCGAAGACCTTTCTCCCTCTCCATCCTCAGCCCTGAACCGCACCGTGGTTCGCGGGTCCGCCAGTGGATTTAAAGGCCGACCCGCGAAGCTCAGTGTATTTGCATCAGTGGATTTACATCACGCAAACCCCAGCCTGTTAGAATGTCTATGGTAACGCCCAGACCCGGTCGTAAGGGGGCGTTCATCGCTGGAAATATAGGTTTGTCTTCTATTCATGGGGGTAGCGGTGCGAGTTCTGGCCCTGGATATAGGAGTGGGTACCTGCGACGTGCTCCTCTACGATTCCGGTAGGAGGCTGGAGAACTGCACCCGCATGGTGCTTCCCAGCCCTACCCGCCTCCTGGCCGCCCGCGTGGAGGAGGCGGCCGCCCGGGGAGACATCTTCGTAACCGGGCACACGGTGGGGGGAGGCCCATTCTCCCGTGCCGTGAGGAGGGCCCTGGCGGCGGGGAGGAAGGTGTACATGACCCCGGCGGCGGCGCTCTCCATCCGCAACAACCTGGAGGATGTGGCCTCTTTGGGGATCGAGACCGTCCCATCCCCGCCGCACGGTTTCACCGGGACCACCGTGACCGCCGATGAGCTCGACCTTAAGCCCCTGGCGGAGTTTCTCACCCGACACGGAGAGGATATTCAAGATCTGGATGGGGTGGCCGTGGCCGTGCAGGACCACGGAACCTACCGGGTAGGGGAGTCCAACCGCAAGACCCGCCTGGCTCACATGCGGGCCAGGCTGGAGGCTGATCCCTTCCCCACGGCCCTGGCTTTCACCTCCACCGAGGTCACGGAGGTCTTTCCCCGCCTGGCTTCCGCTTCACGACGCCTGCGGGAGCAGTTCCCTGACTGCCGGGTCCTGGTGATGGACACCTCGCCGGCGGCGGTGGCCGGGTGCCTGGAGGATCCCGTCGTGGCCGGATGCGCCAGGGGAAACCTCCTCCTCGTAAACGCCGGCAACGGGCACACCCTGGCCTGTATCCTCTCCGGAGGGAAGGTGCTGGGGCTGCTCGAACACCATACCCGCCGCCTGGACCCGGGCGCCTTCGCCGGCTACCTCCACCTTTTCTGCGACGGAGAGGCCCGGGACGAGGACCCCTTCATGGCCGAGGGCCATGGGCTCTTCTACCTGGCGGAGCCTCCGGGATGGGGGGCCTTGGACCTGATCGCGGTGACCGGGCCCAACCGCGGCATGCTGGAGGGAACCGGCCTGGACCCTTATTACCCGGCCCCCGGAGGGGACATGATGATGACCGGCCCCATGGGACTGGTCTCGGCCTACCGGCAGCGCTCCGGTGGTCGAGCCGGCCGGCCGTGAGAGCCGGCCCCTGATCATCCGGCTTCCTTCCCCCACCGCCATCTCCCCGTAGTACAATTCCTACCGCGAGACCTGAGAAGGGGAGCTCACCCTTTTGCCGGGCGAAGACAGGAGGTGGACATGCCTATCTACAGCTTCGAGGGCCGGGTCCCGCGTATCTCGCCCACCGCCTACGTGCACCCGACGGCGGTGGTCATCGGCAAGGTCTATATAGGCGAGGGTTGCTACATTGGTCCGGGGGCGGTGCTGCGCGGGGACTGGGGGGAGATCGTGATCCGGGAAGGGTCCAACGTGCAGGACAACGTGGTCATACACGCACGCCCCGAACAGGTCACCTACCTGGGGCCCGATTCCCACGTGGGGCATGCGGCGGTCCTGCACGGCTGCCGCCTGGAGGGGCACGTCCTGGTGGGTATGGGCTCGGTGATCAACGATGACGCCGTCCTGGAGGAAGGTTGCGTGGTAGCCTCCGGGGCCGTGGTCCCTCCCCGCATGCGGGTGCGTTCCCGGAGCCTGGTGGGAGGCATCCCCGCCTCGGAGATGGGCCGCGTCGACGAGGACCGCGACGCCCTGTTGTGGCTGGGGACCAGGCTCTACCAGACCCTTCCCGGACGTTACCGAAAATCCTGCTCGGAAATTGGCCGTGAAGAGGCGGAAAAGGCCTTCCGGGCCGCCCCGGATCCCACTTGATCAAACGCTCTCCGCTTTTTTCGCCCCCGCCTTCCTCTCCTCCAGGCCCACGGCTAACAGCCCGGCCAGGATGAGGGCCGTCCCGCCGAAGAGCCCGGCATTTATCCGCTCGCCCAACCATGCCCAGCCCCAGAACAGGGAGATGGGAGCGATGAGATAGATATAGAATGCCGCCTGGGAAGCCCCCAGGCCCTCCAACCCCCAGGAATACAGGAGGTAGCCCGCCACCGTGCACCCCAGGCCGAGGAATACGAGCCAACCCCAACCCTCCCCGGAGACGGCGCTCACCTGGCGGGCGCAGTCGCCGCAGGCCAGGGCCATTGGCAACAGGGCCAGGGTGCCCAGGAATATGGCATAGGCGGTGATGAAGAGGGGGTCATGCTCATCCACCAGGGGCTTGAGCAACACCGTGTACACCGCCCAAGCGGCGGCGGCCAGGAGCACCAGGAGCACCCCCTGCACCCTCCCCGCCCCCAGGGCGGTGTCGCTTCCCAACACGGTGATCACCGCCACGCCACCCATGGCCGCCGCCGTGCCCAAGGCCTTCAACCGGCCCAGGGTCTCGCCCAGCATGAGACGGGCGAAGACGGCGGCGAAGATGGGGGTGGTGTTGGCGATGAGGCCCGCGGTGCCCGCTGGGATGGTGGTCTCCCCGTAGGTCAAGGCCAGGTGGTAACCGTAGACGGCGCTCACCCCGGCCAGGAATACCAGGGTCCATTCTCCGGCCGACAAGCGGGGTCTGTCCTCCCACTTGAAGAGGAGGATGGGGAGGAACATCATGCCGGCCAGAAGAAAGCGTAGGAGGTTGAGGGTGACGTAGGAGACCTCCTCCAGGAGCACTTTCACCCCCACGAAGGCCAGCCCCCAGATCCAGCACACGGCGAAGAGGGCCAGGTGGTGCCGCCAACGCGATCTCATCAGGCTCCCTCGCCGCCGTGGGCGAGCTCTCCCCCGACCCGGCCCACGGCGTTACCGGTCCTCTTCGGGCAACCCGGAGGCCCGCTCGGCCAGGCGGTAACCCAGCTTGAGCCACAGGGGATAGGTGGCGAAGATGGCCGCGGAGATGGCGTGCCCACGAGGGGACACGTTCTGGTGGTCGAACTTGAAGACCCCGGAATTGATCATCCAGTCCCTCCCCGATTCGGCCTTGCACATCTCCCATATCCAGCGCGTCCACTCCAGGTTGAAGTAAAGGCTGATGCTGGTGGCGTAGAAGGCCCCCAGGGTGGCCAGGTCCAGGAACTTCCTTACCCTCTTCCTCCTTTCCTCGTCCTTGACCAGCCTTTCGGTAGCCCTGGAGTAGAGGTAGCCGATGGAAACCAGCCAGGGAGGGTCGATGAGGAAGCTGTCGTAGGGGATCATGGGACCTCCTTTCTCCGCACTCCGATAACCAGATTATATACGAGCGGCGAAGGAAAAACCCCCCGGGAGGCGCACACCTACCGCTGGCAGCATACTTGGCCCTATTGGGGATCCTCCGAGTCACCCGTGGCCCTAAAACAAGATCTACCGGTCCTCGGGAAGGTCACATGATGTGAGCCGATGTCATCTCTGCTCTTCCTTGAGCCAAGCACTTTGAGATCACTTATGGTGGCCAGGTGTTAAGTGCGGGCCATAAGAGATCGGGCATTTGCCCTTCGCCCTTCGCCCCCCAGGCGATCCTCGTGGAAACCACCTATCCGAAAGAGCATAATATATGCCTGAGGCCATGGGGATCCGTGGCGACACCTCCGCGCGTGGGCGCCAAGCGTTCCCGGCGGAACGCGTCTTTTAGCGAAGCGGGCCCGACGTCCGGGAATCGCATGTGGAAAGGAAGCACGAGCAAGTGGGAATGGGAGCGGGAAAGAAAAGCGGCTTTGCGCACTCGTCGCGCAAAGTTCGCAAGGCCGGTCAAATCCGGCCAGGTCGACCTCGGTCAGAGGCGCGATGACGGTAAACGAACCCTATTGCATGCCAGCCACATTGCGCCAGACGACCGCGAGAGAGTCGTCGGCGAAACCATAAGCATGGATGGAGGGACATGAGGCTCCTGCGACGCAAGCTGGTACGGGAGATACGGCAGGCCAAGTTCCGCTTCCTGGCCGTGAGCCTGGTGGTGGCCATCGGCATCGTGCTCTTCACCGCCTCCTACATGTCCTATCTAAACCTTTCCAAGTCCTACCAGTATACCTACGAGAAGCTCGATTTCGAGGACCTCCTGGTGCGCGTGGACAGGGCGCCGGAACGGGTGGCGGACCGCCTCGCCCAACTCCCCAATATCGACCTCCTCACGCCGAGGATAAGCAAGCCGGTGAGCATGGAGCTGGAGGACGGAACCCGCATCACCGGCCAGGTGATAAGCGTCCCTCCCCGGAAACCCTACGTGAACACCCTCCACCTTATCGAAGGCCATGAATTGACCGGGCACGAGAGGGAACTCACCTGCCTGGTGGAGACCCACTTCGCCAAGTTCAACCGCCTGAAGGAGGGCGACCTCATCTACACGGTGAAGAACGGGGAGCGCCTGCCGGTGAGGGTGGCCGGGGTGGTGGCCAGCCCGGAGTACCTGGTGGTCTTCCGCAACCGGCAGTTCCCCATGACCTCGGCCTCCGTGTACGGTGTCTTCTACTTCAACCCGGAACAGGCACGCTCGTTGGCGGGATTTCCCTCCGGGTCCTACAACGAGTTCGCCTTCACCCTGAAGGATTACTCGCTCCTGGAGACCACCCGGGAACAGGTGGAAGCCATCCTCTCCCCCTACGAGATAGAGGAGGTCACCACCCGGGATAACCAGATATCCAAGACCATCCTGGAGATGGACATCCGCCAGTTCCACGACTTCGCCCTTTTCTTTCCCATCCTCTTCTTTTCCATCGCCGCCTTCAGCATCTACATGATCCTATCCCGCATGGTGCGCATGCAGCGCCCGATAATCGGCCTCATGCGAGCCATCGGATACCCGTCACGGACCGTCCTCCGCCACTACTTATCCTTTGCCCTGGCGGTGGGGATATTCGGCATCCTCATGGGGAGCCTACTGGGGATAATAGCCACCGCCCTGGTCTCCAAGATCTACGCCGGGGCCATGGGCATTCCCTTCGTCCATTTCGGTCTCTATCCCCAAGTCTTCGTTTACGGTTTCCTCCTGGCCCTGGGATTCTGCGGCCTGGCCGGGCTTATCCCCGCCCGCCAGTCCGCCGCCGTGCACCCCACGGAGGCCCTGCGGGGCTCGGTGGACATCTCCCGGTACGGCAAGCCCACCTGGTTGGAGCGACTGCTGCCCTCCATCTCCCGGCTGCGCGTCTTCTGGAGGCTACCCCTGCGCAACGTGTTCCGTAACCGCAGGCGCACCGCCTTCACCGTGGTGGGGATCGTCTTCGCCATAGTGCTCATACTCATGAACCTGGGCATCAACGATACCGTGCACGCCAACATGGACCGGGCCTTCAACCACCTCTTCACCTTCGACATCGCCGTCCTCTTCCTGGAACCCCAGACCATGGTCACCCAGAGGAAGCTGGAGAACCTGCCCGGCGTGACCCTGGTGGAGCCCACCGCCGGCCACCCCTGCACCATAAAGGCCGGGGACAACGACGTGGAGAGCATCGTCATGGGAGTGCTCGCCGACACGGTGATGCGCGGTTTCCTGGACGAGGAGAACCGTCCCGTGAAGCTGTCTCCGGGTCACTGCCTCCTGAGCAGAAACTACCGCGACGAGCTGGAAGTGAGCGAAGGGGACGTGGTGACCATTTCCTCGTCCCGGCGCTCCCGGAATTTCATCATCTCCAGCTTCATCATGGAACCCCTGGGATCCTTCGTCTACGTGCCCGTGGACGAGGCCCGCGAGCTGCTGGGTTACGGGACCCGTTCCTCGGCCTTCTACATCAAGCTGGATCCCGGCTACTACCGCCAGGTGCGCGACGAGCTATACGCCATGCCTAACGTGCTCACCCTGGTGGACCTCACCCAGATACACGCGGAGATCGAATCCTACATGGCCCTCATGTACATGGTCATCGCCGTGATGCTCATCTTCGGGATGGTCATGGCCTTTACCCTGGTCTTCAACACTTCGACCATCAATATCATGGAGAGGGAACAGGAGGTGGCCACCATGCTCACCCTGGGGGTTCCCCACTGGAAGGCCTCCCTGTCCCTGACCCTGGAGAACGTGATCATGGGTTTCCTGGGACTGTTTCCGGGTTTCATCGCCGCCCGCATCGTGATGGAGCAGGCCATGCGCCTCTACCAGAGCGACCTCTTCTCCTTCACCCCGGCGGTCTCCGCGTGGAGCTATCTTATAACCGCCGTCCTGGTCCTGGGGTTGATGATCCTCTCGGAATTCCCCTCCCTGCGCTTCATACGCAACCTCAACCTGGCCCAGTCCACCAAGCGCCGTTCCCTGTGAACCGCGGATCCCACCCGCGCGCAGGGCCTAATCCTCCTCGGCCTCATCGGCCAGCTCCTGGAGGTAGCATTCCCGGCAGTAGATGAAGCCGCCGTGAAGCCCCTCCACCACTCCCACGAAGAGCCACTCCCGGACCTCGAAGGCGTGTCCGCACCGGGTACAGAGGGATCCGGCCCTTACCTCGATGCCTAGCGTGCGCTCCTCCGCGCCGGGCTCCTCGACCGCCAGGGCGGGCTCCAGGCTGAGTACCCCCTCGGGTAGTTCATCCTCCGAGGGGCGGCAACCCTGGCAGTACAGGTACTCGCGCATCTCCTGGACCTCGGCGGCCAGGGAATATACCTTTTCCCCCGCCCGCAGCCTTCTGCCACATCCCTCGCAGACGCCGCCCCCGCTGACCAACCTGCCGCTGATGAACTCCCTCATGGCCTTCCCTCGTCTTCCGGCGCTCACCTTGTGGATAACCAAACCCCAGACCCCCGGGACATCTTGCCTTTCTTTAGACCCTCCTCGTTCTCCACTCGAAAAGGCGCCCGGGGAATACGGTCCTTTCTGGTACCGGCTTGTTGTTCCCATCACCGCCTTGCACACCACCATGTTAATACTCCCAACCGGGGAATTGGTACCGACCGCTTTCCGCTTTCCCGTGCTGATGCCTACCCAGTGGGGAGGAAGATCCCACAAGGTGAAGCTCTGGCCCGTAGCCCGCCCCTCGCGGACTAAAGGAACGTTACCGGCGATGGGGGTTCAACCATCGACAACCCTCACAGGTAGAGCGCACAAGCGGTCCTTGGTGTCAGGGGACAATTCACGGTTTCCGTGCCCCGCAAGACCGGTATTTTCATCGCCGGGGAAACTCCGTGACATCATCAAAATAACGACGCCACGTTTCTGTGCCCCGCAAGACCGTATTTTCATCGCCAGCGCGTCCTGCCTGGGATATCCAACCCCGGGGAACCCGATCATTTTTATTTGGGGCTTCCCGTCCACCCCTTCGTTGTCTCCCCCCGGAATGTCACCCCCAGGTCTTATATTCCTTAAAGGAGGTGTTTCTATGCCCCGGACCGGTTTCGCCGACCTGCCCCTGCACGGGGGCAAGGCGCCCCGCTGGCTTTTCGAGCGCATGGTGCGCCTCTCGGAAGGCATCCTGGAGTGGATGGTCGAGGAGCTTGGGCCGCGGGCGACCTTGGAACGCTTTTCCGACCCCTTCTGGTTCCAGGCCTTGGGTTGCGTGCTGGGGTTCGACTGGCACAGTTCCGGGGTCACCACCACCACCTGCGGAGCGGTCAAGGAGGCGCTGTGCCACCGCCATGACCTGGGCGTTTTCGCCGCGGGAGGGAAGGGGGCCGCCTCCCGGCGCACCCCCCTGGAGATAGAGGAGAAAGGAGAGCGGGCGGGACTGGGGGAGAGAATACCGATCCTGGTCCACGCCAGCCGCATGGCGGCCAAGGTGGACAACAACGCCCTGCAGGACGGCTACCAGATATACCATCACTTCTTCCTCTTCACCGCGGAGGGGGAATGGGCCGTGGTGCAACAGGGAATGAACGGCGCCCGCGGATACGCCCGCCGCTACCACTGGGTCTCCTGGCGGGTGCGGGACTTCACCGAAGAACCTCACTCCGCCATATGCTCCCAGTCAATAGGCGGTGGGGTACTCAACCTGGTAGCGGCGGAGAGCCGGCCAACCCGGGACATCATGGGCCCCCTTTCCTCCCTCAAACCGGACCGCACGGTCCGGGAGCTGGAGCGCCTCCGCGCCCTGAGCCTTCCGCCCCGGCACAGCCTGCTGCTGCGGGACCTCCACCCGGAATCCATCCGCAAAGTGCTTTTGAGGACGTACGAAAGGCAGCCGCAGGACTTCGCCACCCTTCTGGAGATGCCCGGCGTGGGGGCCAAGACGCTCCGCGCCCTGGCCCTCATAGCCGAGCTGGTCTACGGGACCCCGGTGAGCTGGCGGGACCCCGCACGGTACAGCTTCGCCCACGGGGGAAAGGACGGCCACCCCTATCCCGTGGACCGGGAGACCTATGACCAATCCATCGCCTACCTGGACCGCGCCCTGCGCGCCTCCGGAGTGGAAAGGGGTGAGAGGGAAGCGGCGCGCAGGAGGCTGCACCGCTTATACCTTTCTCTCTCTCAGCGAGGCGATGATACGCCGCATCGCCCACCGTTGGAGCCGTTCCGACCTGCTCTCACTCAGTCGGACGAGGATAAGCCACCCCGGGGAAAGTGCCGCGGAGGACACGGTGTTCAAGAGGGAGGCGCGGCCGTTTCCGGGGGTTATCCGCCCTGCGAGGAGGCCAGGAAGAGGGGGTGGGGGAAGCCCGCCGCCACCCAGGGAGGCGCCGGATGGCGGCAGGCCGCCTTTCCTTTTTGATTATCTCTCCGGGACATGCCCGTTCCACTCCCCGGATCCCGGTCCGTCGAGGGATGTAGGTGGGGAGGCGGGTCAACTCAGGCCTCCAAATGGTTCTCCCTGACCTCGGTGCATGGCCGTCCTTTTTCCTTCCGGTTGTGGGCGGACCACCGTCCTGGTATATAATTGGTGCGGTTTTTGGAGCAAAGCGAGCAAAGAGGTGATCGCGGTTGAGTTCGGTGATCAAGAAGCGCCGCAAGAAGATGCGCAAGAAGAAGCACAAGAAGCTGCTCAAGAGGACTCGCTGGCAGCGCAGGAACAAGTGACCCCCGCAGGCCCGGAACCCGCCGGAAAACCGGCAGCGCATGCACCTTCGCTTACCCGGGCGCCCGAAATGTGACGCGGAAGAAGCGAAGGAAGCTGCTCCAGAGGACTCGCTGGCAGCGTAGGAACAAGTGACCCCCGCAGGCCCGGAACCCGCCGGAAAACCGGCAGCGCATGCACCTTCGCTTACCCGGGTCCGGTGAAATAGATCCGGAGTTACCCGGATCCTCCGGGAGCGCCGAAACCCCCGCCTCCGGGAGTCCTTATCATGAGCACTTCTTCCGCCTCCACCCAGGTCTCCACCTTGGAGGGCAGGCGCTCCTTACGGCCATCCTTCCGCAGGATGTAGTCCTCGCCCGGTTTCCCCGGCTCGCCTCCCGCCAGGCCGTAGGGGCCACGTCGTCTACGGTCGGCGAGGAGGGTCAGGCGGGCCGGTTCCAGGAACTGGATATGACGCTCCAGCCCATCCCCGCCCCGGTAACGCCCCGCCCCTCCCGTGCCCCTGGCAATGGCGTACCTGAGGACCCGCAGCGGGTACTCGAACTCCAGGGCCTCCACGGGGGTGTTCATGGTGTTGGTCATGTGGTTGTGGGTGGCGTCCATACCCTCCTTGTCCGGGCGGGCACCGCAACCCCCGGCCACCGTCTCGTAATAGGCGAAGGGGCGGGGCCTCTCGCCTCCCAGGGCCAGGTTGGTCATGGTCCCGTAGCTGGCGGCCGGTATCTTATCCGGCAGGGCTTGGGCCAGGGCCCCCAGCAGTACGTCCACCACCCGCTGCGAGGTCTCCACGTTGCCGCCGGCCACCGCCCGCGGCGGGGCGGCGTCCAGGAGGGAAGGGCGGGGGATGACCACCTCCACCCTCTCCAGGCAGCCGTGGTTGAAGGGAGCGCCAGGGGGCAGAAGGCAACGGAGCACGTAATAGACCGCGGAGAGGGTCACCGAGCGCGGGCAGTTCAGGGGCCCGGGAACCTCGCCGCTGGAACCGGTGAAATCCACCTTCATGCGCCCACCGCTGATGGTAATATTTACCTTTATGGGGATGTCCGCGTTGCCCCACCCGTCGTCGTCCAGGTAGTCGGTGAAGGAGTATTCGCCCTCGGGAAGCCGGAAAAGCACCTCGTGGACCAGCCTTCCGCCGTAGCGCTGCAACTCCTCCATGTAGCCCTCCAGCTTCTCCCGGCCCATTCGCGCCGCCACCTCTTGAAGCCTCCGTTCGCCCACCCGGAGGGAGCCGAGCTGGGCCCGCAGGTCGCCTCTCCTCTCCTCCGGGGTGCGCACGTTGGCCAGGATAAGCCTCTCCACGTCCTCCTCCACCCTCCCCTCCCGTGCATAGCGGAGCATGGGGATGATGAGTCCCTCCTGGTAGACCTCGTCGCCCAAGGGCATGGAGCCCGGTGCCCTCCCGCCCACGTCGGCGTGATGGGCCCGGTTGACCACGAATCCCACCGGGTGGCCCTCCCACCATACCGCGGAGGCCATGGTCAGGTCGGGGAGATGGGTTCCCCCCTGGAATGGATCGTTCCATAGCACCACGTCCCCCTCGCGTAGAACATCACCCCGCCCCTGCAGCCATTCCACAAGGGCCCGCATGGAGGCGGGAAGGGCGCCCAGGTGAACGGGGATGTGGGCCGCCTGGGATACCAGCCGACCCCGGACATCGAAGACGGCACAGGAATAATCCCTTCTCTCCTTTATGTTCGCCGAATGGGCGGAGCGGCCCAGCACCACCCCCATCTCCTCGGCCACCTCTGCCAGGAGGTTGTAAAATATTTCCAATTCTGCCGCGTCCGGAATATTGCCCCTTTGAGAAGGAAAGTCGCACATGCTTGACCTCCGGGAAAAGATCTCGCCGTATCCCGGTTCTAACCGCACCGGCTCCCCAACCCAATCTCCCTATCCCCGGTTAGTTCCTCCCTTGCCCTCCCCGCTGTTGGCCCGGAAAACCATCGTCCCCGCCTTTATCCTCCCTGGTTGAGGTTTACACCTTAGACTGGCAGGCTTTTACAGATGGGGTTCCTCTCGTGAGCTATCTTTGTCTCACCCACGGCTGAACCTCCCTGAGCTTCCTTCGCCCGCATGAGCGCCGTTTCCCCAGTGAGCTATCTTTGTCTCATCCACGGCTGCGGCCTCACTCTGGAGCTGGCGTGGAAGGAGCCCCGGCCAAAGCCGCCTTTCAGGATTTGACCCTTTCCAGGACCAGGCTTCCCCAACCATCCACCCGGCCCCGCCAGCCTGGCGGGACCACCACCGTGGAATCTTCCTCGCACACCAGGCAGGGCCCGACCACGCGATCTCCAATCCCCATGGATTCCCTCTCCACAACCGGGCACACCACCTCCTCCAGGTCCCCGCCTGCCACCCCGAAGAGGACTTTGGTCTTTCCGGGGACCCTTCCCGCTCCTCGGCTTTTCCTCCAGGCCGGGAAGCGTGCTTCCGACGGCCTGACGGAACGCAAGCGCAGGTTCACCAGCTCCACCTCCACGTCCTCCTGGTGGAAACCGTAGCGCCTCTGGTGAGCCCGGTGGAAGGCCTCGGCGATCTCTGCGGCACCCCATCCCTCCTCCACCTCTATCCGGAGCTCGTAGGCCTGCCCTCGGTAACGCAGGTCCAGCGCCGGGACGTGGCGGATATCAACCATGCCTTTCCAAGCCGGCGGAAGGGATTCCCTCATCCTCCCCCACTCCTCCCTGGCCCTCTCCACGGCCTCCGTCCCCAGGGGGAGCATAAGGGTGAGGGAGGAATCGCGCACCCGGTCGGCCATGGCCAGGCCGCAGGCGGAGAAGGTCCCCGGGAAAGGAGGCACCACCACCCGGCGCATCCCCAGGAGCTCCGCCAACTCGCACCCGTGCATGGGGCCGGCTCCCCCGTAGGCCACCAGGGCGAAATCCCTGGGGTCGCGGCCGCGGTCCACGGTCATCAACCTAACCGCCCTCGCCATGTGGTTGAGGACCACGGAAAGGACGCCCGCCGCCGTCCTCGGGGCATCCCAGCCCAGTGGCCTTCCCAGCTTCCGCAGGGCGTAATGGGATCGCTCGGGCCACAACCGCATCCTGCCGCCCAGAAAACGGTCCACCGGGAGCCTGCCCAGGACCAGGTTGGCGTCGGTCACCGTGGGAAGCTCGCTCCGACCGTAACAGGCTGGACCCGGTTGTGCTCCCGCGCTCTCGGGACCCACCTTCAGGGCGCCGCCTTCGTCAAGGCGGGCTATGCTTCCCCCTCCCGCCCCTATGGAATGGACGTCGATCATGGGAAAGCGGAGGGGGAACCCCTCCACCTCTCCCTCGGAGGTGAGGGTCATTCCTCCGTCAAGGAGGGAGACGTCGGTGCTGGTACCCCCCATGTCCAGGGCCACGGCGCGTGGCAGGCCCGCCAGCTCGCACATCCTGGCAGCGGCGGCCACCCCTCCGGCGGGACCGGACATCAGGGTCCTGGCGGCCGCCTCCCTCGCTTCATCGGGAGCCATGGTCCCGCCGCCGGAGTGCATCACCTCCAGGCGCCCCTCTCCCAGCTCGCGCTGCAGCGCAGCGATGTAACCGTCCACCTTCCCGGCCACGTAGGCGTTGATCACTACCGTGCTGGCCCTTTCGTATTCCCGGTACTCGGGAAGGATACGGGAGGAAAGATGGACGTCCAGTCCCGCCTTCCTCAAGGCCTCCCCCACCCTCAACTCGTGTTCCGGGCACAGGAAGGAGAAGAGCAGGCACACGGCGACGGCCTCCACTTCCAGGGCGCGTATCCTGCGGACCAGCTCCTTCACCTCGGCATCCGCCAAGGGGATGATCACCTCTCCCCGGGAACCCACCCTCTCCGCGACCTCGAGGCATAGCTCGGCGGGCACCAGGGGCGGGGGCTTCTCCACCGCCAGGTCGTATAGGTGCGGCCGGGTCTGCCTGCCGATGGCCAGGAGGTCGGAGAAGCCTCGAGTGGTCACCAAGGCGGTCCGCGAACCCTTCCTCTCCAGCAACGCGTTGATGGCCACCGTGCTCCCGTGGACTATCCTGGCAGCTTCCTCCATCCCGGCCTCCCGCAGCCCGGAGAAGAAGGCCTCCTCCGGGCGCGATGGAGTGGAGGGAAGTTTGTAGATACGCAGGGAATCGCCTTCCAAGGCCACCAGGTCGGTGAAGGTCCCCCCGATGTCCACTCCCACCTGCACGTCCGGCTCCTTGTGCCGAAACCGGCCGAGGTACACGAACGTCCCTCCCGGTTTCCTTTCGAGCAAAAACGCCTCCTCCAGCGCGGCGGAGTTTACAACCCTTCGATGACGCCTCCTCCGGCGCGGCAGATTTAACAATACCCTAGTGACGCCTCCTCCGGCGCGGCGGAGTTTACATTATTTTATTACCCCCCCGCCTGAGCTGCAGGCCTGTTCCTCCAGGTTGGTGGCCGGATTCCGCTCTATTTGGTGATCTGCTTTCGCTCGCGGCGGAAAGAAAACGCGCGCTTGTCGCCGGGAACCGGCTATCGCCGGAGGGCAAGTCCGACATGGCTTGCTTCCAGGAAAGGACAGCGCGTACCCATATCGCCTTGCCCTTTCCACGAAGTACGCTTCAAGCGGGGCCGCGTTTCTGGGATAATGTTGGTCGGTGTTGCAAATGAAAGGCGTTAAACTCCTGGCCGCGGCGGTGGCGGCGGCCTCCCTCCTCCTCGCGGGATGGACGGCGAGCGCCCAGGCCGAGCCTCCCACCGCCACCTACCGCCTGGACCTCACGGGTCTGGAAAGCGGGATGGCCTCGGTCACCCTGGAACTGGGAACTCCTTCCAATGACCTCTTCCTTGGCATGGACGAGGACTTCGGCGGCGGCCTGGCCGTCGACCTCCCCTCCCACCTGCGCAACCTGAAGGCCTTCACCGAGGAAGGCGAGGAGATACCCTTATCCCGCGAAGACAACGCCTGGCACGTAGAAAAGGGGGGCGCCCTCACCGTTGAGTACCAGGTGGACTTGTCCGGCTATCGCGCCGGCACGCCTTACCTGGAGTCCCTTTCCGGGGGTCCGCAGGCCTGGCCCTGGTTCCCTCTCCTCCGGGAAGACATGGTCTACCTTCCCGGATACGCCGTGTTTCTCCACCCGGAACCGTTGCCCGGGGAGGAAGCGAGCCTGGAGGTAGTGCTCCCGGAGGGCTGGCAAGCGGTACTTCCCGGCGAGAACGGCCGGGGAAGCCTGTATGCCTTGCTCCAAAACCCCGTTCTGGCCGGGAGGCTGGCGGTGGAGGAAAGAGAATCGTTCATCCTGGCCCTTCCGGAATCGTCCGCTCCCCCGCCGGGAACCCGGGAGGAATTCTCCTCCCGCCTCCACGCCGTGCTCTCCAGGGCCGCGCCCCTCGCCGGAGGCAGCAGGGGCGCGGGGGCGGAACGGCTGCGCGTCCTCCTACTCGCGCACGGGGAGGGAGACAGCATCCGGGACGCCTATTATCCCCTGGAAAGCTACCGGGACACGGTGGTGCTCCCTATACCAGAGGGCGCGAACCTGCTCTCGGTAAGCTGCCTGGAGGCGGTAACCCGGGGTATCGTGGCCCTGTACCTCTCCCGCTCCCTCCGGCTGGATCCCGACTCCCGTTGGCTGCTCGAGGGGTCCGCCTGGTATCTCCAGGACCTGCTCCCCTACGAAGCCGGCGTCTGGGGAGGTTCCATATTCTGGGACCGTTTCAGTGCCAGGTACGACGGGTACCTCCGGGCCCGGGAAAACGTCAACCTCTCCCTCTCCGAGGCGGGGGAACCGGGTCCGCGCACCACGGAAGCGGCCTCCCTCCTGGCCTGCGGGGGGGCTGTCGCCTGTGCGGCCTTGGATGCCGAGCTCCGCGCACGGGGGGAGTTCGCCGGGGACCTGGTCTCCTTCCTGAGCGACCTGGCGGACGTTGGTGAAAGCGGAGAGCCCTTGAACAACGAGCGCTTAAATCACCTCCTGGATACGAGGAGCGGAATTGCCTGGCGCGCCTTCTTCGCCGACTTTATCCGGGGCCGCCTGGTGATGCCCCCCTCCCTCTTCTCCACGCTCAAGGTGGCCACTGCCGAGCCGGGCTTCCTTTCGGAAGAGCCGCCCTCAAAGCCCTCTTCCGTTTCCGACTGGATACTTTTGGCTCTCGCCGTGGCCGTGGTGCTGCTCATCCCCTTCGTCCTGGAGCCCTACACCATGCGCCCGCGCAAACCCGGCTTCCTGGACAAGAAGCTCCGCGACTTCGACCGCTCCTAATCCCCGAACGCTTTGGGGTCAGACCCGAACGGATTTGGGGTCAGACCCTCAACAATTACTGGCCGAATTCCTTTTCCAGCTCCTGGTAGAGGGCGTGTTTGTGCACTTTCCCCAAGGGAGTCAGGGGCAGGGAATCCCGGAATACCACCTGGTCGGGGACCTTGAACTCCGCCAGGTGCTGCCGGCAGAACTCCTTCAGCTCCTCCTCGGTAACCTCGGCCCCCGGCTGAGGTACCACGTAAGCCCTCCCTTTCTCCCCAAGCACGGGGTCGGGATAGCCGAGCACGGCGGCGAAGAGCACCTTGGGATGCTTCATGAGGACGTCCTCCACCTCCGGAGGATAGACGTTCTCCCCGCCCCGGATGTACATCTCCTTCTTCCTGCCCAGGATGTGCAGGTGGCCGTCCTCGTCGAAAAAGCCCATGTCCCCGGTGTAGAAGAAGCCCTCGTCGTCGAAGACGGAGGCGGTGGCCTCCGGCTGCTTGTAGTAGCCCTTCATCACCGCCGCCCCCCGGATGGCGATCTCCCCGGCCTGGCCCCGCGGCACCTCCTTGCGCTCGGGATCCATGATGCGCACCTCGATGCCGGGGTTGGGTATCCCTATGGTGGTGGCGATCTTTTCCAGGGGGAAATCCTGGCGGGTGAAGGTCACGGCCCCGCTGACCTCGGTGAGCCCGTAGCCTATGTAGGGAACAACGCCCATCTTGTCCTTAATCTGCTCCACCAGCTCCGGGGGTACCGGCGCTCCGGATATCACCGCCGTCTTCACGCTGGAGAGGTCGTAGGAATCGAAATCCGGCTGCATGAAGAGGAGGATGTACTGGGCCGGCACCTGGCCCACGATGGTTATCCTTTCCTTTTGGATGGTCTCCAGGACCTGCTGGGGAATGAAGGTGTCCAGCATCACCAGGGTGGTCCCGTTGTAGAGCATGCTGATGATGGCCATCACCGCCCCGCCCACGTGGTTGTTGGGGATGTCCATGAGCAGCCGCTCGTCGTCGGTGATGTCCGAGGCGTCCACCTGCCCCTTGACGTACTCCACCAGGTTGCGGTGGGTGAGCATGGGCGCCTTGGGCACGCCCGTGGTCCCCGAGGTGAAGAGCTGGAGGGCCACGTCGTCCTCCTCCACCTCCGCCTTGCGGGCCGCCAGTTCCTCGTCCAGCTCGGGCCCTTCCACCAGGAAATCCTTATAGGATATGGCCCCGGGGACCCTCGCCACTTCCTCGTCGCTGCCGATGACCACCACCTGGCGTAGCTCGGGTAGCTGGTCCCGGATGGCGTTCAGCTTGGCGATGAAGTCCGAGTCCATGAAGCCCGGCTCCATGATCACCACGCAGGAATCGGAATGCCCGAGGATGTACTTCACCTCGTCCGGGGCGAAGCGCCAGGAGACGGGGACCGCCGCCGCCCCAATCTTGGCGCAGGCCATGTAGCCGAAGATGAACTCGGGGTGGTTGGGTATGTAAAGCCCCACCCTGTCTCCCCTTTTCACCCCCAGCCTCAGCAACCCCTTGGCCACCTTGTTCACCTCGCGGTCGTATTCCGCGTAAGTGATGCGCCGGTCGCCGTAGACGATGGCCTCCCGGTCCGGCCTCTCCTTCGCCCACCTCTCCAGAAGTTCGAACAGACGCATGCTTCACCTCCCTGCTTCGGTACCCCTCCCGCTTACGCGTGCCGTGCGAACGGAGCTAGGCTACCATGGCTGTTTCTCCACCGAATTTTCGCCTAAAGCAGCCCTGGTGCGCAGTCACGATCATATTACATTTTCGGGAACGGGATTTGAAGCATCATACCACCCCACACTGCCTTATACATCCTTCCATCCCCGCCTTAACGCTCAGGGTCGAGCTGCAGGCATTTCGATTCCGGCGGCTGGATTTGAAACATCCTGTAACTTCCCCAGGCTTTTCCAAGAAGACCTGCCGCATCGACGGCCTGGATCACCTACCTATGCCGCGTACTCCTGTTTATTGACTGTATGGTTACCTCGTGGTATCTTAAACAATGAATGATGATCTTGTTCGGCAGAGATAAACAAACGTTTTAATCCAACGGCGGAATGGTTCCGGAGACCGCAAGGTCAACCGGGCTTAAATATAGGGCGAAAGGCCGACAAAAGGAGGAGGCAAACCGGGCGGACTTCAAGCGGGCGAAGACGGGGAGCGAAGGGGTCCGGCTGATTTTCGCCGGAACTCACTCGGTATAGTGATTGGGCGATCCCTCCCCATCCCAAACCGTGATCTTGTATATCTTTCTTCACGCCCATGAGGTCCTCCCCACGGCCGGATGGCGCTAGGGGGTTCCACCGGCCGCAGTTTCCAAAGGAGGAGGTTGCGGAAGATGAAAAAAGGCGCAAGATGGCTTATCACGCTACTGATCATCGCCTTGGTGGCCGCGTGCACCATGCTGGGTTCCATAATGGTCGCGGCGGACACCCAGGCCACCACCCCTACAGGTACGGACAACATCGGCATCATCGAGGCCATCGTCTGGTACGACGGCCTCATACCCGATAAAAGCGAGGCCAAGGAGGAAGGTATCAACGGAATCCGGGTGCAGTTGTACAAGGAAAAAGGGACGGACGCTTCCGGCAACACCATCTGGGAAAAATACGGGGAGCCACTGGTCACCGCCCCCGGCCAGAGCAAGGTCACCGGGGAAATAATATTGGGCGGCCTGGTGACCTTCGAGAACCTCCCCGTCACAAACCCCTATGATTGGGCGACGACAACCCGTTACAAGCTAACCCTGGTCCCCGACGACTCCTATGTTCCCCTCAACGGCTCGGAAAGGGTGGTGGAGCTCAATATCTGGAATTCATACAGACGATGGTATTTCCAGGTGGGCGACCCCGGGCAGGCCGAACTACCCGCCTTCGAGATCAAGAACATAAGTGCCGTGCCCGTGGAGAACATCGGCAAGATAGAGGTCGCGGTATGGGACGACCTTGTCCTGTCCAACGTTTCCGATCCCAAGCTGGAAGGCGTGGACGGCATAACCGTAAACCTGTACAAGCTGGACGAGAACGGCAACTGGCAGCTTTACGGGAGCAAGAAAACGGGCTACGGCGGTTTCTTCTGGGTCCTGGAACACGGCTGGGCCGGATGGAGCGAGCTCCCGGTGATGACCGACTGGAGGGCGGTAACCAGGTACAAGCTGCAACTGGTGACCGACAACACCTTCAACCCCCTCAACGGCACGGAGAGGATAGTGGACCTGGATATCACCAACCTCTACTACCGCTGGTACTTCGAGTTGGGTGAGGATGCCGCCCTGCGCGCCTTCCAGATAGCCTCCACCACGGGGACCATCTCCGGGATCGTCTGGTACGACGCCAACGCCGACCAGGTCCGCGAGTGGCACGAGCCCGTGCAGGCGAACTGGACCATCCTCCTCACCGACCGCTACGGCCGCAAGATAGCCACCACCAAGACCGACGCTCGCGGCTACTACCAGTTCCGGGGCCTCAAGGCCGGTACTTACAAGGTGTGGGTGGACGAGGTGAGCGGGTGGAAGCAGGTCTACCCCTACTACAAGCTGTGCACCTGGCCTCCATACGGCTTCGAGAAGGGGCATCACACCATCAACGTGCAGGCCGGCAAGTATTACGTGAACAACGACTTCGGGATGTTGAGCATGAGGGAGTCCATCTGGGCCACCCTCTACTACGGTCTCTGGTGGATAGGGCTCCTGCAGTACCAGTTCCAGTAAGCCGGTAAACCGGGGGTAAAGATGGGCCCCGCCCGCGGGGCCCATCTTCTTTTTTCCGGCAAAAGCGGTTACGCCTCCCTTTCCCCCCGCCCCCCTTCGGGGAATTGTATAACCCTTCTTCTTTTCTCCGGCAAAAGCGGTTACGCTTCGTGGGAACATCCCCGGCGGATGGAAGGGGGCCTTCCTTATGGGCATCCAGACCAGCGATCGATCACGCGCCCTCCATCACCTCAGGAAGGATGCGGTCCAGGCGGGAACCTCGGGTACCGTACCTGACTCCACCATGCGCAGCCATTTCTCCATCGAGGGCGCGGCATCCTCGGTGCCCATGAGCTCGTAGAGGGAGTAACCGGCCCCCACGGTAAGGGTGGGTTTACCCTCCACGGGAGCGATGACGTAGTACAGCACGGGTCTTCCCAGAGAGAGCTGGAGAACCGTGCCCTCCTCCCGATCGCGGTAGGCTTCCACGATCGCGTATGGGAGGGGGACGAGGCAACCGTCGCCATCCTCGGCGGGTACGGAGACCAGGGAGAGAAACAACCTACCGAAATTCTCGATGACCCCGTATTCCTCCTGGCTCAGGGGCTGGTTTTGAAGTTCCTTTTCGGCCATGGACTTCAAGCCCATGGCCAGTTGGTAAAAGGAATCCAGCTTTATCGCCGCATCCTCGCCCAGGAGCCCGCGTTCACCGAGCCCCCGTCTCAGGAGGTCCGCATCGGCCGCCAGAAGGGCGTAGACCTCCGGGCGCGGTTCGACGTAGCCCTTCCAGATCACGCTTCCACCGCCTAGCTCCTCCACGGGCCCGGAAATCGGGGTATCGATTTTTTTCCATACCCGGTCCCTGGCTACATCATCCACCCAGGAGGCGAGAAACAGGTAGAGGTCCCGGTCCTTCCAGGCATCGCTGCGCATGAACGCCGGGTATCCGTCACCCGGAGGTTTCAGCAGGGAGAGCGCGTTTTTCAACCAGCTCCAGAAAAGACTGGAACGGGCCCAGGCGGAATCGACGGAACCCATTTCCTTGCGCAACTCACGGACTTTTTCCCCGTAGGCCGGCAAACTCGCATCCCCGTAGAATCCGCCGAGCAATTGCATCGCCCTCTCCGACCCCAGGGCGGCGGGCAGGTCAAGTCCGCGGGGTTTCTCCCTACCCGGTACCTTCCCCGGAGCCAGCTCGCCGAAGATCGAGGTCCCGGGATCTGTCCAGGTTTCCAGGAAGCGGAAACCCGAGCCCCACCTGCCCCATCGCTCTCCTTTCTCATCCGCACGCTTCCCCGCCTCCTCTTCCAGCCCGTCCGCCAACCGGTCCATGAGAGAGTCGTCTTCCAAGCGGGATATCGGGAATTTCCTTCCCACCACTTCGCCCAACACGCGGCCAACGGCCACGGCGTTCAGGCTCACGGTACGGAAGGAAACGAAACGCGTGACCTGATATACGTGGTCCCATGACCAAAGGAGGGGCTTGCCATCCGACCTTCCCACGTACAGAGCCCCCACCAGGAGGGCCGTCATCCTGGCCGCCTCCCTTCTCCTCTCGGGTGACAAACCACCCTCCCCGTTAACCGGGAACACCTCCCACCTTCCCAGCCAGTTCACCGCGCGGTGAAACTGGGCAAGGCGGGGATGAAGGAGGTAGAAACCCGGCGGCGCATAAGCGCGGTAATCTTCCCAGCGCCCGAAGAGGGGGGACATCCCGGCCTCCGATGCCCTTTCCACCAGGGCCGCCTCCTCTTCAACCTGGGCGTCCACCTCGGGCGGCAAGGTGGGCTTCCTCCCGAGAAGCGCCGCGGCCACACCCACGAAGGCCAGGGACTTAAAAGCCGCCTGGCGCACCGTACCCCGGGCCTCCTGGTACATCCCGGTCAGCACGTCCCCAAGCGAGGAAAGCAACGACTCCAACTCCTGGCGTAAGGGGCCCTTCTCCAGCTCCCACCTTATCCCCGCACACATGCCCAGGAAGGCCTGGAAGACCGCGTCCACGGTGATGAACTTGGGTCCGGGATGTTCGCCATAAACCTGAAACGCGAATTCGTACTCCTCTCCCGTGGCCACGGCGAAACCTTTCTCCCTCAACCCGGCCAATACATGCGAAGGAAGCGACCTTTTATCCAGGCCAACGACCCCGGAGAGGTCGGGGGGCACGGCATAGGGCGCCACCTGGGCCCTGGTGCCCGCCGCCACCGGTAGATAGACGGCCAGGTTTTCCGGCAACACGGGCGGGTTCTCCAAGTCTATGACCCCGTAGGGCGACCCACCCGAACCCCCACAGGAGGAAACGGGGAACATGACGAGCATGAGGAGAAAAACGGACAAGAGCCTGGTCTTCCTTCTCATATGACCCTTAATGCAACATCTCCGGCGGGGTGAAAACCCCCATCCACCGGCCACATGGAGGCGGAGATGCCTCCACCCGCTTCCGCGAACATCGTATACGGAATCGCAGCGGCCGTTGCCTCCACCCCGACCTCTACCAAACCCCGTTGGCTCGAGAACACGATTCAAAACACCTACCGCCGGTTAAATCGTCTTCCGGGAGGCAAGAACCGAACCCCTCCATACGATTTTAATCCCTTCGCCGCACGCGCCGCCCTACCCTGCAGCAAGCCGCCGAGTTCTGTATCTTTTATATAGCTGTATTTAGATGTCATTATCATCGCGGCCTTCGGGAGCCCCAACCGAAACACCGTCGCGGGTTTATAATCATGCCATGGGAACGGGTCCCTATAACCACGTGCCCTTGGTAAGGAGAGGCGCATTGCGCAGGCTCCGGCTTCTCCTCTTGGTTCCAGCCCTCGTCCTCACCGTGTTCGCCTCTCACCTCATCGCCGGCTGTAAAAAGGAGAGTGCCTTCCTCACGCGCACCGAGTCCCAGGGGCAAGAACCCTGCGTGGAGGGCCTGTCCCTCGACCAGAGCCGCGTGGTCGCCGAATACGGTTACCCGGACCATTTCTTCATCTCTATAGACCCCGCCACGGAAGTACGGGTGGAAAGGTGGATATACTACACCCGGGGCAAGGCCCTGGATTTCGACAACGGGCGGCTGTTCGGGGAGGAACCCGTGGAGGACAAGTCCGCCCAATATCCCCCTACCGACCTCAAGCCCCAGGACTTCAACCCCTACCTGACGCCCGAGGAAGCATCCGTCCTCCTGGGGAAGCCCCTCTTCACCCACGAGGCCAGGGAGAGCCTGCTCGCCGAAAATACCATCGTGGTCTACGAAAGGGCAGTGCTTCTTTACCGCAAGGGACGCCTGATAGGTATCGACACCCAGGTGCACCCCCCTTCTCTCCCCACGCTCCCTTCCCCTTAGGAGCTGGGGCTTTCTCTGCCGCCGCCTTTCCCTGCTGGAAGCAAGCCGTACTTTCCTTCCTGTCCTGTCATCTTATTCCCCCGGGACTTCCTCCGCTGGCGCCTTTCCCTGCCGGAAGGGATGAGGGGCCAAAAGGGGTAAAATAGGCATAAAGAGAAAAGGGCGGGTATGAAAACATCTTACCGGTATCGCTATGCCGCTTGGGGTTTCCTGCTGGCCGTGGCCTACACGGCCCTCCTTTTCCTGCTCCATTACCTGCTTTCCTCCAGTGGACCCGAGCGGTTGGTGCGCGACTCGCCGGCCGCGGTGATTACCGTCCTCCTCAGCTTGCCCATATGCCTCCTCTCCGGGTGGGTGCTGGGTTCGGAAAGGGATCGCCGCGCGGAAATGGATATGATCCTGGAGAGGGAAAAGGACCACTTGGAGATGGCGGAAAAACTCTCCCTCCTTCTGCGCAGGGCGGAAGAATCGCGGCGCATGGCGGGGATAGCCGCCCAGGAGATAAAGCATCCCTTGACCTCCCTGGTGGGCTATTCCCTTACCCTCAGCCAGTATTGGGAAAAGCTGGATGAGCAACAAAGGCGGGACTTCCTCCATTACATACGCGTATCCGCCACCCGCCTGGAGGGCATGATCAACGACCTCTCCCGGATCCTGGAACTGGCCCACGAGTCGGCCCACCTGGAAACCACGCAGGTCAACCCATCGGAAACCCTGAGCGAGGCAGCCGCCCTGGTGGAAGATATCTATTCGCCGCGCAGGACCAGGTTCAACCTGCGCCTGCTCGGCGAAACCCCTCCGATCCAGGCGGATCCTTCCCGCCTCTTCGACCTCCTCTACAACCTGCTGGACTTGGCCATGCGCTGCTGCCGGGAAAAGGGCATGGTCTCCGCCTGGTGTTCCACGCGAGGTGAAAAGCTGGTCCTTCACGTGCGTTGCCCCCACCCGGCACTCGACCCCCAATCCCTGGAAGCCATCGACGCCTGGCCTCCGCGCCGAACGGAAGGTGAGCTGCCCACGCTGGCCATGGAATACCGGCTGGCCTCCCGTCTGGCGGAGGAAATGGGGGGTAGCCTGCGCCTGGACCACTCGGACAAGGCCGGCCTTTCCCTCTACCTCGCCATCCCCCTCTCCAAGAACGTCTGAGTCTCCCGCCTCCGGCCCCCGGGCTTTCGCGCGGGATCGCCTTCCAGGCTCTTGCCCTACCCGGCGGTGAGCCGGTCTAGTTCTCCCGGTGGTGGGCCAGATACGCTTGACCCGAGCACCACGCTGCACTGCGCGGGCACCATGCCCACACGGGTCCGGTACTCCACGCGGCCGCCGGCGAGACCCGGGCACCCGGATATCTGGGATAACGCCTTCACGGGCAATCCGCGACACCACCAACCGGCGGCGGGGGATAACGCGGGTAGGGGTTTCAAAGCGCGGCCGGCCAGTCGCTCCCGTAATATGGCTGCGCGTACGGTGGCGCCTCGCGGTAAAAATAGACGATGGCCTCCACCCGGTGCCCGTTAACGAGGACCACCTCCATCTGGCCCTTCTCGAAACCGGCCTCCCCCTCGATGACGTCTATGATGCGCACCATTTCCTCGTAGCATCCTTCGAGGGGGACCAGGAGCACCCCGTTGATCATGGTCTCCTCCCCGCCACCCGACCTGACCAGGAGGGGGTATCCAAAGGGAGTCTCGTACAGCCGACCCGGCACGCAGGCGGGAATGGCGTCCCTGACGGTGTGGCTTATATGGCGGAACATCTTCTCGCCGGGCTTGAGGGTTCCGTACACGAAAACCGGTGTCTCTTCCATCTTAACCACGCGGCAACAGTTTTCCCGGATTCATAATATCGGCCGGATCCATGGTCTCCTTGACGGCCCTGAGGGCCCGCACGGAGATCTCCCCGACCTCCCTGTTCATCCACGGCGCATGTTCGTAGCCCACGCCGTGGTGATGGCTGATGGTCCCCCCGTGCTCCATTATGGCCTCCGAGGCGGCCCGCTTCACTTTCTCCCACTGCTCCTCCTCCTTTCCCTCCCCGGCCATGGGGGCGAAAAAGGTATAGTAAAGAGAAGCGCCCTCCCGGTAGGCATGGGATACGTGACAGGCGACCAGGTTCTTGTCCCCCCACTCGGACAGCGCCGCGCGGATGGCGGAACGCACCTCTCCGTAGAGGTGCAGGAGATTGTCCCAGGTGGTGGCGGTTTCCAGGGTATCCACCATCACCCCCCAGTTGATGAGCTGCTCGCGAAAATAAGCCGTCTCGTGCCGGCTCCGGTACCATTGCTTCCCGGGCCCGGTTCCGAGGTGGAAACCTCCCAGTTGCCGGCAGAGCCTGAGGATCAAGGGCCTCAGGTAGTCTACCTCGTCGGCGCTTCCCTCCAGCCCAAGGACCATGAAGGCCCCGTCGTCGAAGGAATATCCGCGGCGGGCAAGGAACCTCAGGGCTGCGTCCTCCGCCTTCCTCTTCCAGCGGGGGCCGGTGGTGCTCCGGAAGGCCTGGGCCAGGGCGGTCTCCGTGCGGTCCGACAGCCGCACGCAGGTGGGCACCAGTCCCTGCTGCATCATCTCCCGCACGGCGGAAACCCCGGCGGCGAAGTTGCGGAAGATGAGCCCCCGGTAATCCAGCACCTCGGGTAGGGGCCTTATCCTCATCAGGGCCTCGGTGATCACCCCCATGTAACCTTCGGATCCCACGCAAAGCTGGAGAATGGAGGGGCCGGCGGCGCTTGAGGGGACGCGGCGCGTGTCCACCACTCCACGGGGGGTGACCATGCGCAGGGCCAGCACCATGTCCTCGATGTCCCCGTAACCGGTGGACTGGCGCCCCGAGGCCCGGGTAGCCAGCCACCCTCCCAGGGAGGAGTGGTCAAAGCTCTCCGGAAAATGTCCCAGGGTGAAACCGTGCGCGTTAAGCTGCTCCTCGATTTCCGGACCCAGGGCTCCCGCCTGGATAAGCGCCGTATGCGAGGTGGCGTCCACGCGCAGCACGCGATTCATGCGCGCCATATCCAGGCTGATGTAACCCTCCTTGTCCCCCATGGGCTCCACCCCACCGGTCACGCTGGAACCTCCCCCGAAGGGGATCACGGCTAGGTTTTCCCTTTCCGCGAGGCGGAGGATTTCCACGATCTCCCCTTCCTGGCGCGGCCAGACCACCACGTCTACGGGACGACGGATGAGCCTCTGCCTGTAGCGGAGAAGATCGCGGTAGCTCTTCCCCATGGAATGGCTGACGCGTTGGAACTTATCCACGGATACGTTCTCCGGGCCGCAGAGTTCCCGCAAGGCGGCGAGGGCCCCCTGGCTCAAGCGGGGTTCGGGGAGTTCGACCTCCTCCAGGCTGGGGTCGGTGAAACGTTCGCTGTCCAGGGACATTCCCAGGTTTTCCCTGAGGAAGGGCATGATGTTCTCGCGGTTCTCCACGTCGAACCTCTGGTCCAGGTTTCCCCACCCCCACCAGCGCGTCTTTCCCTCCACGTAATCCGACATGGCCGACCTCCCTCTCCACATACCCTTTTATGCTCGCGTGCCCGGGTTGGTCCCCGGTGTTACACCAACCTCCCGGCTACCCTTGTGAATTTAGGATACCCGGAGTCCGCGGCCGGTTCAGGTCCCGCGGACCGATTCTTCGCATTTCCCTTCCTAGCCCCGTGCATAAGCTCTTGTATTCTGGAAATGCGGTTTTCCACACCATGGGCGGATCAATCATGCCTTCCCGGCGAGGGTCCGGGGCCTCGTCCAGAGCAAGTAAGGCTTCACCGCACTTCATTCCTGCAGGGGGGCATTTTTCGCCTCCGCAGGTAGTTCGATGTGGATGTCGCCGCCGTAATCGTAAATCTCCGCATGCATCCTGCTCCGGTAGGTACCCATCCCCGGAATATCCCTCATCTCGATGGCCATCTCCATCTCCTTTATCAGGTGACTCTCCCTCTCCACCACCAAGGTAAGGGTGGCAGTGAAGCCCTCGGCGGCCTCCTCCATGGCGGACATCCATTGTTCCATGCGGCCCATGGCTTCCTCTCCCGCTTCCTCCCGGAAATACTGCAAGGAACGGAGCAGGAATTCCTTGCCCAGGACCAGGGATAATTCCCTGGTGCCCTCCTCCCCATCCCGGATGGTGGCCTCCACCGCCGAGTCCATGATCAGCCGCAGCTGCTCCTCGCGGATCACCCCGGTGGACAGGTTTTGGGACTGGGCCTGGTACTGGGCAAGGCCGGTCTTGATCCACCCTTTGCCCGGCACGTTTTGGTAGAAATAATCCCCGTAAATGTAAGCCTCCGTCACCAGGCCATTCATGTCCATGCGCATGTACTGATTGGTACCGCTCTCCGTGTTCTCCACGTCCGAGTCCATATCCATGCGCAGGGTACCCGAATCCCCAGCCCCCTCGCCTCCCGCGCCCATCTCCAGGGAACCCCTTATGCGGTAGCCTTTCAATGCGGCCATGGAGCGGATGGACTCCTCCAGGAGTGGGAGTACTTCCGTCTCCAGGTCCGCATTCCGCGGCTTGGAGGGTTTCCCGCCCCCGCAGCCCCACAATACGGAAGCCAGGAGGCAGACCGTCAAAAGCAGGGTCATCTTTTTCATCCTTACCTCCTTCATCGTCACGTAAATCATAAACTCAGAAGAGGCGGGCGTCTATAAAACCGGTTCCATGCCCAGTCCCGCCGAGGCGGAGAGCAAAGGAGCAGCCGCGAACGCGCTACCGCCCCCGGGACATACCTCTCACGGCCACGCGCTTATTCCGGTGGGAGACAGTACTTGCCGCGGATATAATATGAACCAGGCGAAGGGGGGATTATTTGAGGTACGCCGTTTTCTCGGACATCCATTCCAACCTGGAGGGGCTCGAAGCGGTCCTCGCCGAAGCAGATCGCTGCGAGGCCGACACGCTTCTGTGCTGCGGGGATATAGTCGGGTACAACGCCGATCCGGCCGCGTGCGTGGACCTGGTGCGCCAAAGGGGCGCGCGTTGCATACGCGGCAACCACGAACGCGGCCTGGTGGACTTGGAAAGCGGGCGCACGCCGAACATGAACCCCCTGGCCATGGAGGCCCTCCTGTATACCGCCGAGGCGCTCGACGACGAACGGCGCCGCTGGCTGGTCTCCCTGCCCGACATCCTCAAAGTGGACGATTGCTTTTACCTCTTCCACGGGTCCCCAGCCGATCCCGACGAGTATATATTCGACCCTTTCGAGGCCGCCTACGCTTTCAAATCGCTGCTCTCAGACTACCCCCCACCGGCGAACTTCCTCTGCTTCATCGGGCACACCCATGTCTGTGCCGCCTACAGCTTCGACCCGGAGCGGCGTAAGGTGGAAGAGCTCGGCACCCGCCCTGGGAAAAAGGTCAATATCCTGCCCGGTTCCCACTACATGTTCAACGTGGGAAGTTGCGGGCAGTACCGAGGGGGGATGCCCATAGCCACCCTTGCCGTCCTCGACCTCGATGAGATGTGGGTGGAGTTCCGTTTCCTGGACTATGATTTCCGGCGCACCCAGGAAAAGGTCCTGGCTGCCGGCTTGCCCGTGCCACTGGCCTTGAGGCTGGGGATGGGCCAGTAAGGAGTGATAAAATATTCATATCATGAAAGGCAGGGAGGATTTACAGAAAATGGCAGCCAGGGGGGATTTACGTTCCCTCGTGGAGGCCATGGGGCATTCACAGCCTTACATGCGTATGACCGCCTCCGACCTGCTGGCATCCCATGGAGAGAAGGCCCTTCCCGTCCTGATAGAGGCCCTTACCCACGAAAACCCCGACGTGCGCAAGGGAGCGGCGAGGGCCCTGGGGCTCATCGGAGACCGGCGTGCCGTGCGTCACCTCCTGGACCGCCTGGACAAGGAGAATACCGGGGTAGGGCAGTTCATCGTCGACGCCCTGGCGGAGATAGGCGACGTCCAGGTGGTACCGGTCCTCTGCAGGACCACCCGGAGCCACAACCTCTCGCTCCGGTACAGTTCCGTTCGAGCGTTGGGTAAATTGGGGGACCGGCGCGCCATACCCTTCCTCGTGGAAGCTCTGGGGGACACGGCCAGTATCGTGAGGCTGCGCGCCGTGGAATCCCTTTCCGCCATGGGCGAACCAACCTTGTGGGTACCCATAAGCGAGATGCTCGCCGACCAGTCCGCCGGTGTGCGAGCGGTAGCCGCGCGGGTGCTCGGGGAGATGCACTGCCTGAGAGCCATCGATTACCTCCTCCCCCTCCTGGAGAGCGACATCGAAACCGATGTCCTGGAGGCGGCCCGGGCCTTGGGCAGAATAGGAAGCAGGAAAGCCGTAGAGCCACTGATGATCGCGCGGGAAAGGGAAGGCCGGGAGAGGGTCATCCGGGCAATCGAGGACGCCCTCCAGGCCATAGGCGAGTCCTCGCAGGAATGAAATACAGCTTTGGGAGGCACGAACCTTAAATATTTCCCGGAATAAAGCTGTCAATCTGCCTACGCCTCACTAAACCCACCTTCCGGCACGCCGTACCTGTTTATCCGCACTTCGCGGCGAGTAAAGCGATTGCGTGGGGCTCTCCACCCTTCGAGTCCAGCCCTTCGCAATCCGAGTGCCCGTAGCCAAGGACATCCCCCGTGGCATGTCCCTCGTCACGCGAATCCTGGATCATCCCCCTTCATGGAGCGGAAAGAGGCGGCTGATGAGGGCAAGGGGCGGCCCCCGGGATACGGTCATGACCCGGCTTTTTCCCTGTGCCCTCTTTGGAAATGCGGTTTCTTTCGAGTTTTTTTAAAAAAGCGGGCTTAAAATGGTTTTTTGGGGTTTATTTTAGATAAATAAAGGAAAAAAGATAATCAAAGCGAATAAATGTATTGAAAATAAAAGGAAAAAGGAGGTGAACCATGAACAAGGCGGAACTGATCGACGCAGTGGCCAAGGGCACCAAGATGAGCAAGAAGGACGCCGCCGCGGCGGTGGACAGCACCATCGACATCATCACCGGTGCGCTGAAGAAGGGTGAAAAGGTCACCCTGGTGGGCTTCGGCACCTGGGAGGTGAAGAAGCGCGCGGCGCGCAAGGGGGTCAACCCGAGGACGGGCGAGCCCATCAAGATCAAGGCCACCAAGGTGGTGTCCTTCAAGCCCGGCGCGGCCCTGAAGAAGGCGGTCTCGGGCAAGAAGTAGGATCATCCGCAGAAGAAAAGCAGGCACACATTCGCACCAGCTAAGCCGCTCCTGTGGGAGCGGCTTTTTTCTAGACGGTCCCAACCCTTTCGGGTGCACCTCAAGGATTGAGCGGGTAGGAAAAGAGGAACACCATGCTGGACGGCTTGCGTTTTGCCCCAGCGGATTCCATAATATATGCCGTGCGCCCGTAGCTCAATTTGGCAGAGCAGGGGACTCTTAATCCCAAGGTTGAAGGTTCGAGTCCTTCCGGGCGCACCAGCATTATGGCCATGAAAATACCCTCAAGATATCAGCTTCTCCTTCTTCGTCTTCGTCCGGGGTAGTAGCGACCGACCTGAGGTCAGGGGCTGTCCGGCCGAGGGATGATGCCGCCGATAACCACCGCCGTCTTCCTGTAGGTGCCAGCCGTGTTCAAGAGAGCCTGTCGCGACCGCTTCTCCTCTTACCCGTTGTCTGCGAAGCGACCCTTCCCGGCCAGGTCCCGGTACATGTCTTGGATGCTCTCCATCCTGACCCCACCCTCTGGGTAACCCCGGTCCGCGGAGACAATAGTATAAGAGCCGAGCTGTGGCCCACTCCCAACTCGACTCTCCGCGCGGGATGGTGCCGGTTCAAGCTGCCGGAGACAGACTCCTCTGGTCATCCTTTAGGGGTCTCCACCATGGACTTCCTCTCCCGCTACATGCAGCGTGGGAGCGGCAGATCCATGGATTCCCCCTCCTTCCCCCGTGGCAAACACGAGTTCGGGAGCCGGGTCACCCGGAATGAGACGGCCTGCGTTACGGGGGCTGAAATCCTCGAGCCTCGGCCTGAGGCGCCTTCTCGGCCGCTTGATCTTCTTGAAAACCATTATTTATTGGTAATAGCCTGAAAAAGGTAGTTCTAAGAAATGGCAGTATCTATCTTCCGGGGGGCGGTGAAAACGCTGCGCAAGGGGGTTCTCATGGAAACGTTGTTACCAAGAATTCTGGCTATCTGCACAGTCCTCTTCCTGCTCGGACTCTCCTTGTTGTTCGGGGGGGACGTTTGCGAGGCCCGCGAGTTCGTCATCGAGACCACGCCGGAGGAGGGCTCGACGGTGACCGAATTCCCCACGGCCATACGATACCACGCCTACACAACGGGGTTCAGAGAGCAGGATATGAACGAATTCTTCAACAAGGGCGTATACAACGACATCTACGGTTCCGGGTATTTCGCCTACACCATCCAAAGCGATAAGGAAATCTCATTCAGACTAACCGCCGTGGTGAAGTGTTTGTACAGCGAGGAGGGCGACGAATGGGCTGCTTATGTCATCCTCTATCCACAGAATCTTCCCGAGCTTGAGTATTTCCCTGATGGTTCCTACACCGTCACCCTGTGCTGGTCAAGCGGAAGCGATTCCTTCTCCTTCAACTTCAAGAACGACAAGTACTCCGGCTCTATCAAAGCCGGCCAGAATGTCCCTCCTCCCAACACCAAGCCGCAGGCCGTCCTGCCCACGGGAACGGAGAACCTGGAAGGTGTCCCGCAAGCCAACGTACCCCCCCAGGAGACACAGGCGGGCAAGAGCGGTGTCGACCGGATCACCACCCTGATAGCCAGCGGACCTCTGGCCTGGCTCTTCTCTCGAGGGACAGGTGTGAAGTTCTACGACAATCGCGGCAACCCGCTGCCGCCCGGCGGTTCGCTGCAGACGGGCTGCACCATAGTTACCGACTCGAACAGCACGGCCCAGCTTTACTTCTGGGACGGTTCCGTGTGCAACATCGGTTACGGGACCAGCCTGACCGTAAGAGCCTTTCCGGGGCAAGATGGCGAGGGCCCCTTCTTCGAACTGAACAGCGGTAGTTTTGAGATCGTATCGGGCGAGGTGCGTGGGGAAGGCACCGCCACCGTTGGCGGTCAGGGGATCACCTGCATCCTGGGGGTCCGGGGAACGGTATACGAGGTCGCCCTGAACCCAGAGGGGAGCATGGAGATACGCCTCTTTGACGGGTCCATCTGGGTCAGGAGCAGAAGCGCGCAGAACGAAAACCTGAGTGAGGAGGTCATGCTGGAGGCGGGTACCTATCTCGTGATATCCCCCGAGGGAATCCCCTCCGAACCCATGGCCCTTTCTGACCTTCACTACGAGCTGGCCTCCGCCGTGTACGGGACGCCCCTCACCCGGCCGAGAGCGGCCGGTACTGCGGCGGCTGCCCCTTCATCTCCCGGCGAGAAGGTCCCCGGCTGGGCGTGGTTCCTGATGGGGCTGGGCGCGGCTTTAACCCTCGCCCTGGCGGCCCTGAGCGTAAAGCTGCTGATGAAGCGCTCCAAGGCCGGGGCTTGAGCCCGGGTGGACTCCCGCCTCCAAGGGACGGGGCAAGGGAAAGCGAACGCGGGATGCCATGAGGTAACCGCGCTACGCTCTCCTGTCCGGGCGCATCTTGACCCCCGGGAGACGGGGGAAAAGCCCAGCCCCTCCAGTTCCTTGGCGATCCCTCGTTCCGCGACGCCATATCCGGCCAGGAGGCAGACGCCCTCCAAGCCAGGGCACTCCCCTGGGGATTGGGCCACGGGCTGCATGGTCGAGGCCTCGGTGGTGTTCCCGGGCAGGCGGGGGCGGGCGGCGGCCTCCACTCCCCCGGGCTGGGGCACGGGCCGGGGTTTCCATGACCGTGAATATGGTATACTATCCCAGATAATGGTAGAACGGACCACAGGGCAAAGGAGGGATTATGGGCGAGTTCATCCGTTTCCGGAGGTTTATCACCCCCGTCATCATCCAGATAATATTCTGGATAGGAGTGGCCCTGGTTTTCATAGGCGGTATAGCCATGATGGTGCTCAGCGAGGGAGAAGCGGGAGGCGTCATCGCGGGATTGCTGACCATCTTGCTGGGACCCATATTCGTGAGGATCTATTGCGAACTGCTGATACTCGGATTCCGCCTTTACGACACCATGGTGGAGATCAAGAACCATCAGGCTTACCAATCTCAGATCCAGGGCTACCTCTACCAGATCGAGCAGTATAAGTATCAGCAGCAGTCGATGAAGTAAGGCTTAAGGGCCCGCAAGGTAAAGTTCGGAAACCAAGAATACGCCGGGGGAAAGGGTTGTCCCGTTTCCCTCGAGGGGCACGGTTGAGGGCCCGCTCTCTGAAGTGCGATACCGGGCAATAAGGGTATTAAAGAGGGCTAAAGGTGCCCGGGCGGCATTGAGCAACCGGGCCCACGTGGGCGTTAAAAAGCTTTCTCGCGGGAAAACGCTCCACGTCGCGATGCAAGGCGGCGACGTTATCGGAGTAGCGGCCTCTCCTCCTCGGCTGTATTCTTCACTTTTCCCCTTTTCGACGCAGGATAGCCAGGCCCATGTCCACCACTCTCTCGTAGGGCTCCTCCCTGTCCTCCCTCAAGACCACGGTGATGGCCCCCACGGGACAGGTCCCCGCGCACAAGCCGCAGCCCAGGCACCTGTCCCGGTCAACCACTGCCGTTTCCCCCACCCGCACCGCTCCCACCGGGCAGCGCTCCACGCAGGCCTGGCAAGCGGTGCACTCCTCGGCGTCCACCACCGCCTCGAAGAGGGCGTTGAGGAAATAATGCTTTTCCATGGCCTTCTTGGTGATCCCCTTCATGGATGCGCAGCAGCAGGGACAGCAGTTGCAGATGTTGGAGAGATGCTTGGTGTTCACACCGGCATGGATGAGCCCGGCCTCGTCCGCCTTCCGCAATATGTCAATGGCCTCATCCGCGTCGATCTCCCGGCCTATGCCGTTCTCGATGTAGTACTCGGCGGCGACGCCGAAACTCAGGCAGGTCTCCCTGGGATAGCCGCACGCCGAACCGGTCAGGGCGGCCTCCTTGCGGCAGATGCAGTCGGCCACGGAGATAACCCGGGCCTTCTTTACTTCTTCCACCAGGTCCAGGTAGGGATAGGCTGTGAGGGGAGCCTGGATGCGCTCCCCGATAGGAAGGACCTTGAAGCCGGGTATCCCACTGGCCGCCATCTCCTTCATGTAAGCGGTCTCGTAATATTCCCGGTACAGGGAAGCCAGTTCCTCGTCCATCCTCTCCACCGAGTACTCGTATAGCCCGATCATGAAGGGAGCCGTGTTGTAGAAGGTGCGCCCTTCCCTCCGGGTACGGAAGACCAAACCCTTGCGGGACATCTCCTCCAACTTCTTTGCCAATGCAAATGGGTCCATCCCCGCCCGCGCGGCGATGCTCTCCGCATCCTCCGGGAAGGGAGAGAGAAAAGTGGCCAGTTCCGCCTCCTCCTCGGTGAAGAGCCTCTTCAGGATGCGCAATTCAACCCCGCTCGGCGTGGAAGGAAACCCCAAGGGCATGCGGTCCAGGAATGCCCGCAGTCGGCGATATACCTCGTCTTCTCCCATCTCAGGCTCCTTTTCCGGTTTTACGGTGTCCACCTTCTCGGGGGCAAAACAAGGTCCTTCATCCCGGCAAGAACCTGCCGCTGAGAATTTCACCAGCTCCGCGGCTGCCGCCATATCCGTGTAAGCGATAATCCATTTATACACCTTCTCTCTTCCGCCAGCTTAAAAAGCCGTCGCCGCATGAGAGGGATTCAGCCCCTTTTCGCATTCATCATAGAAATTCACCGGTTCTCCGCGATCCATGATTCCGCATCGTCCCTTGACTCCTCACGGCTGTGCCGTAGACAACCCCTGGCTGTCGACTGTCCTCGGGCATCTTACCTAAGGATCCCCCTCCCGCCGCATTCTCGCTCTTCCAGGTCTTCCCCATCCTCCAGGAAACAACTCCATGGTTGACCGTTGCCCACTCAAATATGTTGGCCGATACCGCCATCACCTCCCCTGGATTACCAGGGCATAGGGTTGCGGGGCCATGGGAACATTCCAGGCCTTCACCTCCACGGTATACTTCCCCGGTTTCCCGGACACGTCGACGACCACGCGCTCCGTGTTGTTCAACGGATCCCTCGCATGTCTACCGTTAGGGTAGTAGAAATCACCCCCCGGCCCTATCACCCGGAGATCCAGGTCGTTTACCAGATGCACGCGGCTCTGCGGGAGAGAAGGATAGTCCGTCCAGGCCAGGGTGATCCTCAACTCGCTCATGGCTTGGACGTCCACCCGGAATACGCGCACGTCGCCCTCCCTCAATCCTTCCCTGTCGTCCACCAGCTTGAGCCACGACGTCCGGTCTTTGGTCCAGGATTCGTCCGGCCGGCCCCACCCCTCAACCGGGTTGGGAGCACGCGGTACTTCCGGGTTATCCTCGCCGTACTGCCCCGGGTAGAGGTCCTCGGCCCCATTCACTAGGAGAGCCTTCAACATAGCCGCGGATGGCGATGCTCCCAACCAGGCGCCGACCAGGCCGCGAAGGAGGCCGGCTTCCCCGGCCAGGAGGGCAGCGGCCAGGCTGGTCCCATAGGCAAATTGCGAGGTCCCCTCTCCCCACAGCACGGGGCCGGACCATCCTTTACCGCCCATCGTGGATGGCAGGGGGAGGCGGGTGGCCTGGGTTACCAGGTCCGGTTTGATCCTACCGTCGTCGGTGGGGCCCCGGGAGCTGAAAGCCGCCATCCCGCGCATGTCGCCCGCCGCCGAATCTCCTCCCAGCGGCGAGGCGGAGAAGCTGCCCGGAAAGCTTTCGTCCAGATCTCGGTAGGTTGGGCCATCGCCGCCCCCTCTCTCGCTCTCGCAGCCGCCGACGCTCACCACGTTCTTGGCGCAGCTCCCCCCGAGCAGGCTACCCATATCCACGCGCCCGTCGCCGTCCGCGTCCGTACCCTCATTCCCCGCCGGGTCCACGATAAGTAAATCCGGGTGGCTCCATGCGAAAGCGTCCCGCTGGAAGGTAAAAGTCCCGTATCGGACCACCGACTCCCTTCCCTCCGGCACGCTCCCGTTGAGGAAGACCCGGACACCCCGGGAATAGGCATCCCCCAGCATGGAATACATGGACACCGGCTGGGGAGGAATACCCAGGCCATATCCCGTGGCGTAAAAGACGACCTGGAAAGGCTTGGCTTCCGGCTGCCGGTCATCGAGGGTCTCGCCGGCCAGGAGTATTCCCATGGTCAACTTTCCATGGTCCGAAAACACCCGTTCCCCGCCGCCATAGAGGGAGACATATCCCATCACCCTTGCCGACATCCAGGCGGGCAGGAAGCCGCCGGATGGCGATCCCGGTCCGGCGTCGGATACGGCCACCGTCTCCACGGGGCCGGCCGCCTTCGTGGGCGACTCCCTTCCCCGCACCGCCGCCTCCATCCCTCCCACGGCCTTGGCGCCGTCAACCGTCAGTTCCCCTGGGGAGGGCAGGGTTCCCATTCCGCACAGGTCCAGCCATTCCACCGCCGGCATAGCGGCCACGTTTTTCAACCCCTCAACCGGGAGGCGCAGGACGACGACGCCGCACCACTCGTCGCCTCCCCAGGCAAGGATTTCCAGGGACATGGACCGCAGGGCCTCCAGAACGGGTTCCAGGAAACGGGAGTCGTAGAGCTGGGCCAGCACCGTGACCTCCCCTCCCTGCACCAACCGCAGCTGAAGGACAGGAGAGATCTTGAAATAAGGCTGGTAGATCCCGGACCAGTGGACGAAGCCCAGCCCACTTGCCCGGGAGTAAGAACCGGCGTCCATGGCCGCTACCAGGGTGTTGGAGGCCAGGTAACCCCTTGGTCTCGCCCCACGGTTTTTCAGCTCCTCCAGCCAGTCTTCCCTGAGCGGACCGGCGCATTGTACCAGGTACAGGGCCTCCGTCCCCGGTTGCGGAGAATCGGCCCGGAAGGCGACCGGAAGATCTGAGGCCTTGAACAACTGCGGGTATATGGCTCCGTTGACCAAGAGGATGGGAAGGTCCTGGGAATTAACCGCCTGCGCCAGCGGAGAGGGAAGGGCAAGGGTGACAAACAGGAAGAGAACCACTGCCAGAGCCGTATTCCTCGTCCCGTTCCCCGGGCGACGAGCCCCCGGGTAGAAGTCGCCGTTTCCGGAAACGCGAGGAAGGTACTTTCGGTGGGAATGAAAGTAACCGTTCTTCCGGCTAAGGATGCTCATGGCCTCAGAAACCTGCCAGCGGTTTCCAGTTACGGGCTTCCCCGATCAGGACGTCGATATTGGAAGGCGGTGCGTCCGCCGGAAGAAGGCAGCCGGTGGAAAGGATGAAGTTGGGCTCACCCCGCATGGAACGAAGCGCGCGGCGCGCCTCCCAGCGTACCTCGTCCTCGCTACCCCGGGCTACCGTTCGCTCCCCGTCCAGGTTTCCCATGATCATCATGTTACGCGGCAGATTGGACGCGGCCTGGGTAAGATCAGTCTCCGGATCGAGCAGGATGCCCTCCGCTCCCGTGGTTCCGATGCTTCCCAAGAGACGCGAGACATCCCCGCATACGTGGTAGAAGCAGGATGACCCCGCCGATCTCACGATGCCGAAAAGGGCTTTGAGGTAGGGCTGGTAGTAGCGCGCGAAGGTGCGCTCCGGCAACTCCCCCGCAGCCGGATCCGCGACCACCACCAGGTCGGCACGCGCGCCCAGGGCAGCGGCGTATGAACCCACCACCGTGGTGGCGAAAGCCAAGGCCTCCGATAGGTCCGCCTCGCTTTCCAATTGGGCGGACCAGCCATCCTCCCCCGCCAGGTGGGAGATGAGGGTGAGCGGGCCGACGGCGAAAGCCCCCCAAAGCACGTCCTCCTCCGCCGAGAGATCATCCAGAAGATGCAGGTAGACGGGCATCCTTCCCGAGGTCTCCGGATCCGGCGGCTCGAGCTCCAGGAATCGCTTCAATCTTGGCAGGTCCTGCCTGGGAAGGCTTGGGGGACGGTCATCGTGAAAACTCACCTCCATGCCCAAGGCCTCGGCCTCCACGGTCATGTCCGCGAGAGCGAAGATGATGTCGGCATGGAACCGCTCCCTGAAGCGCCGCAGTGCTCTTGCCTGGATACGAGCATCCCGTGCTGCATCCTGCACGGGGACTCCCGCCAGGCGAGCAGCCACCGCCCCTCCCGGCAGGCCCACCATGCGTCGACCTCGGCTGAGCGCGAGGTCGAAGACGTTCATATCCCTGCCTCCCCTTCCTCGTTTTCTCGTGAATTCGCCTTTCTTCAGCTCTTCCCGTCGGAAGGCTACGCGTCGAGGCCTTCCTTCCTTCGAGGTTCCCGAGGAAAATGATACCCCAAGTGCACCCCGAGGTCATTCTAAAACTTCCCCCGGGCTGGACGACGATAAAAAGAAATCCCCCATTCCAATTCAGAGGCCCGCACTTTTGCCGTTTTCGCTTCAGGGTAAAAACCAAGGTTGGCTTAAATCCGGGAAACAACATTCGATCCTCGAGGAAATCGGCGTCAAGAGCCCGGACCAACCCTAACCCACGCGACCTTAAGGCGACGGTCGAAGTCCGCCCAAGAGACTTTACTCTCCGAGCCACTGTCAAATATCGTATTTCACCCACGGAAGAAGTGGCCACCGGAATCGCCTGCGGGATCAACCATGGTACAGTCCTTTTACATCCAGGCGGCACAAGCCGCCTTGGAGAACGAACCGGTATCGCCTCCGGGATCAGGTGCAGTACAGTGTCGGCGGGATAAAGGGCTTTTTTCTCACCTCTCGACTAGAGTGGGGATCGAAACGCAAACCCCTGCTGGTGCCGCAGCGGGAGCATAAGAAGCTCCCAGGGGAGGACAACCTTCCGCACAACGGACAATATCGACCGCTTTTGGAGATCACATATCCCGCTTTCTTGGCCCTTTTGTCCGGCCCTTTCAATCCTCGACCCCTTTCCCGCTCCCTTCGCCCCTACAGCTCCTGCGGCGCTTACCGTAAAACCCCCGGCACGCAACTCTCCATCACATTAATAAACCCCCATAAAGCCGTCTTTGATTGCACACTTGTCAGGCCGCCCTCGGACATTCGGTGGATTCTTTTCTTCACCCGCTACTGTCTTAATAGGCACTCCTAGGTGAAAAAGCGTTGAGTGACAGCACTTTCATCCTGACTAAACAGCAAAACAAGGAAGAAAGGATCGATCTTTCTTGTTGGATGCTGTATTGTTTCACTAGGAGCTTTTGGGGTTGAAAGGTATTGTTTCAACAGCACACCTAGCCAAAAAGAAGTAAGCGACAAAGCTTTCGTACAGACGAAACAGCAAAGCGAAGAAGTAAGGCGGTCTTTCTTGCTGTGTCTCGCGTACAATGTCTGATATTGGTGGTAGAATATCCATAAATTCCTGAAAACATGAATGCGGGGTAATGCTCTCGGGATTTACGGGGGTGCAGAGAATTGTATTTGGTATCCAGCCGTGGATTGAAACCACGCTTCCGTGCTTATGCGGGCCGAACAGTGGTGGCCGTCGGATGCCTGCTGTGCATAGTTTCCGCGCTCCTGCTCCCTTGGTCAAAGGCCAAGGCCAGTTGGAAGGAGATGCCGCTTTTCGGAGAGGTTGAGCTGGGCACCGTCACCGGGAAGTTGACCGATAACACAGCCTTGGCGGTCATCGCCGTAGCCCTCTCCGCCGCGGGTATCGCCGGCCTGGCCTGGAAATCCAAGGGTTGGTTGGTGGCCCTGCTGGTTTCCGGCCTTCTCGTGCTGGTATTTGTCGCCTACCTGGTGGGGATAACCACGGAAGCCTACGAGACCCTCGGCTTTTACCGGCGCCTTATAGATGCCCTGCGCGACGTTCCCGTCCTCGGTGTCGTCGCGGGATGGATCGAGGAAACGGTGAAGCAGAACGTGATTTTCTCCGTTAAGCCCCTGGCGGGTTTCTATCTTTTTCCGGTGTCGGCTCTACTGGTGGCGGTGGGCGGCATAACCATGCGCTTTTTCACCGGGGAGGCGGTGAACGCCATTCCCTCCCCCGGGGCTTGAGGCATGTGAACAGGGATCTCCGAGGGTGGACGGCTGTCGGCGTAAGGACAGGCGAAGGAAAGACATGCGGCCGTTTCACCTTGAAGTTCCCGGAATTGGTGAAGGCAGAAGGATTTGGCTGTCCGGAATCACGTGCTGGTAATTTCCCGGCTGGAGGGGATGGCTTCTTCCTGGACCCCTCCAAAGGTCGACGAAAGGGGTAGGAGCGGGACAGGGCTCTGAGTCTCGTCCACTTGTAAACGAAGAGGTGTCAAGGGCCATCTATCATCGAAGGGCAAAAGCAGGTCAGGGCCTTAATGTCTTGTCCGGACCTTGAAGTTTTTAGGAATCGGCGTGCTTGAGGGTTAAATGCCCCTCGAGGACCTGGGATATGGGATATGGAGCCGGAAAGGGAGGGAGGCTGAGATGGGCCTGGAGGAAATACGCTTGAGGAACATGCGGCAGTTGACCATCGGCGAGATGGTCTCCCGCAACGCAGGAAAGATGCCGGGCAGGGAAGCGGTGGTCTTCGAGGGAAAACGCTTCACTTACCGTGAATTCGACTCCCGAACCAACCGCCTGGCCAACGCCCTCATCGACCGCGGCTACCGCAAGGGGGATAAGCTGGCCCAGCTTCTCTTCAACTGCAACGAGCTGGTGGAGAGCTACGTGGGGATAGCCAAGATGGGAGGGGTCAGCGTGCCCCTCAACTTCCGCTTAAAAAGCGGGGAAATACTTTACCAGTTGGAGAACAGCGAATCGCGGGGCTTGCTCTTCGGGGAGGAGTTCATTCCCGTGGTGGAGGAAATACACGCCGCCGCGCCGCACCTCGACTATTTCTGCGTGGGGAGCAACGTGCCGCCCTTCGCCGGGCCCTATGAAGAGCTACTGGAAGGCGGGGACGAAGGCTACCCGGCGGTGGAGGTCGAGGACGACGATCCCGCTTTCATCATGTACACCTCGGGGACCACCGGAAAGCCCAAGGGGGCGGTTCTCACCCACAAGAACCAACTCATGAACGTCATAAACTGCCTTTTCGAACTCTCCAAGGAGCTACCCTGGCAGGACCACGAAAGGGTGCAGTTCGTGGCCCCCCTCTTCCACGAAGCGGCCTTGGCCCTCGCCTTGGTCACCCTGTACGTCAACGGAACCCTGCTTATCCTCCGTTTCTTCGAACCCGATAAGCTCATGCGTCAGATAGAGGAGGAGGCGGTCACCGTGACCTTCATGCCCCCGGTGATGTCCACTTTCGTCCTCAATACCGTCGACGTTCAGGCCTACGACACCTCCAGCCTGCGCATCCTCATCTCCGGGGCGGCCATACTGCCCACGGAGACCCGCAGGCAACTCAACCGGGCTTTCCCTAACGTTTCCCTCTTCGACGCCTTCGGGCAGACGGAGATGAGCCCGGTGACCACCATTCTCAAGCCCTCCCAGGCGGAAAGCCACCCGGCCTCCGTAGGCCAGGCGGTCATCAACGTGGAGATCCGTGTCGTCGACGACGAGGACCGCGATGTCCCTCCGGGCGAGGTGGGGGAGATTGTCTACCGAGGTCCCACGGTGATGAAGGAGTATTACCGGGACCCGGTGGCCACCGCGGAAGCCCTGCGGGGAGGATGGTTCCACTCCGGGGACATGGTGCGCATGGATGAGGAAGGTTTCGTCTACGTGGTGGACCGTAAAAAGGACGTCATCATCTCCGGCGGAGAGAACATTTATCCAGCGGAGATAGAGGACGTGCTCTACAGGCACCCCAAGATCCTGGAGGCAGCGGTCATCGGCGTGTACGACCCGGTATGGGGAGAGGCGGTCATGGCCGTGGTGGTTCCCAAACCCGGGGAATCGTTGTCCAAGGAAGAGGTGGTGGAATGGTGCGCCGAGCACCTCGCCGGTTACAAGAAACCCAAGTACGTGGAGTTCATGGAAGCACTGCCGCGCAACGCGGCTATGAAGGTGGTCAAAGGGGAGCTGCGTTCCATCTACGGGAAGGCCATTCGCTATGACTGAAACCTTGAGGCCGAGGGGCGACCTCAGGCGAACCCACGGCCCAGGAAATCCTCGCCTTCCAAGACATAAATCACCTCCAGGCAGTTTCTTACCAGATCCTGGTATCGATGCCTGTCGCCCCCCAGATAACCTACCGGGCATCGTACCGCCCTTACGTTTCCCACCAGGATATCCTTCCGATCGTGGATGTGCCCGGATATGGAGATGCTCACCTTGGGGTGGGAGGAGAGGATTCCCCCGGTCTCCCGCGAACCGGTAAAAGGCATGCCTTCTACGGAAAGCTCCGCAAAGGGAGGGTAATGGGTTACCACCACTATCTCCCGCACCGAAGCATCTCGGCTAAGGGCCTCCACGTCTTGATCCAGGCGCAGGTTGAACTCCCTGGCCACTTCGGCGTCCGCCCTTTTTGCCGGCCCCCCGCCGGCCTCAGTGAAGGCGGCGATGTCCGCCCAACAGGCCCACCTGGAGTCGTTCCATACGCTGTCCAGCAGGTAATGATGTTCGCGCGGAAAGGCGAGGTCCTGATTCCCGGTGCCCAGGGGCGAATCGTACCAGCCGATGCTGCCCGCAAATCCCACCCCCCTGCAGACCACGGGTTCCATCCACAGGGGGATGAAATCGTTGCGCCGGCAGGCCTCAGGCAGATAGAAATAATATTTTTCGTAGGAATCGTGGCCCAGGCATTGCATCTCCTCGGAGAGCACCCAGATATCCTGGTTCCCGGGCACGAAAAGCTTCAATCCGCGCAGGCCCGAAAAACAGTCCAGGGCGTACTCCAGGTCGCCGATTTCCGGGCTCACGTCCCCGGCCAGCACGAAGACGTCCGGGTCCACCATCTTTAAAACTTCGGCCAGGTAGGGCACCAGTTCCCAGTTGCGCTGGGAGATGTCCACGTGGAGGTCACTGGTATAGGCGATTCTCAAAACGGCCTCCCCCGCCGCGCCGGCCTGTTCCTTCCTCAAGCCGTTCTCCGCGCGGCTATCCCATCGAGCAAGGACCCTTGAAGGTTCGCCCCCTCGATTTGGGGCTTGGGGTCGGAGATCCAGATCCTACGTTCACGCCCGAAGGGCACCCGCGGAATATCCCAATCCGGACATGCCTTCCTCCGATTGGGGTATCCGGACGACGAAGGTAGAACCCTTGCCGTGCTCGCTATGAACCTCGATCCTGCCTCCCAGGGCCTCTACCAGCCTCCTGACCAGGTAAAGCCCAAGCCCCATCCCCTTGATGGTCCCTCTTTCCATGCCTTCTCCCTTCCGGAAAGGCTCGAAGATGAGGTTGAGGTTCTCCTCGCTGATACCCGGCCCTTGATCCCTGACCCCGAGCAGGAACTCCCTGCCCTCCTTCCGTGCGAATATCTCCACGCGAGTCCCGGAAGGAGAGTATTTAACGGCGTTGTCCATGAGGTTGAAGAGCACGATTTCCAGCTTGTCCCGGTCGGCCAGCATCCTCCGCGCGCCTTCGGCGATATCCAGCTCCAGCACGTGGTCCGTGCCTCGGGCACGCAGCTCCTCCACCAAGCCTTCGAGGAGCTGGCCCACGTCGACCTCCTCCAGGTCCACGGGCAACTTGCCCGACTCCAGCCTGGAGATCTCCATCATGTTCACCACGCTGCGCCGCAGGCGATCCGCCGCTTTCCCCAGCTTCTCGATGATTTCCCGGCTTTCCTCCGCGTCCAGCCTGTCCCGGTACTCCCGCAGCACCTCGGAAAAACCCATGATGAGGGTGAGGGGATGCCTTATCTCGTGAGAGGCAAGGTTGATGAGGTCGGTCTTGATCCTCAGTTTTTCCTCCTGTCGCCGGTACATATCCTCCAGGAGCCTTATCCGCGACTGGAGGCCCTCCACGCGCAGAGGGTTGGATAGCGTCTCTCCCAGCACCCGGGAGCCGTTCTCCAAAAGGCTCACCTCCCGGTCGCCGAAGGCGCCGTTCCTTTCGCTGCCCACCAGGATGAAGCCCTTGAATCCCTCCCCGGCCAGGGGGAAGGCAGCGTAGGACCTGATCCCCTTCCTGGCCAGACGGTCTTCCCCAGGCTCCTGGAAGAAGGCGTTGAGGTTATTGCGGACCAGGCGGCCCAGGCTGGATACGTTGAGGGAGATCCAACCCTCGCCATCGGCTATATCATCCAAGAGCTCCTCTTCCAGCGGCCCCCCCTTCCACCAGCCCATTTTCCTGGTCCCCGTCTTCCCCTGGAAGGAAAAAACGGCCAGATCTAACCCTATGTGGTCACCCAGCTCCTGATAGAGCGCTGCGCATGCCTCCTCCACGGTGGGACAAACTGCCAGCCGCCGGGTGATGTCCAGTAAGGCCCGGGACTCCACGGCCAAATCCTCTCCGCGCTCCCTTTCCCGGAAAGCATCCATGACCGTGGCCGCTTGGCCGGCCAGAAAGTAGGCCAGCCGTTTCTGGTATTCCATGAACTCCCCGCCCCCGGGAAGGCGCTCCAAAAGCAACGCTCCAAGGATGCCCTTTCTTCCGGACAAGGGAATGGCCAGGCGTTGGAAATCCGCCTCCGGGCCAGCGCCCCTCCCCTCCCCGGACTGGACAAGGCAACCTCTCTCCAGGGCTTCCACCAGCTCCTTTCGCGCCAGCAGGGAAACGTCAGCCTCTTCCACTCCGTTTCCGGTGTCCAGTATCCCCCGGAAGGCGCCCCCTTCCCTGTCCATAACCACCACCAACGCGCGGTCGCACTCCAGGAGCCCCCTCGATCCGCGGGCCAGCACCCGGAGAGCGCAATCCAGCTCCTCGCAGGCCGAGAGCTCCCCCTCCAGTTCCGCCAACCTCTCCAGGGCCCGCCGGTATCCGTCGGCGAGCATCCTCTCCATGATCCCCTCGGACAGGCTGAGGATCAGGCGCACGAGGAGGGGCAGCGACTCGATTTCCGCCCTGGTAAGACGGGCGTCGCTTCCCAGGTAGAACCCGCAGAGAAGGAAACGGTCCTCCTGCCTCGCGGGCACGAGGAGAAGGGTCAGCCCCTCGGCCAGGGCCTGCTCGGCGGCGGGCATTTCCCGCATGGCGGGATTGTCCGGCCTGACCACTGCCATGCGGCGGAGGCTTGCCGCGGTACGTTCCAGTCCGGGAGTGGTACGGAACAGCTTTTCTCCCCCGTAGACGGCGTCCGAGAACCACAGGAAGTCTCTTTTCCCTTCTTCCTCCCTCCCCGCGTAGGCGAAGGACATCCTGGATGATATTTCCAATGAAAGCAAACGCAGGCAGGAGGAGACGAAATCCCTTACCTCCGGGGACATGCGCGCCAGGCGCATGAAATCCTCCGCCAGGGAGGAAATCCCCGCTCCTCCGGCCGGACGGGAAGCCGCGGGGCCCAACTCCTCTCCCGCGAAAAGGTCGCCCAAACGGTGGGTCACTCGCGCCAGGAGCTCCATGTCCTCCCGGTTCATGGCCGTATAATTGCGACCGAAGAGGGTAAGCAGGCCGACCAGCCCTTCGTCCCGGAAAATGGGGGTGAGGAGAAAGGATTTCACCTGGTGAGCGTGAAAGTAAGGCTTGACCGCCGGAAAAGCCTCGCTTATGCGTCCGGCGTCGAGGCTCAGTTCTCCTTCTCCGGAGCTGCGTATCTCCTGCAAGTAATCCAGCAGCCCCTCCTCGAAGAGGTGCTCGATGATGTCCGGCATACCTCCCCATCCGCGCGAGGCCACCAGGGCGGTGGACCTTTCTCCCCCCGCGTAGCGTACCCGGTGGATGGTCCCCCCTTCCATGTTCAGCATCTTTATCAGCAGGTCCAGGCTCAGGGAAGCCGCCTGGACCACGTCGGCCCTGGCGATCAGGTAGTCGGATAGTATGCCCAGCTCCACTTCAGGTCCACCGGCTTTCTCCCTCACCTCTTCCATCCTTTCCTCGGCGGAGAACATCTCCACCAGCTTTTCAAGAACGACGCTTATCGCCGCCGCCTGGAAGGATTGGGGGTCGGGAAGGGGTCTCTGGCGTGGCACGCTGACCACCAGGGCCGCCCGCAGGTAGGCATGGCTGCGGATGGGGAAGAGGATGAGTTTTTCCTCGGCCCCCCGGGTCAACCCCTCCAGCCCCAGCTCCGAGAGGGCCCGGCTGTCCAGGGACAGGAAACGACGCGCCGGTTGCCGGGAGATCCATTCCACGGGCAGGAACCTTCCCCGCAAGGCCTCACGTTCCCTCTGCAAGAGGTTCCACGTCAACCTCGGTTCAAGAAGCGAGGAAGAGGGACGTCTGGAAAAGAGCACCGCCCTTTCCCCGCCCACCGCGTCCACCACGCTTCCCAGGACTTCCTCGAGGGAAAAGCCCTCCGAATACCTCCTCAGCACCTCCCGGTAGAAATCTACCGCGTCCTTGAAATCCATCTGCGATACGCCCCTCCACATTAAACGCCCGAACCATTACCTCCGAATCAACCGCCGTTTCAATACCCTCCTGGTTCCACGGTAGTTGATTCCCACTCTTCTATAAATATTTCACTTTCGACCGCACAGTCCTTTCTCGCCCTCCTCGGCATATAAAAATCCCGGATTAGCCGTGTTATCACTGGTTAATGGTAAATTATGGAAAACAATGCTTGATTGGATGATCCCTCGAGTCGGCATTCACTGGCCTTCCGGATCCCTTCTCTCGTCCCCCAACCTTAGACGCTCGCTTCCTATCCCGGTTCCCACTCATTGCGGGAAGCCGCGATTCGTCTCTAACGATTATACTCCACGTAAAGTCGCCATGCGCCCATCACCGGGCCACCCGGCATCCATCCTCCACGGGGAGAGGATGCCTTCCTGGCACTCGATCCGTCGCCCGCGCTGACCAAATCCTTATCGTGACCGGACCAAGCACGAAAGGGGTCAGCCGGCCACCGGGTATCTCCTGAGGATGAAGGATAGGCCCAGGATGGCCAGGATGAAAACGAGGGATAGGATCCCGGCGACCAGCATGCTGAACTTCGAACCCTTGCGGTAGTTGTAAGTGGGCGGCGTCTGGTAGACGAAGGTGAGCTTGTTCATCTCCGCTTCCTCCACCCTTCCCAGGATATGGTCGTATTCCTCGCCCCGTTCCTTTATGGCCTCCAGTTCTCCCTGCGTGAGGTGGAGATCGGCCAGGTTCTCTGCCAGTTCCGCGTACATCACCGCCGTGCCCTCCAAGGTGGCCCGCTCGAGGCCCGCCTTGACCTGCTCCACGCCGCTGTTCACCTGGTCGGCCCCGTAGAGCAGGGTGTCCGGGGTGGAGGTGGTTCCCAGGCCGGCAACCGCCTCGCCCAAACCTGCGGAGATCATGAGGAGGCCCTCCCTGATCCCCGGGGATCGCATGTCACCAGAGGAAAGACCGCTCTTCACCTGGTAGAGACCGTTCTGGACCTGGGCCATGGCGTAGAGGAGGGTGTCCGGCACGCCGGCGTTCCCGATGCCCGCCTTCATCAGCTCCAACCCGTTCTGGACCTGGGCCACGGCGTAGAGGAGGGTGTCCGCCGTGGTTTCGCTCCCGATGCCCGCCTTGATCTGGTTCAGGCCCATGTTCATGGCCGACATGGCGTAAAGCAGGGTATCCGGGGTGTTCTCGCTACCTATCCCCGCTCTCATCAGCTTCAACCCCATATCCACCTGGGCTACCGCGTAGAGAAGGGTGTCCTCGGAAACCGGCGAGCCTATCCCCTGAAGCATCAGGTTCAGGCCTCCTTGGACCTGGTCCACGGCGTAGAGCAGGGTGTCCGGCACGCCGGCGTCCCCGATGCCCGCCTTGAGCATCTCCAGCCCTCCCTGGACCTGGGCTATCCCGTACAGGAGGGTGTCCGGGGTGGTGGGGGAGCCGATGCCCGCCTTCATCTCCTCCAGGCCACCTTTGATCTGGGCGGCGCCGTATAACAGGGTATCCGGGGTGGTGGGGGAGCCGATGCCGGCGATTATCTGGTCCGCTCCCTCCATCATCAATTGGCACCCGTAGTGGATGGATGGGTTGTCCGGGTCGGTGCTCAAAACGATCCCCTGCTCGAGCTGGTCCACGATGGGACCCGTCCATGGCGCCAACAGGCGGATGAGGTTGAGCCCCTGGTAGATGGGTCCGTCGGTGGAGGTGTTCACCCATATCTCGTGCAATCCACCCCTTATCTCCTGGACCCCTTCCAGCACCCCCGGATTAGCGGGGTCACCGCTGGAAAGCCCACTGCTGATCTCACTGATTCCATAGAGTAAAGTGTCCGGGGCACTCTCGCTCCCCAAGCCCGCCAGCATCTGGTTCAAGCCATCCGCCACCGCGGCCAGCCCGTAAAGCATACTATCAGGAGTGGCCGATGATCCGATGCCCGCCCTGGCCTCCTCCAGTCCCCCCTGCATGGCGTACATGGCGTAAAGGAGGGTGTCCGGGGTGGTGGGGGAGCCGATGCCCGCCTTCATCTCCTCCAACCCCGCGGCCATCTGGTCCATGGCGAAGAGGAGGGTGTCCGGGATCGTGGCGTCTCCTATCCCCTGGAGCATCCCTTCAAGCCCCAGGGAAGCCTGGTCAACGGCGTAGAGCAGGGTGTCCGGCCGATCCTCCGAGCCCACCCCGGCGAGCATCTGGCCCAAGCCCTCGCGCATGGCGGACATGGCGTAGAGGAGGGTATCGGCGACCCCTGGCCCCCCTATGCCTCCCAGCATCTGGAGGAGACCCTCGGTGGCCTTGCCCACCCCGTAAAGGAGGGTATCCGGGGTAGTGGGACTACCCACCCCCCGGACCACTTGGTCAACTCCTGGCAATAACTGGGAATCAAGGCTCGCCTTGGCGTAGGGGAGTCCGCTCCGCGCGTCGGACATCTGCCGTAGCCCATCCAGGACGGCGGCCGTGCCATAGAGGAGTGTATCATCTTGGTCCGGGCTGCCCAGCCCCTCCACTCCTTCCATCAGGCCCTCATGGAGCTGCTTCACGCCGTCGAAGAGCTGCTCCAGCCCGGCCACGAACTCGGTGAGGGTGTCCCTCTGGTTGGTCTGGGGAAAGGTGAAATTCACCGAGAGCACCAGGGGCGGGAGCCGGAAATCCCTCACGTCCGCCTCCACCCAGATGGTATGGCTCTCCTCGGTGGCCGGAGGGAAGAGTGGTATGGACCACCCCACCTGCCAGTGGTCGGGGAAGGGGATGACCACCCCAGTGGGGTCAGCCGTCAGGTTGAAGAACACGTCGTTGTCGAAGTACCAGTCGTAGGGCAGGATGACCAGGGGGAGATAGACCTCCACCTCCTCTTCCTTCGTCTCCCCCGTCTCCGGGTCCTTGTACTGGACGCGCCTCCTTTCCTTGCTCGTGTTGGCCATGGTGAGCTCGAGGCGGAAACGGCCATCTTTCCCGGTTATGGACTCGGGGTTCTCCACTTCCTGGCCGTCAAGGAAGTAACGGTATTCCAGCCGCAAGGGGATTTTCATCCTCACTTTCTCGGCCGTGGCTCCCTTGAACTCCATGGAGCTCATTACGTTTCGTAAACCCTCGACCCTCAGGTCATGCCATACCAGCTGATCCCCTTCCATTCGCGGGACGGTGAAAGCGTGCACTCCCTGCCACCTGCCGCCTCCCTCCAGGTCCACGTCCTTCGCTATGTCCACTGTACCCTCGCCGGTTAGGCCGAAAAAGGTCACGATTCTTCCTTTTTCCACTGTGCCCTGGTGGTCGGTCTCCAGGATCACCGCCTCGGAGCTCATGATCTCTATCTTCCCTTCACCTGATTCGGCTCCGGAAGCGGGAAAAGCGAAAAGCAAAATCCACACCAAGGCCATGGTGGCCACCCCGGCCACGATCAACCCGCCCTTCCTGCGCTTGTTTCTCATCGACGCCACCTCCCTGCCGCCTCCACTCATCGCATGGTAAAGCGGTTCCTAACGCCGACCATCACTATTGAGCGTTAACGCAAGTGCGGTCCGCCCGCTGCGGTACCCCTGTATTTTTATGGCATATGCATATATTCATGTTTCCACGACTTGCAATGCTCCCTGCTGGCGAAGACCCCCGCCTGTTCAACATAGAAGAAAGGTCCCCGTGTGGCGTAGTTTGAGAGAAAACGAAAGCGCGCGATGTAAGAACTTGTGCCCGTGAAACCCCCTCGCCCATCCGACATTCCCCGTCAAATACCGGCTGTTCCGCTTCAGGTATTTTTCAGATGTTGGTAAAATGAGGATTTTTATAATGGCACGAGACAAATCGTTTTTAAGAGTAAGGAACAGCTTCCTTCACCCTCGAGGAACTTGTGCCCGCGGAACCTCCCCGTACGCAGCGCTTTACCCTTTATAAATGCGGGATCCCAGAAAAAAGTATCCCTCATCTCGGCCCCCGAACCGAGATACGATAAAGCATGGTTTCTCGGTAGAATCCCCCCGCCGACCAGGATAAGCTTATCCGTAAACTCGCCATATAACAAGTCCCATTTTCAAACACGGTCAGGAAACCCTGCCGCAGAACCCACCTCCGAAGTCTGCCTGGGGCCTCCGCGGCGACCCTGCAGAAAAACAAAAGTCACCAGGGGATATTTGAAAACGGTATGCCTTATATAAGGCCATGCCTAGTTGAGAATGGGACCCCGACGTGTATCTATCCATAGTAAGAATCGTTCCGTGATACGAAAAGGCCATGCCTGTTTGAGAATGGGACCACGACGAGAGCGTGCCATGTTTACGGTATATGGTCGACGTCCTGAAACTTTCATGGAACGGTCGTAGATCTACACCCCGGGGCGACGAGACGAACGAGGGTCTTCTCGACCTTCAATGCCTCTTGTAGATCAGCTCGCGCACTTCTTTTCTCCCTCGCGGCTCCGGGGCCTCGGCGGGATACCCGACGGCGATCACCGCCATGAGCTCGAAATCGGGAGGGGCCTCCAATAACTCGCTCACCCTCTCCTTCTGGCGCAGAATCTCGCCCAACCACACGGCGCCCAGACCCCTGTCGTGCGCCATCAGGAGCATGTTCTGTATGAAAGCCCCCACGGACATGAGGTCCTTGTCCCGGTCATAGGAGGAGGATCGGTCCAGAAAAACGGCGATGAGTAGCGGAGCCTTCGCCACTATGGATGAATACTTCGTGCAGCGGGAGAGCTCGGCTGCCTTGGAGCGGTCCTCTACCAGGATGACCCTCCAGGGCTGATTGTTAAGGCCGGACGGTGCCCATCGCCCCGCTTCCAGCAGTGCCTGCACGCATTCATCCTCCACGGGACGTTCCTGGAACTTGCGTACGCTCCTCCTACCCTGGATAACCTCCAATAATCCCAAGGCCGTTACCCCCACCTCGAATCTACGAGTCGAAAAACGCGGAACAGGACCTGACCAACTATGATGAAACCCACAATACCCTTCACTTGGAGGTCATGACCCGTTGTTCCCTTGCGTTCACGATGAGCCTTTTCACGGATTCCCGAGCAGCTCCTTCAATTCTCGGGAACCGCGGATATCCTCCAGCAGGCAACGGGCCATATCCCTGACCTCGGGATCCGCGTCCTCCGTCCTCTGTTGCAACGCCCCCTCCGCCGCTTCACCCATATCGGCCAGCTTGTTCCACTGCCTCACGGCCAGGAAATAAAAAGCCTTTTCGCGGTCGTCGCCGGGAACCCAGCCCAGCCGTTCGAGGGAGGCGGCCGCCTTGGCCCGCACCTCCGCGTCCTCGTCGGCGAGGGCCTTCACCAGGTGTTCACAAGCCCGGGGGTCTCCCAGCTTACCCAGGGCCCATGCGGCCTTGCCCCTCACTTCCCTGTCCGTATCGTGCAGGGAAGCAAGCAGGGGTTCAAAGGCAGCTGCATCCTGCAAGGTGCCCAGCACGGAAGCGGCCATGCGCCTCTTTTCCGCCTGCGCATCGCGTAGGGCTCTGGTCAGGGGTAGCACGGCCGGCTTCCCCATGCGGGCCACTTCCTCCCACTTCCCTTCCCGGATGAGTTCCTGGGCTAGCTCCTCCTCGTCTCCCGTCTTCCAACCCAACCCGGCGAGGATATCCCGGGCTATGAGGCGTACCTCCTCCCGGCGATCATGGAGCAGGTTGCGCAGGGAAGGCACGGCCGCCAACCCTATTTCCCGCAGGACAAAGGCCGCTTTCTTACGGTCACCCTTATCCCCGCTCCTCAGGACCTCCACCAGGGGAAGCACCGCTTCCTCGCCCAGCGCCAGTAAATCCTTCCAACGGCGTTGGGCGATCAAGGCCTCCGCGCGGGCGTATCCCGTTCCTGCTGGCGGCTTTTCCTCCGTGCCCCTCTCCGGAACCAAGGCAGGAATCACTTCTTTTTCCGCCCTCTCGGCCGAAGGCAAGACCACTTCCTCCGCCGCTCCCTCCATGGCAGGCGCCCCTTCTCCGGCTTTCTCCTCCGCGAACTCATCGGGAACGGCAACGGTTACCGGCTCTGCCAGTGGGGCCTCCGTTTCCGACTTCGGGATCTCCATCGCCCCCGCCGCCTCCACGAGTCCCTCCTCTTCTACCGGAAGCCTCTCTCCGATTTCCGCCTCGGCCGCCACCGTCTCCTCCTCGGCCGCTATGGCAACTTCTTCCATCTCACCGATCCGGGCTCCCTCTTCCGCCGCGGAAACGACCTTCTCGGCCTCGGCGATCACCTCCTCCTCCTCGGGCTCCCATCCAAGCTCCCTCAAGGAACGGGAAACGGCCTCTCTCACCGATTCATCCTCGTCGTCCAGATGCCGGAGGAGATCCTCAACGGCCTTGCTCTCGCCCAGTTTTCCAAGGGCAATGGCCGCCTTCTCCCGCACCCGCGGCTCGGAATCAGCAAGTGCCGCGGCAAGCGGTTCAAGGGCCCTCGGGTCGCCTATCTCCCCCAGGGCCCAGGCCGCCTTCATGCGCGTCTCGCTATCACCGGCGGACAGCGCCTCGATAAGAGACTCCACGGCCACGTCCCCCATCCCGGCAAGCCGATCCCATTCCCGTTCGGCGATGAGCCGCCGCACCTCCTCTTCCTCGGTGGGCTTCCAGCCCAGCTTCTCCAGAACCAGGAGCGATACCCGGCGCACGTCCTGGTCTTCGTCCTCGAGGACCCGGACCAGGGCATCCACGGCCCCTTCATCGCCGATCTCCCCCAGGGCCCAGGCCGCCTTACGCCGCACCTCGGCGTTTCCGTCTTCCAGGGACCGAACGAGAGAGGGGACGGCCCTCGGATCTCCTATGACTCCAAGGGCCCAAGCGGCCCCGCTGCGCACCGAACCGTCCTCGTCCCCGAGGAGGGAGACAAGGGCGTCGACCACGCGTGGATTCCTGATGACCCCAAGGGCCCAGGCCGCTCCTCGGCGTACCTCGGGATCACGGTCCTCGACTGCCTCCAGCAGAGCTTCAACGGCATTCTCTCCCAGGGTGGCCACTTCCTCCCATTTCCCCTCCAGGATCAGCTCTCTGGCCCTGGCCCCCTCAAGCCTCTCCACAGACAGGCCTTCCTCCGCACTGACCAGCTCGGAGGGTTTCAGGCCCATCTTGGTCAAGATGGAAGCCGCCAGGGCGCGGATGTTGGGGTCATCGGAGGAAAGGGCCGCCTGCAGGGCCTCGACGGCGGGCTCGCCTATCTTCTCCAGGGCGTTCGCCGCTCTTCCCCTTACCTTCTCATCGGGATCCCCCAGAGCCTTTACCAAAAACGGTACGGCCCGCAGGTCCTTGATGTCGCCGAGAACCCTCGCCGCTTCCTTGCGCAACTCATCCCCTCCCTCCTGGAGGGCCTGGAGGAGGGCATCGGTGCAATGGGTGCCGATTTTCTTGAGCGATCCCGCGGCCTTCACCCTCACGTCCCTTACCGGGTCCTCGAGGGCGGAAACAAGGGAGTCTACGGCACGCGGGCTACCGATAACCCCCAAGGCCCATGCCGCCCTGGATCGCACCTCCTCGTCCTCGTCCTCGAGTGCGTTCACCAGGGAATCCACCGCCAGCTCGCCCATCTCCGTTACCTTGTCCCATTGTCGCCTGGCGATGAAGTAATCGGCCTTTTCCTCCTCCTCTGGCTTCCAGCCCATCTTCCCCAGGACCTCGGACACCACCTGGGCCGCTGCCTCCTCTACAACTTTTTCCTCCAGTGCCGGCGTAGCCGATTCCAGGCCGATCTCCTCCAGCTCCATGGGACTCAGGAAAACCTCCTCCGCATGAGCCGCTTCAACCTCCACTCCCTCCACCTCGCCTTCCTCCCCGGACTGGATGCGGGAGATGATCTCGCGGGCTATCGTGGCCACTTCCTCCACGTCCAGAGCCTTATCCAGGGAAGGCAAGGCTTGCTCCCCCAGCTCACCGAGGGCCCAGGCCGCGCCGCGGCGCACGTCCTCGTCCTCGTCCTTAAGCGCCTCGATCAAGGCCTCCACTGCCCGGGCATCCCTTATGACCCCGAGGGCCCAGGCCGCGCCGCGGCGTTCCTCTACCCCTCCACCAAGCAGCAGCTCCATCAACGGCTCCGTGGCCAGGTCGCCCATCTTGCCCAAAGCCCATGCGGCGGCGCGGCGCACGTCCTCGTCCTCGTCCTTAAGCGCCTCGATCAAGGCCTCCAGAGCGCGGGGGTCGCCGACCTCTCCCAGGGCCAGGGTCGCGCTCCGGCGCACGAACCAATCTCGATTCCGCATGGCCTGCAGGAGAGCGTCGAGGGTTTGCGCATCGCCCATTTCCTTCAGGAGGAGGGCTGCCTCGCGCCTTAACTCCTCGTCCTCGCTATCCAGGGCCTGCATGAGCGGAGACAGCAGTAAATCGGATTTCTCCCGGACCAAGGCAGCCACCTTGCTCCTGGTCTCCCAACCCTCTTTCTTGAGGGCGCGCAAGAGATGGGGGAAGGATTGGGCGCCCATTCCTGCGAGCTGATCCCAATCCCGGTTAACAAGGTGCAGAAATACGAGATCTTCCTCCCGCTTTGGCTGCCAGCCCAGCTTGGCCAGAACCGCCACCGCCAAGCGGCGGAGATCCTCGTCCTTGCCTCCCAGGTAGGCTTCCAGGCCGGCGATGGCCTTTCGGCTGTTTATGGACACCAGGGCTGCCGCCGCCTCTCTGCGCACTTGCTTGTCCTCATCGCGCATGGCCGCGATCAGGGGATCGATGGCTGATTCGTCCCGAATCACTCCCAGGGCGATGGCCGCTTCCTTGCGGGCCTCAGCGTCTTCCAAGGCCAGGTTGTTGATAAGGTACTTGACCGCCGTAGGACCCAGCTTCTCCAGGGCCCAGGCGGCGGCCCAGCGCACGTTGTCATCTTCGTCCTTCAGCGCCTTGACCAGCGGGCGGACGGCGCGCACATCCCCAATGGAACCCAGCACCAGGGACACCTTGGCCTTGGCCTCGCCACTCTCGGTGCGCATGGCCTCGATAAGCGAGTCCACGACTACTTTGCCAATCTTTTCCAATGCCCAAGCGGCTTTCCACCTCACGTCGCCGTCCTCGTCCCGCAAGGCCTGTATGAGAGGCCTGGCCGCGGGCTTGCCTATCTCCCCCAGGGCCCAGGCGGCAGCCCAGCGCACGTCCTCATCGGCATCGCGCAGGGTCTCGATAAGCGGCGCCACCGCCCTGGCCCTCTTGATCTTTCCCAGGGCCAGAGCTGCATTTATGCGAATGTTCACGTCATCGTGGCGCAAAGCCTGTATCAGGCCGGAAACATCCCTCTTGGCCTCCATCTTCTCGATGTTAGGCTTGATAAGCTTTCCCTTTGATGATTTAAAAATTCCCAATTCAGATCTCCCCTTCGCCTCTCACGATCGGACACGGAGAATTGCCTGTCGGACCAGGAGTCCAGCCAGGTGTTGGACCTGTTTGAAATCCCGATCCACCCCAAGATATTATGTCAACTCAGCGGTAAATAAACAACATTCAGATAAAAATCTATTCCCGTGCGAGGCGGTGATCAACCCCTTCCCGGGAACGGGTCCTGGAGATGGGACATGCCCGGGCTGGATAAGTCCACGGGTATCTTCACGGCCTTCCCCAAGCCCGGAATGAAATAAACGTATTGAGGCTACTCCACCCTTCCCATCCCCCTCGCCATCCCCTCTCCTCCATTGCATTGCAACCGGGTATCTGATCCCTTTGTCAAGCGACCAAGAGGTTACAGATGAACGGGATGAAACCCGACCCCGGAAGGAAAGGCGGGGAGAAAAGGGTGATCCAGCTCTCCCAACGAAATAATTTTCAGTAAGGCGGGCGAGGCAAGGTGTGACGGGGGATATGGTTTGGTAAGGCGGGTGAGACGAAGCGCGACGGGGGATATGATTGAAAATGTTGCGCGAAGGTCCCGGCTGGTTTATAAATATAGGGGCTTGCACGTTAGACAATCATTGCCTCGACGGTGCATTCCTCGTGGGGAAGTGGTCATTGGAGGGCGAAAACTTTATACTTAAGGATTAAGGTGAGGGGTTTTCCTCAGGAGAGTACGGAACATCAAAGGAGGAGATGGTGATGGCGATCAGCCCCATGGACATCCACCTTAAGGAATTCACCGTGGTCACCGCCGGGGGCTACGACAAGGAAGAGGTGGATTCCTTCCTCGACGACGTGGCCGAGGAGCTGGAAAGGCTCATGGGCCGTACCCGGGAGTTGGAGGAAATGGTCGCCGCCATGCGTCAAAAGGTGGCGCAGTTCGACGAGATGCAGAAAACCCTGCAGACCGCCCTGACAAACGCCCAGAAGAGCGCGGGCAACATACTGCAGGAAGCGCGCAACCAGGCGGCCGCCATCATCAGGAAGGCACAGGAGAGAAGCGGCAGGATCCTCGAGGAGATGGAACGGGAAAGGGAGCGCATCCTGTCCTCGATAGATTCCATGCGGGAGCAGATCATGGAGCAGATACCCCGCATGAAGGAACTCCTCGAGAAGAGCAGTGCTCTCCTGAACGAGTACGAGGAATATGCCCGCAAGGCGGAAATTCCCGTTGCCAAGGAGGAAGCGACGGCGGAAGAAGCCCCTTCAGCCGCCGCGGCGGAGGTCGTGACCGTGGAGGAGGCCGAGGAGTCGATCACGGTTACCGAGGAGCCCGCCGCGGAAAAGACCGAAGAGGAGACGGCGGAAAGCGAGCCCCAAGAGGCCGCCCAGGAGGAGGAGAAAGAGAAATACGTTTGGGACTGATCGCCCTCTGCAGAGCAAAAGGCGCCTCCCGGACAAGAAAAGGCGAGGCGCCTTTTATCTTTCTTCCCCATACGGGCGTCTCCGCCCCGTTTTCCACCTAACCGTGCCAGGCGACTCACCTTCCAAGCCTACCGCCGGAAGAACGGGACCGCCTGGCGTGCCGCCTCCCGGATACGGCTTCAAGGCCCCAGGGGACGGGAGCAATCCCCATTCGTCCTGGTGCATGCGCCACCGTAGAGTACCGGATCGGCGCCGCTCACCACGCCCCAGCTGATCTCCCCCTTCACCGGTTTCCAGGTTCGAAGCCGGTGAGATCCACGACGGCCGCTTTGCCGCTTTTCTCCGCCCTTTCCAGCGCCACCATCAACTCGGCGGGAGTCGAGGCCTCTTCGCCGTGTAGACCGAAACCCTCTGCCACCTCCAGCCACCGGTACCTCTCGCCGACCACGCATACCAACACCCGGATATCCTCCCTCCTGGCGGTATCCAGTTCCTGGATATGATGCATGAGGGCTTCCGTGTCGCAGAGGGCTACCACCCTTTCGCCGGGCCGTGCCAGCTTGACCCCCAAGGCGAGGGGAAGCCCGTATCCCTGGCCCCCGAGGCCCCAGGAACGTATCCGGGTTGCCGCCTTCCTCGCCGGACAGAGCAGCGCTCCCCAATAAGTGGAATCGGGTCCGTCAAGTATCAGGTAATCCCCGGCATCCAGCACGTCGCCCAGCGAGGAAACCGCCCGCCCGCAGGCGTTCCCCGCGGCCTCCTCCTTGAGGGCCTGGACGTCGCGTAGATAAAGCTGGCGAGCCTTCTCCCGCCAATCCCTCCTTTCCCCGGGAAAATCCCCTGCCTCGGCGACCAGGCTTTCGGCGATGGAGACCACGTCTCCGGCCATGGCGGCGTCACACCTTCCGAGCGCGCCCAGGAGTTCCGGCTGGGGGGAGGTCTGGATAACCCTGGCCCGTGACAGGTCGACCATCTCCATAACCGTTTCCTGCTCGGAGAGTGTAGCTCCCAGGAAAAGAACCGTGTCCGCACCGCCCGCCACTTCCCTCAGGCCGGCAAGCGAAGGGTGACCAAGTATCCCGGCGTAGGAAGGGTCCTCGCCGTTTATGGCGGACAGGGCCGCCGGGGTGAGGGCCACGGGTAGGGAGTGCCTTTCCGCAAGCGCGGACACCGCTTCCCACGCCGATTCCCTGAGAACCCCCAGGCCGGCGACCAGTAATGGACTGGAAGATGCTTCCAAAATATCCACGGCCTCCCTGAGGTCCCGTGAAGCGGGACGGAAATGCCCCATGAAGCGGCTGCTACCCGGGGGAGGGATCAGGCGTCGCAGCCTCCGCTCGGTCACCAGGTGGGTTTCGTAGAAAACGTCCACCGGAACGTCCATGTGCACGGGTCCCTTCTCTCCCGACATGGCCTCCCTCAGGGCCCGCTGTACCAGGCGCGGGATGCGCTTCCAGCTGTAGGCTATACAGTGCCAACGCGTGACTCCGGCCATCATCTCCGCCTGGTAACAACCCTGCAGGGACTCCTGGGCCGGGTACATCTTCCAGGTCTGCACCTGGGGGGAGATGGAGAAGATGGGGACATGGTCCGCCCAGGCACCCGCGGTTCCCGCCGCGGAGTAGATAATACCCGCTCCCACCGTGGAGATGATCACCGCCGGCCGCCCCGAGGCCCGTGCGTACCCGTCGGCCATCATGGCCCCTGCTGCCTCGTTACGGGGCACCACCAACCGCAGGCCGGGCTGGCGGCCCACGGCGTCGAAGAGCGGGAGGACCTGGCCACCCACTATGCCGATGAAGTGGTCCACACCTTCCTGGGCCAGTGTCCGAGCCACCAGGTCCCCGCCGTTTAGCAGGTACATCCCTCTCACCCCCTAACTCAAGTCCAGGTCCAGGAGGATGTTGGCCGCGTACTTGGCCCGGTTCACCAGGCGGCGGTCTATCTTCATCTTGGGGATTCCCACGGCCCGCAGGGGGTTGATGCGCACGCCCTCGAACTCGCCCAGGGCGAAACTGGCCAGGGTCTCCGGGAAACAGTCCGGATCCACCAGGACGTCCACCACGGCCGGCCCCCCCGCTTCCAAGGCCTCTTTCAGGGCGGGGGCTATTTCCGAGGCGCTGGACACCCTTCTCCCGTAGCACCCGAGGCCGCGCGCCACGGCGGCGTAATCTATGTTCCCCAAGAGGGATCCCACCCGGCGGCTGCCAAAGAAAAGATCCTGGGCGCCCTTGATCATGTTCCAGCATCCGTCGTTGAAGATTACCACCAGGAAATCCATCCCCAGGCGCCGGGCGTTTTCCAGCTCCTGCACGTTGTAAAGGAAGGAGCCATCCCCCTGGATGACCGCGAGCGGCCGATCAGGGTCGGCGGCCCTGATCCCCATGGCCACGGGAATACCGCAGCCCAGGGTTCCCATTCCCGCCGGGAAGAGGGCGCTCTTGGGCTTATGTTCCATGCAGAACATCCCCGCCCACAGGGTGGTGTTTCCTCCGTCGATGACCAGGAAGGTCCCGGGCGGCAGGACCTCCCTGATCGTCCTGGCCAGGTACCCCTGGTGGATGAGCGGCCATCCGTCATGGGCTTCCCCCTCGATGCGTGCACGCCACCTCCTCCGCACTTCCTGGAGGTGCTGCAGCCACCTGGCATGGGCGGGGTTGGGCTTCACTACCCCTTCCTCCACCAGGCGAATCATCTGCCCGAGCACCGCCCCCGCGTCGCCCAGGATGGATATCTCCACCGGGATGTTCAGGCACATGTTCACCGGGTCCACGTCCACCTGGATGAAGCGGATGTCCGGGTTCCAGAAGGGCGGCTGCCCGAAACCCTCCAGCCCCCCCAGGGCGGCCCCCACCACCAGCGCGCAATCCGCGCGCTTGATGGCCCGGTGGAAGGACTCGCCCCCCACGTAGCTCGGACCCCCGATGTAACAGGGGTTGTCGCCCAGGATGCCGCCCTCCCCGGCCACGGTGGTGGTGGCCGGGACGCCCAGCATGCGCACCAGCCGGTCCATGGCTTCCCAGGCCTGGGCATGGATGACCCCACCCCCGGAGACGATGAGCGGCCGTTCGGCTTCCATAAGGGCCCTGAGCCCTCTTTCCACGAGCTCCAGGTCGCCCTCTATCGCTTTGACCTCCAGCGGCCCCAGTCCCTTTTCCACCAGCTCTTCCAGTTCCCCCTCCCCCATCTCCCTGGCTTCGATCAGGGCCTTTTCATCGATGTCCAGGTGCACGGGACCATGGCAGCCGTTGAGGGCTTCCCGTAGTCCCTGGCCCAGGGCAACCGGTATATCCTCCCATTCCAAGACCCGGGTTCCCCACTTGGTGAAGGCGGAATAGGATTCGCCCTGGGTACTCCCGGGCAACCTCATCTCCAGGCGCCTTGGTGAACGCACGGTGATCACAAGGAGGGGTATCTTGTCCGCCCACGCCGTTCCCAAGCCGGTAAAGGCGTTGGCGGCATCGGCCGGAGTTGAGCACAGGACGGCCGCTGGAAAATGCCGGTAATAGGTGTTCCCGTAGGCCATGAAAGGACCGGCGATATCCCCCATGGGCGTTATGGTCTTCACCCCTTCCCGTTCCCGCAGGAGACGCAAGATTGGGCCGAGCACTCCGCTTTCCCTGCCCACGGCGAACCGGACTCCCGCTTTTGCCAAGGCACGAGCCAGGAGGTCACGACCTTCAACCGGCATAACCACCACCCCCGGATTCCTGATTGAAACAGAACACGCCCGTGTACTTCCAGCTCCTTTCCCGCCCGATCAACCAACTTGCGGGCCGAGCATCTTCTCGCGCCCTATTTTCAAGCACAACCCCCATCGCCGAGCTTTCCGTACCACGCCCGAGTTAGGTAAGCGAGCGCCTTGGCGTAAAGGCCACGGTTCAGGCGATGGAATATGTCTCCCAGGCGTACCTCCCAGCATATGGGCACTACCCCTCGATTCTTTTCCACCGCTTCCACCACCTTCTCTGCCACCCTCTCCGCGTCGTAACGACGCCGGGCGAGGAGGCTCTCGGTGCGGGCCACGGAAGCCTCGTGCGTATCCCCGGGAACCAGGGTGCGCTGCCGTGATGAACGGAAGATATTGGTAAGAATGAAACCCGGGCAGACCACGGTCACTCCCACCCCGTGCAGGGCCGCTTCTGCGCGCAGGGTCTCGGAGAAACCCACCACGCCGTATTTGGTCGTGCAATAGGGTACGGAACCGGGAAGCGGAGCCAAGGCCAAGCCTGAAGCCACGTTCACTATATGACCCCCACCCTGCCCCACCATCCGAGGGTAGAAAGAACGACAACCATTGATGACCCCCCGGAGGTTGACCCCCATTATCCATTCCCAGTCCTGCAGGGTTATATCCTGGAACCTGCCGCCCACGGAAACCCCGGCGTTGTTGACCAAGACGTCCACTCGCCCCCATTCCCGGTAAACGTTCTCGCAAAAATCCTCCACCTGTGAGGCATCGGAGACATCCACCGCCTGGGCGTACACCTTGATGCCATGATTTACTAATTCTTTCAGCACCCTTTCCAGGCCCTCGGCGTCAATGTCCGCCAGGGCAAGGTCCGCTCCACGTCGGGCAAAGGCCACAGCGATGGCCTTTCCTATGCCGCTGGCCGCCCCGGTAACGACCACCTTTCTCTCTCGAAAACCCATTTTTTTCGCCTACCCACAATAACCCATACTATTGGATACTGATAGACATTTATGGATATTATCCTGCAATTTCAATAATTAACAACACTTATAAACCGCCAACTTGAGCACTTTATGTCAGCAAAATACTATTATGGTTATGGAACAGAAGGATAACGCACTGGCCATAAAGTAATTTAAACTATGAGTAAAAATGAGACATCTTTTTGAGCCGCAAACATTGGCGGTAGTCGGCGCCTCCGGGGATCCCGGCAAGTGGGGTAATAGAATATTGTCTAATATCATAATTGGTGGGTACCAAGGTAAGATCTATCCGGTTAATCCTCGCGAGAGATCAGTGCTGGGAATCCCTGCTTATCCAAGTCTTTCCTCTATAAACAATACGATCGACCTTGCGATAATCTGCACCCCGGCGGAAAGGACCATTGAAATAATAAGAGAATGTCGGAGTAATAAGGTCAAATTTGCAGTGGTTATCCCTGCAGGCTTCTCCGAAACCGGCGAGGCGGGAAGAAAGGCGGAACAGGAGCTGGTTAGAGAAGCGGGGAGTTGCAGGCTGGTCGGTCCGAACACCATGGGAATTATGAGCGCGCCTATAAGGCTTTATGCATACATGAGCCTTGCAAAACCTCGACCCGGGCCTGTATCCTTCGTTTCCCAAAGCGGAAACCTCGGAACTCAGGTTCTCGGAAGAGGGCAACGTGAGGGAATCGGATTCAGCCGCTTCGTTTCCAGTGGAAACGAAGCGGATCTCACCATGTCCGATTATCTCTCCTTCCTTGCAAAGGACGAGGAGACAGGTTTGGTACTTTCATACGTCGAGGGCTTCAAAGATGCAAGGGCTTTTCTCGAGTCCGCAAGAAAAGTAACCTCCTTGAAGCCCCTCATTGTATTCAAGGCCGGGAGGACGCCGGTGGGCGTCAGGGCAGCTCAATCACATTGTGGCGCGATCGCGAGCCAAGACGAGATATGTGAGGGGGCTTTTTTGCAGACTGGAATCATAAGAGCTAGGTCTACGGAAGAACTCCTTGACCTCGCAAAGGCGTTTTCGAGTCTTCCCCTCCCACGGGGAAAAAGGGTGGCCGTCCTCAGCTGGGGAGGCGGTTGGGGGGTGGTCGGTGCCGATTTCTGCCACGACGTTGGATTCGAGGTAGCTCCGCTCACGACCAGCACGATAGAAAAAATAGATAAGCTTCTCCCGCCTTACTGGAGCAGGGGCAATCCCGTTGACCTCGTTGGAAGCCTGGATCTCGAAAGACATCTTCGTTGCCTCGAGGTTCTCGCGGGATGCGACGAGATAGACATCGTGCTCGCACTGGGCACCATAACCGGATTCCCGGACTTCAGGGAACATGATGAGAAATTTCTCATGCGCTCCATCGAACTGGTTAAAGAGTGCAAGAAGCCAATAGTACTGGTCAAAATGTTCGAGGGATATGAAAGCGAATTGCTGGAATCATATGGATCTTTCATCTTCCCCAGTCCCGAAAGGGCGATCTCTGCTCTGTGGAGGATGTATGAGTACAAGAGATTCCTTGAACGGGAATTAATCCATGAATAATTAATTAACTATTCACTCGTTCATGTTGGCGCTCAACGATGCTTGCATTTTCACCGGCTTGAACTGGTGCAAGAAATAACCGTCACCAATGTCAAGGAAGTCCACCTCAAGTTCCATTCCTATTTCAAGCTCCTCAAGCGGAGCATCAATCCTGGATAGTACCCTACCTTTAACCCCCTCTATCTCCACAAGACCTATCACGTCCGGAGCAGCAAACCTGAAACTCCTGTCGATTTGAGTAAAAGAATAAAGAGTTGCTTTTCCCTCAAGTTTCCTCCAGGAAACCGAATTTGATAGACAATCAGGACAATAACTCTGCGGCGGGAAAAAGGTACTGCCGCATTTCTCGCAAAATGTGGTGGAGAATTCCCTATTCTTCAATCTTTGGAGAAATTCGAGAATAACCCCGTCAACATCTCTCCAAGTGGGCCAACCAAAAGGCGCTGTCATCTTCCCTCCTTTCGTTGCTGATTATTAAACCTCGAGCACGAGAACGATGCTTCCGTTCATCATGCCATGCTCAGCTTGCACAATCCCCACCCTTGGTTCCTTAACCTGCCTCTCGCCAGCCTTTCCGGTAAGCTGCCAATATATTTCTATTATTTCCAAAAGAGGAGTGACGTAGAACGGATGCCCAAGCGACAATCTTCCGCCACTTGGATTTATCGGAATCCTGCCCGTGATCGCCGTGTCTCCTGCCGCAACCGCTTCTGCAGCCTTTCCTTTAGAGAAAAAGCCCATCTCCTCATAAGTCATAAGTTCGGAGGAAGTGAAAACCCCGTAGATTTCAGCGACATCCACCTGCTCAAGGCTCCTTCGGGCGCTCTCGAGCGCCTCACTTGTGGCTTTTCTTATAGCCGGAAAATCCGTCAGGCTTCCCGTCCTGGGAATAAAGTGTGAATCATCGTGAGCTTCTCCGATCCCGGTAATAAAAACCGCATCCTTTTTGTTCTTCTTGATATAATCCTCCGATGCGACGAGGACGGCCGCCCCGCCATCGGAGACAGGGCTGCAGTCGAGAAGGTGAAGCGGCGGCGAGACGATTCTTGACGAAAGAACATCCTCGACGGTTATGGGCTCGGTAAATTGGGCAAGAGGGTTCCTGGAAGCGTTTTTCCTGAGCAGAACGGCAACCTTTGCAATTTCCTCGTGGGTTACACCGTACTCATGCATGTACCTCTGCATGCTCATGGCGTAGTAAGGGGTTGCAGACATGATGCCGTAAAGCGAATCATGGGGAAGGTACAGAGCGTTGATCTCGGCAATTGTGGGAAGGTCTTCCGGAAGTTTCCATTGATGTCTTTCCACCTCGGTCGAATATATTAACCCCAGATCAACCGCACCATGTTCTATTTCGCGAACCAGAAACTTTAAGGCTATTAAGCTCGAAGCCCCGCCCATTTCAATCACTGCGGCAGAAGAAAGCTTGAGTCCCAAGTATTCCGCTTGCCTTGCGGCCTTTATCTTCGAACTTCTCACGGTAAATCCCTCCGGGGTTGTAAGGGCAGCTTGGATCTCCGCCTTGGAAACACCTGCGTCAAGTATTGCTTCCTGTACCACCTTCGCGGCAAGAACATCCGTGCTCTCACCTTCGTGCCTTCCCACTGGAAGGGCGGAAACCCCGATTATGCCTGCACGCATAGGCCGACTCCTTCAAACCTATAATCTTCCGAACCTGGCTACCAGCCCGATGTCATCATTGACGATAAAATGCATTGTTCAAATAGGTTCCGTTGCGTTCTCTTTCTTGTAAAGGTTCAGTTCTTAATTTATATAATAGATTAGTTGACAAATCAAACATTTTATTCAATAATTAACAAACGAAGAATGCTCAGAAGGCTCAAAATCAAGACACATTTCTGTGTCGGTTTCTATGGATATTGTTGCTTGTTTAACAGGGCAAAATGAAAGCCAGCAAGAATCCGTGCCTTGATCAATAAATCCAATGGTAGGTTTAGCGTTAAAGGACCCGATGGGAGGGCAAGCGAGTGAAACGTTAGTTTAACGTCTGGCCAAGATACGAGAGGCTCTTTCGAGATGCCGCTAAATTTCCGCCTAAAACACCGCATACATTGCATAGCGAAGCAACATAGCCCAACCCCAATATAAGAACAACGCCCAGGAGCAAATCAAAGCCGCTCAATGGCCATGATCGGAGGTGATCAACCGATGGCTTCATCATTTTGGCCTAAAGGAATTTTCAGAAACTTGCACTACCCTGAAATTCCCGTACCTGCGCTGCTCGAATCCGCGGTACTCACGGCTCCCGAGCGAAACGCAATCATTTTTTCGGGCATGGAGCTAACCTATCGAGAGCTGAATGAGCTATCCAACCGTTTTGCTTGCGGACTCTTGCGCCTGGGGGTGAAAAAAGGCGATCGGGTTGCCTTGCATCTTCCCAACTGCCCCCAGTTCGTTATAGCCTACTACGGCCTGCTCAAAGCGGGGGCAGTGTTTGTGCCCATAAGTCCCCTCCTCAGCGATCGGGAGATGGAATTTCAGCTGTGTGATTCAGAAGCCAAGGTTTTGATCACCCTGGACCTATTATCTCAGGTGCCTTTTTCGATAATGTCGAGAGTCCCCGTGGAAGAAATAGTGGTGACCAGTATCGCGGATTGTTATCCCCCTCTCTCCAGGCCAGTGAAAATGCTCCAAAAGATATCCCCTGGAGGAGGACGCGATTTCCTAGAACTACTTGAGGAAGGCGAGAGCCTTCCCGATATAAATATCGATCCACGGAATGATCTTGCCCACATTTCTTATACCGGGGGAACCACGGGAACTCCCAAGGGTGTAATGTTGACCCATTTTAATGTGGTCGCCAACTCCTGCCAATTTGCCCGATGGTTCTCAGGAGGCGATATGACCTTCTCGGATGGACGCTTGGGTGTGATACGTGAACCCGGGGACAGCGAAGACAGGTACCCGACCGCATTGGCTCGAGAGGTCTCTTTGGGTGTCATACCATGGTTCCATGCCTTTGGCACCATAGGGTACCTCAATACCCTGGTGATAGGTTGTACGACGATGGTCGTCTTTCCCCGTTTCGATCCTGGAGAATTCCTTCAGGCCATCGAAAAATACAGGGCCACCATAATCGGCGGTGCACCCCAGCTGTTCATCGCCCTAGTAGAGCACCCCCTTTTCGAAACTACGGACATGTCCAGCCTCAGGCTGGTGGTTTCAGGAGCCGCTCCCATATCACCCGACCTCCTGCGTATCTTCCAGCAAAAAACAAACGCGGTCATCTGCGAGGGCTACGGATTGACCGAGGCCACCATGGGCTGCACCGAGACGCCTCCTTTCTCGGAGAATATACGCTTGGGATCCGTGGGGCTTCCAGTAGCGGATACGGAAATCCTCATAGCCGATCCCGAGAGCGGGGAGCCTCAACCCCCTGGCGTGCCTGGTGAAATATGGATAAGGGGCCCGCAGGTAATGAAGGGGTACTGGAAAAGACCGAAAGAAACGGAGGAGGTTCTCCGCGATGGATGGTTACACACGGGAGACTTGGGTTTTCTGGACGAAGAAGGATATCTTCACATAGTCGATCGCCTAAAAGACATGATCATTTATAAAGGATACAATGTATACCCCCGGGAACTGGAGGAAATCCTCGGCGAACACCCGCAGGTATTGCAAGCCGCTGTGGTGGGTAAACCCGATCCTCGCGCTGGAGAGATTCCCGTAGCTTTTGTTGTTCTTAAGGAAGGCTCTACAACAACCCCTGAAGATCTTATGGGGTTCGCCAACGCTCGCCTTGCCGGTTACAAGAAAATCCGTGAAATAAGAATGGTGGAACAACTCCCGGTAAACCTGGCCGGAAAGGTCCTAAAACGGGAGTTAAAAAGTTTATTGAATAAGGAGGGTGAGGAAAAAACTTGACAGAGGAAAGATTTATTTGCCGTTGAACATCCGTGACATACATCTAGATCCTGGAATTAGAAGGGTTAAATTCTTAAGGCCTTCAATTGTGCAATCCATGGACTTTGGCCACGATGCCATTTAAGATACTCAAACCTAAGCGAAGGGATTCTCTTCCTCCTCTAAAGCAGTCTTCCATTCTCTCTCCAGTTCCTCCAGCATCTCTGTGATGTATTCATGATCCTTTCTGGAAATGCTACTCAATTCATCAGCTCGCTCGGATATCTCGTGTGAAGATCGAGTCGACAAAGAGGATTCCGTGCTCTTTTTACTCTCCCACGCCAGAAATCTTGCAAAAGTTAAAAGCAGTTGACGCCTTCGTTCATCAAGATCTGAAGCAATCTCAATAAGAGCTTTAGTACTATAATTTATTTCTCCTAGTTCTTCGGGGCTATTTAGGCCAAACGCCTGGTGGGCAACCTCATGGAGGTCAAGGCCTAGCCGTGCGGATACCGTTTTCAGGGTCGAGATTCGGGGCTCGACATATCCTGTCTCAAGGTTCTTCAATGTTTGAGGGGAAACCTTGCCCTCAAAAATTCTTTTTGAAAACTCGGCATAGGAAAGACCTCTTGCTTTCCGAAACTCACCGATCAATTTTCTTAGATCTTTCATCTGGCCTCCTTTTGTTGCCCGAGCGCTTTTTTAAAAATAATACAACATTGAAAAATTAGCGTAAATAATTTTAAGTTTGACATTTCAAATTTTTTGTGTTACATAACCTCCTGTAGGTGTAGGGGAACAATTGAATTAACTTTTGAACCAGCGTTCGTAATTAAAGCCGCATTACAATGCTTGGATTTTTAATTCCCCGAATTGCCTGCGAGTTCAATTTTTGAAAATTTGTAGAAAATCCGAACATTAGTTAACCCCGTGCAAGTCAGCCGGCTAGGTCGGTGCGAAGTCGATGTGGTGAGGAGGAAGATGTATATGAGTTATTACATTGGCTCGGACATTGGGGGCACTTTTACGGATACTGTGGTTATGGATGAGGAGGGTAACATAACCATCTCCAAGGTTCCTTCTACACCCAAGAATTTCGCCTTAGGCCTCACCAATGGACTTATTGAGGCCGCAAAGGGTCGAGGGTTGTCGGTGCAGGAGATGTTGAGCGCATGCATGCTCTTCATTCATGGTTGTACTGTGGCTACCAATACCTTGATAAACCATTCCGGGTCCCGCGTTGGAATGATAACCACCCTCGGATTCGAGGATACCATGGAGGTGATGCGGGCTTCCTCGCTAGTACAAGGTCTCCCAGTAGAGGCATGGTACCAAAAAGGACGCAACCCAAAGCCGTTTCCCATCATTACCCGTGACCGTATCGTTGGGATTCGTGAACGCATCGACTGGAAAGGCTCAACCGTTGTTCCGCTTGCCGCTGATGATGTACGCCATGCCGCAGAATATCTTGTCCAGCAAAAAGGTTGCGAAGCCTTAGCGATCTGTTTCCTTTGGTCTTTTGCCAACCCATCTCACGAAAAAGAAGCCAAGCTAATCGTCAGCGAAATGTATCCTGACATTTACGTGGATTGTAGCCACGAAATTGTGGGCCTGATGGGAGAATACGAACGTTTTTCCACCACTATTTTAAACAGTTACCTGCGGCCAGAGGTGGAGAATTACGTCTCTGCCTTGGAAAAACAACTTTTGGAGATGGGCTTGAGGTCCCGCCTCCTGGTCATGCTGGCTAACGGAGGATCACAATACGGAATGGAGGCCGCCCGCAACGCCGTATCCATGATCGGATCAGGCCCCACCGGTGGTGTTCTGGCCGGGAAACTAGTGGGGGAACTCATCGATGCCGAAGATATCATAACCACTGACATGGGAGGGACTTCCTTCGACATCAGTATCATCTCCAGGGGAGAGATTCACTTTACGAAAAAATCCTTTCACGAGCGCCACGCCGTTGGGGTTCCCATGGCGGAAATAGAATCTATTGGGGCAGGTGGGGGAAGTATCGCATACATAGAGAAGGGCATCATGAAAGTCGGCCCTCAGAGTGCAGGAATGGACCCCGGACCTGTATGCTACGCGAAGGGAGGCACGGAACCGACCGTTACTGATGCCGACGTAGTCTTGGGTTATCTTAACCCGGAATACTTCCTGGGAGGAAAGTTATCCCTGGACAAAAAAGGTGCGGAAAAGGCCATAAAGGAAAAGCTGGCCGATCCTTTGGGGATTTCCGTGATTGAAGCTGCTAGTGGAATTTTCCAGATCGTTAACGCTCACATGGCAGACGCTATCCGTTTTCATGCTTTTCAAAGAGGATACGACCCGAGGGATTTCACCATATTGGCATTTGGTGGTGCAGGTCCTATGCACGCCATAGGATTTAGCGAGGAAATCGGAGCTAAGTCCATTGTAGTTCCCTTAGCGGGACTTTCCACTGTTCTTTCTGCATTTGGCATCTGCAATTCGGATGTTGTGCGCAATTATTTTTTCTCCATGGGTATGCCCTTCCCTCCTTCCGACCCTGACCAGCTAAACTCCATCTACGAGCGGCTGGAAGAGCAGGGATTGAAAGAGATGGCGGAGGATGGATTTCGTCCCGATCAGATCGAGATACAACGTTCGGCCGGGATGCGATATCACCTCCAACTGACTGATGTCGACGTAACGGTTCCAGGCGGCAAGCTTGATTCGGAAAAAATTCGCCAGATTATGGTAAATTTTGATAAGCGATATGCGGAGCTGTATGGCGAACATGCTGGTTTCAAAGAATCTGGGCGGGATCTGATCAGCGAATACGTGAGGATAATCGGCAAAACCCCCAAGGGAAAGATTGAGAGGCGCCGGCTGGAAAAGCCCGATCCATCCCATGCCCGGAAGGGGTCCCGTATAGCCTACTTCCCTTCCTTGGGAGATTTCCGGGAAACGGAAATCTACGATGGAGATTCCTTGAGGCCTGGCAATGTAGTTCAGGGCCCGGCAATCTTGGAAATGACTGGCACAACGGTTGTAGTTTCACCGAGTTACCAAGCCCGCGTCGATCCCTACTTGAATATATTCCTGGAAAAATCGGAATAGTTCATGCCTTGGAAAAACCCGGAGGTGGATAAAAATGACCGAGACAAAGTCAGCTTTGGAAACCCTTCTTCCTTTCGGACAACCTCATCCCGATCTTCCTCCGCCTCAAGCTCTTTCTAAAACCTTCAGTTTAAAAGAGCCTCCTGTGGAGGTAGATCCCATTACCTACGAGATAATCAAGCACCGGCTGTGGTATATCGTTCTCACCATCGGCGAGACCCTGAAAAAGGTATCCGGAACAACGGTAGTAGTGGAGGGCAATGATTTCTCCGTTTACCTTACCGATGCCGATGGCGCTCCCGTCTTTCTCGGTCCCTATGTGATGATGCATTCCGGTATCGCAGACCTCCTGGTGGCTAACACCATAGCCTTGAACATCGGCGAAGAGGTGGGTATATACGATGGCGACATGTTCTTCTGCAATGACCCGTGGCTGGGGCCTATTCACCAGTGCGACTGCGCCGTGGTCAGTCCTGTTTTCGTGGAAGGTGAGATTTTTGCTTGGACCGGGGTGACCCTGCACCAGTTGGACATGGGTGGCGTGGATATAGGCGGCTTGTGCCCCAACGCCCGCACCTACTACGCCGAGCCCAGCATTTACCCGGCAATAAAAATTGTGGAACGGGGGCATTTTCGTTACGACATAGACCGCCTTCTACGTCGCAATTCACGTCTTCCCGGGATCCTGGCCCTGGACCTCAGGTCCATGATCGGTGCCAACGAGGTGGCCCGCAAGGAGCTTCTGGAGTTGGTGAATAGGTATGGAGCGGATACCGTCAAGTCAACCATGATCATGGTCCAGAACCATACCTCGGAGGTTTTCCGGGAAAGATTGAAAAACCTTCCCCGGGGAAAGTTCCGGGGACGTGACTTCCTGGAAATAGGCGGCAACGCTCCGGAGCTACAGGACGAGGTCTACGAGGTTCAATTAACCATGACCAACACGGGCGAAAAACTTATCTTCGATTACTCAGGTACCAGCAAGCAATCTTCCGGCTTTGTCAACTGTGGGGTGGGTGGAATGCGTTCGGGAACCCTCACTTCACTGACGGAGAACTTGGCCTGGGATCTTCCATGGAATGCGGGACTTCTCGCCAACATCGAGATCATCTCCCAAGAAGGCACGCTTAACAACCCCACTCCACCCGCTGCTGTTTCCGATGGAATATGCGAGGGAGCCGTGGCAACTCTGGGAGCTGCAACCCGTGCCGTGGCCTTGATGATCATGCTTCATGACGAACTGAGGCACAAATCCTGGTGTACCAGCGGTGGGGCTTTTCTGGGCAACACCATGGGAGGTTTGGACCAGCGGGGACAGGTATGGGGGGTTCTGCTCATGGACACGGTGAGCGGAATTCCCTACGGACCCAACGCGGACCGCGATGGCATCGACGTGGCCGGTACGCCTGGGATTCCATATTCCCTAATGGCCAACGTGGAGACCAACGAGTTCCATTACCCGCTCCTATACCTGTTCCGGCGCATAGCCCGGGATGGCGGAGGACCAGGCTACAACCGCGGGGGTTGCGGCATCGAGTTGGCCCTCACTCCCCACGACACCTTTTATATGCTTCTGCTGCTGTGGGCTCACGGCTTTGAATTTCCCAACAGCCTGGGAGGAAGCGGAGGGTTGCCAGGAAGCTGTGCCCGGGCAAAACTGGCCTTACAAACGGACATCGAGGAACGCTTGTCAGGGGGCGAATGGCCCCAGGATATCGAGGAGTTCAATCCCGTTCCTCTCCCCGCTAAAAGCGAGTCCCATCTGGGTCCAGGTGCGATCCTCTACCTCTCACCGCAGTCAACGGCCGGCTATGGGGATCCCCTGAAACGAGAGCCGGAAAGAGTTCTCGAAGACGTCAAGAAAGACCTCGTCAGCCGAGAATGCGCTTATAAACTCTACGGCGTGGTCATAACCGGCGATCCTCCGACAGTCGATGAGAAAGAAACCGCATCCCTTCGCCGCCGGCTGATCGAACAGAGGCTGACCGAGGGAAGAAAACCTGCCGAATGGGGCGAACTGGTTCCCAGGGATCTACAATCGTCTCCTCCAACGGACAAGGACTCCCTCGCCGATGTAAAGGATAGGAAGGCAGAAGGAAGAACCCTTCTCACCATGGGTATGGGTTTGAAGGTGGTCAAGAAAGCGGATGGGACGATCGTGTGGGCCTGTCACGATTGCGGATACGAATACTGCCCGGTGGATGAAAACCCCAAACTCGAATCCAAGATGCGTGTGGGGCGGCTCACTGATTTAGCTGGTCCATACACAGCCTCCGTTCGCCTGGAAAACCCACGCTTCTTCTATCGTCAGTTCTACTGTCCGGCATGCGGACTCATGTGGAATGGAGAGACGGCGCGAGCCCAGGATCCCATAATCAACGACGTTGAGCTCGACCCGGAATACTTATCGACCTTATAGAAAGGACTCCGAGGGAAGGGGCATGCCATGGTCAGAGCCATTGACGTCCACGTACATCCCGCGGATATGGAGATGGGCAAATCAAGCGGGAAATATGCGGAATCGGCGGTGCGATACTTTGGGCTCGATCCCTCGCAACTGGTCGTGGACCTGGACAAAACGGCGGAGATATATCGCTCTTTGGACATGAAGGCCGTGCTCCTGGCCTGGGATGCCGAGGCAAACACGGGCCTTCCCCGCCTGAGCAACGACTACATCGCAGAAGCGGTGAAACGTCACCCAGACGTATTTTACGGCTTTGCCTCCGTCGATCCCTGGAAAGGGAAGATGGCCCTCGAAGAGGTAGAACATGCGGTGAAAGAGCTGGGCCTTATTGGAGTCAAGTTCCAGCAGTCGGCACAGGCGTTCTACCCCAATGACCATCGTTTTTACCCCCTTTGGGAGAAAATCTGCGAACTGGGAGTACCGGTGATGTTCCACACCGGCACAACCGGTTTCGGTGCTTTTGCACCTGGCGGGCACGGCATTAAACTCGGCTTCTGCCGGCCTATTCCCTACATAGACGACGTGGCTGCTGATTTCCCTGATCTGAAGATAATATGCGCTCACCCCGGATGGCCCTGGACTGACGAAGTACTGGCTATAGCCTTGCACAAGACCAACGTGTTCATAGATCTTTCCGGCTGGTCGCCCAGGCATTTTCCACCTTCTCTCATCCAGCATGCCAATCGAGGACTCCAGGACCGATGCATGTTCGGAACCGACTACCCCGTGTTGCAACCACAAATGTGGCTGGAAGCCTTCGAGAAGGCGGAATTCAAGGAAGAGGTGAGGCCAAAAATACTTCTGGAAAACGCCTGCCGGATTCTGAACCTTAAGTTTTAATGAATGGATATTTCCGAAATGGATGAATTTCGAGAAAATTCCACGGAAAAGGATGGGAAATAAGAAAAACAGGCATTTAGCAAGAGGTTGTCGATTCAGGAGAAAATTAAACGAAACAGTTTCATTTCTTAAAAACGAACCTTGGGGGTGAGGAGATGAACTTCACGGAGGGATTGGAAAGGACGGCTAAGAAATACCCTGATAAAACCGTGCTTATTTGGGAAGGTAAGGAGATCAGTTACTCCCAACTCCTGAGGGACGTCAATCGCTTCGGAAATGCGCTTCTTTCCCTGGGGATTAGACCGGGCGATCGCGTGGCGCTGATGATGAACAACCGCCCCGAATTCGTAATCACTTATTACGGTACTTGCAAGATTGGGGCCACCATAGTCCTGGTCAACACGCTACTGAAAAAGGACGAAATAATGTTCATTCTCAAGGACTCCGAATGCATAGCCCTGGTGGCCAACGAGAACGGGGCCAAGGAATTTCTGGCTGCGCGTGACGAACTTCCCGGCATCAGACATCTTATATGCACCAGTCCCGTGGAGGGAAGTATATTGTTCGACGATTTATTGGAAGGCCAACCGGAGGAACTGGAAACCTATCAAGCAGAACCGGACGACGTGCCGGAAATCAAATACACCTCGGGAACCACGGGAACTCCAAAGGGGGTTATGCACACGCATCGCAACATCGTCCTCTTCGCGGAAACCATCATCGGCCTCAACCAGGTGACCCCTGATGACCGCACCCTTCTTTTCCTTCCCATGTACCATGGATTCGGGGATATGTGCACGCTTCATCCCACCATCTTCAATGGCGGGAGCATCGTCCTGCAGGATCCCCTTAACCTTACCCGCATCCTGGAGGACATCGAGCGCTATCGGTGCACTGCCCTTCCTGGGGTTCCGGCCGTTTTCTATCTACTCAACAATTTTCCTGATGCCGATAAATACGACACTTCTTCGCTTCGATTTTGTGCCGGAGGCGGCCAGTCAATGCCCAAGGAAGTGATCGAGGAATTCGAAAAGAAATTCGGTTGCGTCATACTGGAAGGATATGGATTGACGGAAAGCACGGCGGGCACAGCGACCAACAGATTGGATAAACCAAGGAAGGTGGGGTCCGTAGGTTTGCCGCTGGACTGTGTGGAACTGAAAATCGTGGACGAAGAGGGAAACGAGGTCCCGGTCGGCGAACCCGGTGAGATCATCATTCGTAGCGAACTCAACATGAAAGGTTATCTCAACCGACCTGAGGAAACAGCAGAGGTTTTGAAGGACGGGTGGCTTTATACCGGTGACATCGGAAAACTCGATGAGGACGGATATCTGTACATAGTAGACCGCAAGAAGGAAATGATCATCACCAGCGGGGAGAACATCTATCCCAGCGAGGTGGAAAAGGTGATCCAGCAACATCCGGCCGTTGGCCTGGTTGCCGTGGTCGGGGTACCCGATCCAAGGCGCGGCGAAATACCAAAAGCCATAGTTTCCCTGAAACCGGGAGCCTCCCTGACCGAAGAGGAGCTCATTGAGTGGTGCAAGGAGCGCATGGCCTTCTTCAAAGTTCCCAGAATGGTGGAATTCAGGGACAGCCTCCCTGTCGGTCCTACAGGCAAGGTGCTTAAAAAACTTCTGTAATATTCATGGAGACTTAAGTTGGGAATGAAGTTCGACCTGCTTTTCTCACCTCTTAAGGTGGGAGAGCTCTTCTTGCGAAACAGGATTGTGATGCCGGCCATGCTCACCGCCCTAGCTCTGCCGGGTGGTGAAGTAAGTGAACCCATGTTAACCTATTACCGAGAAAGGTCTTCCGGCGGCGCGGGCCTGATAATCGTGGAGTCGACCAACATTGAAACTCCTGAAGGAGAGCATTTCCTGCGTCAACTATCCATCGGTGATGACAGGTTCCTGCCAGGGTTGGCCGAGTTAGCCCGGATCGTCCACTCCTGCGGGGCAGCCGCGGCTCTGCAGTTATGTCACCAAGGCCGGTATGCTTCGCCGGAAATTACAGGAACCAAACCTTTATCGCCTTCACCCGAGCCGGCCAAGGATTACTGGCCGCCTTCACCGGCCATGAAAAAGGCAGACATCGACAAGACAGTGGAGCTGTTCGCCTCGGCGGCCTCAAGAGCCAAAAAAGCTGGCTTTGATGCGGTAGAAATACACGGAGCCCATGGTTATCTCATATCACAATTCCTTTCCCCTCTCACTAACCGCCGGGATGACGAGTACGGAGTAGACCAGCCCTCTCGCTCCCGTTTACTGGAAGAGGTTATCCAGGCGGTCAGACAAGCGGTGGGAAGGGATTTCCCCGTTCTTCTCCGCCTCTCGGCTGACGAAATGATAGAGGGAGGGATAACCCTTGAGGATACCGTTTTTTACGCTCAACGTGCGGAGCTAGCCGGAATCGATGCCTTGCATATATCTGCTGGAACACGTCTGACCAAGGTACCCGTATCCATCGCCCCGATGTCTTTCCCTCCCGGATTCCTGGCTCCATATGCGGAAAGAATTCGCCAGGAGGTTTCCGTGCCGGTGATAACCGTGGGGCGCATAAATGACCCGTTGGTGGCAGAAAGTCTACTCGCTGAGGGTAAGGCAGACCTTGTGGCCATGGGGAGATCTCTCATCGCCGATCCGGAGATGCCAGCCAAAGCAGAGGCAGGTGAACCCGAACGTATACGCAAGTGCCTGGCCTGCAATTACTGCATCGATTCCAACATCCAGATGGCCAGACCTCTCCGCTGCGCCATAAACGCCAGGGCAGGCAGAGAAAGTGAGTTCCCTTCCCGTAAAACTGACAATCCTAAACGCGTATGGGTCTTCGGGGGAGGGCCCGCGGGCATGGAGGCGGCGCGAACGGCCCAAATGACAGGTCATCAGGTGCTACTTTACGAACGCAATAGAAAGCTTGGCGGACAACTCCTGGCGGCATCCAGGCCACCCTGGAAGAAGAGTTTTTATGAACTGGCAATGTTCCTGGAAAGGGAGTTGGAACGGGAGGGGGTCGAGGTTATTCTGGGTATGGAGGCTCCGCTCCCGGAGAAATGCGCTGAGCGCCCTGACATCGTGTTGGTGGCCACGGGTGCTTACCCCTCCATCCCCAATGATATGGAAGGTCTGGAAAACATGGACTACGTTACCGCTGAACAGATTCTTTGCGGAGATAGGGAAGCCGGTCACAGGGTGGCCGTCATCGGAGGTGAGAGGACTGGCGTGGAGGTTGCCGCTTTCCTGGCTGAAAGCGGGAAGGAAGTGACTATAATCCGTCGGAAAGAAAAATTAGCAATGGAAATGATTCCCAGCGTTAGAAAGGTGTTCCTCGACTTTTTAAAGGAAAAGGGCGTAAAGGCTCTGACCGGGGTGGAATACTTGGGATTCCGGGATGGAAGCGTGGCAGTAAGACATGGGGGAGAGGAGGTACTCATAGAAGCAGACACAGTTGTTCTTGCCACTGGCACGAAGGCGGCCAAGGATGTTTTTCAAGCATGGTCCCAGTCGGGGGTGAAGACCATCGCCGTCGGAGACTGCGTTGAACCCAGGGATCTGGCAACCGCGATAAGAGAAGGGTTCGAAGTCGGATATTCGCTTTAACGGCGCGGGCTTCGGAAAAATGACGAAGGCTTGGAGGCAGCGATAACTGCAGAAAAAACGAAAGAGGTGATGAAAATGTACACACAGTACTATCCGCTGACCGAGGAACAGGAACTCTTCCGGCGCACGGTCCGCGAAATAGCAGAGAAAAAAATAGCGCCCCTAGCGGCGGAAATAGATGAAAGCGACGAATTTCCTTGGAAGGCTATTGAGGTACTGAGGGAACATGATCTGCTGGGCCTGGGTTGCCCGGAAGAATACGGGGGAGGTGGAGCGGACCTTCTCACCTGCTGTCTGGCAGTGGAGGAAATAGCTAGAGTTTCCGCTCCACTCGCTCCACGCATCTCCGCCAGTGCCATGATTGGTGAAGCCATTTACCTTGGCGGAACCAAAGAGCAAAAAGAGAAGTATTTATACAAGCTTTCGCGTGGGGAGATTATACCTGCTTTCGCCCTCACCGAGCCAGAGGCCGGATCGGATGCCTTTTCCCTACGAACTCGAGCCGTGAGGGACGGTGACGGGTGGGTAATAAACGGGAGCAAATGTTTTACCACCAATGCAGATGTCGCTGATTTCACGCTGGTCATGGCCCGTACCAGCGGAGAAAAGGGGCCCCTGGGGATCAGCGCCTTTATCGTGGATAAGGGCACGCCTGGTTTTATCATCAGCAGGGTGGAGCGAAAAATGGCCGGCCACGGCATACACACATGTGAAGTAGCTTTGGAGGATTGTCGAGTCCCGTCAAATGCGCTTCTGGGAGAGGAAGGCATGGCTTTCGCCAATCTTGAGGGTTTGAACAAATCCCGTACCTTGGTGGGAGGTGTCGGGGTGGGACTGGCCCAAGGAGCTCTTGACGTCGCATGCCGCTACGCCATGGAAAGACAGCAGTTCGGCCGTCCCATCATTCGTTTCCAGGCTATCCAGATAATGTTGGCGGATATGGCTACCAAGATAGAGGCGGCACGGCAACTGGTATATAAAGCGTGCATCCTTTCCGATATGAAACATGCTGACGCCATGATGCTTTCATCCATGTCCAAATACTATGCCACGGATGTGGCCATGGAGGTCACAACAGATGCCGTTCAAATTCTGGGAGGCTACGGCTACATGAAGGATTATCCCGTGGAACGCATGATGCGCGAGGCCAAGGTGCTCCAGATTTTTGAGGGTACCAATCAAATCCAGAGATTCCTGGTAGCACGAGGCTTGCAGGGCAAATACGGATCCTGAAGAAAGCGGGAGGGGCGAGGTGATGATAATGGAATTCAACCAAATCATCTACGAAACTTCCGATGGAATAGCCACCATTACCCTGAACCAACCGGAACGAAGGAATGCCCTCACGTGGGAAATGGCCAAGGAAATCGCTGCCGCCATTTCCGACGTTAACAGCAGGCCGGAGATAAAAGTACTAGTCCTTACCGGCCAAGGTAAAGCTTTTTGTTCAGGCGGAGACGTAAAATCCATGGCGGAAGGGATGGAAAAACCTCTATTCGAAAGCAGAAAAATGATTCTGGAATATTATCGGACAGCCTTGGCCATCACCGAAGTGGAAATACCTACCATTGCCTCCATCAATGGTCATGCCCTGGGAGCGGGTTTGACCCTGGCCCTCGCTTGCGATTTGCGTATCGCCTCCAAGGAAGCAAAAATGGGCGCTACATTCCTGCAGATCGGCCTCCATCCCGGCATGGGAACCACCTATTTTCTCCCCCGCATGGTGGGAATAGCGCGTGCTTGTGAGCTGATATTTACCGCCCGGGTGATTACCGCGGAGGAAGCGGAGCGAATAGGCATGGTCAACAAGGTGGTCCCCGGAGAAAAACTGGCTGAGGAAACGAGAAAACTGGCGGAAGAGATCGCAGCGGGGCCATCACTGGCCATGCGAATGGCTAAAAAATCCATCTATGGCGGTCTTAGAAATGACCTGGAAAGCGTGCTGGACTACGAATCCTTCGCTCAAGCGGCATGCACGCAAACCGAGGACCTGAAGGAAGGTATCACCGCTTTTATACAAAAAAGACGACCAGAATTTAAAGGTAGGTGATATCTCGATTCCCGTGGGGAGCATTTTTTCGAGGCGCGTTTTCAGGCCAAGATATGGCCGAGCAGCGAACGCGACACGTCATGCGGATGCGCTGGCAGTTGGGGAATCGGAGGCCAAAGTCCTAAAACGCGTTGTGCATGACATTTCTCGTTTAAAACCCGATCATGGAAAATCTCTTTCCGGGAAGAATGATACCTCAGGCTGGGAGGTGACGCGCCATGGGTAAAAGAGTAGGAATCATCGGGGTAGGACAGACCCACCATGCCGCCAAGCGCCTGGACGCCTCCGGGGTGGAGCTCATCGCCGAGGCCGTCACCCGCGCCCTGGACGACGCCGAGCTGACCATCAAGGACATCGACGCCATCGTCATCG